>WNGQ01020876.1_pt1 | contig 10579 bp, 11 predicted proteins | sample 5407661 | NCBI WGS metagenome assembly WNGQ01 (sample SAMN13153382, study PRJNA577476) | soil metagenome | isolation source: 60 cm soil or saprolite under Garry oak tree replicate 2 | place: USA:California | collected 2016-06-15 | reverse complement strand
AACTGCAAAAGCTGAGTCTGAACCGCATTCATAGCAGAGGTAAGTGCAGTGCGATCCTGGGTATACACAACGACATGGGGATCAGTTTGGGGATAGCTTAATATCTTTGCTTCCAGAGCATTACTCTGAGCTTGATAATTGTCGTACTGAGCCTGTAGGGATGCACGCGTGTCTTTCAAATGCTGTTGAAGCTCTGCATCTTTGAAAGCTTTGAACCCATTGGCTACCGCATTGGCTAAGAGCACTGCATCTTCTGCATGCACCGTCGTGGCGGTAATGGAAATGGTCGATGCTGTCGGTGACGGCACGATAGCGGTCACATCATAGAGAAGATCGTCGGGCTGGAAACCATGTGCTTTAATAGCCGGATTGTGATCGTAGATGTAGCCCATAATTAGGCGCGTCGGAATTTGAGCAGCATCATCACTGGCCTGCGTAATACTGTCGGTAGCGGAGGCCGTTGCACCCTGAAAGGTAGTGCCAGGAGCCGCTGCGTTGACATCAAGCGTCGAACTAACGATATATGCCTGTGGCTGGGATTTCGCCAAACCAAACCCCGCAACTAAGGCAAGCACCGTACAGACAAGAACAATCCAACTATATTGCTTAAAGCTGGGGAAATAACGTCTCAAAGTGTGTTTCCTCCTTAATTAACATGTACTTATGTCTCTGCTCATAAATCCCTTATGGAGCGGGTGTTACCTGTCTGTTGGTAGTGCCTTCGCCTGACATTTATCCAGTGCTACACTTTGATGCGTGTCTGCGTATAGTACATTCCGTACTGTACCATAGCTTCTGCTTCCGTACCGCCAGACATACCGTTGTATTCCGGTAAAGAATATTTGTCCTCAGTTAAAGTTTCACAACTAACTTGCTTATCAGCGGTTAAACAGAGAAGAAGACTTTGGCAACCACAACCTGATTGGCAAAGTTAATATTGTTCTGATTGGACACGAAGAAAACAACCAGCCCTTCTTCTAACCCGCTTGGTGGTAGCTCATAGCGAACCGAAGGAGAGAAGCTAACGTTGCCCGTTGTGGCAGAGCCGTGAATGGCACCAGTATCGCCAACCAGGGCGTAGTTATCACTATAGAGAGCGACACGACCTACAATAGTACCACTGGACGAATAACTACTCGTGACTTTGACCGGATTGGTGAGCTGTGCGCCATTGGCCGGAGCACTGAGCGATACCGTGCTATCGATAGAGGTAACTGACTTGACTTCAAAGAGATTGGTCACCACGTTATCCAGGCGGAAAAGGTTGGCAACGAACCCCCCACCTCCTGGCCCTAAGTAGGTAGCCTGAATAGTGTAGGTCTGGGTGTTATTGCTATAGGCTAACTGGGTATTTTGTACCTGATTGCCCTCCCAGTGAAAGATATCTGCAGCCATTTTATTGACAACGGCATAGGCCGAGGTCTGCCATGCACTGAAGTTGGCACCAGGAGTAGCGGTCACTTGCAACTGCTGCGTATTGATGGTGGTCTGGGCCTGCTCAGCCTGGTAGTGCGTCACATATGGAAACATACCTGGAAACATAATCTGCCCAAAGGTTGAGCCGTTCCATTGGTACTCCTTGAAGACGCTCGGGCCAATGATATCGTGAGTCGGATTGGCGGCGGTCATGACTGTGTTCTCCGGGCTGACCTGCGCGTCGCCGGCGATTAAGCCCAGGACAGAGAAACGGCGGCTGGGAGTACCAGACAGATTGTCATAGACATAGACGTCGAGCTTCGCATCCGCTGAGTAGTAGCGCACATTGACTAACGCGGCTGTCGTGCCATTTTCAAGAGGAGCGCATATCACCTTTTGCACTTTATTTACGCCAGCCTTGGTACCAACGACACTATCCCAGTTAATGGTAGGTGAAGAGGGACATCCAGAAGTTGAGAAGGTGATAGTTGTGCCCTGTGTTGATTTGGCTGTGGGTGAAGCAGCCGAGGTAGGGGTCGTAGTATCGATATTTCCTGTAGTTGGTGTACCTGATTGCACTGGTGTCGGAAAAAGACTACAGCTGCTCAAGAACAGCAGAGCCATAGTACAAAATAATGCAATGACCCCTAGAGAAGACAGACTGACATGTAACAATCGTCGCTGTCGAATTGGAGAGTGCTTTTGCTTGCTCGATAGCAGAGATCGCACATTCATCATAAACTGGCAGGAGACCCCGACCTTGAGGTCTGGGGAGGAATGCCAGTCTCCTTTCTTAAGACTAGCCCCTTACGGGGAGCCGCTTTTGATGAGAGCGGCCCAACTCCACAAAGAAAGAAAATTACAGGATATCTTCTTCGCCAGAGAACCGGGCAGGTAGAGCTATCAGCACACCTTGACGAGAGCAACAGGTAGGCAATAGCTTCACACTGAGATGGACGTCAGACGATACATCCTGTAACACTATGAGCTATCTGTAGTACCTCTTCCCTACGAACATGACGATACGATGCAAGCTTGGTAACATCCCTCCCCCCATTAGTCCAAAATACCTAGAGCATTCTCAAGTTGGTTAGCATTTCGTAACCTTAATTCCACAATAACAACCATTCCATTACCATTCGTCTACTCTCATCTTTACATGTGCCCTTTATGCTAAGTCCGTTATCATGAGAATACCAGAGCTACAAAATTTGCATGTTATTGCAGGAGTCTTTAACAATGGCAATGGTCGAAACAGCCAAACAATGGTACCGATCTTCAAGATTGTTATATAGAATATCTACCAGCCAGATACGGCTATTACCCGACTTTATCATTATTGGCACACAAAGAGGAGGTACAACTTCTCTCTATTACTATCTGACCGAGCATCCGGGTATTGCGCGGGCCTTGATGAAAGAAGTACATTTCTTCGATGACCACTTTGAAGAGGGGCTTAACTGGTATCGAGCGCAATTTCCCTCCTCGCTCCAAAAGCACTATGCTGAACGGATACGCAAGGAACATTTCCTCACCGGCGAGTCCAGCCCGTACTATATCTTCTATCCACCAGCTCCCAAGAGAATTGCAGAGATGGTCCCCAACGCCAAGCTCATCGTACTGTTACGTAATCCTGTTGATCGGGCGTACTCGCATCACTGGCTGGTCACACTGGAAGGCAAAGAAAAGCTATCCTTTGCCGACGCCATTGCCTGCGAAGAGGAACGGCTGGCGGGTGAGCATGAGAAAATTGTCGCCAACGAACACTATGCCAGTTTCAATCATCGCCACCATTCTTACCTGGCACGTGGCATCTACCTCGATCAACTCCAACACTGGATGCAGCTCTATCCACGCGAACAGTTTCTCATTCTGAGAAGTGAAGACTTCTACAAAGATATACCCACGGTGTTTAAGCAAACACTCGATTTCCTGGGTGTGGGTAGCAGTACGATTGATACCACTAAACAGTTCAAGCAGTACCGCGAGCCACATCCACGTGGCTACAAGAACGAAGAAAAGCCACCCAGGATGGACCCAAAGATACGTGAACAATTGATTGAATATTTCCGGCCTCATAATGCACGTCTCTATGAGTTTTTAGGGCGCGACATGGGATGGGATAAATAACTGTAGGGGTGTAATTCATTGCGCCCTTTTTTTCAGGAAAACAAGTCAGCGCGCGTTGGTGTTTTTGGACACAATTCATTTCGTCCCTACATTATGCACAGGCGTTAGACAAAGGAGTACTCATACACATCATGGCAACGCTTGATAAGAATGTTCTGAGGAAAGCCTTCCGGGCAACCACTAACTCGATACGCATGGTGCCCAATTTTATCATTATCGGCGCACAAAAAGGTGGTACGACTTCTCTCTATAGATATTTGATCGAGCATCCCAACATCGCTCCGATTTATGTGAAGGAACCACATTTTTTTGATATTTATTATCACAAGGGCCTGGGGTGGTACCGGTCACATTTTCCGACAGCGGTAGAAAAGTATTATGCCCGTTATGTACACAAGCACGATCTGATCACGGGCGAAGCTAGCCCGTACTATCTCTTTCATCCCTCTACCTCGCAGAGGGTGGCCAAAACGCTCCCAAAGGCAAAGCTTATCGTGCTGTTAAGAAATCCGATCGATCGGGCGTATTCGCAATACCAGCACCAGTTACGGCAGTCGGGAGTAGAGACACTCTCTTTTGAGGGGGCTATTGATGCCGAAGAAAAGAGATTAGCCGGTGAAGAGGAGAAGATACGCCAGAACGAGAAATACGCCAGCTTCAACCATCGGCACTACAGCTACCTCGCTCGCAGCACCTATATTAACCAACTGCCAGCTTGGCTGAACATCTTTCCACGTGAGCAGTTGCTTATCCTCAAGAGTGAAGACCTCTATTCTGACCCGGCGTCCATCGTCAAGCAAACACTAGAGTACTTGAATGTGCCAGCAAGTACACAGCAAGGAGCGTATAAGCCTTTCAACGAAGCTAAATATACACCAATGAAGCCAGAGACATGCGTACGCTTGGTTGAGTATTTCAAGCCGTATAATGCACGCCTCTATGACCTGTTAGATCGTGATTTCGGGTGGGATAAATAAGATGGCAACAATCGATAAACATGTTTTTGAGAAGGCGTTCCGGGCAGGCACCAATCCAATACGCCTGATGCCGGACTTCATCATTATTGGTACGATGAGAGGCGGTACTACCTCGCTGTACAGCTATTTGACCGCTCATCCCCATATTGGATCGGCCTACATGAAGGAAGTGCATTTCTTTGATGTCTACTATTCCAAAGGGATAGGATGGTACCGGTCACAGTTTCCTTCCTCTATCCAAAAGTACTATGCAGAACACGTGCAGAAACAGCCGTTTATCACGGGCGAGGCCAGTCCATACTATCTTTTCCACCCCCATGCACCCAAAAGAATTGCGAAGCTCTTGCCCCATGTGAAGGTGGTTGTGCTGCTACGCAATCCCATCGACCGTGCATACTCACATTATTATCACGAGGCTGCCGGTGGTCATGAGAAATTACCCACCTTTGAGGAGGCTATTGACTGCGAGCAGGAACGCATCGGCAAAGAGACCGAAGAACTGGCACGCAACGAACACTTTGTAAGCTATAAGCATCGCCATTTCTCGTATCTCAGCCGGGGCATCTATGTTGAGCAACTCAAGATATGGATGGACTTGTTTCCGCGAGAGCAGTTTTTGATCCTGAAAAGTGAAGATTTCTATGCTGATCCGGCGGCAGGTCTGCGGCAGGTGCTCGAGTTTATCTCTGTACCAGGGGTAGGGTTAAAGGCACAGAAGGAAGCATATGAGCAGTTGAATACCACAAAGCCACCAAAGATGAATGCAGCAACTCGAAAGCGTTTGATTGAGTATTTCGAGCCGCATAATGCGCGGCTGTATGCGTATCTGGGAATAAATTACAGCTGGGACAAATAAAACCGAAGAAACCTTAACCAGTTTTTTGTATTCACAATCATATCTTAACTCGTTCTCCACCGACAAATACATAGCTCTCTGCTACACTTACCAACGTCCAAGGAATACAGGAAAAAATACGTAAGCACAGAGAGACTTTTGTTATGGAACAGATAATTGCCACATTACCAAACCGAGCTGAGGAAGTGTCAGGTTCCCAGGCGAAGATAGGCACCATAAGTGTAGCAAATCCCGGCCTGCACATAGATGTGGTTAGTCCGAGCATCGTGCGTGAACCATCGGCACTCTACTATATTAGCAAACGAGCTATTGACATCGTGTTGGCAGTGTTAGGTATAATCGCTCTTATCCCGGTCTTCGTGATCATTGCTGCTTGTATTAAACTCGATGATGGCGAGGATATACTCCATTTTCGGGAAATCATTGGCAAGAATGGTCGTCGTTTCTATGCTCTGAAGTTTAGAACGATGAGAATCGATGCAGATGAGTATCTGGCTAAACGTCCGAAAGTACCCGCCAAACATGAAGCTGGAACGCGATCCACGTGTTACTCGAGTTGGACGTTTTCTGCGTAAGACAAGCCTGGATGAACTTCCACAGTTGTTGAATGTTCTAGTTGGGCAGATGTCTCTCGTAGGACCGCGTATCATTCATCCAAGTGAGCTTCCTCGCTATGGAGAATGTGCCCAGAAACGACTTTCTGTAAGTCCCGGCATTACTGGTTTGTGGCAAATCAGTGGACGCCAGCATATCAGTTATGATGAGCGTGTCCTACTCGATATACGTTATATTGATAACCGTTCGTTACTTGTAGACCTCACTATTCTCCTGAAGACGTTGAAGGTTTTCATCGTCCATACCGGAGCCTAACGATAGTGAAGAAATTAAATTGGAGGATTTTGAATATGACAACCCGTGCGCAGTATCAAGCACCTAAGCTCGAAGTACAGCGTTTGCGAGATCTACCTTCGGCACTGGCGGGGTCCGGCTGCCGCGTGACACCCAGCACCCAGTCGTTGAGCTGCTCAACTTCGGGTACTGGTGGTTCCCCTCAGCACCTCCTCAGCAAATAAGTGAGGGCTGTGCTGCGCATAGATGGATATCTATATCCATCTATGCGCGGCATTTCTGTGTTTCTAGCTAAAAGAAGCATATATTGTTTATGTCAGAGTCCAATCCATCACAAGCAGCCATCATTATGTCTCTTTTTATTGAGGCGGTACGACAAGGGCAAGCATCCTGGTTCCGAGTGGTAAGTCAAAGCATGTTGCCTCTGCTACGCTTAGGCGATGAGGTCTATATTCAACCGGCGAAAGCTCATGAGATAGGCCTTGGCGAGATTGCCGCCTTTGAGACATCTGCCGGGCTAGTTATTCATCGCATTGTTCACACTCAACAAACTACAGAAACGCTCCGATTATTACAGATGGCGGATGTTGAGTTGCTGCCCAGTTGGATTAAGGAACAGGCGATAGTAGGGCGAGTGGTAGGCATACGTCGTCCCACACAAGGGGCGAGCAGCTTACGCGAAACCAATCTAGGCCACCCGATAGCCAAATGGTGGGGAATGGTTACAGCGCATATACGCTATCGGTTATACTTATGTGGCAGAAATAATCCTTTACGGATTGGGCTGCGTGGATGTTCGCGCTTCTGTATTCACTTTGGAGCATGGTGTATATGGAACTGCTGTACATCAGCGGTAGCAAAGAAATAACTTTTTGTAAAACCTCACTTGTAGTAGTAGAGAACACACGGGGAATAATCCATGGTACAACGTAATGCGGCTATTCTTTGGCGAGAACTTGATGGAGAAGCTGTTTTACTAAGTCCTGCAGCAGGCAGTTCGTACAACCTCAATCCGGTTGGGACATTCATCTGGAAATTGTTGGATGGCAAGCACTCCTCTGCCGATATTGCCACAGCAATCTGTCAGATATATGAAGTCGAGTATGAACAGGCTTTCCAAGATGTGAAAGGCATTATCGCCGAACTGCGTAGCAACAATCTGGTGAACGAAGTTCCTACGCCACATATTGTGGTGTAAGTAGTATGCTCAATGCACTCGCTACTATAACCGACAGGTTGCCAACACCCGTACTCAGCAAGAGCTACTTTTTTCATGATGTGCGTATCATCTGCTACACCAATACTCCAGCTATACAGGCCATATTAGATGGTCTGCTGGCATGCTTTCCAGTACCGCAGAAGATACAGGGTGAAGTGACCTACGTTGTTCTGTGTTATGAAAGTGCTGCACAGTTTCCCATGCCATTGCCGCGCCAGCGAGTACGTATAGATACGATGCGTTTGTTGACGAATACAAAGCTGAAATATTATTGTAGCACCGATAAGACGATACAGTACCAGCGTTATGAGGCACTCCCACTCGTGAATGAGGATGCCTTGAGCGTAATTATACCCGAGGCTAACCTGGCAGTGACCCAACTCTTGAGGCCAGAGCAGTATCAGGCCACATTCCTGCGTCGCTATGTGTTTTTGCTGGCACTGGGCCAATTAATGCAAGCCTATGGTTTTGAACCTTGCCATGCAGGAACGGTAACCACTCCGTGGGATAGCCAGCAAGGTGCATTGCTCATTGGAACATCGGGCAGTGGGAAGACAACGCTCAGCCTTGGTTGCACTATTGCAGGTTGCGGTTTGCTGGGAGATGATCTGGTAATGCTGCGGGAGAACACGACAACCGGAACGATAGGCGCATATGCAGTTACGAACGAGGTTGCGGTGCGCTCTGGCTCAATTGATCTGTGGTCGCAACTGGCATCTTTGCGCAAACTGTCGGCTGATGCGCGTGACAAGCGTTACTGTACGATCGAGCAGATACGGAGCGGTGCAACCTGCACCTATACACCTATTCGCCTATTGCTCTTCCCAGAACTGACTACTGAAGCGCAGAGTACGGTGATTCCTTTGAGTAAGGCAGGTACGCTACAGGAATTGATGGATGAGTGCCTGGACAAGCAACAGAGGTCTGTGCAGGTGCAAGAAAGACTCTTTGTGTTGCTCAGTAAGCTGGCAGAACAGTCGGCAGGATATCGCCTGCCTATTGCACGAGGCACAAATGATGGCCCACAACTTGTATGTTCACTATTTGCAGGTGCCAAATGAAGCAGCCAGTGCCAAAGGTAGCTAAATCGGCTAATGGCAATAGAGCCAGTGCGGCGAGTGCGAAGGCAGCGCAAGCAAAGACTACGGCCCAGCCTGTTTACAACAATACCGCTTACGCGAGAAGGCTTGCTAAACGGCAGCGAATTGAGGAAAAGAAATTAAGTTGGAGGGATTTACGGCAGTTCAGTCAGTTTGTCACACCTTTCAAGTGGCAAGTTACGCTGGCCTTTATACTGACGGTTGCAGTAGGTTTGACGGCGCTTCCCATGCCGTTCATTTTCCATACGATGCTTGATCAGGTGTTTCCACGACATGATGTGTTGCTGTTCAGTTGGCTGCTGGCTATTCTGCTGGCCGTCTTTGTACTGACAGAGTTATTGAGCTATCTTAACCGCAATGTGTTGGGTCTGCTTAGCCGCGAAGCCAACCTCAAGATCGTCTACAGTTTTTACCAGCATATGCTGCGCCTGCCACTCTCGTTCTATCAAGGATTGAGCAGCACAGGGCAGGTCTTGAGTCGGCTTAATGAGGTCACATCGGCTCAACAAACGGTTATTCAGGTGATGATCGATACCAGCGTCAATGGAGTATTGACAATCATCTACGTAGGAGTGCTTTTCTTTACCAACTGGCAGCTCACGCTGGCCGTACTGGCAGTGTCCCCTTTCTACGTGGGGGTGAGTCTCTACTTCAATCAAAGAATACGTCGGCTGAGTCGACAGGTACTGGAGAGCTATGCCCTGATGAATGGAGCGATGTATGAAGGGCTGACTGGACTGAAAACCATTAAAGCCCTGGCCGCAGCACATCGCTTTGGGCGCAAGACGAAGAAGTTGATCATGGAGACTAACCAGCTCTCGTTCCAGCGCACTATCTACCAATCTGAAGCCAACCTGGCTATCGGTGTAGTGCAGGCCCTGTGTTCAATTGCCATCTTGAGCTATGGTGGCTATCTGGTGCTTAATGGGCTGATCACGGCAGGGCAATTAGCGGCCTTCGTACTCATTCTACGTCAGCTATCCTCTCCTGTGCAAACACTGAATGGAGCGAACCAGAAAATACAGGCATCAGCAGTAGCCATTGATCGGCTCTTTGAGATTCTGAATCATCCAGAGGAGGCCGATGCAGAAAAAGGCATTGAGTTGAGCAACGTGCAGGGCCACATTACGATGGAGCATGTGCATTTCTCGTATGTGCCGGAGATTGAGGTATTGCACGATGTGAACCTCGACGTGCAAGCGGGAACGACGATTGCCTTCGTGGGACGCAGTGGGGCAGGAAAGACCACGCTTGCTAACCTTCTGATGCGCTTTTATCACCCTGATAGCGGACGTCTGACTATTGATGGGCATGATCTACGCGATCTGAAAATCGAGAGCTTACGTTCGCAATTTGGCGTGATCTTACAGGATGACTCACTCTTCAGTGGCACCATCGAGGAGAACCTGACGTTTGGCCTGTTGCGTAAGGTCTCGTATGAAGAGATGGAAGAGGCGGCTCGTAACGCAAATATCCTGGACTTTATTCAAGCGCAGCCGCTTGGTTTCAAGACCGTGCTGCATGAGCGTGGGCAGAGCCTGTCGGGAGGACAAAGGCAACGTATCTCCATTGCGCGTATGTTTTTGCGCCAGCCCAGGATTTTGATCATGGATGAGCCCTCATCGGCTCTGGATAATGAATCCGAACAACTCATCCAGCAAGCCTTGAAACGACTCACCCAAAGACGTACCACGTTTATCATCGCCCACCGCCTGAGTACAATCCGCAACGCTGACCGCATCGTGGTAATTGACGATGGCAGAATTGTCGAGCAAGGTTCGCACGAAAAACTGTTACAACAGCATGGTATCTACTGGCATCTGTATAACAGCTATGGGCGGGTATAAGCAGCCCCACCGCATGACGACCGCAAGGGTCGTCACTACTATACTCCGGCTTCGCTGGCCAAAGCGTTCGTATATAGTAGTGACGACCCTTGCGGTCGTCATGCGGTGGGGCTGCTTATACCCGCCCATAGCTGTTATACAGATGCCAGTAGATACCATGCTGTTGTAACAGTTTTTCGTGCGAA
>WNGQ01042407.1_pt1 | contig 10583 bp, 13 predicted proteins | sample 5407661 | NCBI WGS metagenome assembly WNGQ01 (sample SAMN13153382, study PRJNA577476) | soil metagenome | isolation source: 60 cm soil or saprolite under Garry oak tree replicate 2 | place: USA:California | collected 2016-06-15 | reverse complement strand
GCTTGTCAAGGATAGGCGAGGTTTGCGGTTTCATCTCTAAGAGACGGGGGCCGGATACATCATGCTCTACGTTTTCCATGTCGGTATAGGTCACTTTTTTGTTAGACTTGACCTCTACTACCGCGTGAAGATAGGCAGGAAGTACAAAGCGTTCAGAGGCACGGGCTTGACGCTTGATCTTCTTTTCCTCTTTTGTCTCTTCAGGAAGTGCCTCTACATCCAAACAGGTTTGGCATTCCTGGCCTAAGTCCTTAGCGCACTGACTACGGAATAGCCATTTCTTTGAAGTGTTGTCGTAGTATTCGTGCTTATGCACACGAACGTATTCTCTGAGATTTAAGAGGGGACGGATGAGGGCTTTTTGACCATCGGCGATGGAGAAGAAAAACGGGCGAGATGTGAAGTCGCCAGTGTTCTCATTCTTGCGGTTCTTTGCCTCTTCAAGATAGGCCATCGGGTCGTTTACGTCAGTTACTGCCATGTTTTAACATTTCTCCTTTTGTTTTTCAATTTTTTTCAATTCCCCATTTCGGGGCGTCAATCACGCTTTGCAACGTGACTGAAGTCCAGGAAGAAGGATTTATAAATACACAGTGAAGCTTGCAATATTTGAACTTGCCAGGATTGCATCAACTGTACCTGATGTTACGTACCATCTACTGCAATGTGAAAGCTCTTCAATCATCTGCTCGTAAGTAACTTCTGTCTCTGCCTGGGAAGTACTACCACTGTAACCTGTGTACTTCTCTTCACTTACAATGCGCTTTGCTGTCTTTGCAATCTTTTTAAATTCGTTCTTTGTCATCTTTTCAATTCCTCTCAATTTTTCAACTTTTTCATCTAGCAATCTCTTTCCGTAAGACAGTGTAGCATAGTATGAACTACTTGTCAACAGTTTGGGCTACTTTCTTAAAAATTCATAAACTATTGACAACTATCAAAAAATATGCAATACTTCAACTAGGGAAAGGACTACACAGAAAGAGGTATAGATGAACACGACATTTGATTTAATCAGCTTGAATGAAGCTGCAAGGCGGTTGGAAGTGCATAAGGAAACGCTTTTAAGGGCAATCAGGACGGGGGAGCTAGAGGCTGTCAAGCTCGGTCATAGTTACCGCGTGACTGATTCCACTCTCAAAGATTGGCTACGCAAGAGGACAGTCAATGCACAGGAACAAGGGGCGTAAGCTCACAAGAAAAATGTATGAAAGGACATCGTAGGGAATGGAAATAGTTTTGAGGGAGTATCAAGAAGCGTGCATTCAAGGTATTCTGGCAAGTTATGAACAGAATAAGAGCGGTTCAGAGCTGGTTGTGTTGCCTTGCAGTGCCGGTAAAACCATTATCTTTAGCCAGGTGATTTACGCTCTTGCACAGAAGTACGATACATCGGCTATGGTGATTGCAGATAGGGATGAACTTCTCAATCAAGCTGCCGATAAGTACCGCATGGTGAAACCTGATGCAATCATAGGCAAGATCGGAAGTGGAGTGCATGAATATGGGGGAGAGGTCACAATCGCCAGCATTCAAACCATTCATCGACCTGAACATATGAAACGATTAAAGGCTTTATATGGCACTGGCAAAGGCTTATTAATCATTGTCGATGAAGCTGATTTAAGCGCAGCTCCAACATATCAGATTGTGCTTGAAAGCTTCCCAAATGCATTTGTGCTGATGGTGACAGCTACTCCTGACAGGCTTGACGGTAAACCCCTACTAGATGGCAAAAAGCCATTGTATGAAGCAAGCATTATTGACCTGGCTACTCATGAACCTGCGTATCTCACTGATATGCGAGCTGTCCCCATTCAAACTGGTTTGAGTCTGGATGGAATACATACACAGGCAGGGGACTTCAAGATTGACGAACTGGAAGCGGCAGTAGATACCGACGAGCGCAACCAGCTCATTGTGCAGAAATATATGCAGTATGCGAGTGGAAGACGGGCGGCGTGTTTTGCAGTGACTGTTGAGCATGCAGAGCACATCACAGAAGCGTTTAACGATGCTGGCATAGCTTCCGGCGTTGTAGTTGGCATAACTCCACTACCTGAAAGAAAAAGGCTCTACAAGGCTTTTAGAAGCGGCGAGGTTAAGGTACTTACTACGGTAAATGTGCTGAGTAGAGGTTGGGATGAACCTCTCTGTGATTGCATTATCATGGCACGACCTACTCAATCACGTGCTCTTTTCGTTCAAGCTATAGGCAGGGGATTAAGGTTAGCTCCTGGTAAGCAAGATTGTATCATCCTTGATATCACTGATAACTGTTTGAAGCACAGATTAGAACCGCAAAGCTTACGTAAAGTCCTCGGTAAACATCTCAACGACGAAGAAAGCCTGTTAGAAGCTCTTGCAAGAGAAAAAGAAGAGATTGGCGCAAAAACGAGTGTCCATCAGGAACGGAAGTTAAAAGAGCAACGCAATAAAGATATTGAACTGAACTTGCTTGTCAAACTTGACTGGCAGTTAATCGATGATGGTTTGTTTGTCCTGGAAGCAGGCAATCAAAAGCACAGAATAGCTTTAGCATTAAACGATGATGGAAACTATAGCGTTTGGGCAAGACTCGCTCCGTTTTATGAGCCTCAATTATGGCTTGAAAACGCGCCGTTAGATTGGTGTCAGTCGTTCGCAGAGAAACGCGCTAGATTGCTTCTCAGTGATGCAAAGAATGTGAAACTGATAGACCGTACAGCCCCTTGGAGAGCCTATCCTGCTACTGATGTACAGCTTGAAAAGTTGGAAAAGTGGCAACATCGATTCAACTTGAACTACAACCCTGGAACAGTAACCAAAGGTGAAGCATCTGACATGCTCGACTACGCATATGGCCAATTTGAGCAATGGAGAAATAGAAAGGCACAGAAAGTATCATGACAGATTATCAATCATTCCTCCAACACAAGAAAGTCATTGCCCAAACATCAGGCATTGATGTATCCCTTGACCAAATACACCCCCTGCTTTTTCCATTTCAGAGAACGCTAGTGCAATGGGCATTGAGGAAAGGACGGGCGGCGCTATTTGCTGATACTGGCTTAGGAAAGTCATTCATGCAACTCGAATGGGCTAGATTAACAGGCAAACGAGCATTAATCATAGCTCCATTGTCAGTAGCAAAGCAAACCGTGAATGAAGCAAAGAAAATAGGGCTAGATATCCATTATACCCGTTCTGGTAAGGACTTAGCGGGGGGCATCAACATCACGAATTATGAGATGTTAGAGCATTTCAACCCTGACGATTTCGGAGCGGTTGTGCTAGATGAAAGTTCAATCTTGAAAAGCCTGGATGGGAAAACCAGATCCAAACTCATAGAGATGTTTGTCGATATGCCATTCCGGTTGTGTTGTACTGCTACCCCTGCCCATGTTGGCTATGTTCTTTGTGCATGATAGCAACTCAGGAGCACAGGCTAACTGGCGACTCAAGAAACATGCTCAAGAGCCTTTCTATCGCTGGCTTGCGAGTTGGTCTATGTCTGTGAAAAAACCAAGTGACTTGGGAGCATTCAGCGACGAGGGCTACAACTTGCCAGAACTGACTATCAAACCTCTGATAGTGGAAACAGACTTCAAACCTGGAAATGCCTTATTCTATACCAAGCTTTCCGGTATCCAGGGACGGGCAGAAGCTAGAAGAGGTACGCTTGACGATAAGCTTGACGAGATATTCAGTCTGGTGCATTCCAATCAAGAACAATGGATTCTCTGGTGTGGCATGAATGCTGAAAGCTCTCAGCTTGCAAAGATACTTCCTGATGCTATTGAGGTCACAGGTAACGATAGCATAGAAAAGAAGATTGCAGCAATTGAGGGTTTTCAGGAGGGAAAGTACAGAATTGTGATAACAAAAGCGAAAATCGCAGGCTATGGAATCAATCTCCAGAACTGTCATAACATGGCTTTCGTGGGGATTGGCGATAGCTTTGAAAGCTATTATCAATGCATTAGACGCTGTTACCGCTTTGGTCAAGCACATCCTGTCAATGCCTATATTGTCATCTCTGAAATTGAGCAAGAGATATTTGCTAATATCATGCGTAAAGAGCAGGAAGCAACAACTATGAGTGAAAAACTCATAGAGCATGTCAAGCAGTTTGAACGCAAAGAGCTTGAACACCACAAAGAAGAGTATCAGTACAACAATGCACTGGCTATGCAACTCCCCGCATGGCTATTAGTCGCTTAGAAAAGAAAAGAGGTTTTAAATCATGCAAGATATTAACGTGTTAGATCAAGTCATTCGAGATGAATATGCTATCTACAATGGTGATAGTTGTGAAGTTCTAGCAGGCGTGCCAGATGCCAGTATTGACCTCTCAGTGTTCAGTCCGCCTTTCCAGAGCTTGTACACGTATTCACCGACCGAAAGAGATTTAGGCAACAGCAAGACACCAGAGGCCTTCAATCAGCACTTCGGTTTTATTATCGATCATCTTATGCGAGTAACCAAGCCAGGAAGAAACTGCTGTGTGCATGTGGCGCAACTAGCTACTACTCTTACGACTCATGGCTACATCGGTATGGAAGACTTCAGGGGAGATACGATCAAGGCTTTTCAAGAGCGTGGATGGATTTATCATGGTGAAGTGACGATTGACAAGAACCCGCAAGTCCAGGCTATCCGTTCACATGCTAAAGGACTGGCATTCATGCAATTGAAAAAAGATGCTTCTTGGTTACGCCCTGGCTTTGCTGACTATATCCTCATCTTTCGCAAGCTCGGAGATAATGCAATACCCGTTCATCCAGATATCACCAATGAGGAATGGATACAGTGGGCGCATCCGGTTTGGTATGACATCAAGGAAACGGAAACCTTGAACGCTGCTGAGGGACGTGACCCGAACGATGAGAGGCATATATGTGCTCTACAGTTAGGAGTTATTGAGCGATGCGTGAGGCTTTGGAGCAATCCAGGTGAAACGGTTCTGAGTCCTTTTATGGGTATTGGTTCAGAGGGGTATGAGTCAATCAAGCATGGGCGCAAGTTCATAGGCGTGGAATTGAAACCCTCTTACTTTGCTGCTGCAAAAAAGAACCTTGCCAGGATACTCAAAGAGAAAACACAAGCAACGCTTTTTGATGGATTGTTTGAAGAATCCGAGGAAACTGGGGAAAACGCAACCTTGCCAGAAACAAGCAATGAGGATAGCACTGTACTACCTCCATTGAACGGCAATAAAGCCTTTAGCTTGTTCAAGTAGTGTGTGTTTCTTTACTCCATGATACGCGAAAAATGGTTATGTAAAGTATCGTACATCATGGAGTAGAAACAGTTCAGGCTATTGGAAGAGTAACACGTAAGACGTAGAGAAACCTCAACGTTATTTGTCCTTTTATTCTGTATGCTTAGGGATACATCTTCATTTATTTTTCAAAAAGAGGGAAGTCGAAAGAGGGGAAACAATTATATCATGTCTGCAAAATCATCTATGGCACTTGCTGAAAAACATACTGAAATGAATAACACATCACTTTCTATTGTGCCAACAGGTACAGAATTATCTCCATTTTTCAGAGGCAAGATGCCCCTGCCTCCATCTGTCGATAATGCTTATAAGATTATCACAATACGCACAAAAAACGGGCCTATCACTACGTTAGGGGCTACTCCTGCTTTAGAGCAGTTCAAGATTGGCGCGGCCTGGATGCTGACACAGGCATATGCCGATTGGTCTGTGATTGATGCTATCAAGAGCAGCAAGAACAGGTTTAAAGTACCTCTAGCTGTCTCTATGCATGTCTATTTTTCAACTGAATGGAAGAGGGATTTAGACGGGGTGTTTAAATTTGCTATTGACGCAGCTTTTAATAAGATGGGGTTGAATGACAATCTAGTGGTGTCTATTGAAGCTGAGAAGCTGGTTGATGCCTCAGATCCGCGTGTTGAGATTGAGGTCAGGTGCGTTGTGCGCTAGCTGTAAGGGAATAGGCAATGCTAACAGTAGGGAGCTTATTCTCTGGAATAGGCGGTATTGAATTAGGTTTAGAGCGTACAGGCGGATTTAAGACAGTTTGGCAAGTGGAGATTGATAGCTATGCACAGAAAGTCCTTGCAAAACATTGGCCCGATGTTACCAGGTATGGAGACATTAGAGAAGTCGGAATACACAATCTTGCGCCTGTTGAACTCATGTGCGGAGGATTCCCCTGTCAAGATATCTCAAACGCTGGCAAACGAGCAGGGATTGAGGGAAGTAGATCAGGATTATGGAGTGAATTCTACCGTCTCATTTGCGAGTTACGACCTCAGTACGTGCTTGTGGAGAACGTCGCAGCTCTCCTTGGAAGAGGAATTGATACCGTACTCGGAAACCTTTCCGCGAGCGGGTATGATGCGGAATGGCAAGTGTTATCAGCAAGTGCCTTTGGTGCTCCACATATCCGAGCTAGGGTCTTCATTGTTGCCTACTCCTCTAGCAGTCAATGCGACGGGCGGTTCAGCAAACAGGAATCGAAAAGACATGCCATACCGTTACTCACTGGCACGAATGGCGACAGGGAACAAATGGCCTACGCCAGCAGCGAGGGATTACAGAGGAGCAGGCAAGAGAGAGAGTTATCTAGTTCGTCGCCAATTTCACCAGCAATCTTTAAACGAGGAAGTAGTTCACGGATTGAACGGTCAAGCTGGTGGACAACTGAATCCTCAATTCGTCGAGTGGCTCATGGGATTCCCTCAAGGGTGGACAGAATTAAAGGACTCGGAAACGCAGTAGTTCCTCAAATAGCCCAGTTTCTAGGGGAATGTATTTTAGAACATCGTCAACGAATTGAAGAAATGAATACATCATGGTCACTGTAGCGCAACCCACACTCACACCACAAAAGCAAGATCAAAATACCAAGTGGTATCTTGATTTGCTGCAAGATGGTTTCACGATAGAGCGGCCAGATTGCGGGCGTTGGCTTCCTTTGGTAGAACAATTAGAGGATGCTTGCGAGTCTGCTAATGGCAATCGGGCATTTGTGTATCAGGCAACGGTGAATAGCCTTGTGGCTTCACAAAAGTATCCTGGCCTGAAAGAGATGTTATCAGGCGAGGAAATAGGACAGGCAAAAGGGAAAGAGGTTACTGACACCTTTTCCCTTGTGTCAATTCCTCCTCTTCCTGATACCGCAATGTTACCACAATCGCTCTCAGTAGGCGCTTGCGATTGGCTGGATAGTATATTGAATACAGTAAATTAAGGTCACCAGAGGGCTATGAAGACTTCCATGAGGCATGTGGTTTATGGGTATTGAGTACGATAGCGGGGCGTAGGATTAAGATACCTTTAAATGAGCAATATACGCCACTTATGATTATTTTAGTAGCCAGAAGTGGAGCTTATGCGAAAACAACAACAGCTAATAAAGCAGTAGATGTGCTGCAAGCTTCGGGGTTGAGATGGCTACTAGGAAATGATAGAACCACTCCACAAAAGTTATTAACAGATATGGTTGGAGAACCTCCTAAGCACTACGACGATTTAGATGCTGATAAACAATTCCAACTCAATAAAAGACTGGCTATGCCTGCTCAACGTGGCTGGAGATACGGTGAGTTTGGAGAGTTGGTAAAAGCTCTTGGGCGTGGCGGCGGTATTATGGATGATTTAAAAGGGCTGTTACTCCAATTAGATGATTGCCTTGACTCTTATACCTATGGTACTCAGAGCAGGGGGGATGAACGCATAGAGAAACCATACCTGGCCTTATTAGGAGATACTACCCCTGCCAGTATCCGCTCTTGCTCTAAATCTGGCAGTGACTTTTGGACTGATGGTTTCTGGTCTAGGTTTATTTTTGTAACTCCGCCGGAGGGAACTGGCAAAGATGACCCATTTGATTTAGGAAGCTTTCCTGTTCCTTTTGATCTTTCCAGGCCATTAAGAGATTGGCATGAGCGATTAGGGATTCCAACCATAGCGATTGAAGTCAAGCGAGATGAAAAGAATAAGGTTACTGGCCTGGATGCTGTTCGTGGGGAATTGCCAGAAACAACTATCAAGTTAGACCAGGAAGTCTACCAGGCATGGATTCGCTATAGAAGTGCTTTAAAAAAGATCATGGGGGAGTTGCATACCGAGGACTTTGACGGGTCATATATCAGACTCATGATTAAAGCTGTTCGGGTAGCTGCATTGTTTGCTTCTCTTGATGGAAGTGAAACAATTCAGATCAAGCATTGGGCAAGAGCGCAAGAAATAGCAGAGCGATGGCGGACGAGCTTGCATCAGCTTTATTATCAGGTGAATCATAAAGCGCATGAACCAACCAAAGAGAAGAGGATTGAAGATGAAGTGCTCAGGATTATTCAGAAGTTCAAAGAGCAAGGCAAGCCAGCTCCAACTATCAGGCAGTTCACACAGTATCTCAAAAATATTGATTCTGGGAAGTTGAAGACGGTTGTTTCGGACATGGTACGCTCGGATGTGCTACAAGAACAAAAAGATGGCAAAGCAAAAAGGTATAGTTTGATGGAGGAGGAGTAAATAGATGAGTGAAAAGAAAAAACACTTTATTTATGACGATATTTCTGATTTTCTGGCATGGGTTGTAGAAGCTATAGAATTTACTCCAATGAACGAGGGCGCTAAACACATACTTATTGTATTAATTGACATACAAAGGAGTCAAAACAATAAACAAGATACATCCAATTTACAAAGAGATAGGACAGCGTATCAAGACACGCCGTATGGCTCTTAAAATCAATCAAGATGCATTAGCTTACGTCGTTGGCTTTGCTCGTCCTACGTCTATTTCAGAGATTGAGAAAGGCAAAGTACGGGTGCAGATTGATGACATGCTAGTAATCGCTCATGCATTAGGATGCTCTATATATATGCTACTGCCAGAATATACACAGATGGAAAGGCCAAACAATATAGTTTAACGGAGGAAGAATAGAAAATGTACTGTAGAAATTGTGGTAAACCTGACTTTGGTATCCCTGGAAAAGATTCAGATCCATTCTGGGAACCTGACTTGTGCCTGGCATGTCACCGTTTGCCGATTGTGGGCTATCGCTATAACTATCTAACAGGTACACTCATGCCAAGGCAAACGGTGACAACGTCAATTGACGATCAAGCCAGTTCAGCACTTCATACAGCAAGTAAGGAACTGGCAAAACTAGATGAACCACTTTTGACATTCTTAGAAGCACAAAAGTACCTAAAAGTCAGTCGATCAACCGTACACAGGCTCCTGAAAGATGGAAGCTTGAAAGGACACAAAATAGGCAATGGGGCGCATTGGAGGTTTACCAGAGCGCAATTGAAAGGGTGCTTGAAATGAGTAGTAAAGCCAAGATGACTGTTTTATACGTGTTCCTGGCTATCGCTATATGTGGCATTATCACCATTGGAGCAGTGAACATTAGCACTGCTAAAAATGGCAATGTATCAAATGCCATTGCAAATACCGCTTCAAGCTGTAGTTTAGAGGAAAGCAAGCCTGTCTTAATTATTTCACTCAATGGTATTGGGGCAGGGGACTTATGCACAAAGATATCGAATATGTCGAATGGTCGCTACTTTGCCTACTATGGGCCTCCACCATTCAATTACACGGTGATATGTTCAGTGACCGTCAAGAAGAATTTGCAATATACCGTCTATGATGTTGTACCAACTGGCACAAATGCCAAAATTCGCTATAGCTATACGTCGGTTTGCTCTTTACTTCAAGCACATCACAGATTGATTGGAGAGGGCTTTTGAACACTCTTATCAAACGTCCATTCTTTGAAGATGATATCACCGTGAAACGGCGTGTCATAAGCGAGATGAATACCGTAAAAGTGCTAGTCATCCTACCGAAGCCTGATAGTTTCCCGAATCCAACCTACAAGACACAAGAACTGTGGGTAATATTCGCATTTTGCTCCAACTACTATTGACATTCTTTCTCTCATTCAGCAAAGAGCCACTATTGCATTATCTGGCCGTCCTACAAATAGCAAAGATGGAAAAGAATATCATTCTAATTGCCCGTTTTCAGATTGCGGAGGGCAAGATCGTTTTTGTATCTGGCCTGATGCTAATAGATGGTCATGCAATGTTCGCTCGTCGGGTTGTGGAAGATGGGGGGATGCAATAGGTTTCCTGATGCAATATGATGGTTACTCATTCCGTCAAGCTTGCGATGAACTGGAAATCGAAGATCCAAGATATGCCAGGGAGTCAAAAGCCTTACCGCTTTTCATGACTTCCGACCAGGAACCATGTAAGAAGTGGATGGATAGCGCAAGTGCATTCACCTATAGAGCTGAAAGATATCTATGGAGTGACAAAGGGGAAAGAGCACTCAACTACTTGCAACAAGGCAGGGGGTTGAGTGCTGACACGATACGCAACGCACGACTAGGTTTCTGCCCTGGGTGGTACTCTGAAAGTCTCCAAAATTGGGGACTTTCTATTAATGAGACGTTGGAAGAAGAAGAAATTAAAATTCCAGAGGGAATCATTCTTCCCTGGTTTGTAGAGGGGAAAGTATGGAAGCTCTCAGTGAGACGTCCAGATAAGAGCTACTTTCAATGTTTGGGTAGCAGCGATTGTCTTTTCAATACTGATAGTA
>WNGQ01008264.1_pt1 | contig 10583 bp, 8 predicted proteins | sample 5407661 | NCBI WGS metagenome assembly WNGQ01 (sample SAMN13153382, study PRJNA577476) | soil metagenome | isolation source: 60 cm soil or saprolite under Garry oak tree replicate 2 | place: USA:California | collected 2016-06-15 | reverse complement strand
ACCTCGGGCATTTCCACTCGAAGGCAGTTGGATTACTCGGACCAGATCGTTTTGGGTACGGGCATCAGTTCATCGTCAAAATAGATGGCATCAACGCGCTCATTGAAAAAGCACAGATATTGAGCGATGGGTGTAGACTCAGGCAGCGGTTCGTGGTAGCTCCACACGATGTCTTTGAAGACCTTTTCGCCAATCCTTGCGGACCAATAGGTTGCCATCCCCTTGTACGGACAATGGGTGGTGGTTTCTGCCGGGTCCAGGAACTCCATGCGGATATCCTGTTCAGGAAGGTAGTAGCGGATGGGCAGCCCTGTTTCGAGCAACAGCAGGGGACGGTGGGTGTCGGCTATGGTCACGCCGCCTAGCACGATGCGCACGTGCCGGGAACTCGGCAAGATATCCACGCGCTTGTAGGGATCGCGTGCATGAGCGAACACCTGCTGCTCCTCTTCATACCATGCGTCCATCAGATCCCAGTAGAACGCCAGGTAGCCTTGAAGCTGCGGTCCTTCGGGCAATGGATGGAAATAGCTCCAGGCCGCATGCTCAGCTATGCGGTCGCCGACCCGCAGTGTCCAGTAGGAGGCTTCGCCTTTTAGCGGCGAGTGCGTTCGATGCTCAGACTCCTCCAACAGATCCATACATGCTTGCTATCGGCAATGGTCACACCAGCGAAGACTACCCGTACACGCCGGTGGCTGTCTTCCCAGCGAAATCCCTGACTGAAGGATGGCGAGGCCAGTTGGCCCAGAAACAGGTCTTCAAGCACGCGTTTCATCGTGTCGCTCCTCTCTGGTATTTAAGAAGTACCAAAACAGCTGATTATTCATTAAGAACAGGAAACGCACTGCTACCAGTCTTTCCCTAACTGGTGCTGTTTACTTACCATAACATTTTGACTTGCGAATTTTCTTCCCTGGCGGTTTTAAAATTCTGCTGATTTTACCGTTCTGGTACGTTTCCAGCAACTATCGGGTGCTGAATGGGAAAGGTCCATGATGAACCAGGGCCGGCGCTGGCACTTACCCGTCGTCCACGTGTGTAGGGCACCAGGGCGGCGCTGGCACCTACCGGTCGTCCACGTGTGTAGGGCACCAGGGCGGCGCAAGCGCCCCCACACCGCATCCACACCCAGCCCGCCCCTACGTGGGAGGCATCTAGCACCCGATAGTTGGTGGAACCCTAACACGAGAGGGTATTATCAGGGATTCCGACTCAACTCAAATGGTAATTGCTTCCCAACTGGCTCTAGTTATCTAACGATTCTGGTCTGCAAATTTCCACCAGAGATAGGTCCCGACCATGCCAGCCAGCCCTGTTATGATAACAATCAGATAGCTGACCGGTTCAAGATGTGTCCCCTTGCTTCCGGTATATCCGGCATACAACGCTGGGACGGACCAGGGAAAATAGCTTCCCCAACCGGCTATGAAAATCACATTGCCAAACACGAGCATCAGTAGGGTAAATCCTATTGGCAGCAGGTAGCCTCGTCCAACGCTGGCGAAGAATGCGACCGGAAATTCAACTACGATCACCAGGCAAGCGGTGATAGCAATGGTAGCGGATCCACTCAAAAACACCTCTGTCGTCCCCTGTGTCAGTCCGATCGCCGCTCCCAGGAGAAAACTGACGATAGAGAGCATCACCGTCAGTCCGAGAGACCAGATTGCAACCACGATAAATTTTGCCAGGAGAATGGTCGCGCGCGAAACCGGCACGGCAAGCAGATCCTTCAGGGTACCGTCGACAAATTCACGGCCAAACACCCAACTCTCAATGAGACTAAACAATAAAATTCCAACAGCCGCGATCACCTGTGCGAGTAAACCAAGATAGTACGGCCAATCGGCGGTGCCTCCTGCAATATTTGCCTTCGCACTAATCAGGCCAATATTCCGTGCGAATGTGGGGTACTTATAGACGAACATCAAAAAAGCAATGCCAAGGGCCACTGCCAGGAACCCCAGGGCAGTGAACAATGGCACCCGGGAACGGGTTGCTTTGCGCAGTTCAATCCAAACGGCATTGGTCAAGTCATTCATTTTTCTGCTCTCCATCCATTCCAACCAGCCTGAGGAAATACTGCTCCAGTTCCTCTTCTTCTACCATCAACTGTGTGGGCGGAACTCCGGCATGAACCAGCAAGCTGGCGATGTCGTCAGGGTGTTCGATCGATGGGATATCTTTGAGCTCGAGGGTACTGTCCCGAAGGATTTCAGCAGGATGCCCGGCGGTGGCCAGTGCCTGGCGAGCCGCCTCCATGTCCCGCGTCCGTAATAACAGCCGCCTTCGTCGATTCCGCTCTAGCTCATCGACATCCAGTTCCTGGAGCAGATATCCTTTGTGGATGATCCCGATGCGCTGGGCAAGACGCGAAACTTCGGCCAGGATATGGCTCGCCATAAAGACCGTCACGCCCTGTTCGCGCGTCAGCTTGATCAGGAGTTCACGAATTTCGACGATCCCGGCCGGATCCAGGCCGTTGGCGGGTTCGTCCAAAAGAAGTAATCTGGGAGCATGCAGCAGGGCTTTGGCTAATCCCAGCCGCTGAGCAGTCCCTTGAGAAAGAGTGCCAGCCCGCCGGTCGGCATAGGCTGCCAGCCCCATACGCTCGATGACGTCACTCACGGCCTTAGGGTTAGTGCCAGGGTGCAAACGACGAGCAACCTCCAGGTTCTCATAGACCGTTAATTCCTGGTAGCAGTGCGGTGTCTCCACCAGATACCCGACCGATGCCCAGGGTTCCCGACTACCCAGACGAACCCGGGTTTGAAGCACATGAGCAGTTCCCCAGGTGGGCTTGATCATCCCCAGCAACATGCGAATGGTCGTCGTTTTCCCTGCGCCGTTCAAGCCCAGGAAAGCGTAGATTTCTCCTTGCGCAACCCGCAAGGAGAGGTGCTTGACGGCGGTTACGTTTCCGTAACGTTTCCCGAGATCCTCGGTTTCAATCGGCAAGTTCATAGTGGGTTCCCTTTCTTGATTCAGGCTGGGGCGCGGGACGGATTGATTGTTGCACCTGAATCTCGACCTCACCCAGGCAGAAAGCCGCGACCAGCTCCAGAAGCAAATCGATGCCGCCGCTAAAGGCATTCGCAACAAAATCGTCCTTATGCAGGATGGTCAGAACGAGTGAATATAACAAGCCGATGATCTCCTCAGACCGTGCCTGGATGGGTATGCCTGCGTTCTGGCAGCGGATGAGCAACTCTTCGAAGAACACCCGATCGCTAGCCAGGTGCTCCTGGAGTTTTTCTGCCGGGATTCTTCGAAAGAGCAGATCATAATCACCGCCCGTGAGAAACTGCAAGAGGGGAAGCGTTTTCACGAGACTATACGCCTTTTTCAAAATCGCAAATAGGCGGGCTCGGGGCGAAGGCCCCGGAAGGTCGACGGCCGCTACTATCTCCTGGCGGAAGTGTTTTTCAGCCTGTTCTATGACATCCATGAAGAGCGCTTCTTTGGACGCATAGAACAGGTAAAACGCCCCTTTTGAGATGCCGGCTGCTTCGGCAAGCTCCTCAATAGTGGTTTTTCTCAATCCGTAAGCGGAAAACTGCTTGTACCCTTGCTCTAAGAGCCGCTTGCGGATCAGTTCCTTTTCGTGTTCGGTAAACGCTTTAGGCATGCTCAATCATTTTTCTGTGTGACTATATATTATTTACGGTCACACAGTATACTACCACAGATAGTCTCTTGTGGCAAGAGGACAGGGCGGGGGCTGGCACCAATCCATCTCGCCAACGACGTTGGCGGACTTGGTATCCATTCAGCCAACGCTGCTAACGCTCAGGCTGAATGCAAGGAGGCGTCTACTGCTGCGCAGTCAGGTGAGGTGAAAGGCAGCTACCTTAAGGGTCAGGTGAGACGAAAGAAGAAGCGCCCCACGGCTTTCTTCAGACACCAATACCATACCAAATCTGGGGTAGCTACTCCACCAAGGCCGACGCAAGTGTCCCCACCCATCATCCACACCGCTCCCGCCTCTACGCGAATTGGAATCCTAGCCTCCGAGATATGATGGAAATGTAAAGAGATAGGGTATTAACATGGTTGCATCTATCTGCTAGAATAGTCGCGTTATAGCAGCGAAGCACGACAAATTTCGTTCGCAACTTCCGTGTTTCATCTCCTTATTTGGAATGCATCCCTGTACAGTGCCAGGGTGGATACAATATGATATTACACTTAATACCGAAGGGTCGTAGAGAGTTGATGGAGGAAGTCTTCAATGGCAATCAAGAAAAGTGAGCTTTATAGGTCGCTCTGGAAAAGCTGCGACGAATCATTGGTGCTTTGAACATTGGTTAATGATTGAGCAAGAGTATTGGCTCTATTGCTGTGGATCTGCTAACTGATGGGACGCGCTCGGATTTCTTTATTTATCCCAGCAGGTAAATCAACCGGGCACCCGCCAGGGGTGCCCCTACATTTCATGATTGAAAACCTTTGAATTTAACCCAATCGAGGAGGGGTAGCATTTCAATGTCTCTTTTCAAGACTGCCAGGATTGAGCAGGTACTGCTCAGCCTCTTTAAGAGTTTGCACAATACTTAACTTCACAATCAAGCGTCTCAGCATTTCTGGGTCTTCGATGGTATCTGCTTGTTGTTTTGCCAAACGTGCAATCGCGGGAAAACGCTCTTGAACAATATCCAGAAGTGTCTGACGTTGCGTCTCTAGCCCCTGCTCCAAACCTTTTTCCAAACCCTCTTCCATGCCTTTTTCCAAACCTTTTTCCATGCCTTCTGCCAGCACTTCTTGATACACGGGTGTATCCCGCAGTATATCCTCTAACATTGCAAACCTCCGTTTGAGCCATTTCAGGTCGTCTTGCATCACTTTTGATGCCAGCGCATACCCAATCCACAGGGACTCGGTTTTCTCAGCCGAGACTAACCCGGTAATCATTTCCTCCACGACTTCGCGTCGCGCCCCGTCTTGCTAGGCAGAGTGTAACATACTGGAAACAGCCTGTCGAGGAAAATGGCTCATCAAAACGCCTTTTTCTTGAAACAAAACTCCTTGAAATCAATGTGTGAGAATGATGCCTGTCTTTCCATATTTCATATGTTCTAGAAGAAGCAACACATAGAAAAGCACAAGTACCTTTTACTTGCTGAAAACCCTTTGATAGACTATACTCATCTTGTATCTCAAGACCAGCGGTCAACTCTCTCTTTCTATTTGATTTTGGCAACGTTGTTAGTGGGAAAAAATGAAGGTATCTCTGCCTTATGAAAAAGGGCAATCACAAAAGTCTGGCGCTTTATGAGCAACCTCAAGATTATTACTATCACGACTATACGGCCTCATTTGCAGCAGAACAGAATATACCTATAGATTTCACCTCTGACCCCGAGGTCGTGCGTCTGGTTGTTGAAGGTGAACGCCTCACCTATGGATATCTCTTCAATCCGGCCTTTGCTACCGAAATCTCCATGATCGAGCCATTGCCCCATCAACGAATTGCCGTCTATGACCACATGATGCAACAGCCTCGCTTACGCTTTTTGTTGGCAGACGATGCAGGTGCAGGCAAAACCATCATGACAGGTCTTTATATCCGTGAAATGTTGACACGCAGGTTGATCTCTCGCGTTCTGATTGTTCCACCTGCCGGATTGGTTGGCAACTGGGAACACGAGATGCATAGCCTCTTCAACCTTCCTTTCACAATAGTAGTTGGAAACGATGCCAGATCAGGCAATCCTTTCACAGGCCCTCAAAGTGACTTGTTGATCGTAAGTGTAGACACGCTACGCGGGGATAGTATGTTCTCGCGTCTCCAAGAAGCCGAGGTCATCCCCTATGACCTGGTCATTTTTGATGAGGCACACAAACTGGCTGCTGACCGTGAGGCAGATTTCCGTGTGCGGAAGACGGATCGTTACCGATTAGCGGAGACACTCGCTGGAATTCCGAATGAAGATCCGCGCTGGGAGCTTTCCTGGAGTTGTCATCACCTTTTGCTCCTGACCGCGACTCCCCACATGGGGAAAGATTTTCCCTACTATTGTTTATGGAGGTTGCTTGAGCCAGATGCACTGTCAACCATTGATGCTTTCAATGCTTATCCTATGGATGCTCGTCGTCGTCATTTTATCCGGCGCACCAAGGAAGAATTGGTGTACTTCGATGAGCGTCCTATCTATCCACCGCGCATCTCGAATACGTTGAGCTACGATCTCAGCAAAGGTGAGGTGAGCGAACAGCAACTCTACGATGCAACAACTGATTATATCCAGACTTATTACAACAGGGCTCGTTTACTTAATCGCTCTGCCGCTCGACTGGCGATGAGTGTGTTCCAACGACGCCTGGCAAGTTCCACGTATGCATTGCTGCGTTCCTTTGAACGTCGTTATCAGAAGCTGCTGAAACTCATTGATGATATGCGTGCTGGTCGACTAACCCCAATGCAGCTTGAGGTGTTCCAACGCAAACTTGGCATGATCGATGATGTCTTTGAGAAGAAAACTGCCGATGAGGAAGAGGAAGCGACTGGCCAGGAAGAGAACGAACGCGTCGAGGATCAGGAGTTGGAGGGAGTGATAGCCACCTCTCTGGCTGAATTGGAAGTGGAACTGCATATTGTGGAAGGGCTGCTTCAACTGGCACGTCAGGTCTTTGAAGCCGGAGAGGAATCCAAGTTTGAGAAATTGCGTGAAGTACTGCGCGATCCACGATACCAGGATCAGAAGATGATTATCTTTACCGAGCACCGGGACACGCTCGAATTTCTGGTACGACGGCTTGAAGGTCTCGGCTTCACAGACCAGGTTGCGCAAATCCATGGTGGGAAGGGCTACCAGGAACGTGAAGAACAGGTCGTATTCTTCCGTCGTCCTATCGCCCAAGGCGGCGCGAAATACCTGGTTGCAACCGATGCGGCTGGTGAAGGCATCAATCTGCAGATTTGCTGGCTCATGGTCAACTATGATATCCCCTGGAATCCGGCTCGCCTGGAACAGCGCATGGGGCGTATCCATCGCTTTGGACAAAAACACGACTCCGTGTATATTATCAACCTCGTTGCGGGCAAAACACGCGAAGGGCTTGTTATGCAAACCTTGTTGAAGAAGTTGGAGCTTATACGCAAAGAACTTCACTCCGACAAGGTTTTTGATGTCATTGGGCGACTTTTTGAGGGTATCTCCCTACGAGAATATATGGAGCGAGTTATTCTTGCTGATGATGGGAGCGATATGCAACGTCAGATCGAAGGGACGTTGACCAAGTCACAGGTGGAAGCGATCGAGGAGAGCGAGCGAACACTATTCGGTGATGGCGGCGCAGTAAAGAGTGAATTGCCACGTCTGCGAGCAACGATTGAGCAGGAAACCTATCGCAAGCTGTTACCGGGCTATGTGCGTCGTTTTATAGAGAAGGCAGTACCGCTTCTGGACATTGGCATTGAGGGCAATCTGGACACGTTTTTTTCTTTTCGCCCCCTCAAGCCAGGAAAACTCGACTGGCTCCTGCCTGTACTGGAAATCTATCCTCCGGAATTGCGTACTACCTGTACGGTGTATGTACCTGGAAACAGCACACAAGGCATTTTCCTGCACCCTGGCGAGCCTGTTTTTGATCGTTTGCGATCCTTTGTCTGTGAATGCTTTCAACAGCAAGCGCTGCAAGGCGCTGTCTTCGTTGATCCAACTGCCAGGAGACCTTATCTCTATCATCTTGCCCAGATGGTAGTATCCAGAAAAGCCGACCCGGATCTACCAACGTACAAGCGGGAAGAGATACTCGAGTATCGACTGGTCGGTCTCAAGCAAGAGTTGGATGGTGAAGTCGAGGAATGTCCTGTCGAGCAACTACTCTTGCTGCATGGAAGCCATGACATACCTGCGTTCGTACACTCAGTCGTAGCCACCATGGATGAATCTTGTGATCGCGCGAGGGCATTTGCGCTTGCAAACATCTCGGAAACGCTAGCAGAGCACCATCGCCAGCAGTTACGTCAGAGCCTGCCAGAGCGTCAAGACTTTATCGAGCGTGGTTTCGCCTACCAGGTAGCAGAATTAGCCGATGCGCGCAGGCGCTGGACAGAAAAAGCCAGTACAGGAGATGCACGCGCGAAAGGCGAACTAACGAGAATCAAAACACGCCAGCAAGCGTTGAAATCGCGTAAAGCCGAGAGCCTGGCGATCATCAATCGTGAACCGGAACTGATTGCTCCTGGGAATGTTCTGTTCCTGGCACATGCCTTTGTCATACCATCGAGCGATCCTGTTGATAAGATGAGGTATGATGCTGATGTTGAAGCCATTGCTGTCCAAAGGGCTCGTGCGTTTGAGGAAACGCTCGGCGCTACTGTGAGCGATGTGTCAATACCTGAACGAGCGCTGGCAGCGGGTCTAGGAGAATGGCCAGGCTTCGATCTTCTGTCGCATCGTCCATCTGGTGAGGAACTGGCTATCGAAGTCAAGGGTCGAGCGGCTATCGGCGATGTTGAACTGAGTGAGAACGAATGGATTCGAGCCTGCAATCACCGCGAACGGTACTGGTTGTATGTGGTCTACGACTGCGCGAAATCCTTCCCCATGCTGCGCAGGGTTCAGGATCCCTTTGGCAAGCTGATCGTGAAAACAAAAGAAAGAGTAGTGATCGATGAACAAGCTATTTTCGCTGCTGCGGAGGGGGATTAAATATGGATGAACGTCTGATAGAAGTTGCATTTCCCTTGAAACAGGCTTCGCTGGACTCCGTCCACGAGAAAAATGTCCGTCATGGACATATCTCCACCTTGCATATCTGGCCTGCTCGCAGGCCATTAGCAGCATGCCGCGCCGCACTGATCGCTACCCTGTTACCTGATCCCGTTAATGCAGAAGAGCGCAAGGAACTGCTGGAACGGCTTGGTGGCCGTGCCGTCAAACACGTCAAGCCGAAAAAGCTTCCCGGTGGGCGTATCGAAGAGCAGATCACAGAAGAGACTGAAGGCGGCATTTTGCACTGGGGCCGGGAGTCCAGCGAAGACCTCAACTGGTTCCGCGAAAAAATCTGCGCAGCTTATGGTGGGCACTCCCCCAAAGTACTCGATCCATTTGCCGGTGGAGGAGCAATTCCACTTGAAGCTATGCGCCTCGGCTGTGAGGTCACTGCTGTTGACATCAACCCTGTAGCTTGGTTCATCCTCAAGTGCACGCTCGAATACCCGCAACGACTCGCCAATCAATGTCGTCCTTTACCAACGTTTGCCTGCGAGTCATATGAGTTCATGGAATCCTACTTCAAAGCCAAGGGGTTCAAAGATGCAGCGTTGCGTATCCAGCTTGAGTCGCTGGGCTTAAACGGCCACAAGCAATCATCGTCACAGCCTCAATTGCCAGCAATACAAACGCATGTTGCTTCAGTTGAAGCTGACCTTGCATGGCATGTCCGTGCCTGGGGTGGGTGGGTCTTGCAACAAGCCAAAGCCGATCTCGCACGCTTCTACCAAACCATAGAAGGAAAACCTACCGTCGCCTATCTCTGGGCACGGACAGTCACTTGCAAGAACTGCCGAGCTAATATTCCCCTCCTCAAGACTCGCTGGCTCTGCAAGAAGGAGAACAAACGCGTTGTGCTCACGATGAAACCTAACGCAGACAAGACAAGCGTTGTTTTCGGTGTGCAAACAGAAGTTCCAACAAGAAAAGGTAGTACAGCAGAGCGAAGAGAGTACGACAAACAGATTGGTGGTGGTACTATGTCTCGCTCGGGTATCACCTGCCCCTGCTGCGGTACGATCATGATGATGGAGGATATTAGACTGGAAGGTCTGGCTGGTCGTCTTGGTACTGTTATGACCGCCGTAGTGGTAGATGGTGAGCATGGCAAGGAATATCGTTTACCGGAAGAGGAAGAGATCTTGATGGCTGCTGAAGCAGAAAAGGGACTTTCCCGAGTATTCGCCGAAATTCCCTTTGGTCTGCCGGAAGAGCCACTACCAGGAAAGGAAGCTTTAGGATTCCGTGTTCCTCTTTATGGTTTTGATAGATGGTACAAACTCTTCACTCCTCGACAACTTCTAGCTTTAGGTACTTTCGTCAAATACATTCGTGCTACACATGAGGTTATGCTAAAGCTAGGATATCAGCAGGAGTGGAGAGAAGCCGTAATTGCATATTTGGCTTGTGTACTTAGTCGAACTGCGGATTATCTAGCTGTGCTCTGTGTCTGGGAACACCGTGCGGAGGAGATCAAACATGTCTTCATGCGTTGGGCTCTTCCGATTACATGGGACTTTGCAGAAGCGAATCCCCTTGCCCCTACCGAACGTTTTTTTGTTGGTGGCCTAAACTCTGCTTTTAGAGTGATCTCATCACAGCTCTTGAGCTCACTGAGTGAAGCGGAAGAACCTCACATCCTCAATGTATCTGCCATCATTGGAGCAGACGAGTTGGTAGATGTAATAGTTACCGATCCACCTTATTATGACGCCATCCCATATGTTGTTATGTAGACACTTGCATCCAAGCAGGGCATATGATACGCTTTTAAGAACATATGTCCTAGCATGTAAAGGAGCAAGTGATACATGCGAGTACACCGTGTCCCAACCAGTAGCAACCATGACGTGACCTTTG
>WNGQ01031217.1_pt1 | contig 10584 bp, 10 predicted proteins | sample 5407661 | NCBI WGS metagenome assembly WNGQ01 (sample SAMN13153382, study PRJNA577476) | soil metagenome | isolation source: 60 cm soil or saprolite under Garry oak tree replicate 2 | place: USA:California | collected 2016-06-15 | reverse complement strand
GATCGCGGAAAAGCAGATGCATGCGGGTCTGCTGATTCTCGTATCGATGAATGGCGTACAGCTTTTCAGCTGCAGCATCGGGAACGCGGCCGCGGGCATCCCGCATAAACGACATTCCGAGGGTCCTCGACAAGACGCCTTCGTCTGTTGCCATCCATTGCACGCCTAGCTCAGACGCAATCGCCAGCACCTCTTCCGAAAGGCTGCCCTCGGAAGGCCAAACGCCACGCGGACGCAAGCCGAAAACTTTTTCATGCAAGTCCAATCCCCGTTGCAACTGCTCGCGCGCGTCTTCGGAATGACGAAAACGGTTTTGCGGCAGCGGCAGGCCAGGCGTGGAAACCGCGCCGGCGTTGGTGTCGCAGACTAGAGGCAGAATTGGATGATAAAACGGTGAGGTGGATATCTCAATCCTTCCTTGCTTCGCAGCGTCGGCGTGAGCAGGCAAGACGTTGGCGATCAGCTCCCGCTGGCGCTCGATCACAAAGTTCTGATCGTCCAGCGAATAGCCGCGGCCCTTGCGGACCAGCTCGGCAATTTCAGGCTCCAGGAGGAAGAATTCATCGAACCAGGCAATCTGCGAGAGTACCTGCAAATCGGTGAAATCCTGTGGTTGAAAATATCTCTCGGCGCGCGCCGGCGACGCACCCCCGCCCTGGAACCGATCCCAAAGTTCGGCGTAACGTGGATAGCGGCCAATCAGGTGCTCGGCATTTGCTTGAAAGAGATACTGCAGAGCAAAGCGCCGCTCATCGGACGTGAGGTCCTTTGCAGGACGGGCAGCAACGCGCAAGAATGGATCGTGAGCGGTTCCCGCAGCGTAATCCTGAATTTGCGTGATTAGCGAGGGGACGAGATTGAAAGTCTGGTGAACGCCGGGAAACTCTTCCAGCAGTTTCACCATCCCGTAGTAATCTTTAAGCGCATGCAGGCGCACCCAGGGCAAGCGGTATTCCCCGGTGACAAGGTCTTTATAGAAAGGCTGATGCTGGTGCCAAAGAACAACCACTCGCAGAACGGGCATCGGCAGCCGGTTTCCTGATTAGAATGAATTTGTATGCAGTCTAGCATGGAGATGCATCCAAACTGGCGCTGGAACAGATGCTGGTGTGGCTGTTCCTAAAGAAATTAGATGAAGACTAAAAGCCGTATCGCCGATGCCGTACGTCACGACGTTTCGCTGCTTTCGTCGGACGACCTCTATCTGTTCAACGAAGGCCGAAATTACCGCGCCTACAACCACCTCGGGGCCCATTCGGCAACTTTCGACGGAGACGCGGGAACCGGATTCAGCGTCTGGGCGCCGAACGCGCAAAAAGTTTCGGTGATTGGGAATTTCAACGACTGGAACGGCAACTCGCACCGTCTGGAGCCGAAAGGCAGCTCTGGTATCTGGGAAGGGTTCGTTCCCGCCGTCGGCAAGGGTTCGCTTTACAAGTTTCACATCGCCTCGCACAACCACGGGCATGTCGGGGACAAGGCTGATCCCTTCGGCGTTTATCACGAGCAACCTCCGCGAACGGCTTCAGTCGTCTGGGACTTGAACTATCAATGGGCCGATGACCAGTGGATGAAATTGCGGGGCAACCAGCAGTCGTTGCATTCACCGATTTCGATTTACGAAGTGCACCTTGGCTCTTGGGCGCGGGTTCCAGAAGAGGGCAATCGCTCGTTGACCTATCGCGAGATTGCGCCGCGTCTTGCCGAGTACGCTGCACGGATGCAGTTCACTCATGTTGAGCTGCTGCCGATCATGGAGCATCCCTTCTACGCGTCCTGGGGATACCAAACCACCGGCTACTTTGCGCCGACCTCACGCTATGGCACGCCGCAGGATTTCATGTTTTTCGTGGACTATCTGCACCAGCACGGCATTGGCGTGATCCTCGACTGGGTGCCATCCCACTTCCCGTCTGACGGGCACGGGCTTGCATATTTCGACGGCACGCATTTGTTCGAGCATGCCGACTGGCGCAGCGGATTTCATCCCGACTGGAACACCTATATCTACAACTATGGCCGCAATGAGGTGCGCAGTTTCCTCATGTCGAGTGCGATGTTCTGGTTGGACAAATATCACATTGACGGGCTGCGCGTGGATGCCGTTGCGTCAATGCTCTATCTCGACTACTCGCGGCGCGAAGGCGAGTGGATTCCGAATAAGTATGGAGGCAGAGAGAATCTGGATGCGATCGAATTTCTGCGCCAGCTTAATCTGGAAGCGTACAAAGAGCATCCGGACATTCAGACTTACGCGGAAGAGTCGACGGCCTGGCCGATGGTTTCTCGGCCTGTGTATCTCGGCGGCCTCGGCTTCGGCATGAAGTGGGATATGGGTTGGATGCACGACACGCTGGCTTATTTTTCGCACGATCCCATTCACCGCCCGTTTCATCACAACCTGCTCACCTTCCGCATGTTGTATGGGTTCAGTGAAAATTTTGTTCTGCCGCTCTCGCATGATGAGGTCGTGCACGGAAAAGGCTCGCTAGCCGGCAAGATGCCAGGAGACGAATGGCAAAAGTTCGCCAACCTGCGACTGCTTTTCGGCTACATGTTCGCGCAACCGGGCAAGAAGCTGCTGTTCATGGGCGACGAATTCGGGCAGGTCCGCGAGTGGGGACACGACATGAGCCTGGAGTGGCACGTGCTGCAATTTGGTGTGCACAAAGGCGTGCAGAACTGGGTGGAACAGTTGAACCGCATTTATCGGACTGAGCCTGCCTTGCACGAGCTCGACAACGATCCTGCAGGCTTCGAGTGGGTCGATTGCAATGACACCGCGGCCAGCGTGGTCTCGTTACTGCGCAAGAGCAAGCGTCCGGAAGACACAATTTTGGTCGTCTGCAATTTCACTCCTGTGCCTCGAGGGCCCTACCGCATCGGAGTTCCTTTCGGTGGCTTCTGGCGCGAATTGCTCAACAGCGACGCCGCAGACTACGGCGGCAGCGGAATCGGCAATCTGGGCGGCAAGGAAGCTGAAGCAGTTCCGGTGCATGGGCGGCCTCACTCGCTGTCACTGACGCTACCGCCGCTGGGGATTGAATTCTTTAAGCGCGGATGAGACATTTACCGCGCACCATTGTCCTTGAAGCACGTTTTCTCCTTCGTGCAACTTTGTGTCCATCGTGGTTGATCTTCTTCCGAAACCCAAATGAACCACTCAGGACACGAAGGTACACTAAGGAAACCCCGTATCCGAAAAGTCTAACTTTATGCCCAGCACCGGAGACCGATTCGAGCGCGCAGTTTCTATCATGGCGCGACTGCGCGGGCCCGGTTGATGCCCGTGGGACCGGGAGCAGACGTTTGATTCCATCAAGCCTTATACGCTCGAGGAAGCTTACGAAGTACTCGAAGCAATTGATAATCGTGATTGGGATGAGTTGCGCGGCGAACTTGGCGATCTGCTCTTGCAGGTGCTTTTCTACTCGCAAATGGCGCATGAGGAGAGCCGCTTTTCTATCGATGACGTGCTGGACCGGCTTTCGACCAAGCTCATAAATCGCCATCCGCATGTATTCGGCGATGTTTCTGCGGAAACTTCGGCTGATGTTCTGCGCAATTGGGAGGCACTCAAGGCGGAAGAGAAAAAGAAGCGGTTGGAAGCTGGCGGAGGCAAGTCGGCGCAAGAGGGGAATCCGGAATCCGTCCTGGCTGGCGTCTCTTCAGCAATGCCGGCTTTGCTGGAAGCGCACAAGCTCAGTTCGCGGGCCGCGCATGTCGGTTTTGATTGGCCGGAAATTGGCGGGCTCTTCGGAAAACTGGAAGAAGAAACGATTGAACTTAAAGACGAACTTCGGCAAGTTCCCCCACGTACTCAGCCTTCGGGCAGAGGTGTGGCGGGATCAGGCAAGCCACAGGTTCCCGAGGAACTGCGCCATCGTTTAGAAGACGAAGTTGGGGATTTGTTTTTTGTCCTGGTGAACATTGCACGGTATCTTTCTCTCGATCCTGAGTCTGCCCTCAAGAAAACCAATCGCAAATTCAAGCGCCGCTTTCAGTGGATGGAAGAGCAACTGCGTGCCAGCGGCCGCACTCCGCAGCACGCAACGATGGATGAATTGGAGTCGCTCTGGCAACGTGCCAAGCGGCAGGAGCAGGAACCGGCGGCCAAAGGCCTATGAAGGTCGAAACTATCACCATCCGTGAACTTCACATGCCGCTGAAATATTTCTTTGAGACCAGCTTTGGCCGCACCGAAAGCCGCCGTGTGCTGCTGGTTACGTCACAGTGTGACGGGATTGAGGGATGGGGCGAGTGCGTTGCCGGTGAGGGGCCGTTTTACAGCTGCGAATGGATCGAGACCGCATGGGCAACCATCCGCGACTTCTTGGCCCCCGCACTTCTCGGAGCGAAGATTGAGCGGGGCAAAGACGCTGCTGGGTTGATGGCGCGTGTCCGCGGCCACAATATGGCGAAGGCCGCCCTGGAAAATGCGCTCTGGGATGCCGAAGCCCAGCAGCGAAAACAACCCCTTTGGAAGCTGATTGGTGGAACCCTCCCGGAGATCGCCTGCGGAGTCTCGATCGGAATTCAGAATTCGCATGAACAGCTTCTGGAAAAAATTGAGACGGAACTGGCGGCGGGGTATCAGCGGATCAAAGTAAAAGTGAAACCTGGCTGGGACGTGGAAGTACTTACGCCTATCGCCCGAGTGATCTTGATCACCTGCGAAAGTTTGATGATTTCAATCTGCTCATGATCGAACAGCCGCTGTGGGATGACGACATCTTTCATCACGCAAAACTCCAGCTGGAACTGAAGACCCCCATCTGTCTCGATGAATCCATTCGCCACGCCCGCGACGCGGCACAGGCAATCGAGCTGGGCGCGTGCCGCATCATAAACATCAAAGTCGGGCGCGTGGGCGGATTCAGTGAAGCCATTGCCGTCCATGACTTGTGCCAGCAGCACGGCATTCCCGTCTGGTGCGGAGGAATGCTCGAGACTGGAATCGGTCGCGCGCACAATGTGGCATTGTCAACTTTGTCGAATTTTCGCCTTCCGGGAGACGTTTCGGCTTCCCAGCGCTATTGGGCCGGAGACATCGTTGAGCCCGAGATTGAAGTAAGTCCTAGCGGGACAATTGCCGTATCAGATCAGCCTGGCCGGGGTTACGAAATCAGAAGAGATTTGGTCGAGAAGCTGACGGTCAGGGCGGAGACGATTCGGAGTCAACGCAGCAACGGTTTAGCCCACTAACGGTCACAGCAAATATTTTCAGCGGCTTGATTCTTGCTCTGATTCTGGGCTTTCTGTATTTTGGGATCGTCTTGCTTCATCGGCGGAGTCGCAGCCGCTGGTTGGTTCTCCGTTAATTGTTTCCTAAGAAGCTCGACTCCCTGTGCAAAGGTCAGAGAGTTTGGAACTGGCCGGAAATCTGTAAAGACGTCGCTCGAATGAATGTTCAGTCTTTTGAAGAAAAGTACTTTCCCGGTGAAGGACAACTCCATGCCAGTCAGTTCCCAGACATGATTGCCGATGTCGGCCTGCTGTACCAGAAAGTGGCCGCCGCGATCCAGATGGCCCAGGATGCCCCAGCCAAATCCGACCTCTTTTTCCAACGTGCCGTTGATCTCTGCGATTCGGTTTTCCTTAGGGTCAATGAGGAGCTCTCCGCGCATGCCGGTGAGCACTTGCTCGACATGAGAAGGCGGGTTGTAGTTGGGATTAGGGCGGAACTTCAGTCGGGTAAGTTCATCTCCAAGGCGGCCGATTGTAGCGGTTCCCGGCTGAGTTCCATCTGCTTCGTATAAGAATGCCTCTGGCAGCGCGCGGACAATTTTAGTCGTGCGCTCGGCGTCTTCTTGTTCCTGCTTGCGCTTCCTGTTCAACTGCTCAGGATTGTGAATGTAATTTTCCAGGCGCGCCTCTTCCGCTTGCCGTTGCTCGGGGGTGAGTGGACGGCTGTCCACCGCGACCAGCAATCCAGCCGTAGCATCGCACGTTTCCACCATCAGCTTAGTCTCAGAGAAACGAGGAGTCCGTCTCTCGTTCTTGAACATGAAGCGTGGACCAGAACCGTTGCTGGCGGCGGCTTCGTTCTGGACGGCGCGACGTACCAGCTCGGCAGGAGCAACCGGCGGGGATTGATCCTTGGCGACAGCAAGGCACGCCATCATGACTATAGACAGCACACATCCCAGAAATCTCATGTGCGTGCGCTTTGGCTGCATCCCAGTCACCAGCAGTTAGAGGAGAACCACAGTTTTACCGTTGCATACCGTGTAACTTTATGCCTGCTTCGGCGCAGGATCTCTCGAGTTCCCTGATTTCCGCGGCGTAGATCCGGTAATGGCTCTCGCGCAAGTCCAGAATGATTTACAATCCATCTTTCTGTTGGATCGTGCGCCCAAAGGGGGGTTGCTCATGAGCACTACGCCGGCACCGGGAGGATTCGCGAATATTGGGAAGTCTATAAATATCAAAGGGGAACTCTCGGGCAGCGAGGACATCTACGTTGACGGGCAGGTCGATGGCAGTATTCAGATGTCGGGTAACAGCCTTACCATTGGTTCGAACGGGCGGGTACATGCGAATGTCTCGGCGAAGAATGTCACGGTAAGCGGTTCACTGGATGGCAACATTCTGGCTAGCGAGCGCACGGAACTCAGGAAAACCGCGGTCGTGAATGGCGACGTTCAAACTAAGCGGATTGCCATCGAAGAGGGCGCCTACTTCAAAGGCAAGCTCGAGATTCTGCCTGAGAGCAAGGGCCAGCCGGGTGCTGAAAATAAGTGATCTGGCTGTACCCGCCGGGTTATAGTGGCAACAAAGACGGGGTATCGCCCGGGATTCTTGCTGCTCAGATCCGGACGATGAATTGGACCAAATCACTCTGACCACATGAGATTCTTTCGCAGCTCGCCTGCGTCGTCGCAGACACCCAAAGCGCAAGAACGGTTTACGAGACGGTCTAGTGCTATGGCCGAACTGGCGCGGGCTTTCCAGTCCGAAGAACTGATCTGCGTCCTGGATATCGGCGCCACTTCTGCCAGCAACATTCGCTTTTTTACGGAACGCGGACACCGAATCTATAGCCAGGACCTGCTCGAAGCCTCAACCGATCCCGCGCTCTCGGTGCGTGACGAGCAGGGGCAACCGGCACTCAACAGCAAGAAATTTCTGGACGAAAACCTCGCTTATCCCAACGCTCATTTTGACGTGGTCTTCTGCTGGAACCTGGCCGACTACATGGATGAGAGCCTGGTGAAGCCTGTGGTCGCGCGGCTCTGGTCAGTGATGAAGCCTGGCGGATTGCTGCTGGCTTTCTTTCACACTCGAGAAGCTGGCCCTGATGCTCCCTACTATCGGTATCACGTGACCGGCACTGATACGCTGGAAATGCACGCGTTAAATGCAAAACGCGAGCACGGCAAAGGAGCACGCCCAAACTTCGCGTTGCAACGAGTCTTCAATAATCGCCACATCGAGAACCTGTTCCGCGATTTTGCATCAATTAAATTCTTCCTCTCGCGCGATAACATTCGCGAAGTGCTGGTAGTCCGGTAATTTTCCCTGAATGCGCTAGCCTGGAGCATTCATGAGTAAAGATGGGCTTGGGGTGGAGCAGGGCTTCCAGCCCTGCGTGGATGCGGTTGTGGCGAAGTACGGCTTCAGCCGTCGAGGTGCGTTGTCTGCCCATACCGGCAAATGTACCTCTGGGGCTGAAGCCCTGGCCCTTACTGCCATCGTGAATAATGCGAGCTATCGCGTCATCTGTACCAGACGGCGCGTAATCGATGGAGTCCTCTGCAAGAGGGACAACAGCGGTCTGCGGACAAACCGCGGGGTGCCGAGCATTTTACGCAACAGCGATGACGCTCGGAAGACGCTTGCCAGGTGTTTCTGATAAAGCTCGGAATAATGCTCAGCGGCCTGCCCAGGCGAACATTCGTTCGCAAAGAAGCGCGTTAAGCATTCGGCGGCCATGGCTCCACTTCTCAGAGCCAGCGAAATCCCATCGCCGATAAATGGATCAACGAATGTCGCCGCGTCGCCGGCCTGCAGCATTCCCTTTTGCACAGGTTCGGGCTTATGAAAAACCAGGGGTGAGGTGGTGACTGGGTCCATAACCGGCTGCCATCCTCGACTGCGCTCTCGTAATGCGGGATGGGACCTGAGGACTTGTTCCATGGTCGTAGCGACATCTGCGCGCACCATCGCACAAGCATTAATGCGCGCGGAATCATTGTCCGCAAAGATGATCGGTTGAACTCCGCAGTACCCGCCCGCGAAAAAATACAGATCAACAGAGCTTGGGGGAGAGTTCTCGCTGAAGTGGGCTTTGATCCCTATCCAACGTACTTTCGCCAATCGGGTGCGGGTTGCCGCGCTGGTCAGCGGTGACCACCGTCCGGCGGCATTAATGATCGCCTTCGCATGGAATTGCTCCTCCCCACATTCCACGGTGAAGGGCCCCGTACCATTCACTTTCTGAACTGCACTGTCCTGGCGCGCTTCGACCCCGTTGCGCATACATGATTCCCAGAGTGCGGAATCAAGGTCAAAGCGGGAGATGCTTGCGGCCGGAGGATCGATTTCGACCGGAAGGGCTGCGCCGTCCGAAAAGATTCGCCCGTGCGGAATTCGTAGCGACTCGAAGATTAACCGACGATAGACCAGCACGAACAACTTCTGCAGCAAATCAAGCGACTCGGCCGAGACGAATTCTCCGCAGACTTTGTGCCGGGGAAAGCGGCTGCGCTCGAGCAACAACACGCTCGCGCCGCTGTGCGCAGCTGTGATGGCGGCCGCGCAACCGGCCGGGCCGCCGCCGACGACGATCAGGTCATACTTCATTTCTGACTCATGTGCCCTGTTTCCATGCGACCACGCCCATGCGGAAAAAATAATGCCGCGTGAGTTCCACATTCGCTGCTCCTGCTTGCAGCCATAACTCGCGCATTTCTTCGACATTGTAGGCCTGTCGGACCGATGCTGGCGCATCATGCCGCGTCAGGCGGCTGCGATACAGCGGTACTCCGGCATAGGCGATCGCGAGGTGCAGCGGATGGCGCACCAGATCATTCACGAGCACTGCAGTTCCGCAGACCCGCAGGGCTTCGCGGCCAAATGCGACTAGCTGATCGGGCGGCAAGTGGTGGGTGAACAACGAGCAGGAAACAAGATCGAACGCCGATTGCCTGAAGGGCAGATTTAGAGCATCGCCGCCGATCTTTGGCATGGCTCCGTTTTTCGGCAGATGGGAGAACACGCGATCCAGCAGAGTAACGCTCAGCCGGATTCCTGAATCATGCAGCTCCGCCCGCACCCGCTCAGGGACGTAGCCCTCTCCGGCGGCCACTTCGAGGAGCGAAAACTGTCTCCGGCCGGTGGCTTGCGCAATCCTTTCAATCAACTTACGAGTGGTTGCAATGCCACCAAACCAGCGATTGAACCAACGTAGATCGCGGATTGATCCCGCGATCTCCGCCTCAGTTCCGGAATCAGTGTCCAACAGTTCAGGTGTGGGCCGTCGCAGCATTCGCCCGGATTCTAGCGGATTAGCCGGTCATCGTGTGTCATGCCAGAGTGACAATCCGGCAAGGAGCCGATTCCTGGTCCGAATTTTCCGGCCCGAGCGGAGGTTCGTCATCCGCTTTGCGGATGGCGAACCGCAGCCGAGGGACGTGCTGCTCCGTGCGCCCAGCCAAGCAGGTTTCTCGACTCCGCTCGAAATTACAGAGCTGTGAAGTGTCAAAATATCGTGCAAACCTCTTAATTAGCGCCCGCTTCGGTTTCGCACGAGGTCCAAAAAGGCCTGATGCACCCGCGGATCGTCGGTCAGCTCAGGATGGAAAGTCGCAGCCATGGTCTTGCCTTGTCGAACCACAACGGGGTCGTTCCCTTCCGTCGCAAGAACTTCGACATCCGACCCGAGGCGCTCAATCTTCGGGGCGCGGATGAAAACCATTTCAATCGGGGATCCGGCGAAGAGGCCTCCGCGAATGGAGCTATCGACTTGACGGCCATAAGCGTTGCGCCGGATTGCGATGTCAATTGCGCCCAACCCTGTCTGCGCGGGATTCTCCACTTCTTTGGCCAACAGGATCGCCCCCGCGCAGGTCCCGAAGGTCGGTTTTACCCGAACAAATTCCTTTAATTTCTCAAAGCCAACCTCGCCCAGGAGCTTGAGAAACGTGCTGGACTCGCCGCCGGGAATGACGAGTCCTTCGATTTCGTCCAGCTGCTCGGGTTTCTTAACGAGCACAACTTCGGCGCCCAGCTCCTGGAGCCGTTTGCGATGAGCATCGAAATCGCCCTGAAGGGCTAAGACGCCGAGTTTCATAAAAGCAGTCGCTGATTGTTGGTCGTTAGCCACCCGATTTGATTTTAATGGATTCGAACGACAGGAGCTTACGAGTCCGATAGTCGCCTTGGTTTCGCATCAGAGTCCACGAAAGAAGAACGGAGCGCCCCCTGCTGGCTCCCGCACCTGCCGGTCGCGTGGAGTCGTGGGGAATTCTTGTACTCGACTTAGAGCGGAAGAGCGCTGGGAAATCGCGTCTGAAAATCGAGCAGGCCGACCCAATCCGGCGTGATCGTGACCCGCACCATCGAGGTGATCATCTTTCCCAT
>WNGQ01007356.1_pt1 | contig 10584 bp, 9 predicted proteins | sample 5407661 | NCBI WGS metagenome assembly WNGQ01 (sample SAMN13153382, study PRJNA577476) | soil metagenome | isolation source: 60 cm soil or saprolite under Garry oak tree replicate 2 | place: USA:California | collected 2016-06-15 | reverse complement strand
CCGCGATGCGCAGCGGCATCAATCCCGCGCGCGAATCCGGAAATGATGGTCACACCGCGTTGTGCGAGATCCCGCGCCAGCATCAGCGCCGCGTTCTGTCCATACGTCGAACACCGGCGCGAGCCGACCAGCGCCACGCACGGTTGGTCCAAACATTCCGTCCAGGCGCCTTTCACGTAAAGCACGATCGGTGGATCGTAAATCTCACGCAGCAGCGACGGATAGACGCCGTCGTCAAGTACCAGGATGTCGCCGCCGAGCGCGCGAATACTCTGAATCTCCACCGCTGCTTTGTCATGCAGATCCCGCGCGATAATGCTGTCAACCGCCTCCGGCAGCAGCCGCAAACGTTCCAGTTCGGCCCGTGTCGCTCCATAAACTGCTTCGGCAGAACCAAAACGTTCGAGGAGCTTGGCAGCGGCGCGAGGTCCGATGCCCGGAGTCATGTTTAGTGCTACCCAATCTCTCATGGATTTCAGAATGCAGATTGCGGAATGCGGACTCTCCGAAATCCGCGAATCAACATTTAGCTAAGTTTACCTGAACTCCTTCGCTGTCTTGATTGAGGAGACTGTAATTGAAAGAATCTCATCTGCTTCCCCGAGCAATTTAGCCACGCGAGCGCGCTTCACCAAGCCAGCATCAATCAATAACTCGATCCAGTACATTGTTTCATCGGCTTCTTCTTCGACAATCCCCATCTTTGAAATGAAATCTGGTTTGGACTTAGCCCTGCAAGCAGCCCTGTAATTCGCGCCAACAGATGGGCCGCATCGGAGCATTTGGTTTCTAATCGTGTTTGCGGTCGGCGTTTTGGGCAAACTCTCGGCCAACCTGATAGTGCGTAGCGCAAAGGCGCGTGTTCTCGTTTTCATCTCCTCAGGATTCATAGATTCCTCCCCGCAATCTGAAATCCGCATTCAGCAATCGCGTTGGCGGAGGCGTGTAGGAATCGAACCTACCTGAGCCTGTTCTCACAGTCTCACTGCCGGTTTTGAAGACCGCGCCGTTCACCAGAACAGATGCGCCTCCCCATTCTCAGATCTAAAAAGGCTCCCAAATAGCTGTGCTCACCGGAGCGAAAACCCTACGCGCCGCAAGGCCGCTCTGTCAAGAATGGTTGAAGGGCGCGAGTTCTGCGCTTCTGCAGTTAGGTTCTAATTGAGAAGCAGACGCCCAGGCTATGTGTGTTGCCGCACAGACGAATCTCTTCTCATGTAATTAACTCAGGTCCTTTCAGGTGAAGCCCTAAGACAGGAGACAAAAGAGATGAACTAAGCTCAGTCTGCGGCTCAATACCGAGCCTGCACGTTTGCCCGTCAACGATTCGCCTCGTGGATTGCTCCACGCGACGCATTGGCTAGACCTTTAACGTATGAATCTTTCATTCACTACAACCTGCCGGTTTATCCCGGCGCACGAGGACAAAACTATGAAAAACATAGCAAATTCTTTAACTGTGGTGGCAATTGTATTTTTGTGCGGTTTGACAGTAACCACAAGGGCACAATGGAAGGACAACATGGGCGGCAGTTGGAACAATCCGACGAGCGCGTCGATCGGTAATATTATAAACGATCGGCTTTGGAACAGAGTTTTCGCAAAGGCGAGAGCACGCGACAAAGCACGCGCTTCGACTCCCGCAAAGACCGCCAGGGTGGAAACACCTGCACAACCTGAAGTCTCCAAAAAAACACCGGCGCTGATCGACACCGCGGTGCGCTTTCGCTCGACCGGAACGCAGCTCAGGACGCAGGCTTTTGCGGATTTCCTTAGCGACGGCGGCACACCGGACACAAAGAAACAGATGACCGCGATCATCAGTACGCTCTTAACCGAATATGAAAAAGCCGCCAGGGCACAAGGCAAACCAAATGATCTTGCACTGGCAACTACCGCCGCCCTTGTTTACAACAGCAGCATCTACAACGGCACGCCCGAACCGGACGATGCCAGGATCATGGAAATACGTGACGCGATGGCTGAACTGATGGCCGAAGACGCCACCTTTGCGTCCATGACCGACCGGCAAAAACAAGAGCTTTACGAAAATCTCGTCATTTCCACGATGCTTGCGAAAGTCGGTTACGAAGAAGCCCAAAAAACCAACGACAAGGCCACAATGGCGTCATATCGCGATCTTGCCGGCCAAACGCTCACGGCCGTGAGCGGAATGTCGCCCGAAAAGATCAATTTCAGCACGGACGCACAAGCGTTGAATGCCGCGCGCATCTTAGACGCGACCCCGACGCCATCCTCTCCGGCGACAGTATCAAGCTCAGAATTTCTTGACTTTGACCCATTTCCTGACAAACCGCATGTTCAGCCGCAGACGCCATTGATCGGCCGTCTGAGAAAAACAATAACGATGGCTGACCTCGCCGGCACATGGGAAATAGGCGGCGCCAGCGTCCAGGAATATGTCAGCTCCAGCACCCAGTCCTACTCGAGCGTGTCATTCGGTCGCACAAAATACACTATTCGCGCGGACGGCACCTACGAGTCTAACTTTCAAGGGCGGGCAAGCAATACGACCATACGCGAATCGGACAGCGGCACCATTATTCTGTCCGGCGGCTTTATCACCCTCAAGTCCAAACAGCCGAAACCCGAGATGAGATATCAGTTCGTAGCATTTATGAACCAGTCAAATGGTGCGGCAGTTCTCTCCATAATATATCTCGGTGACAATCCTCCGCTGGATGGCGAGGCACTTAGAGCGAATTGCCATCATTCTAACGGATACGTTGCGTGTCTTAACGGCGAAGAGTGGGTGCGAATTCCGTTAAAGGACCGATGAATATATAAGAGGCGGCGGCGGAGAGTTAGCCATCTTACAAGGAGGAGTTGATCTGGGTTCCCCTCGCGTCGGACGCCTCACATTGGATAACTACATTTTGAGGTGAGATGAAAACTCGACAAGCGGCTGAATACATGAAAACCAAAAGTAGTTCTGTCAACTGTTTATTATTCTTAGGAATGTTGTGGCTTGTATTTGGCTGAAGCAATACAAATTCGGAGCGGGACACAAATCCGCCGACACAAACATCACCTGATTCTGCGCCTGCAAGTATTTCAATTAACGCAGGTAAATTGGTCCTTGAGTTTGAAGGAAACGAAGTTCGCGCCAATCAGATTTACCGCGGACAAAGAATTCGCGTCAACGGCACGGTAAATTCAATTGACAGTCTGGAAGACGGCAGACTTACCCTGACCTTTCATTCCCCGGCGGGAGGTTATGCTCATACGCGATGCTATTTCAACAAATCACAAAGTTCCCGGTTGGCCGAATTAAGCGGTGGCGAGGAAGGGATTGTTGAAGGAACTGTGCGCGGACTTGGTGGCGGCTTAAACGGAAAGGGTTTCGTTGAGATAGAAGACTGCATCGTTCCTTAGAGTCTGTTTGCAATTTGTATCGCCAGCTTCTAGTGTGGTGTCTCAGAAATTCGTTTAATCGATCAATCACCGGGGCACTAGCCCGATAGTGGTACAACATCAGCGGTAAGCGTCAGGAGGAGACAATTATGAAGGAACACAAATCACGTATCAGTTCCAGTTTGTTCGTGATTTCGCTAATGCTGGCTGCGTGTGCGCCGGTGGCCGCGCAACAAACGCCCGACGGTCTCGGCGGTGCCTTCAAGACTCCGGCTGGCGCAAAGATCACAAGCACCATCATGGATCGCATCGCGCAACGTAATCGGGAGCGCAAGCCGGCTTCGAGGGGCTCCGGCACGAGTTCGACTACGCGAACATCCTCGGATTCGATCGCGAAGATGAGCGAAACTTCCGTGCGCTTTCGCCCGACGGGCACGCAACTTAAAACGCGCGAGATCGCGAATCTCATCAGCCCTGGAAATCCGCAGGTCCTTACGATCCTGACAACCATCCTGCAGGAATTCGACAAGGCAGCAAGTGCAGCAGGCCATCCTAATGACCTGGCGCTTGCCCTGAGTTTCTTTCTGGCGACCAACGCCAGCGTCTTTCAAGATGCTGGTCAACCAACAGACCCGCAGATGGTCGAATTGCGCAACGCGATCGCCGAGGCGTTGGTCGAAGACAATGCATTGAACGGCGTCACCGACCGGCAGAAGCAGGAGATGTATGAAACTCTGGTGCTCTTCACAGGATTCGCGCTTGCGGTTTATGAGGAAGGAAAACAAGGCAACAATGCCGAGACGATTAAGACCAGCCAACAGCTTGCCGGACAGAATCTGCAGGCAGTCACCGGCATATCACCGGATAAGATCAACTTTACTAGTCTGGGACTGAACATCGACAACGGCTCTGCAGTGGCCAATGATTCAAGCAGCACGCCGAATTCCTCGTCTGCTCAAGTATCAGCTACGCAAAGAGATCCATTCCCGGATCGCCCGGGATATGCTCCGCAGAAACCGTTGTCTGGCACATTGAAAGATTCAATCACCATGGATGATTTGGTCGGCAAGTGGGACCATGGCGCAGGCAGCGTACAAAGATACGTTGATTCAAGCACGGGTAACTATGCTGGTACAGCAACCTCGTTCTACGGCGAGCAATATGTCATTAGGTCCAATGGGACCTTCGAGTATAAGTTCGTTGGCCGAGCCAATAACAATACAGTCCGCGAGACGGACCGCGGCACGATCATTCTGTCGGGTGGTTACATTACGTTTAAGTTTGAAGGGCGGACGACGAAGAAGTATCAGTTCATCGCTTTCAATATCCAGCCGACCGGCGCGGCGATTCTTTCGCTGGTCGAAGTTCACGACACATTTCAGGGATACGACGCGGCAGGGCTGGCCCTCGAGTGCGGTCATCCCGAAGGTTTCATTGGCTGTGTCGGCGGCGAAGAGTGGGCGCGAATTCCGGTACAGAATCGATGAATATATAACAGGCGGCGGCGGAGAGTTCGCCATCTTGTGGGAGATGTCGACTGGGTTCCTACATTAGAACGGCTCACGCGAATCACAAAGGTCCCGATTAGATGAAATAAGAGGTGGTCAAGAAGCGATTGTTGAAGGAGTGGTGCACGGGTTTGAAAGTCGCTTGCGCGGTTACGTTGAGTTGGAAAACTGCACCGTTCCTTAGGATCTGTTTCGAAACTGTATCGCCAGCTTCTTAAGGCGAGGATTTCTCATCGTGGCGTTAGGCATGTTCGACGGGAAAAGCAAATGAAAAAATTTCTGTTCGTGACAATCATTGGTTTCGTATTGGCCGCACTCGCAGCTATTGGCGCTCCGCAACCGTTGGCGTCGCCCGCTGCGCCCGCTAAGGCCGAATGCGACTGTAGCAATCTCAAGGTGCTGCAAATCGAGTTGCGCAACGCTCAGCGACTTCAAGAGGCCTTCCGCAACAAGATCGCTGAGTTGAGCAAGGAGAACGTAAGCACATCGAAGAACATGTTGCAGATCTTCGCAAAAGGCGATGCTCGTCGGGGCCTCGAACCGATAGACGACTATAAAGGTCCCAGCGAGTTCGATTATGTCTCGTATGGCGACACTCAAGATCCCGACCAGTCTTACAGATATACCAAGGAGATTCTCTGTGCTGTGGATAAATCTGCGAGGAAGTTGCTCGACGCCGCAGAACAGGCTTCGGCTTGCGCCGGCATTGCGGCAGCACTGGAAGCGCACGAAAAGTTACACGTCAGTTTCTGTATGAGTATCGGCTATCTGCCCTATCTCAGAATGCACGGCGCCGACCGTGCGAAGGAAGAGGCTGAGGCCTATGGCGAACAGATCAAGGTGCTGCGTGCTGAGATCGCGCGGGTGAACAAAAAGAATTGTCAGTCATACAAGGCGAGCGGCAAGGCGGGTGACACGGTTTTCTCCGGAGAAATTTGCGACTTAGAGAAACCTTTTACCATCAAAACCAATAATCCATTCTTGTCATCCTTCGAGTTTCTTCCGTCCTCGTCGACTGAAGGCACTTGGTCGTTCTCCACCCAGAACGGGATCACCGGAGGCGGCAGAGGCAAATACACGATAACGGGAATTGATACCTTAAAGACCGGGATCGAATTGAACGGATTCAGCACGGGAACCGCCGCGGGCGTAACCCGTTCCGGCGGCGGAGCATTTCACCTCGATCTTGTACCGCTCGACAAAGAGTGCAAACCATGAGTCAGGAGCCCGGGTTTACGAAGCTTTCAGCAACGCAGGGATCTCATGTACGAAGCAAGGCCATTCTAGATTGGTTGAATCGGTCGCCTTCTCGCCGGACGGCAAGACTCTCGCGAGTGGAAGTGACGACCTGACCGTAAAGCTATGGAATGTGAGCCGCTGAAAGCGAGTTTCATCCAGTATGAAATCTGCAAAGTGTAGGAGGGGAGAAAATGAAAACTCAACGCATCTTGGCCATAGTTTTTCTGCTATTGGCTGCTTCAACGGCTTTCGGCCAGACTTCCCGGGCCACGAACGCCGAAGCTAATCGAAGCTGGCCCAGTTTTTGGCGTCAGATTAGTGCGGCCATAAACAAGAAAGATTCCGTAGCCCTCAGAAAAACGATGCCGGACAACTTCAATGATGGTGGCGGAGGCGGGACAGCCAGTGATTGGTTGAAGTTCATAGATGAAAATAAACGAGGGGGATCGTGGAGAGATTTACAGAAATCTTTTGCAAAGGGAACAGTCGTTAACAGGATTTGGCCCAGTAAAGGAGTCCCAACGAGAGTTACTAAAGACAAAGCATATTACTTTGAATTCCGCAAAGACAAGCGCTGGTATTTTGCAGGGGTAGTTGGTGACTAAGGACCTTTCACCGAGTTGATAGGAGGAACAATGAAAAAGTTGCTGACGACCTTGATAGTCTCAATGTTCTGCGTCGCGTTCAATTCGGCATCACCCGCGCAATCAACCAGGTCGCAAGCTCCCGTGAGCAAAGCGAGCAACGCCAAGTGTGCAATAAGGTTTCACACCTTGAGCAGATACAAGGGCAACCGATGGTCAACAATATTTAGTGATCGCGAAGTTGCTCCCGCACTCAAAACCCTCTTGAAGAGCGACTATGGAAACCTGAAAGAGAGCCTGAAGGAAGTTTCCTATCCCGCCGACTCACTCTCGTATATGGACAAGAACGGTGTCCTCACATTTGAAGGCGGTGTTCCGGGTTTATACACGATCATGGAGGCCAAACTTATGGTCGAGTCTTGTGGAAACATTTATGCGTTGATACTGGATGAGGGTAAGCGATTCCTCTACTTTTCTAATGATCAAAAATATATTGACAAGTTACCGCCGGCAATTGACGAGTGGAGAAATGGGGTCGAGGCGAGAAGGAGCCAGCCCACGGAAGTCCCAAAGTTACCTGTGGTATTTAGAAATAAATGAATACTTGTTAGATCCCTGCTCCGATTAGCGGAAGTAGTATTCGCTACTGACAGCGCCTACCTTCCGAGAGACAGAGATCCGGAAAACCGCAATGCGCTCTTGATGGCCATCACGCTGAAGAACTAGGCGCAATCGAACACCTGATAAAGCATGGTGCGAAATAATGACCGCGGCCCAAGAGACATACGGCTGAGCGGTCGGCAACCTGAGGTAACCAACCTATGAAACCACGAAAGATGACTCTAATTTTCGCTCTGATGGTCGCTCTCTGTAGCATGTCAGCCGCACAGCACTCAACCGCACGCACACCGGCCGTCCGATCTCCCGAGATCGTTCTTAAGGAGTTCTACAAGTGGTACATCCATGCCGGCAGCCATGACATTGATCCTTTTAAGAAAGACAAGGCTACTTTGAGGAAGTACGTCACCGTGAGGTTTATTCGTGAAATCGAAAGAAACGACAAACTTCCCGAGGGAGAAGGCTTTGACGCCGATTATTTCCTGCAAACGCAGGACCCGCTTCCGTCTTCAGGGGCAAACAATGAAGCTGACTGGCTAAAGAGTATCTCCGTATCGAAGATCGCGATCAAAGGAACCACAGCCACAGCGATTGTCACTTTTTTTGATGGGTACCCGAAGGTGAAAGTCAGTCTCATACTCGAAGGCGGCGTCTGGAAGATCGATAAAGTGAAAGACGCACGCGGCGGCTAAGGCCGGCAGAGTCACGAACTGAATTTGAGATCATCTCGTTAGAATGGGAGAGACATTTATGGGGAAATACATCTTGTCAGTCACGCTCTTACTGCTTGTTGGCGGAAGCGTTGCGGCGCAGGAGACTAATACAGTCAGCACGCGTTTCGGCGCCCTGACAGTAGATGAGGCGGGAGTACTCCTGTTCAAAGGTGCTCCGTTCAAACCCACGATTGAGGCCAATAACAGTTTGGACTTGGGCAAGCCTTTCGAAATCGGAGCCGCCGATGTTGTGCTCGTCACGGATAATGGTGGGACTTCCTGCCCGGCCCTCTATTACTTTGTGACCGTGACAAAGTCAGGCGCCAAAGTATCCCCTGCCTTTGGAAGTTGTAGCGACCTCATCACAGTAAAACGCAATGGCGAGTCCATTTCGGTCTCCATGCCAGGTTACCAAGGACCCTCTGAGTCGAAGAAAGCACAACTTCGAGCCGCGCGGGAAAAGCATATCTTCATCTACCACGCGGGCGTGGTCACTGAGAATGGCAAGCCAGTGAAGTAGAGGGTGGCCCGGCCTGGCTGCCCTTGACGTCAACGCGCGCGACCCGCTATTGTTGCGAACGAACGTTCGAACGGCCACGCTACCAAGTCTGGATTTCGTAGGTGCATGATTAACTTTCAAACTTCGCCGGAACAATACAAACACTGGAAGCTTTCGATAGATGGTTCCGTCGCGACCCTCTCGATGGACGTGCAGGAGGATCAGACGCTCGCCGAAGGCTATAAACTCAAACTCAATTCCTATGACCTTGGCGTAGACATCGAACTTGCGGATGCAATCCAACGAATTCGTTTTGAGCATCCCGAAGTCCGCGCGGTCGTCGTCACCAGTCTGAAGCCGCGCATCTTCTGCGCCGGCGCAAACATCTACATGCTCGGCACCTCGTCACACGGGTTCAAGGTTAACTTCTGCAAATTCACCAACGAAACGCGCTGCGCGATCGAAGACGACTCGCGTCATTCAGGCCGGCGCTACATCGCTGCGCTGAACGGGACCGCTTCGGGCGGCGGTTACGAACTAGCGATTGCGTGCGATGAAATATACTTAGTCGACGATGGCAATTCTGCCGTTTCCCTTCCTGAAGTTCCCCTCCTCGGTGTGCTGCCCGGTACCGGTGGGTTGACGCGATTGGTTGACAAACGCAAGGTGCGCCGCGATCGCGCCGATGTTTTCTCAACTCTGGCTGAAGGACTGAAAGGCAAGCGGGCGAAAGAGTGGGGATTGATCGACGACACATTTGCGACCAGCAAGTTTCAGGAAGCGATCTCGGCGCGTGTAGCGCAAGTTGTTGAACTACCAGATGGCGCTGATGCTTCCGTCCCCTCTCCCTTTTGGGAGAGGGGTCAGGGGAGAGGGCCTTACGGGGCTAGCCCCTCCCCTTTTGTTCCCCTCCCAGAGGGAGGGGAAAAGACCGGAATCAAGTTGAATCCACTCGAAATCGAATCAACTGAAAATACTCGCGAATACAAAAACGTCAGTCTCAAGCTGCATCGCGAGAAGCGGTACGCCGATCTGACGGTGCGTGGACCGCAGGCGGATTTGCCAACGACAGCGGAAGAGATCCACAAGCTCGGCGACGCTTATTGGCCTGTGCAAGCTTACCGCGAACTCGACGATGCGCTGTTGCACCTGCGGGTGAACGAACCGGAAACAGGTCTGGTCTGTTTGCGCACGGAAGGAAACACTAACGACGTGCTGGCGGTGGATAAGACACTTGCCGTCCATCGCGAACATTGGCTGGTTCGCGAAATCATCGACCATATGGCGCGCGTGCTGCGACGGCTGGATCTTACTTCCAAGAGTTTCTTTGCGCTGATCGAGCCGGGCAGTTGTTTTGCCGGCAGCCTGCTTGAACTAGCGCTATCTTCGGATCGAACTTACATGCTGAACAATCCGGATCAGAGAATTGAGTTGGCAACGAGCGAACTCAACGCCGGCGCGCTGCCAATGAGCAACGGATTGACTCGCCTTCAATCGCGTTTTCTGGCTGAGCCGGACAAGGTTGATGAAGTGCTCGCGCATGGGGGTTCGTACGACACTGAAGCAGCCGAGGAAGGTGGACTGATTACGTTCGCGCCCGACGATCTTGATTGGGAAGACGAAATTCGAATGGCGATCGAAGAACGAACTTCTCTTTCGCCCGACGCGCTAACGGGCATGGAAGCATCGCTCAGATTCGCCGGGCCGGAAACGATGGACACGAAGATCTACGGACGACTGACAGCCTGGCAGAACTGGATCTTCCAACGACCGAATGCCGTGGGTGAGCACGGCGCGTTGACGAACTACGGTAAGCCGACGCAGGGACAGTTTGACTTTAAGAGGACTTAGCCGCAGATAAACGCGGATTCACGCAGATCAGAACAAACTATCTGCGCAAATCCGCGTGCATCCGCGGCCGGTTTTAAGATCATGAATCTTTACGATCGCATTCCTAACAACATCAACCTTGCGGAAGACAAAAAGCTTCAGCGCGCGCTGGAGAAGTGGCTGCCCAATTATCTCCACTGGTGGCGCGAGATGGGCCC
>WNGQ01025076.1_pt1 | contig 10587 bp, 12 predicted proteins | sample 5407661 | NCBI WGS metagenome assembly WNGQ01 (sample SAMN13153382, study PRJNA577476) | soil metagenome | isolation source: 60 cm soil or saprolite under Garry oak tree replicate 2 | place: USA:California | collected 2016-06-15 | reverse complement strand
TCGGTCGAAAGCTCGCCAGTCTAAGAACGGCGATCGTTTCCATAAGCGGTCGGATAGGACGGTCATCTTCGGGAACGGCCACCTAAGCGGCCCTGACGACTCTCAAGCTCACGTCGACAGCCTTTGCTTCAGCCCAAGAAACTGCGAACTGCGCTACCTCCTCCCAGCCGGGCTCGGCAACGATCAAGTGCGAGCGTGCTTCGAACCGCTTGTATTCGGTAATTGCTCCGGACCGGGCATATTTTCTGTACGTGCTGCGGTTCACCGACTCGGGCACCAGATTATCCCTGCTACCATTGATCAGAAGGAGCGGCGAACGGTCGCTATTGCGAAAATCGATGGTTGTCGCCGCATGCGGCGTAAAGTTCGCGAGCGCTGCCTGGAAAAGCGGGCGCCCGGGACCGGGAATGACTTCCTGCTCATAGATGTTGCGCGCGTCGCGTTCAGACAGAGTGTTGGCAAAGGCATAATGAAATTGGTCGAAGGTGAGCATCACGGTGCTGTTATAAGAGAGCGGATGCGAAAGCACTGGGCTCGCCGCCTTGATTTGAGAAAACGGTAGGCGGAATACCCCTTTGGGCGCTGTCGCGTCAATCGCTACACCTGCTGCTCCAAGGCCGCGATCGAGCAGGATTTGCGCAATCAATCCGCCAAACGAATGGCCTATCACGATGGGCGCCTCTGGCATTGCGCGAATGAAGCGATCGTAGTGGTCGGCGATCTCGAGAACTCCAAGTCCTGCCAGGACCGAAGGTTCGCGCCGAAGATCTTCGATGCTGCCCTTCAACCGAGGCCAAGCCGGTGCAGCGACGCGGTAACCGAGAGCTTCGTAGTACTTGACGAACGGCTTCCAAGAATGAGGCGTCATCCAAAGTCCGTGGATGAGTACGATTGATAGCGGCTTCTGCGGCATGTCTGAATCTCCAAATTTCTCACGAGGGCTCGTTGAAGCTAAATTCGGATGAGCGTTCCCTTCAACAACTCCATGCCTCCGGAAGTATCTCGGGCAGCCCTTAGCTAATTGGAGAAAACAAGCGCCGTTTGGCTCGTCTGGCCATATTTACACCCTTGGAATGTCGGTAGATGCCGCTGCAGCAAACATTCGTCGCAGCCGTTGATCAACCGCGAATAGCGGCCGCCCAGGCGTCTCCTCGACGCCGCGGCTGGCGCTGCTGGTTATACCGATGGCGAAAAAGCCGCTCGTCCCCTTCAGCGCCCGAGACGCCAAGCACGAGGGCTCGTCCCTACTAGTCGGCTGAAAACGCGAGTGAAGTGACTTTGGTCGGCGAATCCACACGCCAGAGCGATCTCCGAGAGTTCTTGTTTCGAACACTCCAGAAGCGATCTAGGGTCCAGACTCAATTGAGCCAATATGCGACGAGAGCGGCGAGATGAACAGCGGCCAAGAAATTCCGAGCGAGCTTGTCATATCGTGTGGCGATGCGGCGGAAGTCCTTGAGCCTGCAAAAGCAGCGCTCGATGACATTTCGGCCTTTGTAGGCGCGTTTGTTGAAGCGATGGATGACGACACGGTTGGATTTATTGGGAATGACGGGCTTGGCGCCGTGACTAGCGATTTCGGCGCGAAGGTTGTCACCATCGTACCCTTTGTCTGCGAGAAGCGCGCTCATGGGTGGTGCGAGCGCCAGAACATCGGGCGCAGCAGCGATGTCGGCATCCTGACCTGGGGTCAGATGCAGGACGACCGGTCGGCAGAGCGGATCGCTCAGCGCATGGATTTTTGTCGTACGGCCTCCCCGCGAGCGGCCGATTGCCTGATTGTGCTCCCCCCTTTTCCGCCGGAGGCACACCGATGAGCTTTGATCGAAGTCGAGTCGAGCGACAGCACGACGGCATCTTTGCCTGGCTTGGCCAGTGCTTCAAAGATTGCGCACCATCGTCCGCGCTTGGCCCAGCGATTGAAGCGATTATAGATCGTCGTGTAAGGACCGTATTCGCGCGGACAATCACGCCATCTCGCACCCGATTGCAGCATGTGAACGATGCCGCTGATGATGCGCCGATCGTCGTCCCGATCCGGCCCCGTCAATCCCGTCGGCAGATGAGGTTCGATACGAGCCCATTGCCTGTCATTCAGCCAAAACAAACCCCCGCGCATTCTCTCGCCCCCGAATCAAGAACACGGAGGCAAGAGAATCACGTGGCGCTATTTAGGTACAGACCCTAGCCTTATCCACGCGCCTATGCAGGAGCCATTGATGCGGTGGCATGCCGACTGACCGGCGGAAGGCACGTGAAAAATGGGTAACGGACAGACCGCATTCCTTGGCCAGACGGGTCACCGATAGACCTCCGTCAATATGGGCCTCTATGAGCTCCTTGGCACGCCGTTCCTGCCATTCGGTCAAGCCACCGCGCATCAAACGAACAGATCTCATTCCACCATAGGCGTGCGCAATATGCACGCCCACGGCACGGGTGACATGTTCGACGAACATGGGATTAGCCTGGTTCACATCCACGAATGCGGAAAGCAAAACGCTCCCCAAGCCCCGCATCACAGGGTCATCTGCGCCCACGCCATGGGGTTGCCAGAGATCGCCGATGCGCGGAACGCCGGCGTCGTCGGCGATCGCATCGAGAGCTGAACGCGGCAAATAAAACATGTGGAGGTGGTACGGATTGCGCAGAAAGGCCCTCGGGGCGCGGCGAAGGTCGTAAAAGGTTGTCACGCCTGCTCGGAAGGGCTCACTATCGATACACTTGCCCTCAAGCCATATCTCGTGGTCGTCGCACGCCTCATAGGGTAACGCAACGATGTGCGAGTCTTCAACCGGAAGCGGTTCGGTGATTTCCGAATTGCGACGCGTCAGCCGCATGCTCGTGACGGCGATCTCCGACGACTTCAAGGTTTGGGTGACGAACGCGGGAGCAGCCTCGAGGTGAAAGCGTCGACCTAACTCCCGTCCGTAAAGAGCATTTTCGCGCCTCATCACTCGCGTCTCCGCAGCTCGCCATCTTACAGAGAAGGTAGCAGAAGGGGACCACCTACACAAAAGCAATATCGCGATAGCTTGAATACGCTCCCTCAATGCAAGTGTCAGCTTCCTAGCGCCAGGAAAGTTGCCGGCGATGCTCCAAACGTTTTCATTAATTGCAACGCTCTGGGTGAGGGACGTACGGGAGGTGATCGTTGTCTTCAAATGAATCCTTGGCCGCTCCAACCACCTCCTCGCATTTCATGGAGATCTTCTGTCTGCTTGGGTGATCGGAACGTCAGACCGCTAGTCTGGCAACGCTCACCGGGGTCTGACGAAAACTGATTGCGAGGCGGTTGTACGCATTCATCAGGCCGATCGCGATCGTCAGATCTGCCAGTTCCTTTTCGCTGAATACTGCGCGGGCGATGGCATAGGCGTCGTCCGGAACGTGGGTGTCCGCCACCCGGGTAACGGTTTCAGCCCAGGCCAGGGCAGCGCGCTCGCGTTCATCGAAGAACGCGCCGCCTTCCTGCCATGTTGGCACCAGGGTTACCTTTTCTACGGGAACGCTTTCCTTCAACAGATCGCGCGTGTGCGAGTCGATGCAGTAGGCGCAGCCGTTGATATGCGAGACCCGAAGATAGACCATGTCGATCAACGTTTTCGGCAAACCCGATTGGCTGACATATCCGTGAACCGTCCCGAGCGCCTTGGCGCCCCCGGGCGCGACGGCCAAATGATTCATGCGTTGCGACATTCTCTTCTCCTACTTATCGGGTGTGGTCAGAGGGCCATCGGTGTTATCGACGATGAACACGGCGAGAAGACTGGCCGGACGTGTCCGGCTGGCGTTCTCGCTGATGCGATGTGCAGCGCCGGGGTCTTCGTAGAAGCTCTCACCGGCCCGATAGATCCGAACAGGTTCGTTGCCGATCTGACTTCGGATTTCGCCTGACAGCACGTAGGCGTAGATGAAGGCCGATGGCGCGTGGTGATGCGGCTTGGATTTGGCGCCTGGCGCATAGTCGAGACGCACCACCACGAGCTTCTTGCCGGGAGCATTGGCGAGCGCCCGTTGAAATGCAGGCGTCACTACTTCGGCGCCGTGGCCGGTCTGCGCCGACTCGCCCAGCATCAGTCCCGCCAGTAATAGCAGCCCCAGGCGGCTGCCGATGGGATTGTTCCGCCTCACCTCAATGACCCTCGACCGCAAAGAGGATCTTCGCGAAATCTCCTGCGGTACCTTTGCGCTGCCAGTCGCGCTGCAGCTCGCAGATCAACTGGACCCAACTCACCGGCTTTGCGCCCGCCTGTATCATGCGGTGCACCGCCAATTGGTGCGCCTCGGGCGAAGTGCCCCCAACGGCGTCGATGATCGGGTAGACTTCGTAGTTTTCCTTGATGGCGTCCAACACGGGGAAACAGAGGCAGACCTCGGTCCACAATGCGCAAACCAGCAGCTTCTTGCGACGCGTAGCCTTCACGGCTGCGTAGAAGTCCTCGTCCTCCCAGGCATTGACTGTGGTGCGGTCAATCGGCTCACCCGGCACGATGTCCGTGATCTGGGTGATCATCGGCTGGTTGATGCCGGTCTTGACATTGACCGTAGAGAGCACCACCGGAAGGTCGTACAGCTTCGCGACGCGAGCGACCGCAACGATATTGCTAACCAGCTCACGGCGATCGCGCGATGCGACCGACGTGACCTGGATGGGTTGATAGTCAATGATAAGCAAGGCGCAGTTCTGCGGCGTAAGCAGGTGATCATTGACCGGATCTCGCGGCGGTGATGACGACGACCGCGCGCCCTCCGAACCGGTGCGTGGAAAGTGCGCCTGGCCGGTCGGCTCGGTGCAGAAGCTGCCCGACGGAAGGACCTTTACGGCGTTCTTTTCGTTTTTCGGGCCGTAGCCGAAGTACCAAAGGCCCGAGATCACCATGGCGGTACGCGTATCGCGATGCGTATGGGCCTGGATGATCGTGTTTGGCGCGACCTTCAGTTCGATCGTGTAAAGGCCGGGCTTTGATGGATCACCGAAAAGCACCGTCGTCGTGACGGCTGGCAGCCCCGACGTACCGGTGCCCGCGGTCCTAGTCGGCACCTTGGCTACTTCCTTCGGCGTCAACCGCATTTCCGGGGCATCGTCCTCCGCGACAGCAGGAAGAGTGATACCGAGGATCGCGGCCGCGTTGACGAGAGCAAATAGATGGAATTTGAACACCCCAGGCCTCACTTCTTTTCAATAAACGGAACAATGGTGTCGATGGCCTGCTGGGGTTGTTCTTCCATGATCCAATGACCGGAATTAGTGATGACGGCGCCTTGGACGTTGGTGGCGACATAGTCCAATTCGCTTTTCATCGAGGCACCGTAGGAATGGTCCCCGCCAATCGCGAGCAGCGGCAAGGTCAGCTTGCCGACCTTGGCGAAGAGCGCCTTGTTGTCTTCGCCATCCTGTGTGAACGCTGCGAACTGGCCGCTGAAGGAGTCGTGAATCGCACCTGCGCGCGCATAGAGTTCAGCGTAATGGTTGCGCGTCTGCTCGTCGATCGCCGCTGGATTAGCCGACAGATCGTTATAGAAACGGTCGAGCAGGATGCGCTCGCGACCCGCGACCAACCGCTCGACATCTGGGCCGCGGAAGTTGAAGTGCCAGACCTTGGGATTTGTCAGTTGCGCGTACCAAGTTCCAAGCCCGGGAAGCGGGGCGTCCATCGCGACCCACTTTGAAACGCGGTCGGGATATTGCGCCGCCAGGGCATAACCGACCATGTTGCCGATATCGTGGGTGACGAGGTCGACCTTGCGCACCCTCAATTGGTCGAGGATTGCTGCAATATCCCGGGCCTGGGCGACCTTTTCGTAGCCGCTTTCCGGGTGTGACGACAGCCCCATGCCGCGCAGATCGGGAATGATGACCGTATGGTCTTTCACCAGGATTTCCGCGAGCGGCTCCCACATGTCGCCGGTGTCCCCGAAGCCGTGCAACAGTAAGACGGCCGGCCCACTACCGCCGACCCGGACGTGTTGGGTGCCGCCGCTGACAGGCATCTGTTCGGCATGAAAACTCGCGGGAAACGCTTTGACTTCGGCCGCGGCCGGTGAGGCGAACGCCAGGCCCGTAGCCGCTGCCAGCAAGCCACAGAGGATAACGGCCAAAGATGGTCGCTGGCGCGAATGAGGCACGGCAAGCTCCTTCAAATTGATGGAATTTTCGTACCGGCGTTCGCGCCGTGACGCTTTGCAAATCAGACCGTATTTTTTCTAAAACAGACGCAAAACGAAAAGGCTAGCTTCGATACCTACTCGGAAAGTGCAAGATCGGACCTCGGCGTTCGATAGAACGCCGGCGTTTTGTACAAAACTGCGGTGCGCGGGTAATCCCTTGCGACAGATTTGAGCAAGAAAGCTTCTAAAAAAACCCGCACATTGGGTGCTGGCACCGCTGACGCATATTCCCATTCGGCGGACGCCACGGCTTCGGCGGGGGTACTGACTTGTGGAGAGGGCAGAGCTCAAAGGATTCTACGGTGGGGAAGTCGCGCAACTACTGCGGTTATCGTCGGCACCATCCTTTGTCTCAAGGTCGCTACGCAAGTCGGCAATTGCCGTTACTCAAATCATCTCTTCCGGACCTAACAGCCAAGATCCGACTCCCGCCTCGAATTTGGAAGATGCTTTTCTCATAGCGCTTTGGCTACAGAACGGATTCGAGCGTGAAATGTGGGTCGATGGCAAGGCCATTGCACCATCATTACCTCTGCCGCCAGGCGTCTTCACGTTCCTCGATCTTCGCCAAAGCGGTAGCGCCCTTATTAAATCCGGATTTCACTCGGTGCAAATTTATATCCCACGGCACGCATTGAACGTTATCGCCGGGGAAGCTGGATCGAGACGGATTGACGAGTTGCATCTGAGGCCTGGGGTCGGCGTCAATGACGCTGTAGTCCTTGGACTGGGCCAATCCCTACTACCAGCATTTGAACGGCCCGAGGAGGTCAACCAGCTCTTCATCGACCACGTCACGCATGCGCTCGGACTGCATGTAGCTCACGCCTACAGCGGCATTGAAGTGAAGCAAGGTCCAGCGAAAGGCGGGTTGGCCTCGTGGCAGGAAAAGCGTGTGAAGGAGCTATTGGACACCAATCTGAGCGGCGACATCTCATTGGAAGCACTGGCCAGTGAGTGCCGCATCTCGACTCGGCATTTCAGCCGCGCCTTTCGTCAGTCGATGGGCATGCCGCCCCACCGGTGGTTATTGCGAAAGCGAGTTGAAAAGGCGCGCGGGCTGCTAAGAGAGAGCAAGCTTACCATGTCGGAGATTGCCGCAGTGTGTAGCTTCGCGGACCAAAGTCATTTCACGCGCGTTTTTTCCCGGATCACGGGTGTTAGTCCGAGTGCTTGGCGACGACAGACCCAGGGGCCCGCTACGCGGATCCATTCCTGAGACAACTGAAGCACCGGTTCGTTATCAGCCCGCCTCCATCTGATAGACCTGGACTGACGGTTCAGCAGTTATCAGGCTGATCAACGACTGGTGGTCGTTGGACGAGACGCTCGCACTGCCGAGCTTACATTGCAGTTGCTGACGAAGCGCCCCCGCCTTCCTTGCATGATCCGCGCCGGACAAGCACCGCTCCCGGATACCGATCGGGCGCGCTGGCTGAAAGAGCAAGGGCGGACCAATGACCCTTTTAGGCCGACCGTCGGGACGCAATCGCGTGCGGGTTTTGGCGCAAATGTGAAACCAATGAGGCGATTGTAAAAGGAATCGGACCCGCAGGCCGGCAGTATGCGAATTGCTCAAGGCAACATGAACGGAAAAATAGGAAGATCGCAATGATAGGGTCCAATACCCAAACGAACGGTGGGAAAGAGAGGAGTTGGCGGGAGAACAGTGACGCCCTGAGCGACATTTCGACGACGCTCAATTCCGCGCTGGCCGATATGTTTACGCTATATTTCAAGACGAAGAATTTCCACTGGCACGTCACTGGCCCGCATTTTCGCGACTATCATCTTCTTTTCGACGAACAAGCTAGCCAGATATTCGTCGCGACCGATGCCGTGGCCGAGCGTGTGCGCAAGATCGGCGGAGCGACAATCCGTTCTGTCGCGCAGATCGCACGCCTAGCGAGGTTGAGCGATAGCAATGCGGATTGCGTGACATCTATCGATATGCTGGCAGAATTGCGTCGCGACAATGAGCGCCTCACGGAATATCTGCGCGAGGCTCATCTTATTTGCACCGACTATGAGGACGTGGCGAGCGCAAGTCTTCTCGAAACGTTGATCGACGAATCGGAAAGACGTGGTTGGTTCCTGTTTGAAACGACGCGACAGGCGGACGGTTCTCACTAACGTTGCTGCCCGAGCACTCAGGCCTAGGTCTTCCCAGCCGAAAGGACGCAATAAATGACGCAAGTACCGCAGGAATCGCTCGTTCCAAATAACACGCTGATTACCGCAACCCCGGAAGAGGGAAGAGCCTTAGCCATCACTCTCGCCCGCCACTGCGTCCACGCCATACAACGGGAGTTGGAGGTGCTGAAGAACGGTCGAGCGCAATATGCGCACGACCCATATGGACTGATTGCAGCAAGTCACGTCGTGGCGGTGGAATTCGCGACCGTCGCAGCAGCTAACAACTACTGGAGGTGAGCCGGCCAGGACCTATTCGTACCTTTCAGCACAGTGGGATAGGCCACCTTAGCGCACCAGGTCGCCGCACCTGCGCGCGTTTGCCTGTCGCATCGTCTCGCAGAGCGGAGAAAAGCGCGGTAACCGAAACGGATTATTGATCGGCGCCGACCGTTTGACGCCGCCATACACCCGGACTAACTCCGACGATTCCAGAAAAGACGCGTGTAAAGTGGCTCTGATCGGCGAAACCGCAGGCCAGCGCGATCTCGGAAAGCGAGTGCTTTCGGTTACGGAGCATTGTTTGCGCCGCATCGACCCGTCGCGACAAAAGCCAGCGGTGTGGGGCGACCCCTGTTGATTGGCGAAATGCGCGCGAGAAATGACCGCTTGAAAGACCGCATTCCTTCGCCAGCAGCGCCACCGAAATTTCGCCGCCTAGATTGGCACTGATGATTTCCTTCGCACGTTCTTCCTGCCAATGTGCGAGGCCGCCTTGCACCGAGCGGGGAACAACCTTCATACCCCCATATGTTTGGGCGAGGTGAGCTCCGACGGCCAGGGTCACATGCTCAACAAATAAACGACTGGCGCGATCTGGCGCCGCGAATGCAGGCACGATCGAGAGGCCAAGATTGCGCATGACTGGATCATCCGCCCCGACGCCGTGCGGATGCCGCAGGTCGCCAATGCGCGCGGCTCCCGCATCATCGGCGATGGCTTCGAAAGCCGAGCGCGGCAGATAGAACATCAAGCAATGGGAAATACTGCGAATGTAGGCGATGGGGTCGCGGCGCAGGTCGTAGAAGGTCGTGCACCCGGCTGGAAAAGGTTCCACCGGCACCGGTTTTCCATCGACCCATAACTCGTGATCGATACAGGCCTCATGCTGATAGGCGATCAGATAGGCGTCCTCCATGGGGATCTGGTTGGTAAAACCATGATCGGGCGTTGTGCAGCGGATTTGCGTCACCGCCACTTCTGATTTTTTGAGGGTGCGGGTCACAAATGACGGCACGTGCTCAAGGCGAAAGGCGTCGCCAAGCTGCTGACCGTAGGCTCCAGAACTCATGATCCGCGTTCTATCCTATTGCCTGAGAAAATTTACCCCCGAGCCCGAACAAGGATTACCAACCAGTAGCGCCGCCGTCATTCGCGGCCATTGTCGATTCCGATCAGTTTTTGCTGAAAAAATGAGCAAGATTCGTTTGGACGTGACCGTTCTTGACCAAAGACACCTGGTTTCCGTCGGCGGACAAAACGCGCCATCGAGTAGACGAAGAATGCCCTCGCGCGTGGTCGACCTCGGATTGTAATATGGCGCCTCCATCACCAGCGACGCGGCGCGATCGAGATCATCATGTTGCATTCCGATCTCCTTCAGGGAGAGCGGCGCGTTCAATTGCTTCATCAGATCAAAGATACCGCCTGCGGCGTTCGGCGTTTTCATGGCGCGCTCGATCCGTCCCATTGCCTCCGGAGCGGCCGGGTAATTAAACGCTATCGCATGCGGCAAAATGACCGTGTGCGTCTCTGCGTGCGGCAGATTCCAGGTGCCGCCCAGCACATGGCAAAGCTTGTGGTGCAGAGCCATGCTTGTGGTCCCGAGCACCGCACCGCAGAGCCAGGCGCCATAGAGGCAGTCGCTGCGGCCTTCGTGACTGCGGGGATTCTTCGCCACCTTCGGCATTCCCTGCGCGAGTGCGCGAATCCCCTCCTCTGCCATCAACGTGGTGATCGGGTTCGAATCCTCCGCGTACAAGGCCTCGGCCGCGTGCGCGATGGCATTGAAGCCGCTGGTGATCGACATCGCGACCGGCAGATCAATCGTCAGGAGCGGATCGTAGATCACGACCTTCGGCAGGACGCGCCGGTTGCGTCCCGTCTTTTTCATTCCCGCTTCGGTCAATCCATAGATCGACGTCATCTCGGAGCCGGCGTAGGTCGTCGGGATCGCCAATATCGGCAGGCCGGACTCCAACGCGATTGCCTTGCCTAGCCCAA
>WNGQ01008754.1_pt1 | contig 10587 bp, 7 predicted proteins | sample 5407661 | NCBI WGS metagenome assembly WNGQ01 (sample SAMN13153382, study PRJNA577476) | soil metagenome | isolation source: 60 cm soil or saprolite under Garry oak tree replicate 2 | place: USA:California | collected 2016-06-15 | reverse complement strand
CAAGGCTTTTGCGCGATCCCCGGGAAGGCCGGGCGGCCCGAGCACGGAGCGGCCGATCGCGCTGCCGCTGGCGTAGAGTTCGTAGACCTGCTTGTCCTGGGCCGTGGTCGCGATCTCGGGGAGCGCGGGCGCGTCCGGCAGGTCGGCGCTGCGTTCCGGCGCGGTCTGCAGGATGATCTTGATCTTCCTCTCGCGCAGCCAGTCCTTCTTGCCTACGCTCACGGCCGCCCAGGACGAGGAAGCTCCCTCGACCTCGCCGCGCTCCATTGCGAGCATCGCCTCGTTCGAGGCCGCATAGCCGCTCACCAGCTTGAACCTGGTGCCGGCGAGCGCATTGAGCAGTCGCGGAACGGTCTCCGCGATCGAGCCAGGACCGGTGCCGGCGAGTGACGACTCGATCCGTTTGGAGTCCTCGATCGACTGCACCTTGGAGGTGTGCCACTGCATGAAGATGTTGTTGCTGGTGGCGACGCGGCCGATATAGGTGAATTTCGCCGCGTCGTATTGCACCGCCGGATTGGCCAGCGCCTGTTCGAGCGCAGCCGACTCGACCACGACGCCGAGCGCGGTACCGTCCTTGGGCGCGACCTCGTAAAGGTAGTTCGCAGCCTTGAGGCTGCCGGCGCCCGGCATGTTTTGCGCGATCACGGTCGGCTGGCCGGGGATGTGCTTGCCGAGATGGCGCGCGACCAGGCGGCCGTAGAGGTCGTAGCTGCCGCCCGCGGTGTAGCCGATGGAGATGTTGATGGTCTTGCGCGCGAAGAATTGCTCGGCCGACTGCGCCCGCGCCGCCTCCGCGACGACGACGACAAGCGCAGTCGCAACGGCGGCTCGCAGCAGCCTCGCCTTGTTCGCCATGCGAATTCCCCTCCGTTATCGCTCGCGCGCCGTGGCCACGCCTGCACTCGCAACACGCGTTGCCCCGCGCTGGGGCCCGATCAGGTCGTTTCGGGTGTGGCGCAGGAACGCGATGAGCATATCAGCAGTCGTCTCCGGCCGCTCTAGCGCAAGCGCGCGGCCGCCGCCGTTCACGATGGCGAGGCCGGCCGCGCCCGCAAGCCCCTCGGCATAGGCCTCGCAGGTGGGCTGCCAGCCGCGCGGTGAGGAGGCTCAAGCACAACCAGTGGTGACCGCGCGAGACGACCAGAATGGCCCGTTGAAAATCCGCTGTGGGCCTGGCGAAGCCCGGCAATGGCCTTCACACCGCATTAGGCTCGCGATAGTATCGTTATTGACGATAAGAGCGAGTCACCCCGGCCTCGTTTGCCAAGGGCCGGCCAGACCTTGAAGGGAGATTGCAATGGCACGAAAAGACCCGCGTCCCGAAGTGAATCGCCGCAAGTTCTTGGCCGGTGTTGCGGTCGCAGGCGCTGCCGTCACGGCAACGAAGAATGGCGCGAGTGCCGCGACGCCGCCGACCGCTGCGGGACGGCTCCCCTCCGCGGTGCGTCCCACGGCGCAGCAGATTGCCGCCGAAGCCGGCGTCGTGAAGGAAATGAAGCCGGTCGCCGGCCGCGCCGGCTCCGACTTCATGGTCGACGTGATCAAGTCGCTCAACGTCGACTACGTCTATTCGAACCCCGCCTCGAGCTTTCGCGGCCTGCACGAGTCGCTGATCAACTACGGCAAGAACGAGAAGCCGGAGTTCATCACCTGCATGCACGAGGAATCCTCGATTGCGATGGCGCACGCCTATTTCAAGGTCACGGGCAAGCCGCAGATGGTCCTGTGCCATGGCACCGTCGGCCTGCAGCACGGAGCGATGGCGGTCTACAACGCCTGGTGCGACCGCGCCGCGGTCATTGTCGTCGGCGGCAACGACCTTGACGCCGCCAAGCGTCCTCCGGGCGTGCCGACGACCCACTCCGCGCAGGATATCAATGCGCTCGTGCGCGACTTCACCAAGTGGGATGACCAGCCGGTGTCGCTGCAGCACTTCGCGCAGTCCTTCGTGCGCGCCTACAAATACGCGATGACGCCTCCGCACGAGCCGGTGGCGATTTCGCTCGACGGCGGGCTGCAAGAGGAGCCGATGCACGACCACGGCCCGAGCCTCTACATTCCGCGTTACGTGCCGACCGCCCCGCCGCAGGCCGAAGTGGGCGCGTTGCGCGAGGCGGCAAGGATGCTCGTCAGTGCGGAAAATCCGGTGATCGTCGTCGACCGCGTGGCGCGCAGCGCCGGCGGCGTGAAACATCTGGTGCAACTGGCCGAGTTGCTGCAGGTGCCGGTGATCGACCAGCGCGGCCGGATGAATTTCCCGAACACCCATCATCTCAGTCAGAGCGGGTCGGCTCAGCAGCTGATCCGCAACGCCGACCTGATCATGGGCCTGGAGATGACGGACTTCTGGGCCACCGTCAACCAATTCATCGATAACGGCGAAGAGGACGGAGCGGGGCTGCGCGAGTCCAGGGTCAAGCCGGGCACCAAGCTGATCACCATCAGCAGCGTCGAGCTCAATCAGAAATCCAACTACCAGGACTTCCAGCGCTTCCAGGCCGTCGACCTGTCGATGGCCGGCGACGCCGAGGCCTCGCTGCCCTCGCTGATCGAGGCAGTGAAGTCGGCGCTGGCCGCCGACAAGAAGGCCGCCTACGAGAAGCGCGGCGAGGCGCTGAAGAAGGCTTGGCAGCAGGCCCACGAGCGGTCCAGGGCTGCGGCCGCGGTGGGGTGGGACGTGAGCCCGATCTCCACCGCACGCCTTTCCGCCGAGCTCTATGCGGCGGTCAAGGACCTCGACTGGTCGCTGGTCGCCGCGAGCGGCAATACCAGCGGCTGGCCGCAGCGGTTCTTCAAGATGGAGCGCCACTACCAGTGGCTCGGCGGCTCCGGCGGCTCCGGTCTCGGCTACGGCCTGCCCGCCTCGGTCGGCGGCGCCCATGCCAACAAGCAGTTTGGGCGGTTCTCGGTCTCGATCCAGGGCGACGGCGACATCATGTACGCGCCGGGCGCGCTCTGGACCGCGGCACGCCACCAAGTCCCCCTGCTGACGGTCATGCACAACAACAAGGGCTACCATCAGGAGGTCATGCACGTGCAGCGCCTGTCCAACCGGCGCGTGCGCGTTGCCAACAACGGCAAGGACTTTGGCCCGATCGGAACCCGCATCGAGAATCCGGACATCGATTACGCCAAGCTCGCGGCGTCGATGGGCTGGTGGTCGATGGGCCCGATCCAGGATCCGAAGGAGCTTGGCCCGGCGCTCAAGAAGGCGGTCGAGGTTGTGAAGAGCGGCCAGCCCGCCCTCCTCGACACCGTGACCCAGCCGCGCTGAGGAGCACCTCCATGCGTCTTGTTCGTAGTTGTCTGGGGCTGGCGGCGCTCGCCGCCAGCCTCGTCGCCGGTCAGGGCAGTGCGCTGGCCGCGGATGCGGCCCGGGGAAAAATCCTCTTCACCCAGAAATACGGCTGCTTCCAGTGCCACGGCACGGTCGGGCAGGGTTCGCCGATCACCGGCCCCAAGCTCGCCCCCAATCCCATGCCCTATGAGGCGCTCTCGGCCTTCGTCCGGACCACCAACCGGCAGATGCCTCCCTACAAGGAGGCCGTCCTTCCGAACGAGGATCTGCAGGACATCTATGCCTATCTGCAGTCAATCCCGGCCGGACCCGATCCGAAATCGATCCCGCTGCTGAACGACTGAGATTCGGAGGACGGACGACGGAGAACGAAGGTTCATCCGTCCTCCGTCGTCTGTCGTCCGTCCTCCGTCCTCAGAGGTCGAGCACCAGCCGGTCGGTCTTGCAGCCGGCACAGCAGATCATCACCCGCTTGTTCTCGGCCTGCTCCTCCTCGGTGAGGATGGCGTCGCGGTGCTCCGGAATGCCTGAAATGACCCGCTGCTCGCAGGCTCCGCAAATTCCGAGCTCGCAGGAATAGTCGAGGTCGATCCCTTCATCGAGCAGCACTTCGAGGATGGTCTTGCCTTCCGGGATGAAGAATTCCTGGCCCGAACGAGCGAGCTCGACCGTGAAGCCGCCCTTCTTGGCCTCCTGCTTGGGCGTGAAATACTCGACATGAATCTGCCCGCGCGGCCAGTCGACGGTCGCGCTCTCGAACGCATTCATCATCGGCGTCGGGCCGCAGCAATAGAGGTGCGCGTCCTTCGGCGTCTCCGCGACGATGGCGGCAATGTCGAGGACCTTTCCCGCGTTCTCATCGTCGAAATGGAATTGCGCGCCCGCCATGCCTTCGAGCGCTTCGAGGAACGCCATGTCGGCGCGCGAGCGGCAGGCATAATAGAGCTTCCACGACCGGCCCAAATCTTCGAGCCGCTGCACCATGCACCAGATCGGAGTGATCCCGATGCCCCCGGCGAGCAGGACCGTGTGTCCGGCATCCTCCGTGAGCCGGAAATTGTTGCGCGGCGCGCTGATCTTGAGGACCGTGCCGACGTGCAGCTCGTCGTGGATGTAGCGCGAGCCACCGCGGCTCGCCGGATCGCGCTTGATGCCGAAGGTGTAGGTTCCGACCTCGGGCCTGGCGACGATCATGGAATAATTGCGGATCATCCCGTTCGGCAGGTGCAGGTCGACATGGGCGCCAGGCTCGTAGGCGGGCAATGGCTTCCCGTCCAGCCGGCGGAATTCGTAGAGATTGGTGTCTCGCGCCGCAAAGCGGATCGCGCTCAGGCGCACGTCGATCAAGGCCTCAGGCGCAGGTTCTTGCGCCGGCGTGGCCTCACCGTGGCTTGCGGTCATGGTGTCCACGATGTGGCTTCTCTCCTCCTCCGCTGCCGCCCGATCCGCGTGATCTTTCAACCCCGTAATCGCCGACCTGCAGCGACGTGCAGCATATAGTCGGCCTTGTCGACCTTTCGCAACCCGTCGCGGCGCGCGCACGCCACGATGCCGGAACGAACCTTGCGCATGGATACGAGCGGTGTGGGCCGTGGCGGCAATGTGCCCGGTTGGTCAATTTTGCGGCCTGGGGTATGCTGCTGCAGGCAACGGTCCAATCGGCGGAAATGCCAAGCGGATGGCCTCGATTTGGCGTCGCTGCGCCGCCCGGCTGAGCGGCCGAACCGGGCCCGTCGCGTCGACCACAAAACTACGCCCAGGGAGGGTCCATTGGCTGGCTTCGTCGCAACCATGCTCCGCTTCGTTGGGCTCGCGGGCTTCGCTCTTTCCCTCGGCTTGGCGCCCGCCTTCGGGCAAGTCGGACCGCAGGCCAAGCCGTGGCTCGATCCCACCCTCCTGGCTGCCGCCAAGGCAGAGGGGTCGTTGATCGTCTATTCCTCGACCAACGAGCAGGAAGGCCTGCCGCTGTTCAAGATTTTCGAGGATGCGACCGGCATCAAGGTGCAATATGTCCGCGCCGCCGACTCTCCCCTGATGTCGCGTCTGACCATCGAGTTTCGCGCCGGCCAGAAGGCCTGGGACATCCTCCACACCACGACCCTCAACAAGGTCCCGCCGCAGATGATGGCGCAGATCGAGCCGGCGGAGGCGAACAACATCATCCCCGAGGCACGCGACCCGGGCAAAAGGTGGTACGGCGTCTACGCCAATTATAACGCGCCAGCCTACAATACCGAGAAGGTGAAGGCCTCCGAACTGCCGAAGACTTACGAGGAATTCGCCCGCCACAAGGAATGGGCCGGCAGGGTCGCCATCGACGGCACCGACAACGAGTGGCTCAAGGCGATCTTCCAGCACTACGGCGAGCAGAAGGGCAGGGAGGTGATCAAGGACATCGTGGCCACCCTCAAGCCGGTGATCACCGACGGCCACCTCGCGATGGCGCGCGCGACTGGCGCCGGCGAATACGCAATCTCGCTCAACAACTACGTGAACCTGTCGAACAACGTGAAGCTCGCTGGCGGCCCGATCGAGGTTTTTGCGCTCGACCCGGTCGCGCTGTTTTTCGGCCAGGTGGGCGTGAGCGCGCTGGCGCCGCACCCGAACGCGGCCAGGCTCGCGGCCAACTTCATGCTCAGCCAGGAGTGCCAGCAGTTCTTGGCGAGGTTCGGCCGGCTGCCGACGCGCGCGGAGGTGAAGGACAATCCGCCAGGCACCGTCGATATGCTGAGAAAGCACAAGATCATCACCACCTTGCTCACGCCGGACGAAGAGAAGCAGTGGCAGAGAGCATTCACCGAATTGTTCAAGCCGCGCTGAGCCGGAGCGGGTTCTGCTCCGGCCGAATCGCAGCCCGCATGGAGCGAAGCGCAATGCGGGACCGCGGGACCTTGATTTCGCTGCACTCCATCCGGGCTACGAGCGCCCTGTCCCGATGAAACGCGCGCAGGAGCCTGAGGGGAGACTTGAGGCTTTGAGTCTCGCGAACTTCCGCCTGGAGTCGCTCGCGGACTGGACCCTCGCGGGCGGCCGCGCCGCTTGGTTGCGGCCGCGCAACCTCGCGCTGGTCGTTTGCGTCCTCGTCGCTGGTTGGCTGGTCTTCGTTCCTCTGTCGGCGCTCCTCTACACCGCCTTCACCGAGGACACCGGCTTCGGCCCCGGACCGGCTTCGTTCAGGAACTTCATCGAAGCCTATTCGAGCTGGCACATTCTGCGCCTGTTCGGGAATTCACTGCTGTTCGCGATCGGCACCGCGGTCGTGACCCTGCTCATGGGCGGCATCGTCGCCTGGGTGGTCGAGCGCACCGATGCTCCCGGCGGGGTGCTGTTTCACGCGCTGGCACTGTTGTCGTTCGCGATTCCCGGCCTCCTCACCGCGATGGCTTGGATTTTCGTGCTCAGCCCCAATATCGGCTGGGTGAACATGGTGCTCAAATCGGTGTTCGGGCTCAAGGAAGCGCCGATGAGCATCTACACGTTGGGCGGCATGATCTGGGCCCTCTCCAGCCATTATTTTCCACTCGCCTATCTCGCGCTCGGCCCGGCGCTGCGCGTGCTCGACGTGCGCCTCGAAGAGGCGGCGCTGGTCTCGGGCGCGCGCTATTGGCAGGTCATGCCCAAGGTCACGCTGCCGCTGTTGCGGCCGGCGATCCTCTCGACCGTGCTGCTGCTGTTCATGCTGACGATGTCCTCCTACGAGGTGCCGCGGCTGATCGGGCGCCCGGCGCGCATCGATGTCTTCACCACGGAAATCCAGGCCGCCACCCAGAGCGCGCCGCCCGAATTCGGCATCGCCAGCGCACTGAGCTTGACGCTGCTGTGCATCTGCGTCGTCGCCGTCTTTTTCTACCGCCGCGCCACCCGCAACGCCGAGGCCTTCGCCACCATCACCGGCAAGGGCTACATGCCCACCCGCATCGAGCTGCGCCAGTGGCGCTGGCCGGTGACGATCGCGGTCGGCGTGATGTTCGCCATTTCGCTCGGCCTGCCCCTGCTCACGCTGGTCTGGCAGTCGTTCTACCGCAACCTGGCGCAGCCGTTCATGTCCTCCAATGCGCCCGCCACGCTCGAAAACTACCGGTTCATCTTGAGCTATCCGATCTTCGTCGATGCGGTGAAGACCAGCGTCCTGCTCGCCGCAATGGGCGCATCGCTGGTCGTCGCGCTCACCTTCATCATGGCTTGGATCGCGCAACGCGGCGTGCCGCGCTTCGGCTGGGCTCTCGATTCGCTCGCCTTCACGCCGATCGCGATCCCGCACGTGATCGTCGGCGCGAGCGTCTTGTTCGCCTATCTGATGTTGCCGATCCCGGTCTACAACACGATCTGGATCCTGCTGATCGCCTACGTCACCATGTATCTTCCCTACGGGATGCGATTCATATCGAGCGGTCTCACGCAAATCCACCGCGAGCTCGAGGAAGTCGCGGAAGTCGCCGGCGCGCGCATGCGCCAGATTTTCTTGCGCATTCTGCTGCCGCTCCTGGCGCCGGTTCTGCTCGCCGCCTGGATCTACATCTTCGTCCTCGCGGTGCGCGAGCTCGCGGCCTCGGTGTTCCTGATCGGGCCCGGCACGCACGTGCTCGGCACCATCAGCCTCACGATGTGGGAGGAGGGCGGCAGCTATGGAGCGGTCTCGGCGCTCGGCGTGATCCAGATCATGCCGCTGATCGTGATCGTGGCCTGCCTGCGCTGGGTCGAATTGCGCGTCCAGCGGCGCAGCGAGGCCGCGAGTGCGAAGGCGGGCGCGGCGGGATAGAACGCAACCGGATCAGGCCCATGTTTGCGATCGAGAATCTCCGCAAGAGCTTCGTGGCGCCGGGCAACACGGTGGTCAATGCCGTCGACGGCATCAGCCTTGGCGTCGAGACCGGCAAGCTCTTGACCCTGCTCGGACCGTCCGGCTGCGGGAAGACCACGACGCTGCGCTGCCTCGCGGGGCTCGAACGGCCGCAATCCGGAAAGATCGTCATCGCCAACAAGACCATGTTCGATTCCGAGCGGGGCATCTTCGTTTCGCCGAGCGACCGCGGCATTGGCATGGTTTTTCAGTCCTACGCGATCTGGCCGCACATGACGGTGTTCGAAAACGTCGCCTTCCCGCTGCGGGTGGCGCGCGACCGCAGATACTCGGCGGCCGAGATCAGGGACAAGGTCCGGCGCGCGCTCGACATGGTGCGCATGAGCGGGTTCGAGACGCGGCCGGCGACGCAGCTCTCCGGCGGCCAGCAGCAGCGGCTCGCCTTCGCGCGCGGGCTCGTGCGCGAGCCGCAAATCCTCCTGCTCGACGAGCCGCTGTCGAACCTCGACGCCAAGCTGCGCGAGCAGATGCGGGTCGAGCTCAAGCGGCTGCAGAAGCGGCTCGGGATCACCACGGTCTACGTCACCCACGACCAGTCGGAGGCGCTGGCCCTCTCGGACGAGATCGCCGTATTCAGCGCCGGACGCATCATCCAGCGCGGAACGCCGCAGGAGATTTACCGTCACCCGAAAAGCCAGTTCGTCGCCGACTTCATCGGCTCCGCCAACTTCCTCGCCGGGACCGTCAAGGAGGCGACGGCCGCCGATGGGACGGCGCTGGTCGAGACGCCCTACGGCGTCTTCCGCTGCAGCTTCGCCGACGCGGTCGGCCAGGGACAGTCGGTGCTCGTCAGCGCCCGGCCCGAGGACCTCGCCCTCTCGGAAAAATCTCCGGCCGACGGACTCAACGTGCTCGCAGGCAAGATTGCCCACCGGGTCTTTCTCGGCGAAGTCGTCGACTATCTCGTGGACACCGGCGGCACGGAAATCCGGGTGCGGACCAAGCCCGAGTTGGACTTCCGGGTCGGGCAGCCCGTGCACGTCAGCGTTGCCCCGCACAAATGTGTGGGATTGGCATCCTGATGTGAGTTAAAATTAGCGATGACCGCACCCATTCGCACCCTGACGAGGTAGACCATGAGCAACGCCAAAGTCACCGGATTGCGCAGCATCGAGCTCGGCGTCACCGACCTCAACCGGTCGGCGGCCTTCTACAGCCACATTTGGGGCCTCGAGCCGGTCGTGTCGGACGCCGACACCATTCACCTGCGCGGCAACGGCTCCGAGCACCACGTCGTGACGCTGCGCGAGCGGCCGAAGACCGCGATGATCGGTGTCCACTTCGCGGCCAACGACAAGACTGCCGTCGACGAGCTTCACGCCAAGGCCTGCGATGTCGCCGGGCATCCGAACGTCGTCAATGACCGCTCGAAACCGCTCAAACTCTCCCACGTCGTCCTCAACAGCGCGAAGATCGATGAGCAGACCGCCTTCTTCATCGACTTGCTCGGCTTCAGGCTCAGCGATTCGACCGACATGATGGACTTCATTCGCTGCTGCGCCGATCATCACAGCATCGCGCTCGCTCGCGGCGAGGGGCCGTCGCTCAACCACATGGCCTATGAGGTTGCGAGCATCGACGGGCTGATGCGCGGCGCCGGCCGGATGAAGCAAAACGGGTTCAACATCGAGTGGGGAGTCGGTCGCCACGGCCCCGGCGACAACGTCTTTTCCTATTTCGTCGAGCCGAACGGCTTCGTGGTCGAATACACGAGCGAGATCGAGCAGGTCGACGAATCGACCTTCACGTTCCACGACGCCACATATTGGCGGAACTTCCCCATGCGCCCATGCCGCTGGGGCATGGCCGGGCACCCTTCGAACCGCTTGCGGGCCGCCATGGGCGGCGACATCAGCGTCGCCGACGAACGCGACGGCAAGCGCTGCGAAGAAATCATGGCCCAGAAGCTCGGGCGGTGATGCGCACGAATGATCAAGTGCCCCCCCGAGGGGCCGCCGCCAGCGCGATGATCAAGCCGTGTCGCGGCAGCGGCGATTCCACCTCGGCGGGGACGCGGCTTCGAGCGGGCTAACGCGCTCCCCCACTCAACGCCCTCTGCGCTCGCGGCCACCTTGTATCATTTTCATCCCAATCTTGCGCCTTGGGAGTCAAGCGCCGGACAAGGGGTCGATTTCAGCACACCCAGACCCGTCTCCAAGTCCAGCCCCAGTCGGTCCAGACGTGCCGAAGCTGCAGGCAGCCGCTGCCGACGAAAAACGGTGCACCGGCAGCAAAGGCAAAGCGGTGCCTGAACGGGAAGAAGCGGTGCCGGAAGGCAAAGCGGTCACGGAAGGCAAAGCGGTTACCGACCGCAAAACGCGGCGCAAAAACGTGACTGCGGAAGCCGCCGAAACCGCCGCGCATGCCGAAACCGCTGTGCATGCCGAAACCGCCGCCGTGCATCCCGAAACCGCCGCCGCGCATG
>WNGQ01008566.1_pt1 | contig 10587 bp, 8 predicted proteins | sample 5407661 | NCBI WGS metagenome assembly WNGQ01 (sample SAMN13153382, study PRJNA577476) | soil metagenome | isolation source: 60 cm soil or saprolite under Garry oak tree replicate 2 | place: USA:California | collected 2016-06-15 | reverse complement strand
TCTTCGTCAGGAATAGAAAAGTAATCAGCCGAGAGTACGGCGAGGTCGGCTAGTTGACCCGGGGCAATCGCGCCCTTCTTGCCTTCCTCCGTCGAGAACCAGGAACTTCCGACCGTGTAGAGCCGGAGCGCTTCCATGCGATCGAGGCGATTGTTTTCGGGATATAGGTTCAGACCTCCAACAGTGTTACCGGTGATGAGCCAGTAAAGGGAGACGAACGGGTTATAGCTCGACACGCGCGTCGCGTCCGTGCCGGCGCCCACGGGCACGCCAAGCTCAAGCATGCGCCTGATCGGCGGAGTTCGTTCTGCCTGCCGCCGGCCGTACCGATCAACGAAGTACTCACCCTGAAACGCCATCCGGTTTTGAACCGCAATGCCGCCGCCCAAGGCTTTTACACGCTCGATGTTCCGGTCGGAGATCGTTTCACAATGGTCAAAGAACCAGTGGAGGCCATCAAAAGGGATCTCGCGGTTGACTTCTTCGTAGACGTTCAAAACCCGCGTGATTGTCTCGTCGTAAGTCGCGTGCAAACGGAAAGGCCAGCGGTTCGCGGCCAGGTGCCGGATTACGGCTTTAAGTTCAGATTCCATCACGGGCTGCATGTCAGGACGCACTTGCAGAAAGTCCTCGAAATCAGCAGCCGAAAAGACGAGCATTTCGCCCGCGCCGTTCACCCGGTAGAAGTCATCCCCTTCGCCTGGCTTCGTTATCTTGGTCCAGTTTTGAAAGTCGGCGAGCTCGCCTTTGGGGTGCTGCGTAAATAGGTTGGCTGCGAATCGGAGGGTTAGATCGCCACTGCGGTGGAGCTCCTCAATAACTGCATAGTCCTCGGGATAATTTTGGAAGCCGCCACCTGCGTCAATGACACTCGTGAGACCAAAGCGATTTAGCTCACGCATGAAGAGGCGGGTTGAATTTGTCTGGTCTGAGCGTGACAGCTTTGGACCCTTTGCCAGAGTGGAGTAAAGAATATTCGCGTTCGGCTTTGCGATCAGCAGTCCTGTGGGATTTCCGTTTTTGTCGCGCTGGATTTCTCCCCCCGGCGGGTCAGGAGTGTTCTTTGTATATCCGACCGCACGCAACGCTGCCGCATTTAGCAGAGCACTGTCATACAAGTGAAGCACAAAGACAGGCGTGTCGGGCGCAGCGGCATTGATTTCATCCAAGGTTGGCATCCGTCGCTCTGCAAACTGGAATTCCGTCCACCCGCCGATCACGCGCACCCACTGTGGCGCCGGCGTCCGCGCGGCCTGTTCCTTGAGCATGCGTAGCGCGTCGGCGAGCGAAGGCACTCCGTCCCATCGAAGCTCCATGTTGTAGCTGAGTCCGGCCCGAATCGGGTGCATGTGTGAATCGTTAAGGCCAGGAATCACTGTGCGGCCACTGGCATCGATGATCCTGGTATTGGGACCACGAAGCCTGAAGATCTCGCGGTCACTCCCGATCGCAGTGATCTTTCCGTCGGTAATGGCAACAGCCTCGACGAATGAAGGAACTCCGTTCGTGGCAATCCTGGCGTTGTACAATATCGTGTCAGCCGGCATCGAAATCTCCTTAGTCCAACCGCTCTCGTTCGAGCTGTTTGCGACCGGAGGGCGGGGAATTCCCAGCCCTCGGGCCTCCTTTTCCTGTCAGTGAGCTACTTTATTAATGAGCTCCGACAAGCAACGGGATCTCGTACTCGGGAAATTTCGTAGCTGGTGCGCCATGGACCATTGTGTACGCGTACTCCACACCAATGCCGTATGCTCCCATGTGCGTTTTCACGATATCCATGACGGCATCGTAGGTGTCGCGGTGAGCCCAATCGCGCTGCCACTCCAGCAGAGTCGAGAGTGCGGTCACCGGTTTTGCTCCGGCTTGAATTACTCTCTTCATAGCGTTGTCGTGATTGAGCTGGCTAACGTCTCCGCAGGCATCTTCAACAACATATACTTCGTAGCCATCGTGTAACGCCTGAATGGTGGGCAGGGCGATGCAGGTCTCGGTCCACAGACCGGCCCAGACGATTTTCTTGCGCCCGGTTCGCTCGATCGCTGCGACGAAATTCTTGTCGTCCCAGGAATTCATCGAGGACCGTTCAATCGGCTCCTGATTCGGAAACACAGCTTTTATTTGGGGCCAAATATTCCCGCTGAAGCTTTTCGTCTCCACCGTCGTGAGCACGACCGGGACGTCGAATACCTGAGTAGCCTTCGCGAGTGCCACCGTGTTGTTTATGATCGACTGCCGATCGAAGTTGCTGACACCGAACAGCATTTGCGGCTGGTGGTCAATCAGAGCAACCACGCAGTTGTCAGGGGTAAGCAAGCCTTTCTCACTGAGTTTTACCTTGCCGTTACTTGAAATCATATCCGCTCCTTTTCCAGATCCGTTTCGTTCGTTAACTCTGATTTCCCGATCACGTTGGTCCGCTGATGTGACCCCAGACCGTTTCCTCATCTTAGACATCTCCCACCGAACGCTCTTTCGACAATTTGCTCGCAGCAATTGATTTTTGGCGTCGGGAAGAGTTGCGGGGCTGAATCGCGAAATCGCAAATAACGGATAGCCAGAGCACGATCTCAGAAGAGTGCGAACGCGGTGTTCGCTTAAGCTCCGTCGAGTGGGTCGTGAGGAATGATCGAAACAAGTACGTGGTGATCTATGAGGGCTGAGACCATGCGCTACTTAATCGAGATCTGGATTGACGAGACTGAGCGTCGGACTTGGTTCTTATCAGAGTAGTGCGCGATCTCTGAGATTAAGGTCTAACCGAAACTCATTTATGAGGACACGAACGATGGCGCGAGCAAGAGTACTTTGTTGGCTTGTATTTCTTATTTCGGTGTCATCATGGCCGTCAAGAATGCTGGCTCAACAAAGCGATGCGCGACGCGAGCTCAGACCAAAGGCAGGCCTCCTGCTTCCGCTGTCACCGGAAGCGGCGCAGGTCGCCAATGATATCAACGTCACAATTCTGCTCGAAAGACTCGGAAGCGAGGGTGTAGCCGGTTCGCCGGCGAGCCTCACGACTCTCGCGCTGCGTCAGGAGATAACCGAGAGGGTCCTGGCTGCGTCTCTCGATGTAGACAGTGTAAATGCAGTCATCGATTCGGAGATCGAAGAAATCAGATCCATCCGCTCTGAACTTCAGTCAAAGCGCGATAAGGCGCAAAACATCATTAACGTGGCCTCGCTTGTGACGGGTGGAGCGCTCGGAGTGGTTAACACGGCGCTGCAATTCAAATCAAACACCGCCAATTTCGGCAACGCCATTGGCGTTGGGGGCGGCGCGGCATCCGTGGTGCTATCGATTCTAGGAATTCGTATGCACGGCAAGAGGCGGCCACTCGGCGACTCGCCGCGCATGCTCGCACGGTTCTTCGGCCGTCAGCCGGCTGCGGATGAGGCAATCCTAAGTGATTACCCTGCTGAAGTCTGGACGTATCTAGACTCCGCCCCTTCTCAGCTAGCAAAAAGAACACGGAGGGAGCAACTGATCGCGAAGTGGCGTCAAGAAAGCAAAATCGGACCAGAGAACTCCTTGAAGAGCGACCAAAGGGTTGAGGCCTTGAGCGGCAAGATTTGGCAAGCGCGCAAATTGAGCCTCAGCGAGTTAGATGATCGCGTGGCGATGCTGCTGGACGTCCGGGCGAGAGTCTCTCTGATGAAGCGCGAGTTGGCCGAGATACTACGGAGCTTAGGTACTCACTAGGATATTCTCGGTGTGCCCGCATGAGGCGGCGGTTCGCGAAAATGAGCGCAGAACCGAGCGAACATCAAAATCACAGTTGCACAAGGCAAGACGCCTGCGACGGACGCTGAGAACCCAACCTCCCATAAACACATAAACCGAGTGGAACTTGAGCGTACTTGTTTTAAAAAAGGATATTGAGCCAGGGTGTGCTACTTAATTCGGTCCATGTCTTTCAGTTCGGCGACTCGAAGCCGAAACCATCCCCGCAGTCGGTTGGTGACGTGAGGGTGGTCGCTCAACCATTGCCAGGCCCACAGCACCTGCGCATCCGAGCCTTTCGCTAGCCCTTCAGCTAAGCTGACCGCGCGATATCCCGCTATGCGCTCTGGATCATCACTCAGGTTATCGCGGTTACTTAAATCGAATCCTTCTGTTGTTGGCTGCTTCATTGGAACCAAGCCCTCTAGTCGTGAATTGTGGCTCCTTTGCGACACCCGATCTTGCACGATCATGCTCGTGCTTACTTGTTTTTGGCGCGCTCTCTCACAGCGTTCGCGAAAGTCAAAGATCGCCCGTCCGCAGCGAGCGAGAGATTCGTCGAGGGCCATCTGAAGAGCATCCCCAGGCAACCTCAGTCCCTCCAAGATGTAATTAGCTGCTCAGCGTAATGACCAGCTGAGATCGAACGGACATCCCTGCACACGAATGACCTACGCTGCATGTCTTGTTCGATAGTCAATCGCAGCTAACCCACCGTTCTCAACTTCGGAGGGGCATTCTTGGTTAAGGCGATCCAAAGGCCCCCAAGACGCGGAACCTTTCTCGGGAACTTCTTTCTCGATTGAAGGCTAAGTACTTTGCGGTTCATTAGCTTTTCTCCTTTCAGGTGGTTTGGCGTGTCTAGACACCAACCCACTTTGGTCGTTCGCCGGTGTTAGAAAGTAATTCAGTGATCACTCGCAAGTCTTACCACCTTATGCGAAAAATCTCGGTAATTTGCGCAACTTAACGACGAAGAAAAACAGTTCGCAGGCTGTAAGCCAAATCCGCAAATTACGGATAGCCAGAGCACGATCTCAGAAGCGTGCGTACGCACCGTTCCCTTAAGCTCCACTGGGGGCACTGGTGACTCGCGTCAGAGCGGACTCTGGAGAATCGATGCAGGAGACGACTTCGTCTTTAGGTCTAGTCAATAGCCTTACTCTCCGACGCTCGGCACGTGCTGCCGTTGCGGCGATGACTGATAGGTTCTGGTCTCTCAACCATCGTTCCGTATCGCATGTTCTGACGCTCGAAATTTCGATTGAGCTAAAGACCGACATATTCAGCAAAAACCAGAAAGAACCCGACGGCCACTCTGAATAGACTAACCATCCTGAGCCGCGACGAAGATAGAGCGGTAGAAAAAACGAAGCCGAGAGGAAAGCATTTATGTCTTTTGATAAAGCAATACATCGCATCGCAATTGTGGGTACGGGAGTCATCGGAGCCAGTTGGGCCGCGCAATACCTGGCTCGCGGATTTGATGTGATCGCCACCGACCCGGCGCCTAACGCTGAAGCCAATCTCCGCCAGTACATCGACGAAGCGTGGCCGGCGCTCACGAAGATAGGTTTATCGCCCGGCGCATCACGCGAGCGTCTCACTTTCACGGCCAACATGAAGGAGGCGCTGTCACAAGCTGACTTCGTCCAGGAAAACGGGCCCGAGCGTCCGGACTTCAAAATGAAGTTGTTTGCCGATATGGATGCTGCCACGCCCGCGGACTCAATTATCGCTTCGAGCTCTTCAGGAATTACGCCCAGCGTTATGCAGTCGCAATGCAAACATCCGGAACGAATCGTCATTGGTCACCCTTTCAATCCGCCGCACGTCATCCCGTTGGTTGAAGTCGTTGGTGGAACAAAGACCTCGCCTGAAGCAATTCAACGAGCAATTGCGTTTTATGCGTCGATCGGAAAGAAGCCGATTCACTTACACAAGGAACTACCTGGTCACGTCGGAAACCGGCTGCAGGCAGCCCTCTATAAGGAGATCATGTATCTGATTCAGCAGGGTGTGCTCAGTGTGAGCGACGCTGACGACGCGGTAAGTTATGGCGCAGGGCTCCGTTGGGGAGTGATGGGACCCAGTTTGCAGTGGCACCTTGGTGGTGGTCCAGGAGGAATCAAGCATTTCATGGAACACCTCATGCCCGGACTCGAAGTAATTATCAAATCTCTCGGTACACCTGAAATCACGGACGAGCTGAAGCAGACGATCGTCGATGGTGTTTCGCAGATCGCCGGGAACGCTTCGGTCGACCAGCTTGCGCAAAGGGAAAACGAAGAACTCCTCGGACTGATTAAGCTGCGCGCAAAAAATGGGATCCGTCCCGTTTCGAATGGCAAGACATCCGAACGCGTGTTCTTCCTGGATATCAGTGGCGGCCATATCGAGTCTCTTAACCCGGACGGCTCCGATCGTAGGGTGATTCTCGACGGACTCAAAAGAATGCCTGACGGCATTGAAGTCGATGTCGAAGGTGGGCACATCTATTGGACCAACATGGGTAATCCGTCCAAGAACGATGGTTCCATTGAACGCTCCGATCTCGATGGAAAAAATCGCAAAACGATCGTGCCAGAAGGTGCGACATTCACTCCAAAACAACTGAAGCTCGATAAGAAAGGCGGCAAAGTTTATTGGTCGGACCGAGAAGGCATGCGCGTCATGCGTGCGAACCTCAACGGCTCGGAGATCGAAACTCTCGTCGACACGAGTGAGGGTGAGCCTCGTCCTGGCCGCGATGCTGCGAAATGGTGTGTCGGAATCGCAGTCGATCACGACGGAGGTAAGGTCTATTGGACGCAGAAAGGTGGCGACAATGCCGGTGATGGCCGCATCTTCCGCGCGAACCTCGAAATTCCCAAGGGAAAGAACGCCGTCAATCGCACGGATATCGAACTGTTCCTCGACCGTCTGCCCGAACCCATAGACCTGGATCTTGATCTAGACAATCGAATTATCTACTGGACAGATCGCGGGAACCCACCACAAGGCAACACCGTTAGTCGAGCGTCATTGGACAATGGCAAAGACCAACAGATCCTCGTCAACGACTTGATGGAGGGAATAGGGCTATCTCTCGACCTGAAAAACGGCCGCATGTTCTTCTCCGATCTCGGCGGTTCAGTCTATTCCTCAAAGCTCGACGGTTCGGAAAAGAAAGCGCTGGTCTTTGCTCAGGGGAACCTGACTGGCGTTGCCTACGTGGATTTTACGCAAGCGTAAACGATGAGGGCTTGCGAGAAAGAAAACTACGGATACTCCAGCACGGAGTCCAAGAACGAAATCTAAGGAGAACGAAAAATGGCAACTGAAAGAAAAGAGATTAAGCAACCGAAGCCGCTGCCGGCGCCAAATGTTGACTTCTACGAACTGAGCGAGACCTTGCCGGCCGAAGAAAGAGAAGTTGTGAAACAGGTACGGGAGTTCATGCAGAGTAAGGTCGCACCGATCATCACGAAATACTGGGTTGATGACGCATTTCCATTTGAATTGTTGCCGGCGATCAAGGAACTCAACATCGGCGGCGCTGGAATGGAGGGCTATGGCTGTCGGGGCGGAAGTGAACTGCTCTTTGGATTAATTGCAATGGAGATGTCGCGCTTCGATTCCTCGATTGCGACCTTCTTCGGTGTCCACAACGGTCTGGCGATGGGTTCCATCTATCTGGGTGGATCGGAGGAGCAAAAACAGAAGTGGCTACCATCGATGGCCCGTTGGGAAAAGATCGGCTGCTTCGGTTTGACGGAACCGCTCGTCGGTTCCGGAGCGTCAGGCGGATTGACGACGACGGCGAAACGCGAAGGCGACACCTGGATTATCAACGGCCAGAAGAAATGGATCGGCAACTCGCCATGGTGCGATATTTCCATCATCTGGGCTCGCGATGTCGCTGACAACCAGGTCAAGGGATTCATCGTCGAGAACAAGACCACGCCTGGTTTCAGCGTCGAGAAGATTCAGAACAAGATCGCGCTAAAGGTTGTCCAGAACGGCTTGATCACCATGGACAACTGCCGTGTGCCAGAGGAGAACCGTCTCCAGGGAGATAAATCATTTCGCGACACCGCGCGCGTTTTGAAAATGACGCGGTATCTCGTGGCGTGGGAAGCCACCGGTTGCGCGATGGGCGCATACGAGAATGCACTCAAGTATTGCCAGGAGCGGTTGCAGTTTGGCAGACCGATCGGGTCGTTCCAGATGGTTCAGGACCTGCTCGCAAAAATGCTCGCGAATATTACTGCTTCACAGTGCATTGTCGTTCGCACGGCTCAACTGCAGGCCGAAGGCAAACTGACGGACGCGCACGCGGCGCTGGCTAAGGCATTCACCACCGCGAAGTGTCGCGAGACCGTCGCATGGGCGCGCGAGTTGTTGGGGGGCAATGGTATCGCCGCCGAGTACAACGTCGGGCGGTTCTTCGTCGACTCGGAAGCGCTTTATTCCTACGAAGGCACATACCAGATGCAGAACCTGATCATCGGCAAAGCGATCACCGGGTTGAGCGCCTTCGTTTGATCGTCGAGCGACACAGAAAGGATTCAGATTAGACAACACAGGAGACCAATCATCATGAGTACACCCGTAGCAGCATTGAGACTCGAAAATGTTCTTTATGAGAAGAAGGGGGCAATCGCGTATCTGACTCTCAATCGCCCGAAGGTCCTCAACGCCCTGAATCGAAGAACGTGGGAAGATTTGCAAACCGCGTTTGAAGATGCGCGACAGGACTCGGCAATTCGCGGCGTCATTCTCACCGGAGCAGGCGATAAAGCGTTCATTGCCGGCGCCGACATCGGGGAGCTGTCTAAGGTCACCGCCGTCGAAGCCGAAAGCTCCAGTACCTTCGGGCAAGGAGTTCTCAACTTGATTGAGAATCTGGGCAAGCCCGTGGTTGCAGCTATCAACGGTTTCGCGCTTGGCGGTGGATGCGAAACCGCGATGGCTTGCACCATTCGAGTCGCTACTGAAAACGCAAAATTCGGTCAACCGGAAGTGAAGTTAGGGGTCCTTCCGGGCGGAGGTGGCACACAACGTCTGCCACGTTTGGTAGGCAAAGGGAGAGCCCTGCAACTCATCCTGTCAGGCGAAATGATCTCGGCGCAGGAAGCTTATCGCATCGGACTCGTCAACGAAGTCGTTCCCGCTGCCGACCTGATTGCCCGCGCCGAAGCAATCCTGAAACAGATTTTTGCGAATGCGCCAATTGCCGTTCGATATTCGCTGGAAGCGGTGAATAAAGGATTGGATACCAGTCAGGCAGAGGGCCAGGCACTCGAGGCTTCATTCTTCGGGCTGTGCGCTGCCACGCAAGACAAGCAAGAGGGCACGCAGGCATTCCTGCAAAAGCGTGCGCCGGAATTCCAGGGTCGATGAAGTAGCGATGACTATTAGAAATATCGAAGGAGAAACAATGACGACTGAGAATATTTTTTCGGGATTGAAAGTGGTAGACCTGGCGAGCTTCATTGCGGGTCCCAGTGCCGCTGTAATCTTGTCTGATTTTGGTGCCGACGTAATCAAAGTAGAGCCCCCGTCGGGTGACTACTGGAGACATGCGAACCAGATCCCGCCGCAGCCGTTTGCGAAGGATCCTTATCAATGGCATCTGCAGAACCGCAACAAGCGCGGCTTGGCGCTGGATCTAAAATCCCCGGGCGCTCAGCCGATTCTCGAGAAGCTCGTCAAATGGGCCGACGTGCTCATCGTCAATACGCCGCATCCCGGGCGCAGTGGTCTGCTATCGATGACCCGCGACGCCGGCGCCCCTCCGACCTGGCCGGTGGCCGGTAGCGGTGACAATGCGACCGCCGTCGGTGTCTACTCTGCGATCGTTACCGCGCTCTATCGTCGCGAGCGCACCGGCAAGGGGTCGTATGTCACGACCTCGCTGCTCGCTGAGGGTATCTGGTCCGCAAGCGTTTCGATCCAGGGCGCACTGAGCGGGGCGAAGTTTTACGGACTGCACGATCGCAAGAACCCCGCGAATGCGGCGCTGAACGTGTATCAGGCTGCGGATGGCACCTGGTTTGTCCTCCTGGTCACGCCTGACAAAGTGCAAGCAGTGGTGAAAGCCATCGGCCGCGCCGACCTCCTGACCGATCCACGGTTCTCACCAGCGAACCTGGTGGCGAACATGCCGCAGTTGACGGCTATCCTCGACGAAGTATTTGGTGCACAGCCGATGGCGCATTGGTACGAAGTCTTCAATAACGTCCACGTCACGTTCGGTGCAGTGCGGGACCCACAAGAAGTGGTCAACGATCCGCAGCTTCGCGCGAATGACATCGTGGTTCCGCTTGAAGGCGCCGGCGGCAAGCTGACGTCAACGATCAGCAGCCCGATTCAGGTACACGGCGTCAACAAGGTAACTGCAAAACGCGCCCCGGAACTTGGCGAGCACAATGAAGAGATTCTCCAGGAGCTGGGCTTCGACGCGAAACAGATCGACAGCTTTCTCGAGAGTGGCGTGGTATCAGGGCATGTGGAACCAGCAATCAAGTGAGGTGGGCGATGGGTGAAATTTTGACAGAACGTTCTCGCAGCATCTTGCGGATCACATTGAATCGACCCGCTAAGAAGAATGCGATGACTTCGAGCATGTATACAACAATGGCGCAGATCCTTAATGACGCAGCGAACGAGGATGATGTACTGGTCGTGCTGTGGGATGGCGCCGGAGACTCATTCTCCGCCGGCAACGACATCGAAGATTTCCTGAAGAACCCGCCCGGGCCGGGTGAGAGTCCGCAAGCTCAGCTAGCGAATGCGTTGCTGAACTTTGACAAGCCGCTGATCGCGGCGGTGCAGGGGGCGGCTGTCGGAGGCGGAACTACATTGCTGACACACTGCGACTT
>WNGQ01007352.1_pt1 | contig 10587 bp, 9 predicted proteins | sample 5407661 | NCBI WGS metagenome assembly WNGQ01 (sample SAMN13153382, study PRJNA577476) | soil metagenome | isolation source: 60 cm soil or saprolite under Garry oak tree replicate 2 | place: USA:California | collected 2016-06-15 | reverse complement strand
GTACCGAAAACAAGTATCTCGACCAACAGACGCACCGTTGCTGCGAAGGCTGGCAGAACATGCGTGGCCAGGTCAAACCAATTTCGCGATTCGTTTGAAAGGTACAGCGTTACATCGGATTCACGATTTAGCCTGTTAACAATTCAACGCTTCAAGCCTGGCGGGATCCGCGACGGCCGGATGGAGCCGCGGCGCATGTCGCGTATCGTCCAAACCAGTCACGCGCGACCGGAACGCGGTTTTCGAATCACAAGATGAATAAATCGCCAGGCGCGGAAGTCGAACGCCTCAAAACCTTCTCTCACAATATGAAAAAAATACTTTTCGCATTAGCGATGCTTACTGTCGTCTTGCCTGCTCTGCCGCAGGCGCTGGCAGACGAAGTATCGATTGATTTCTTTTACAACAATCTTTCCAGCGGAAACTGGATCGACGTTGAAGGTTACGGCTATGGCTGGCAACCCGATGTGGCGGTGAATGACCCTAATTGGCGTCCTTATGCGGACGGCTACTGGGGCTACACCGATGAAGGTTGGACATGGGTCTCTTACGAAGATTTCGGCTGGGCAACCTATCATTATGGCCGCTGGGCCAAGCTGGCTGATTACGGTTGGATTTGGTTTCTCGGTAGCGACCTCGACTGGGGGCCGGCATGGGTTTCCTGGCGAACCGGCGGCGATTATGTCGGCTGGGCGCCGTTGCCGCCCCGTGGTCCCGGCATCGTTTATGAAGGGCAGCCTATTGGCGGACGTGTAGACATCGAATTCGATATCGGTCCAGCCTATTACAACTTTATCGATGCTCGTTTTATCGGTGAGCCAGTCTTGCGCGATCGGATTTACCCGTGGTCGCAAAATGTCAATTACATTAACAACACAGTGAACGTGACCAACATCACTGTTCAGAACAATGTAGTGTATAACTATGGTCCGGATTATAACGTGCTGAGCGCGCGTTCGAGCCGGCCAATTCAGCGGCTCACTATCGAGCGGCAACCGAGTACTAATTTATCGTTGGCTGCCAAGTCCGGAGCACTGACGAAAGTGCAGGGCGGAAAACTAATGGTCGCGGCTCCCCAGAAGATCAACAAGGCAGCTCCAGGGATTGTGCCACCGAAAGTAAAAGCGAAAGTCGCCCAGGACAAAGTCGAGCACGGCTGGACCGGCGTTCCTAATGAAGCGCAGTTAAAGCAAAAAATTAAAACCGAGAATCCTAAGAACATTCCGCCGCCAACTGGCACAGCCGCAACGGGACAAGCCGTTGGCGCTGCTTCACCGACCGCTTCTCCGGGTGGAGTTACCTCACCCGCAGGACCAATCTCGCCTTCACCTTTTGAAAAAGGCAAAGGCAGGGGCAAACCCGGCGGAAAACCTCAACCGGGCGCGACAGGCGCGCCACTAACATCTCCAGCTGGTGCAGTCTCGCCAGCCATCCAGGGTTCTCCGTTCGGAAGAGAACGCGGTAAACCCGGCAAAGGCAAACCCGGGGAATTAGGCACGACTCCAACGCCGCCGACAGGAGTACCGACAGAAGGCGTGACTACGCCGTTCCCTGGGAAACAGAAGGGCAAACAGGGCAAACCGGCGCCACCAGAATTTACGCCGTCCACCGGCGCGCCGACAGGTGCTCCAGAAGCGACGCAGCCCCCGGGCCCTCCGGGCAAACACAAAGGCGGGATCGAACGCGGCATTGCCAGCCCGACGCCGAGTCAGCCCGGCGGATTCTCGAACATACCGGAGCAAGGTCGACATAAAGGCCGAGCGCCCGAGCAAACCGGAGCTCCCGCTACTGGTGCCGCGCCCGGTGAAGCGCGGGGTGGGCGACAAAAAGGCCAGGGAGCTTATGGGCAACCCAGTGGTGCTCCCGGCGGCGGGCCTCCGACCGAACCTAGGGGTGGTCAGGGCAAACCGGAAGGCGGAAAGAAAAAGGGTGGAAAGGCCTCTCCGACTCCCGGCCCTGGATAACACCAACTTGATTTAGGGTTGACGCGGCCCCGGAGTGATCCGGGGCCGCTCTGCGTACAACGCTAGTGCTGTAGCAGCAGCACCGAACGCGCTCGGGGCTGCAATCCCTTAGTTCGCAGGCGACACGTCCGCCAGCTGGACGGACTCGTCCCGTGGCGAGCCTGCCACTATAGTAGTTCGGCGATCTGCACCGCGTTCAAGGCCGCGCCTTTCAGCAACTGATCGCCTGATACCCAAAACGAAAGCCCGTTTTCGAAAGCGCAATCGATGCGTACCCGGCCTACCTGACAATTGTCCTTTCCCGTGACGCCGAGCGGCATGGGATAACGATTGTTCTGGGGTTCATCAACCAGCTCCAACCCGGGCGCTTTGGCCAAAACCTCGCGCGCTTGTTCGACCGATACTGGGCACCCGAATTCCGCGCTTACCGCAACCGAATGTGCGCGATAAACCGGCACACGCACGCAAGTGACCGAAGCGCGAAATTCCGCAAGGTGCATGATCTTACGCCCTTCATTTTGCATCTTCATTTCCTCTTTTGTATAACCGCTTTCGAGAAATGAATCGACATGTGGCAGAAGATTGAACGCGATCGGATGCGGATAAATTTGTGGTGCGGCTTGTCGATCTTGCGCTGCTTCCTTTAGTTGCTGGGTCAATTCGCTGATTGCGCGGGCGCCGCTGCCAGACACTGCTTGATAGCTCGCCGCGAAAATGCGGCGCACGCCAAATGCGCGATGTAACGGATAAAGCGCCATCAGCGTAATCGCTGTGGTGCAATTTGGATTGGCGACTAAACCGCCATGCCATCGTACATCTTCCGCATTGATTTCGGGAATGACCAGCGGAACGTGGCGTTCCATTCGAAAAACCGAGGAATTGTCGATTGCGATTGCGTCGGCCTGACAGGCAAACGGAACGTATTTCCGCGAGATTTCGCCGCCGGCACTGAAAAAGACGACGTCGATCTTATTGAATGAACGGTCCGTGAGTTCTTCGATTGGAACTAAATCATCATGAAATCGAAGCGACCTCCCGGCGGAACGCGTCGAACCGATTGGGCGTAAGCTCGCCACTGGAAAACTTCGGCGTTCGAGCACGCGCAAAAGTTCTTGACCGACCGCGCCAGTCGCGCCGACGACGGCGATGTGATAGCCTTTCATCAGCAAAGGGATTCTATCGTCGGCCTGATTCGATGCAAACGTCGCGGACAAACATCCACATCTCGATCCGCGATCAGCGACTCACCCTGAAGGAAGGTGAGACGCCAATTCGCACTTATCCCGTTTCAACTTCGCGGTTCGGGATCGGAACGGAAGAAGGGAGTATGAAGACACCAACCGGGCGATTCCGGGTGGCGAAAAAAATCGGCGAGGGACTGCCGGACGACACTGTCTTTCAAAGTCGCGTACCCCTTCAACCGGGCGATCCGCTTCCTCCGACTGAGGACTTGGTAATGTCGCGCATTTTATGGCTTGATGGTTTGGAAGAGCACAACGCCAATACGCGCGACCGGTTCATCTACATCCACGGTACGAAACATGAGGACAAGATCGGCAGGCCTGCCAGCCACGGTTGCGTGCGGATGCACAACGCCGACGTAATCGAATTGTTCGCTCTCGTCGATGAGGGCGCCCCTGTGGTGATCGAAGAATGAATGCGTGGGGAGTTTTCAACTTGAAGCTGTTGGGACTCCCAAATTGGGATTTGCGACATTTTGATACATCCAAAAAAGTCAAGAAAAGCGTTGCTTCCCGGTAGTTCCTTGCCTAAACAAACGGAGCAACCTGCTAAGAAAGGAGGAGAGAAGATGAGATTTTTTAAAATGATCATGATTGTGGCCGTACTGGTCACTGCTTTGGGACTCGGGGCTTGTGCGCAACGTAAGGAGGTAGTGACCCCGGCCCCCGCTTATAGCGGGAAATAAATCTGGCGGCCGAATTTGTTACTGCGGTTAATTTTGCGCAAAGAGGCCAGGTCGTGCGCGACCTGGCCTTTTTTTTGACGCGATTTTCAGAAGCGCGTGGATTTTGCGTCTGCGAACTTATTTTGCGTGACGAATACTGGAATGCTTTCGCACGGCTGCGGCGTGCTAAAGGAGCGCTCGATCCGCATGAAGATCTGCGAGCGAACTGCTCCAGCCCCAATTTGTGCACAGATTTCCGCCTGCTTCCCATTTGCCTGAGTTCTAATTAGAATGCGCCAATGCAATTGAGCGGCCAAACGCTGACACTAGCCGAGATCGCCGCGGTGGCGTTTGGAGATGCGCCTGTGCAAACGTCGCCTTCGGCACGGCCTGGCATCCTTGCTTCACGGAAGGTCATCGAAGAGATCATCGCGCGCGACGACGTCGTTTACGGTGTCAGCACGGGTTTTGGTAAGCTGTCGGACGTTCGCATCCCGCATGATGCTTTGGCTGAGCTCCAGCTCAACCTTGTTCGCAGTCACGCTTGCGGCATTGGCAATCCGCTTTCGGAGCCTGAAGCGCGTGCAATGATGTTGCTACGCGCGAATGTGCTTACCCTTGGTTTCAGCGGAATCCGCCTCGAAATCATCGAGATGCTTTGTGAACTATTGAACCACCATGTCTCTCCGGTGATTCCAGAAAAAGGTTCGGTCGGCGCCAGCGGCGATCTCGCTCCACTTGCGCACCTTGCGTTGAGTTTAATCGGCGAAGGCGAGGCATTTTTCGAAGGTGAACGAATGGAAAGCCGCGAAGCGCTCCGTCGCGCTGGACTGAAGCCGGTGGAGCTGCAAGCAAAAGAGGGGCTGGCGCTGCTCAACGGCACACAGGCAATGCACGCCGTCGGTGGGCTCGCGCTTCTTCGTGCCAAGCGTCTGTCTCGCGTCGCCGATGTTGCCGGCGCGATGAGCCTCGAGGCGCTTAAAGGCACTCCCGCCGCTTTCGATCTGCGCGTGCAAGACGCTCGGCCCCATCCCGGCCAGGGAGCGGTAGCTAAACATCTCATGTCGATTTTGGAAGGAAGCGAGATTCGACGATCACATCTGAAGGACGATCTGCGCATCCAGGATGCATACAGCTTGCGTTGTATGCCGCAGGTGCACGGCGCGGTTCGCGACGCGCTTTCGCATTGCGAGAATGTTCTGCTAATCGAATCGGGTTCGGCTACTGATAACCCACTGGTTTTTTCTGAGAACGGCGATGTAATTTCCGGCGGCAATTTTCACGGCGCGCCGCTTGCGCTGGCATTTGATTATGCTGCCATCGCAGTGACGGATTTGATGAGCATTAGCGAGCGCCGGATTGAACGGCTGATCAATCCCGATATGAACGAAGGTTTGCCCGCGTTCCTTGCCCGGCGTCCTGGCATGGAATCCGGCTTCATGATTGCGCATGTCGCTGCAGCCGCTCTGCTCAACGAAGCAAGAGTCCTCGCCCATCCATCCAGCATCGACAATGTTCCCACGTCGGGTGGAAAAGAAGACCACGTTGCGATGGGAATGACCGGCGCGCTGAAACTCCGAACGATTGTCGATCTTGCAGAAAATTTGCTCGCCATCGAACTGCTTGCCGCTGCTGAAGGGCTGGAACACCGGCGCCCCTTGAAAGCGGGCGGTGGCGTGGAACGCGCTTTGGTCACTGTCAGAAAAATCGCGCAACCGCTGACACAGGATCGTTCGCTCTCCAGTGAGATTGCGGGTGTTGCTGAAGCGATTCGCAGCGGTGATTTTGATAGCGGCTACGAAAAATTATGAGCGGAAAACGAGTCATTCACGCACCGCGCGGCAACGAACGAAGGTGCAAAGGCTGGCATCAGGAAGCGGCCATGCGGATGCTCATGAACAATCTCGATCCGGACGTCGCCGAAAATCCGGACCAGCTCGTCGTTTATGGCGGGACGGGGCGCGCGGCGAGGAGCTGGGAAGCATTCAACGTGATCGTGCGATCGCTACGCGAGCTCGGAAATGACGAGACGCTTTTGGTGCAGTCTGGAAAACCGGTCGGCAAATTCCGGACGCACGACGAAGCGCCGCGCGTTCTGATTGCGAATTCGAATCTCGTCGGCCAATGGAATAACTACGCCGAGTTCAATCGCCTCGAACGTCTTGGCCTGACGATGTATGGCCAAATGACAGCAGGCTCTTGGATTTACATTGGCAGTCAGGGAATCGTGCAGGGAACGTTCGAGACGTTCGCTGCGGCGGGCCGAAAGCATTTCGGCGGATCGCTCGATGGAAAATTCGTTTTGACGGGCGGACTCGGTGGAATGGGCGGCGCGCAGCCGCTCGCCGCGACCATGAATGGCGCAGTTTTCCTAGGCGTCGAAGTTGATCCGGCGCGGATCGAGAAAAGATTAAAAAGCGGTTACTGCGATAAGATCGCGCACTCGCTCGATGACGCGTTGCGGATGATTGAGGATGCGCGCAAGAATCGGCAATCGCTTTCAGTCGGTCTGGTTGGCAACTGCGCTGATGTTCTGCCGGAAATCGTCAAGCGCGGCATATTTCCGGATGTGCTGACCGACCAAACCAGCGCGCATGACGCGCTGAACGGTTATGTGCCGCACGGGATGTTGCTCGAAGACGCGCTTGTTTTACGCGCAAAAAATCCCGACGAATACATCGACAGGGCTATGCATTCGATGGCGGTGCATGTCGAGGCCATGCTCGCGCTGCAAAAGAAGGGTGCGGTCACTTTCGATTACGGGAACAACATTCGCGCCCAGGCCAAAAAAGCTGGCGTTCAAAACGCATTCAATATTCCCGGGTTTGTTCTCGAATACATTCGGCCGCTGTTTTGCGAGGGCCGCGGCCCATTTCGTTGGGTCGCCCTTAGTGGCGATCCGGAAGACATCGCGCGCACCGATAAACTTGCGCTCGAATTATTTCCCAAAAATCAGACGCTCGCCCGCTGGATGAAGCTCGCGAAAGAGCGGATTCAATTTCAAGGATTGCCCGCGCGGATCTGCTGGCTCGGTTACGGCGATCGCGCCGAGTTCGGCGTTGCGATGAACGAGCTGGTGAACCGCGGCGAAATCAAAGCGCCCATCGTCATCGGGCGTGATCATCTCGACGCCGGTTCAGTCGCGTCGCCGAATCGTGAAACCGAAGGGATGCTCGATGGGAGCGACGCCATTGCCGATTGGCCGCTGCTCAATGCGCTTATAAACACGGCCGCCGGCGCATCCTGGGTGTCAATTCACAACGGCGGCGGTGTCGGCATTGGTTTTTCGCAGCACGCCGGCATGGTTGTTGTCGCCGACGGCACTGAAAATTCCAAATGCCGTCTCGAGCGCGTTCTGACAAGCGATCCGGGACTGGGCGTCCTTCGTCACGCCGATGCCGGTTACTTGCGCGCGATCGAATTCGCCGCCCAGCATGACATCGACATCCCTATGCAGCCGCAAACGCGGGATTGAATCATGCAAAAGCTCATCGAATGCGTGCCGAATTTTTCTGAAGGCCGCGACCCGAATATTATTCGGCCGATCACCGATGCAATTGAATCGGTGGATGGCGTTTCGTTGCTGGATGTCGATCCTGGCGCGAGCACGAATCGGACGGTCGTGACGTTTGTTGGAAGTCCTGACGCTGCGGTGGAAGCAGCGTTTCGTGCGATTCAAAAAGCTGCTGAGCTCATCGATATGCGCAAGCACAAGGGCGCGCATCCGCGGATGGGCGCGACCGACGTTTGTCCATTCATTCCAGTGAGCAATGTAAGTTGGGAAGAAGCGATCGCTTGCGCAAAGAAGTTGGGAAAGCGCGTCGGCGAGGAATTGAAAATTCCGGTCTATCTTTACGAAAGAGCGGCAAAGGCTCCATCGCGCTCGAATCTCTCGGTGATTCGCGCCGGCGAATATGAAGGTTTCTTTGAGAAAATAAAAGACCCGGTCTGGAAACCGGATTTTGGACCTTCGATTTTCAACAAGACATCGGGCGGGACTGTAATTGGAGTTCGCGATTTCTTGGTCGCCTATAATCTTAATCTCAACACGAAAGCCGTGAGAAGGGCGAACTCCGTCGCGTTCGATGTACGGGAGCAAGGCAGGATCAAAACGGAAGACGGGACGCCTCCCGGAAAACCGGTGCTGGATGCAAACGGCGAGCCCGTCCGCATTCCTGGAATGCTAAAACATGTGAAGGCCATCGGCTGGTATGTCGAGGAATACGGAATCGCGCAGGTGTCCATGAACCTGACGAACATCGAGCAAACACCTTTGCATGTTGCCTTCGACGCCTGTGTCGAATCGGCGAGTAAACGCGGTCTGCGTGTGACGGGATCGGAAATTGTCGGCATGGTTCCGAAAAAATGTCTGGTAGACGCAGGAAGGTATTTTCTCCGCAAACAGAAATGGTCGGAGGGCGTCTCCGAGGAAGAGCTGATCGACATTGCGGTTCGTTCGATGGGATTGAGTGAGTTGAAGCCTTTCGACCCGAAAGAGAAGGTGATTGAATTCAAGATCGAATCCGATTCCAAGAAATCGCTATTGAAGATGAACCTGCGCGAGTTCTGTAATCAAACGTTGAGCGATTCGCCCGCGCCAGGAGGCGGTTCCGTGGCGGCGCTGATGGGCGTCTTGGGCGCTTCATTAGGCGGCATGGTAGCTAATCTTTCCGCCGGAAAACGTGGCTGGGATGACAAGCTTAACTTTTTTAGTGGTTGGGCAGTAAAGGCGCAAGGAGTGAAAGATGAATTGCTGTCCCTGGTGGACGAAGACACCATCGCCTTTAACAAGGTAATGGACGCATTCGCGTTGCCGAAAGAGTCGGCAGAAGAAAAAGCCACGCGCTTAGCGACAATCGAGAAGGCGACGAAACATGCGGCCGAGGTTCCGTTGAAGGCGATGGAAGCTGCCTCCAAGTCCTATCAACTGCTTTCAGAGATGGCTGAAAAAGGAAACCCGGCTTCCATTTCAGACGTGGGCGTTGGTGCTCTCGCCACGCGCGCCTGCATTGAAGGGGCGGCCATGAACGTGCGCATCAACATCGGCCAGTTAAAGGATAAAAAATTCAAGTCAGAGCTTCAGGAAAAAGTTCGAAAGCTGCGCACCGAATCCCAGGCGCAGTTCGAGGAGATCACCCAGACTGTAGAAGGAAAGCTTGCTTAAACGATTCCGTTGGAAGACAGGCGTCGCGCCTGTCATGGCAGATGGGCTTCTAGCCTGTCGCGTCTTTCTTCGACAGCCATCGACGGCTGTCTGCCTTGACAGGCCGGGAGGCCTGTCTTCCGACTAGCTATGAGCTTCCTGGCCGTTCTTCAAGCATCGCAATTAGTCACGCTAGCCGGTCCAAAGCGTCCGCGCGTCGGCGCGGAGTTGTCCGAGATCGGGATCATTCGCGATGGCGGAATGCTGATCCGCGACGGTAAGATCGACATGATCGGGCCGAGCGATGAGATCGAGAAGGAATCGGGCGGTGCAGAGATTGTTGATGCGGGTGGACGCGTTGTTCTGCCCGGATTTGTTGATGCGCATACGCACCTAGTTTTCGCCGGAAATCGGCTGGATGATTTCGAGCGACGTGCTCGGGGCGAAACTTACGCGCAAATCGCAAAGGCTGGCGGCGGTATTTGGTCAACGGTGGAGAAGACGCGCGCGGCCAGTGACGTCGATCTTTTCGCACAGGCCAAAAAGCACACGGAATGGTTTCTACGCTGCGGAACCACAACGGCTGAAGCAAAGTCCGGTTACGGCCTAACGACTGAACACGAACTGAAGATTCTCCGCATAATGCGGCGGCTTAATAAGGAGACGCCGCTGGAAATTGTGCCGACGTTTCTGGGCGCGCATGCAGTTTCGCGCGAGATGCGCGCTGATGAATATGTCGATCTTGTGACCAACGAAATGCTGCCGCGAGTGGCGCAGGAAAAGCTGGCGGAGTTTTGTGATGTTTTTTGCGAAGGCGGTTACTTTGAAATTGAGCAATCGCGCAGAATCCTGAGCGTAGCCAAGAAGCTGGGATTGAAATTACGCGGTCACGTCGATCAACTTTCCAACTGCGGTGGCGCGAGATTGATGGCGGAGTTAGGCGCGACGACGGCGGATCACCTGGAGAAAACAGACGAACTCGGGATTGTGGCGTTGAAGTCCAGGAACGTTCAGCCGGTCCTGTTGCCCGGTTCGGTTTACGCGCTTGGATCGACCTCATACCCGCGCGCGCGAGAGATGATTGAGACTGGACTTGCTGTGGTGCTCGCAACGGATTTCAATCCGGGTTCCTCGCCGACGCCGAGCATGTCCATGATTTTGTCTCTCGCCTGCACGCAGCTAAAGATGTCGCCTGCGGAAGCAATCACGGCAGCGACAATTAACGCTGCTTATAGTCTCAATCGCGGAAACAAGATCGGTTCGCTTGAGCGAGGTAAGCTCGCCAACTTCTCTGTTTTCGATTGCGAAGATTATCGCGAGCCGGCGTACTGGTTCGGAATTCCGTCGATGCATTCCGTTTACGTGCGGGGCCGACGTGTCCTGTTACGGGCGGACGAAAATTAATGCGACGCTCATAGAGCGCCGCTACAGTAAAACCAATGATGAAAGTCGAAGTTGAAAAGCAGCCCGGGTCGATTTCTACGCTGCACATCGAATTGCCGTCCGATGAGGTTTCCAAGGAGTGGGACTCAATCGCAAACAGCTTCGCGCGCATTGCGAAAATTCCAGGTTAT
>WNGQ01015889.1_pt1 | contig 10589 bp, 7 predicted proteins | sample 5407661 | NCBI WGS metagenome assembly WNGQ01 (sample SAMN13153382, study PRJNA577476) | soil metagenome | isolation source: 60 cm soil or saprolite under Garry oak tree replicate 2 | place: USA:California | collected 2016-06-15 | reverse complement strand
TGAGATGAGACTCTTCGGTGACCCAGTCGCCTACGCCATACTGCGTCGTCGGCATCAGCTGAACGAGGTGCTTCGGCACAGCTGAATAGTATCGCTTCTGTTCCGGAATCCAGATACCCGATTTCGCGATCCCCCCTGTGGGAACTTTTCCAAGTTGCCGGAAATGGTCTGGATCGTCCTCATGAAAAACGACCAGGGTTCCACTACTCCCGGAGAAGTAGACGCGCGAATTCGGGGCGTCATAAAAGATTTCATCCGCTCCGCCCGCAGCGTCCAGCGCCTGAACCACCTTCCCCGTATCCGTATTTATGACCACAAACTTCCCCGGATCGACCACGTGTCCGCCTCCGAGCCGGCTGCCCATGAACAGACGATGGTGAGCTGCGTCCAGACCCGCGGTATGGGGCTGCGGGCCTCCCGTGATCGGCCACTCGGCAATAACGGCGCGCTTGTTGGTGTCGATCACCTTGACGACACTCTCGCCGTTCACCACATCCCCCATGCCCACGTACAGCCTATTTGCGGCACGGTCGAGTATCATGCCCGCCGGATCGTTGCCATCCATCTTTATGCTGCCCACCAACTTGCCCGCCTTGGTATCGACGATCTCGACTGTGCCATCTTTATTCCCCTGCCCCGTAACGATGCCAACATAATACAACCCCTTTGCGGGGTCGTAGGCCGCGTTATCCGGGTCTCTATGGGCGGCGCCTTTTCCACCGGTCAGTTCGACGGTCTTCGTCACCTCGAATGTGGTCCCGCTGATGGCCACGGCGGTGTTATCTCCGAGGTCCAACCAAAGTTCATTGGTAGCAGCGTCAAAGAAGGGCTTGCGAGGATTCCCGCCGAGAGGCGTCTCGTGGATCACCTTGCCGGCCTTCATATCCACGACCACCAGCTTCTTATTGTTCTCGCCGGAAATAAACAGGTGCTGGTTTTTCAGATCATAGCTGAGGTGATCGATATAACCTTCGGTGGGGATCGGGATCGTCTCCACAAGCCTCAGAAGGCCAGACCAGTGCTCCATAGGCGCCTGTTTATTGACGTAGGGCTTCGGCTGTTGCTGAGCTCCCGCGCTCAAAACCAAGATCGTGCATACACTCAAGACGATGGCCAGCTTTTTCATTTCTTATCTCCTCGGATCGGATAATTTCGATTCTTTATGTGGCTGGCAGCCCAATCTCTGATTACCAAATCAGCTTCAGCGCAAGCTGAATCTGCCGGTCGTAAGATACCTCTTCCCCCGGCGTCGTCAGAGAAAAACACTTCGGATCAGGCCGGCTATTTTCCGAGAAAGAAAGGGAACGGGCGGGACTCTTATACTTCTAACCTTAAGGGAGCCTTAAGAACATCTAGGGGCGGTCGCTTTGAGAGGGGCCTGGGCTTGTCCAGGGCCGTTGAAAGTATCGGTTCATCGTTATCGATGAAAGGCACGGCCGCACACACGAACAGCGAAAAGCCACCGAGCACAACGAAGCTTGTCCGGAAGGTACCAGACAAATCCGCTAAGTGCCCCACAAGCGGAGCGCCGCCGAGGATCATAATAATTCCCAGCATATTCACTAACCCCATGGCCGCTCCAGCCCGGCCTGGAAACAATGCTCCGGCACGCGAAAACATCGCGGCGTAGGGGAGGCCGACGCCCATGCCAATCAGCACAACCGCCGTCAGCGCGATGCCCAAAGAAAGTGAGGTAGACACGAACGCGAAACAGCCCAACGCTATCATCAGGAGACTGCCGATGAACAGGGGACGGATGCCCATATGGCGGCGCAATATACCTCCGAGCGGTCGCGACACGATGCCGAGCAGTAGTACCAGCGATCCGACGAGCCCAGCCTGAGTGGCGGGAACTTTCAGGACCTTTGTCAGCATGACCACAACCCATGACCCCACAACCAGGGAGAGGCCGAAGCTAGCCATTTGCACCAGCCCCAGCAGCCAGAGCTGAGGAGCCCCTAACATCTCGCGGAACCGGCCGGGCGGTGCAGCGCCGGATGTGACGTTCGGAGCCCCGGCCAGCCAGATGATCGCTGCCGTCAGTGCCATTCCAGCTGATACGAGAAACGTCGCCCGCCATCCGGCCAAAAGATAGAGTCTCGGCACCGCGAAAATCACGAACCCGGCGCCGAGTTGGACGGAACCGCCGAAGAGTCCCTGCGCCACGTTGAGCTGCCGTCCGGCTGCGGCCGCGTGCACGTAGCGTGCGCCCCCTACAAAGCAAACCCCGGTTCCGATGCCGGTGAAAATCTTGCATAGGAGCAACTGCCAATACGCGCCGGCAAATGCTATCCCCAGGTTGCCGAGCGTCACCCACGCGAGGGCGCACAAGAGCACGCGCTTTGCGCCGAGCCGGTCAACCAGGTGTCCGCCAGGAATCTGCATGAGGGCATGAGTCGCAAAGATGCCGGTGGTCAGAAACCCCGCCAGGGCCTGGTTAAACCGAAATTCACGCATGAGCGCGGGTGCCAGAGGGGCGTGATTGGTGTAGTTGGCTGAATACGCGAATGCCACGATGCAGCCGCAAAGAACGGCTGCCCGCTGCGATTTGTCAGACAATGCGGCGCGTGCCGCTAGACCGGCGACTGAAGAATTCTGCACTACGCTCATGGCCCGCCCCCCAGCGCATCAAGGTTTTGGTGACGTCGAGGCTGCTATTTCCGCAATGGCACCTAGTTCGCGACTTTGATTTTGGCCCGTCTGATCGGCTCGATAGTACACTGACCGCCGCAGTTCGAGCTCACTTGTTTGGTTATGACTCTGCTTTACAGAGTGCCGGGGGGCCGAACGATGGAGGTTGCGTGAAACGCCGACATAGCGATCCCGTTTCCTGCTCAGACGCTTGCCTTATCGCGCTTCTTGTATCGAGAACGCAGCGCGGCTTTTGAGCCGCGGATTTCTCTCGTGATCGCTGCGAATCCAACCACGTTACCGTTCACCTCTTTCACCGGGGACAAGGACATGGCGACGTGTATCCGTTTTCCGCCTTTCCCCACATGGATGGCCTCGCAGAGTTGAGTTTTCTCTTGCCGTTTGAGTTTTTCGGAAATTCTGCTTACCTCGTCCGTTTGGCCCTCAGCCGTCAGCATATATCTCGAACGCCCAAGTACTTCACCTGCCGAATAGCCGTAAAGGCTCTCTGCGCCCGTATTCCAGCTGACGATCGTACCCCCCAGGGTGTAAACCACAATCGCGTCATTCGCGCATTCTACGATCGATGCCAATTGTGAAAGTCTTTCCTGGAGGCGCTTGCGCTCGGCAACTACGCTTCTCAGCACCTGGTTCTGGCGCGCAAGCTCTCGCGTCCGGCCGATCATTTTCTCCCTGGATTCATCCGTGAGCTCGGCGGATTTTACGTGTGCGCGTAAGAACTCTACGAAAGCCTTCCAAGAGGCATGATCCAGCAAAAGAGGCAGCAGGACGTTGTTCGTTTCGGTCCCAGCCTCGGCGCAAACCTGTCCATCCACGATCTGGCGAAGAAGCTCTCCATAACTCTCGCTGAAGCTCCAGCGCGGCGTCGCGGCATCCAGCAATTGTCTTTCCTCTTCTGATTCGGCTTGTTCTCGAAGTTGCTGAATCAGGCGCGCAATTTCTGCGCTGTTGTGCGCCCGTTGCGCCAGCAACGATTCAATGTCCTCGGCGGATCCAATCCAGATCTGTATGGTGAGCTGAAGGTTGCGGTCGCAATGGGAAAGGGTCTTCTCGGCCATTTCCAGCCTGGCCTCGAGTGCGCTGCAAAGGTCATGTTGGTATTGCACAGGTTTCTACTCCATTGGGCCTGTCACATTCGAGCCGCTTGCAAAGGACGGTCAGATCTCCCGCTCCGTTAAGATCGAGTGAGCTCAGATAACGTGCGCGTCTGCCGGCAAAGAATCACACCGTGTCTCATGCCAATTTCTTATCGAGAAGCAAATTGGCTATCTTGCGGCTCAACCTCCCAAACTCTATCGGCTTGGTTTCGTATTCGTCGCACCCAACCTCGCGGGCTTTCTCTCGGTCCGTGACCAAAGCATGCCCTGTCAAGGCAATGATTGGAATGTGGCGAGTGACCTCGCTTGCTTTTAACTGGCGAGTTACTTCCCAACCGTCCATCGTCGGCAGGCTGATATCCATCAAAATCAAGTCCGGACTTTCTGATTGGGCCAGCGAATGTCCTTGCTCACCATCCGCGGCGGTGATCACATGATAGCCCCTGCTCTGCAGCCGCCTGGACAACATATCGATATTCGTTTCATCGTCCTCAACCAATAAAATCTTCGGCACGCTAGGCTCTCCCATTCAACTCGCTTCCCCAGCAGATCTCGGGCCGCCCGACAGAGCAAAAAAACAGGGCGGTGGGGGCTCGTTATAGGTAGACAATTAGTTTTATGACGTTTAGGCACGGACCCCAATGGGAGATTCGTACCCTTTATCAATCACCCGTCGAGCACATTATTAACGGCTTGGATACAGCACGACACCGCCGGCCACGATATAAAAATCGTCGCGCGTCTAAACTCGCTCACGCCTTCCAGGAAGCGAGCGTCGCGGGTTAAAATCCCATCGCTCACCCAACTTTTTCAAACACTTTTCCTTAAAAAAGCGCTAAATACTTGCACCGAATGCGGAGGCAAGCTGTGCCGCTGCCAAATGCGCACGACGCGAGCCCGAGGCTGCGATGAATGAGTTTATCGGAACGAGTGGGGAAGTCGATCGTGGAAAACTAGCGAGACCGCTGTCTAGCAAACCCCTCATTACGCGCCGCAGCAATCGGTGGATACAGCTCCTGCTGGGACTGCTTTGCATGATGGCAATTTCGAGTCCTCAGTATATATGGGCGCTGTTCACGAAACCGTTTACAGACTCGCTCGGAGTGAGCCTCGCCGAAGTTCAAGTGACATTCTCGCTTTTGATCGTTCTGCAAACCTTTCTCTCGCCGTGGCAAGGTTTCTTGATCGATCGGTTCGGTCCGCGCATCCTGCTGTCTGCCGGCGCGGTTCTGACCGGGCTAAGTTGGGCATTGGCCGCTCGCGCGACCACGATTGCCGCGCTCTACCTTACCTATGGCGTGCTGGGAGGAATTGGGACCGGCATCATCTACGTCGGTACCGTCTGTCACGTGGCGCAATGGTTTCCGGATAGGCGTGGACTGGCCACGGGCCTTGTCGCTGCGGGTTACGGCTTCGGAGCGATCCTGACTACCTTTCCCATTTCTCAGGTCATTAAGGCATCGAATTATCATCGCGCGCTCCTGGAATTCGGCGTGATTTTCGGCGTGGTGGGGCTGATCGCAGCACAAGGGCTGAGACGTCCGGAGCGAACGTACCAACTAACACCGCGTGGATTCACTCATTCGGCGGCATCTCCAACGGAAGCAGCTCGCAGTTTTACGCCTGCCGAAATGCTCAAGACCCCGATCTTCTGGCTTATGTTCGTGATGATGACCATGATGTCGACGAGCGGCCTCATGGTGGTCTCGCAAATGGGCGTGTTCACCAGGGACTTTGGCATGGCCGATGTCTTAGTGTTTGGCTTACCCGCCCTGCCCCTGGCACTGTCGATCGACCGGTTTGCCAACGGCCTCACTCGCCCATTCTTCGGCTGGGTATCCGACCATATCGGCCGCGAGAATACGATGGTAATTGCCTTCGCCTTGGAGGGGTTCGCAATGACGATCTGGCTGTGGACCCGGAGAGACGCTGCCACCTTTGTGCTTATGTCCGGTGTGGTGTTCTTCGGCTGGGGCGAGATTTTCTCGCTCTTCCCATCGACGCTGACGGACACCTACGGCTCTAAGCACGCCACGGCCAATTACGGCCTCCTGTATACCGCGCAGGGGCTGGGTTCCGTTCTTGGTGGCCCTATCGCCGCGATTCTGCACCAAGCAAGCGGTTCCTGGATTCCCGTTTTTGAAGCCATTATCGCCATGAATTTCGCTACAGCGTTTCTTGCGCATTTCGCGCTCAAGCCGCTGCGGCGTCGTTGGTTTCAAGCAGAGCTTGCATCAGCCGCTGAACCTGACATCGCAAGTACGATGCATACGTAAACGTCGCTTCTGATTTGGCCGCCGTCCTCGTGTCGGGCTGTATCGTCGCGAGACCGTTGACACCCGAGGGCCGCAGGCATATGGTCTTTGCTCAAAGGAAGACTTGAATGCGGACATTCGAGGTTAAACCACTTACTAAAGAGGAGAGAGCCAATGACGAATGAGAAGCACGATTCCGAAGAACGGGATGAGGCCGCCAGCGATCTTTCACGGCGCGACTTCATCGCCATGTCTGTGGCCGCTGGCATTGTCGCCGCCGCGGGTCCGGCCTCAGCCGCGATGCCTGTGATGGAGACCGATGTCACGATCAAAACGCCCGATGGCGTGTGTGACGCCGCATTCATTCATCCGACCACCGGCTCTCATCCGGGCGTGGTGATTTGGGCGGACGCCTTCGGCTTGCGCCCCGTGATGCGCGACATCGGCAAGCGCATTGCTGCCGAAGGCTATTCGGTGCTCGTGCCGAACCCATTTTATCGCGTGGCCAAGGCGCCTGTGATCGCCAACGTCTCCTCCTTCAACTTCCAGACGGATATGCCCAAGATTCAGCCACTGATGGCGTCGATTAACGCGCCGGGCGCGGCGGAGAAGGATGCCGCGGCTTACATTGCTTTCCTGGACGCGCAGTCACAGGTCAATAAGGGGAAGAAAATTGGGACCCAAGGCTACTGCATGGGCGGGCCGCTGGTGGTGAAGACGTGCGCCGCCGTTCCGAATCGCGTTGGCGCCGGTGGTTCCTTCCACGGCGGCGGCCTGGTCACGGACAAGCCCGACAGCCCGCACCTGCTCGCGCCCAAGATCAAGGCGCGGATGTATTTCGGGATCGCGTCGAATGACGATATGCGCCAACCGGACGCCAAAGACAAGCTGAGAGAGTCCTTTGCCGCCGCAAAGGTTCCGGCCGAAATTGACGTCTACTCATCCAAGCACGGTTGGTGTGTGGCGGACATGCCGGCTGATGCGAGCGGGCCGATCTACAACATGCCGGACGCCGAACGCGCCTGGGGCAAGCTAGTCGCGCTATACAAGACGGCCCTCGCCTAAAAGACGCGCACGTCGCCCAGTCGACGACAGCCGCATTCGAGTTGTAGGCTCCCGACCGGGAGCGAAACGCGAATTTCGACGTATGTGATTGCGCACCCCCAGGGGGTAGTGTCATGAAAAATACCGTAAAGCGCCTCGGGCTCGCCTCCGCGCTCCTCCTAGCAGCGCTCCACGTCCAAGCGCAGGGCGCCAACGAGGTCGTCAGACTCGATCCGGCGCTCGATCAGATTATTTCCTCCGACACGAAAGTGGAGAAACTGGCGGGCGGCTTTGGGTTCGTCGAGGGGCCGGTGTGGGTTCGCCAGGGCGGCTATCTGCTCTTCAGCGACATCCCCGCCAACGCCATTAACAAATGGACGCCGGACGGCAAGGTTGCCGTTTTTCTCAAGCCCAGTGGCTTTACCGGGAGCGATGCCTCGGACGTCGGATCGCAAAACAACAACGGGCAGGCGGTGGTCACGCTTCTCGGCTCCAACGGTGTGACGCTAGATCAGCAGGGGCGGGTGGTCTTTTGCGCGCATGGCGATCGCGATGTGGTGCGGATAGAAAAAGACGGAAAGCGCACAGTGCTGGCGGATCGGTTTGAAGGCAAGCGTCTCAATAGCCCCAATGATCTGGTCTTCAAATCGGACGGTGCGCTTTATTTCACCGATCCTTCCGCCGGCCTCCGAAAGCGAGACGACGATCCCAAGAAGGAGTTGCCTTTCAACGGCGTGTATCTGCTGAAGGACGGCAAGCTTCAATTGCTGGAAAAGACCTTTGCGACTCCAAACGGTATTGCCCTTGCGCCCGGGGAGAAATACTTGTACGTAAACGATACAACCCGCAAGCTCATCATGCGCTATGAGCTTCGGCCGGATGACACGATTGGCACTGGCAAGGTTTTCATTGACATGAGCGCGGACACAGCCGCTGGCGTTCCCGACGGCATGAAAGTCGACCAGAAAGGGAACGTTTACTGCACCGGACCGGGTGGCTTCTGGATTATGTCGCCCGAGGGCAAACAACCCTCTATCTCACCGCCCGCACGGGCTTATATCGGATCCGCCTGAAGGTTGCCGGCGTACGACCGTGAGGCAGCTGTTCTCGTCCGGCGAGCAGTATTGTCCGCTGCGGCGCAGCCACGCCAGAATGACCTATCGAGAAGAGACTTCTGTTCGCGCCGCCTCGCGCGCTCGGTCGAGAACGTAGCCTTGGATCAGCCGAACCTGTGCCGATGTGAGATCCTCTGAGAACGACGGCATCCCGAACTCCCTCGCTGTGCCACCCAGCACGATCTGCTCGAACTTCTGGTGCGTTTCCTCTGGGGCATAACGCAAGTCGAACACCGACCCGCCGCTCACCACCTCGGCGCCATGGCAACGCGCGCAAAAAGTGGCGTAAAGCACGCGGCCCTTTTCAATCTCGGGCTTGGACGCCGTGAGCTGGAAAGTCGGCATCGGAACCGGTTGAACCACTCGCTCGTAAGGAGGCAGCGTGGCCGTGCCGCCAAGCGCGAACGACAAAAGTTTTCCTGGCGCAACCTTTCCTTTGCCCGTGGCTCGATTGCCCAGCACCTCCGGTCCGCCCCATCCGGCGAGTACGGCGATGTACTGCTTGCCATCCACTTCGTAGGTCATCGGTGGCGCCATGATCCCGATTCCCGTGTCGAATTCCCACAGCAGCTTGCCATCGGCTGCCTGATAGGCACTCAGCTTTCCATCGGCGCGCCCCTGAAAAACGAGGCTGCCGGCGGTGGAGAGAGTTCCCCCGCTGCCTGGATCAGGGAGATCGACATGCCAAGCTTCGCGCTGGGCCGCGGCATCCCAGGCGACGAGCCGCCCGCTTGGTTTTAGCGCGAGCCATTGTTTGCGCACCGGTCCCACGTAGCCCCTGTCCAGCCCCGTGGTCTGGTCATGCAGGTTGATTTTCCAGCCGGCGGTCACCGCTTGAAGGGACGTGGCGTCCAGAGTTCCCATATACACGAGCCCGGTAACCGGATTGAAGGAGAGTGGATGCCAATTGTGCGCCCCTGCGCTCGAGGGCTTTACGATTGTGGCGTCCTTGAGTTCACGGACCGCGGCGTTTTCAATGGGGCGCCCGTTGGAATCGATGCCTTTGGCCCAATTGATCTCCGCATACGGGCGCGCCGAAATGAGCTTGCCTGTTGCGGGATCCAGCTCGTAGAAAAATCCGTTCTTGTTCGCTTGCATCAGCACGCGGCTCTGCTGCCCTTCGATCGTAAGCGTGGCGAGCATCAGCGGCTGGGTGGCGTCGTAATCCCAATTGTCTCCCGGCGTGGTCTGATAGGCCCACACCTGTTCGCCGGTATCGGCGCGCAGCGCGACGATGGAAGCGACGTAGAGATCATCGCCCTTGCCGCGCAGCCGGTCATACCAAGGCGAGCCATTGCCGGTACCGAAGAATACGAAGTCCAGGTCCGGATCGTACACAATTGCGTCCCACGCGGTTCCACCGCCGCCTGCCTTCCACCATTCGCCCGACCACGTCGCTGCCGCCCGGCGCATGGCCTCGGACTCGAACGGCTTTGACGGATCGCCGGGCACGGTATAAGTCCTCCAGACCAGATTGCCTGTGTCCGCGTCATATGCCGAAACGTAGCCACGCACGGCGTACTCTGCCCCAGCGTTTCCAATGAATACGCGCCCCTTGGCGATTCGAGGCGCGCCCGTGATGGCATAGGGTCCGTCTTTCGGCGTAGTTTGAGCTTCCCAGGCCACTTTGCCCGTTTTGGCGTCGAGCGCGATCAGGCGTCCGTCCAGCGTTCCCACGTAGACCCGGCCTCGGTAAAGCGCCACGCCACGATTGACCACATCGCAGCATACGAACTTCGAGTGGTCCTTCGCGACATGCGGATCGTATTGCCATAGCAGGCGACCTGTGCGCGCATCGACCGCGTATACCAGGCTCCATGCGCTGCTGGTGTAGAGGACGCCGTCCTGAACCAATGGCGTCGCTTCCAGGCCACGCAGAGTTCCCAGATCGAAAGACCATGCGAGGCCGAGCCGGGTTACGCTCTGCTCGTCGATCTGTCGAAGTGGGCTAAAACGCTGCTCGGAGTACGTGTGGCCGTAGGTGATCCAGTTCGCGGGGTCGGCATCGGCTGCCCGAAGCGCGGCATCATCCACTACCGTGACGCGACTGCGAGCACAACCAATGACTGCAAGAATCCAAACCGCCGCCGTTGCTACTATTAATGTTCTGAACAAATTGTGACGCATCGCGCTGTCTCCAAGCATAGGGACTCCTTTCTCAGGCCGCGCAGCCGTACCTTTACCCCGCGCGTGGCGGAGCGTCAATGGGATTTTTCGAAAATTCGCTGCAAAATAGAACCCTAAAAATAACCGCTGGCGAAGAAGTGCGTCGCCCAGCCCAAGGATACGTCGTGGATACCTTTCAGCAGAAGACTTGGCTTGGATATCTGGCTTTCGTCCGCATCCTCGTGGGAGTGCAATTCTTCATGGTGGGATGGCCAAAGCTCACAGGAGGGCGCTTCCTAACCCGAAATGGCCAGGGTCTC
>WNGQ01019616.1_pt1 | contig 10590 bp, 10 predicted proteins | sample 5407661 | NCBI WGS metagenome assembly WNGQ01 (sample SAMN13153382, study PRJNA577476) | soil metagenome | isolation source: 60 cm soil or saprolite under Garry oak tree replicate 2 | place: USA:California | collected 2016-06-15 | reverse complement strand
AGCGCGCGCAGGCGCCTGCGGACCTTGGTGGCGAGCGGTCTGGCGCCAAGCTCATCAAGCATCCCAAGCGCGGTCAGCAGGTGCTGCGGATCTGGGCTCTCCGCAAGCGCCGCGGCGTGCTCGTACGGGCATCCGGCGGCCTCCCAGGCCGCGGCGGCCTCGCGCCACCGGCCTGCCGCCTGCACCGCGTAGGGGTGATCGCCATCCGGCTGAACCCGCTGCCCTGCCCTGGTCAGCCAGAAGCCGAGCTCCGCCCGGTGCACCCTGTCGCCGAGCCGTTCGGCCTCCTGGTAGACCGGGGCAGCGATGTCGCGCACACCCGCCCGGTCGCCGCGAAGCCAGGCGGCCTCGGCGCGCGCGGCCGCGACGGGGCCGATCCGCTGAAGCTCGTTGACCTTTACCGCCAGTTCCCAGGCCGGCCCGAGCACGCCGGCCGCCTCCGGCTGCCCGCGCCGGACCATTACCCGGCCAAGCACCGTAAGAGCGGCGCATCTCGTCGGCACGAACGCGTCCACACCGCCTTGGGCGGCGCGAACGGCCTCGTCCCACGAGCACCGCGCGAACTGAAGCCGGGCCCGCGCAACTTGCATGTAGGACAGGAATCCGAGGAACTCGGCTTCCTCGGCGAGCTGAATGCTCGCCGTCAGGTAACGCTCCGCCTCACCCAGGCGGAACCAGTCGAGCAGGTTCCACACGATGCCGACGTAGGCACGGCAGGCATCCTCGACATCGCCCGCGTCCAGGGCGACCCGGAGCGCCTCGTCTATCGTCCGCTGGCCGGCCGGGTCGCCGAGAAGCCACTGGGATGCGCCAATGTTCGTTAGCGCGTGCGAAATTATCGCCGGATCGCCCGCCTGGCGGGCAAGCGTGACGGCGCGCTCGCCGCAAGCAATGCTCTCCCGGGCTTGATGAGCGAGCATGTGCAGCTGCGACTGGTTGCTCAGGGCAAGCGCGAACAGGCGGGCGTCCCCGGCCTTCTCAAGCACCTCGACCGCCTCCCGGCCCGCCTGCTCGGCGTCGCTGCGATTCCCCGTCGACCACTGCATCCGAGACAGCCACCGCAGGCTGGAGCCCAGCGTCCGCAGGTCGCCCCGTCGGCGGGTCAGGTCGACCGCCTGCAGCTGAGCGCCAGCCGCCCTGTCCGCCGCGCCGATCGTGTAGCACTCGATCGCGTACTGCTCGAGCAGCTCAGCTCGCTCGTCCGCGGCGAACCGGTCAGCGTGCTCAAGCACGAGGCCGAAATGTGCGACCGCCTCGGGGTGCGCGCCAGCACGGGCTGCGTCTCGTGCGGCCGCCGGGCCGTAACGCACGATGGCATCCATATCACCTGCTTGCGCGGCGTGATGAATTATCTGCGCCACGTCCGACCCGTCCCGGTCAACCAGGGCGGCGAGCACGCGCTGATTCAGCTCCACCAGCCGCGCCGATGGCAGCGAGCCGGCAATGGCGCGCCGGGTGAGCTCATGGCGGAAGGAGATCCTGCGTGCGGACACGGTGAGCAAACCGCCCTGCTCGGCTGCCGCAAGCGCCGTCGCCCGGCCAGGAACGCCGTCCGGCACGAGCGCATCGACCAGCCAGCGCTCAAGCGCGGACGGGACCACGGCCAGCTGCTCGAGCACATCCTGAACAGGCGGGTCCAGACGCCTGACTCGCGCCAGAACGGCATCCACAATCGTGCGCGGAACAAGGTCGCCCTGCGCCGAGGCGAGCAGCTCCTGGACGAAGAACGGATTCCCTGAGGTGTGGGCGAACAGGTCATCCGCATCGACCGAGCTGCCCGCACTGAGCTGCCGCACCGCTTCGGCCGACAACCGGCGCAGCGGAAGGTAACGTACGTGATCGCTGCGGGACGCCTGGCCGAGCAAGCCGTGAAGCGCGTGCTCCCGGTCCAGCTCGTCGTCGCGGTAGGTGAGTATCAGGACGGCAGGCAGGTCAGCGATCCGCCGGATGAGGTAACGCAGCGCGTCAAGCGTCGCGTCGTCTGCCCAGTGAATGTCTTCGATAACCAGAACAGTCGGATGCTCGGGCCAGCTCAGCTCCGCGCGCAGGGCGGCAAGCACCCGGTCGCGATCGCTGCCATCCATCACGGCGCGGCTGAACTCTGCTCCTACGCTGCCCACAAGGTCGCGGAACGGACCAAGGGTCCGCGGAGTCGCTAGGTCATCGCAATAGCCCACAAACAACCTGCCCTCCGCGGGCAGATGGGCGCGCAACGCCTCAACCAGGCTCGACTTGCCGATCCCAGCCTCGCCCATGACCAGCACGACAGACCCGCCCCCGCCGCCCGCCGCCCGCGCGGCATCAGCGAGCACCGACAGTTCGGCGTCACGCTCCAGCATCTCCCGCCGCACACCCTGATTGTAGGAGCCTGCAGGGGAGAGTCACCGGTGCGCGGCGATCCTGACATCTTCATCAACATCTGTCCCAGGCGAGCGGCTGATCGCCGCCGTGGTCTGACACGAGGGCTCGAGCTGACAAACAGGCCGCCGTTCGGCTCCCCGGTCGTCATCCCCGAATACCGGCTGAAACAGCGGCCGGAGCTGCCGCCGGCTCCGGTCGGACCACCACCAGCCGGCGAGTCGGCGAAGCGGTGATCTGAGAGCGACGGACATGCCTGTCGGCTGCCGGTGCCGTCTCACCTGCCTGGCCCGGTGAGCGGCCTCCGCCTCCGCGAGAAGAGTCTTGCGCCGCTCAGACGCCAGCACGGCCCAGATATGGTGACTGATCACTTCGATTGCTCCCTCAAGGTTGGCCATTTCGCGAACGTTGTCGTCGCTCGGTCCAACCTGACTTAGAGAGCGGCAGCCGGGCATCGGCGATCGCTACCGATCCCGGAGAATTCGGTACGGATTCCTGGAGACTTCAGTGCGGATTCCGGCGGCTCCGTGACCGGATCCATGATCAGCACCGATGCCGGTTGCCTACACAAGGCTGCCCGCAATTTCTGCCGAACTACAGCAGGGTTAGCCGAACCTTCGCCCTATTCCGTGCTGGTCAGCTGGACCGGACTCCGCGGCCCCTGCGGCTGGGCCTGGTACCGGCCGGGCTCGCGGCCGTCGGCCCTGCGCCTGCCCGCCCGCCGGCGGCGGATCCCCGGCCAGCGGGCTTCTTCCGCGGCGGCGCGGTGCTGGCCCGGACGACCAGCGACGTGGTCAGCTCGACCCGGTTGCTCGAGGTGTCGGTGCGGCCGTCGAGCAGCGCGAGTATCGTGCGGGTGGCCATGGCCGCCATCTGGGCGAGCGGCTGGATAATCGTGGTCAGCGGCGGCGACACCCAGCCCGACATCGGCAGGTCGTCGAAACCGACCACGCTCAGGTCGTCCGGGATGCGCAGCCGGTGCAGCCGGGCCGCCTCGTAGACCCCCATCGCCTGCATGTCGCTGCCTGCGAAGATCGCGGTCGGCGGAGCGTCGAGTTCCAGCATGTCGGTCGCCGCCACCAGGGCCGCCTCGAAGTGAAAATCACCGGAGTAGACCAGGGCCGGATCCGCCGGGATGCCGGCCCGCTCCAGCGCGGCCCGGTATCCATCCAGCCGCGCCTGGCTGCACAGCAGCGACGGGCGGCCGGTGATCGTCCCGATCCGGCGGTGGCCGATCTCGATCAGGTGCTCGGTGGCCATCAGGCCGCCCGCCCAGTTGGTCGCCCCGATCGACGGGATCCGCGGGTCGGGCTGGCCGACCGGGTCCACGATCACCACCGGCATGTGCATCGCCGCGAGCCGCGCCCGGTAGGCGGGCGACAGCTCGGTCAGGACCAGGATGACCCCGTCGGTCTGGCTCGTCGACAGCCGGGTCAGCCATTGCTCCGTGTCGGGCTCGCCGGACACGACCGAGACGGCGATCCGGCAGCCCTCGGCGGAGGCGGCCTCCTCCGCGCCGCGGATGATCTCGACGGCCCACGGGCTGAGGTCGGCGAACACCAGGTCGATGAGGCATGACCGGCCCGCGCGCCGGGGCGCAGCGTAGTTGTAGTCAGCCAGCAGCGCCTCAACCCGGGCGCGGGTCTTGGGCGCGACGTCGGCGTGGCCGTTCAGCACTTTCGAAACCGTCGGCACCGACACGCCGGCGGCCGCCGCGATGTCGGCCAATGTCACCCGGTCCCGGGTGACCTTGGATTCGCTCACGATCACGCTCCTTTCGGGCGGGCCAGCGCCGAGGGAGCTGCCTGCGCGCTGCGCCTGCCCGGCCGGACAGCGTCATCGTAATGCGCCCGCGATCCCATGGTGAGCATGGATGCCACGCGCGACCCCCCGCGCACGCCGGTGATGACGGCGACCTTGCCGCCCAACTGCGCCATCAGTTCAGCCAGAGCTCAGGGGCGGCGGCCAGCGAGTCGAGTTCGGCCCAGAGCCCGGCGGGAATCTGCTCCGACATCAGCGCGGCGATCTCCCCGATCCGTGACGGCTCGGACACGCCCACCACCGTGGACGTGACCCGCGGGTCGCGGAGCGAGAACTGCAGCGCGGCAGCGGCCAGCGACACGCCATGCCCGGCGCAGGCCCGCTGCATCGCGCGGACCGCGCTCCGGATGGCCTCGCTGGCCGGCCGGTAGGCGTACTTGGGCTGGACGTCGGGTCCCTTGGCCAGCATGCCGCCGCCGTAGGGCGCCCCGTTGACGAACGCCACCCCGCGCTGGCACGCGTCATCCAGCAGCGGACCGGCGCTGCGGTCGACCAGGGTGAACCGGTTGTGGCTGAGCACCGCGTCGAACTGGCCGGTGGCGATGAATTCTTTCATGAGCCGAACGGGCCCGCCTGCCACGCCCAGATGAGCCAGCACGCCCTGATCGCGCAACGCGATGAGAGCCTCGACCGGACCGCCTGAGGCCATCGCCTCGGCGAACGTGAGGTGGTACTCCGGGTCGTGCAGGTACATCAGCTGGACCCGGTCCAGTCCGAGCCGCTCCAGGCTCTCCCCGACGGAGCGCTTCACCCGCTCACCGGAGAAGTCGCCGGTGCCGGGATCGGCGTCGACCTTGGTGGCGAGCACGAATCCCGGTGGCAGGCCGCCCGCCGAGGCGAGCGCGCGGCCGATACGCCGCTCGGCCGAGCCGCCGCCGTAGTTGTTGGAGGTGTCCATGAAGTTGAACGCGCCCCGCAGCGTCGCCAGGATGGTCGCCTCGGCACGATCCCCGGCTACCTCGTAACCGTAGAGCGCGGGCATGCTCGCGAGCGGGCTGGTGCCGATGCAGACGGGCGACACCTGCAGTCCCGTCCGGCCCAGCGGCCGTCGGTCGGCGGGCCTGGCCATCATGCGCCGCCTCCTAGCGGACGCCGTAGAGGTGTTCGAGCGCGAGCTGGTCCAGCCGTTCGAAGGCCATGCCCTGACGGCCGAGCTCGTCGGCGTCGGGGGCGAACCGGTCCTCGCTGGTCGGCACGTAACGATCAGTCGGCAGGTAACGGTCAGCGGTCACGGTTCCGGTCCTTCCTGCCTGCGCTGGTCGCTTGCCGTCGAAACTTTCTACCAAAGTTCCGGCGTCTTGACGAGTCTCAGGCAACGTATGGCGGACGGCGCCGGCGTGTCAAGCCCTCGCCGCTCACCAAGGCAAACAGGCCCGCAGTGGCCGCCTTGCGAGTAAACCGCTGTCTTTGCTGGCTAGCATGCTCGCTGACACGACCGGCGCCTTGCACGGCAGTTAGAGTTGAAAGCTTTCGGAGCGCCGCCCGGAGATGTCATAGGGTCGTCATCACACGATGTCGTCCCCCCGATGTCGTCCCCCCGATGTCGTCCCCATCGCGAAAGGTGAGCCCCCGTGGACATCATCAGGTACCGCACCAGCGAGTCTCCGGCCCCGCTGGTCGGCGTGCGCGACGAGGGGCGGGTGTCCGGCCTGCCGGGCGTGGAGTCGCTGGCCGCGCTGTGGGCGCTGCCGCTGGCCGAGATCAGGCAGCGCGTGCGGGACCGCGAGGCCGTCCCGGCCGCGGACGTCACCCTGTTGCCGCCCATCGACGGCCGGACCGAGGTCTGGGCGGCGGGCGTCACGACGCCGAACGGCCCGAGTTGTTCTTCAAGTCGGCGGCGTGGCGGGTGGCCGGCGACGGGCAGACGATAGCGGTCCGGGCCGACTCGGTGGTGGACGTCCCTGAGCCCGAGGTGGCCCTGGTGATCAACCGCTTCGGCGAGATCGCTGGCTACACCGTGTGCAACGACGTCTCGTCCCGGTCGATCGAGGGCGAGAATCCCCTGTACCTGCCGCAGGCGAAGATCTACCTGGGCGGGTGCGCGCTGGGTCCGGCGATCCGCCCCTCCTGGGAGATCACGGACCCGTATGACCTTGGCATCGAGCTGACGATCTGGCGGGCCGGCGCGATCGCCTGGCATGGGCAGGCCAGCACCTCCGCGCTGCGCCGCAAGTTCGACGATCTTGCCGGTTACCTGATGCGAGCCGACATTCACCCCGACGGCGTGGTGCTGGCTACCGGCACCTGCCTGGTGCCGCCCGCGCCGTTCAGCCTGGCGGACGGCGACGTCGTCGCGGTGGCGGTGGCGGGGGTCGGCGTGCTGACCACCGGCGTTGTCCGCGGCCTGGACCGCATGCGCGAAGCCTTCGAAGGGCAAATGAAACCTGGCGATCGAGACGCTCTGTAGCACGTTCGTCACATTAGGTCTTTCGAACGTGGCTGCGGGAGGGATCCTCCTCGGTCCAGCAGCAGGCCCTGCGGGACTTCGACAAGGCGATGGCCGCGTTCTTCGACCCGCAGAACCCCGCCGGGAAACCGTCCTACCGGTCTCGGCGCGGGACGCAGGGGTTCGTGATCCGGGACGTGAAGGCCCGCCGCCTGAACCGGAACCACGCCGAGGTGCTCGTCCCCAAACTCGGCTGGGTCCGGTTCCGGCTGTCGAGGGACCTGCCCGCGGACCCCGGCATGGCTCGTGTCACCTGCGACCGTTCCGGCCGCTGGCATGTCGCGTTCCCCGGCCCGCAGCCCGCGATCGGCCGCCAGCCTACCGGTGCCGTCGCCGGCATCGACCGGGGTGTCCGCACGGCGCTGGTCACCTCCGGCGGGCAGCACTACCGGGTGCCGCGGATCAGCGACCGCAGAGCCGCGCGGTACCTGGCGCTGCAGCGGCGGATGAGCCGGCAGCAGAAGGGGTCACGCAAGCGGGACAAGACCCGCCGGGCGATGGCCTCGATCACCGGGACGGTCACCGACCGCAGGAAAGACTGGGCGGAGAAGATCTCCACCCGGCTCGTCCGGGATCACGACCTGATCGTGTTCGAGAAACTGCGCACCAAAGATATGGTGCGCAAGCCGAAGCCGAGACCCGACCCGGACCAGCCGGGCGCGTTCCTGCCGAACCGCCGGCGGCAGAAAGCCGGGCTGAACCGGGGCATCCTGGCGTCCTGCTGGGGGCTGCTCGCCACCCGGTCGGAGCAGAAGGCCGCCGCGTCCGGCGCCGCGGTCATCTACGTCGACCCGAGACACTCATCGCAGGAATGCCGCCAGTGCGGTCACATCGCATCGGCCAGCCGCGAGAGCCAAGCGGTGTTCCGGTGCGCTGCCTGCGGCCATGAGGATCACGCGGACGCTAATGCCGCGAAGAACGTCCTTGCCCGGGGACTGGCCTGTCTGGCGGTCCCTGCGCAGGCCCCGGGACCACGGGGCGCATGCCCGCGGAAGACGCCGGTCAACCCCGGCGCGGCGGGAACCACCCGGGAAGCCGCATGAGCGACTCCGGGAATCCTGGCCCTTCAGGGCCGGGAGGATGTCAATTCGGCCGGTGCTTCACCGATGTGGCCCGGGCGGAGACGATCTCCGAGCTGGCCGACTCGTTCCGGCTGGAGAACTGCGTGGTCCGGGAGCGGCTCGCGGCGGTCCTGTCGGCCAGCGCGCGCTGAGGAGGCCGCTGAGGACGGGCCGGCGCTTGACTCGTTCCTGGGAGAGATCGGCTTCGGGCCCGAAGGACCCGAAGATCGGGATCACCGGCGCACGGCCAGGTACCGTGTGAGGTGATCGATCACGTCACGCGCGTCGTCCTCGATGCCGTAGATGAACGTGGACTTACGCCGCCGCAGCACGGACAGCCCCAGCGCGTACAGTCCCGGGCTGTCGACCACACCGCCCTCGTGGCGCAGCTGGCCCTTCGCGTCGACCACCGGCACGTCGAGCCACCGGTAGTCAGGCCGGAAACCCGTCGCCCACACGATCGAGCGGATCTCACCGCTTCGCAGGTCAAGCTGCAACCGCGTCGACTCGGGCACGCGCGTCGGCGCGAAGCGCTCGGGAGGACTGACCTCAGCGTCACACTCCGGCGTCTGAGCCCACTCATCGAACGTGTCCAGCAGGCGCTCCATCTTGAGGTCCGCGAGGGAGAACACGTTCCGCAGGCCGCCGGAGAACAGCGCGCGGCCGTCACGTACAGCCGCCCAGCGGCCCACCAGCTCGGCGCCCATCGAGACGAGCGCGTTGAGATCGAGCGTCGTCCGCTCGGGAGTCCCGGCGAGCTGGGGCGAGGGCAGCCGCCGGGCCCGCGTGAGATCCTCGACCTCGTCGTACCGCTGGTCCCACACGCCCGACGCGTCCATCCACCACAGCACATCGCGCCCGCGGTACGTGCGCGGCAACCGCACGTGCTCCCCCACCGAGAGGGTCACCGGCCGGCCCGACCGCTGCAGCTCGGCGGCCAGCTGCACGCCGGTCGCCGACGCGCCCACGACGAGCACGCCGCCGTCGGGGAGCTTGGCGGGGTCGCGGTAGTCGAACGGCGTCAGCTGCTCGACGGACGCCGACACCGCCGCTGTGAACGGCGGCACCGATGGCTTATTGCAGGCGCCGCTCGCGATGACCACGGCCCGGCAGCGGATTTCGCCGCGGCTCGTCGTCACGTGGTATCCGTCATCGGTGCGTCGCACCGACGTGACGTTCGTACCGGTCCGGACGGGAGCGCGCGAGACCGCGGCGAAGCGCTCGATGAACTCGGTTACTTCCCCCACCGTCAGGTAGCCGTCGGGGTCCGGGCCTTCGTAGCGAACGCCCGGCAGGCGGCTTTGCCAGTTGGGAGTGAGCAGCCGCAGCGAGTCCCACCGTTCGCGCCGCCAGGAGTTCGCCACCTCGCCGCGCTCGAGCACGACGTGGTCGATCGACCGGTCGCTGAGGAAGTGGCTCGCGGCGAGGCCCGCGTGACCCGCGCCGATGACGACCGTGGTGACGCGCTCGATGGCTTGGCCCCTCAGGCGACTTCGACGGTGACGTTCGTCGGGTTGGTGAGAGCGTCAAACACGGCGGAGCGCTTCTGCGACTGGGCCACCAGCGCCTCGATCTCCTGCCTCGATGCGTCCGCGTCGATGGTGAACGTCACCTTGATGTCGTTGAAGCCATTGCGGACGTCGCTGTCGGCACCGAGGATCCCGCGGATGTCGTGCGCGCCCTCGACCGTCGACTCGACCGAGCGCAGCTGGATGCCGCGATTCTGCGCGACGGACGCCACGCCCGCCGTCAGGCAGCTCGCCAGGCCGACGATGAGGTACTCGATCGGCGTGATGCCGTTGTCCTCCGCCGCGAAGACCTCGGGGTGGTCGGCGTCGAACACCGACTCTTCCTTGTGGCTCTGCTCCTCACCGAGGCCGAAGAAGCTCTGGACCTTGATCGTGCTGTGCACGCCGTTCTGCCACTTGGCGGACGCCCGCCAGGTGAACTGAGCGGCCTCGGGCGCACCCTTCAGCACTTCGCGCGCGTCGAGCAGCGCCTGCACGTTCACACCATTGGCGACCGTAGTCATGTCTCGTGATCCCCTTTCGCTCACCCCCCAGATTCCCTATGGGGATGATTGACAATACACCGGCCAGGACCAGCTAAGATAGCCGCCATGGCGGAGCCAGCCTCGACGCTCGCGGCCGGCTCGGTCGGCACCGTTGAAACGCAGTACCTCGACCTGCCGAAGCCGGTGCGGCTCGACTGCGGGCGGGAGCTGCACCCGATTCGCGTGGCGTACGAGACCTACGGTGCCCTCTCACTCCGGCGCGACAACGTCATCCTGGTGTGCCATGCGCTCAGCGGCGACGCCCATGCGGCGGGCTTCGCGAAGACGTCGCCCGAAGAGAGCACGCGCGACGGGTTCGCGGCCGAGGACCGCGACGGCGCGGCCGGCAAGGGGCTCGGCTGGTGGGACGGGATGATCGGCCCCGGCAAGGCGTTCGACACTGACCGCTTCTTCGTCGTCGCCACGAACCTGCTCGGCGGCTGCCGCGGGACGACGGGGCCGTCGTCGACCGACCCGGCGACAGGCAGGCCGTACGGGCCTGACTTCCCCGTGATCACCGTCGCGGACATGGTGCGGACCGAACGCGCGTTCCTGGACGCACTCGGTATCGAGCGGCTTGCGGCGGTAGCCGGAGGCTCGCTCGGCGGGATGCAGGCGTTCGAGTGGGCGATCCTGTTTCCTGACCAGGTGGATGCCGTCGTGGCGATCGCCAGCACGCACGCCCTCCACCCGCAGGGCGTGGCCTGGAATTCGATCGCGCGTGACGCGATCATGCGCGACCCGGCCTGGCAGGGCGGCCGCTACTACGGCACGGGCCGCGCGCCCGAGGCCGGCATGGGCGTGGCGCGGATGGTCGGCCACGTCACGTATCTGTCCGCACTGGCGCTGAG
>WNGQ01007347.1_pt1 | contig 10591 bp, 7 predicted proteins | sample 5407661 | NCBI WGS metagenome assembly WNGQ01 (sample SAMN13153382, study PRJNA577476) | soil metagenome | isolation source: 60 cm soil or saprolite under Garry oak tree replicate 2 | place: USA:California | collected 2016-06-15 | reverse complement strand
CACCCGACGGTCACGGATGCCGAGTTGAAAGCGCTCCATGCCGCAGGCGTGCGCGGCATCCGCTTCACCCTCGGCGACCCGGCCACGGCGGTCGTCAAGGTCGACATGATCGAGCCGCTCGCGAAACGCGTCGCGCATCTCGGCTGGCACGTGCAGTTCAACGTCGAGGGCGCGCAGATCGTCGAGCTTGCGGACCTGCTGCGGCGCCTGCCGACTCAACTGGTGTTCGATCACCTGGCGAACCCGCCGCTGCCGGACGGCATCGAGCACCCGTCTCATGGAATCGTCCGCGGCCTCGTCGACAAGGGCCGCACCTGGGTCAAGCTCTCGGGCGCGTATTCGAACAGCAAGGTCGGCCCGCCGTCCTACCCGGAGGCTACGAAGACCGCGCAGGCCTTCGTCAAGGCGGCGCCGGAGCGACTGGTGTGGGGGAGCGACTGGCCGCACCCGACCATGCCCAACGACAACAAGCCGAACGACGCATTGCTGTTCGACCTGCTCGCCGAATGGGCGCCGGACGAAGCCATACGCAACCGCATCCTGGTTCGAAATCCGGAGGCGCTCTACGGCTTCACACCTTCCTCACGAACGCCGGCGTGAGCTCCTTCACCGAGCGCACTCCGCACTGCATCATCGCGACGCGCGTCTCGGTGCGCAGGATCTCCAGCACCTTCGCCACGCCGGGCTCGCCGAACGCTCCGAGCCCCCACAGGTACGGCCGGCCGACGCCCACCGCGTTCGCGCCCATGGCGAGCGCCTTGGCGACGTCGGTCCCTCGCCGGAACCCGCCGTCGATAAGGACGAGTATCCTGCCCTGCACCGCGTCCACGACTTCGGGCAGGACGTCGATGGTGGCGCGGCCGCTGTCTTCGCCTCGCCCGCCGTGGTTGGAGACGACGAGGCCGTCGACGCCGTTCTCCACGCACAGCTTCGCGTCCTCGGCGGTGAGGATGCCCTTCACGACGATCTTCATCTTGGTCGCGCCGCGCAGCCGCTTGATGAAGTCCCAGCTCATGTTCGCCGACTGCAGGTTGGGCAGGCCTTTCAGATCTATACCGGCGTAGGCGGGCTTGCGCTTCACGCTCTCCTGCAGGTCTTCCGAGTGGCAGCCTTTGCACTCGCGCGGGTCGTTCTTCCGCAGCCGGAAGAAGGTCTCCTGGTTTCTCCCCGCGACGCGGTCCACCGTCACCACGACGACCGGCGACCCGGCGCGCTCGGCGCGCTTGACGAGCGCCTCGGCGACCTCCCACTTGGGCGAAGCGTAGAGCTGGTACCAGACCGGGCCCCCGCGCGCCGCGATCGCGTCTTCCATGGAAGTGGTCGCGGGCGTCGCGAGCATCTCGAGGTGCCCGCCCGTCTTCGCCGCGCGCGCGACCGCCGCCTCGCCTTCCGGGTGATACGCCTTGTTGCCGCCCGTCGGGCAGATGAAGATCGGGTTCGGATACTTCACCCCGAGGATGTCGACGCTCGTGTCCACCTTGGACACGTCGTTCAGGCGCCGCGGCCGCAGATAATATCTTGAAAAAGCCTCGCGGTTCGCCTTCAGCGTCGCCTCGGCGTCTATTCCCGAAGCCATGTAGCCGATGTGCGCGGGCGGCACGTTCTTGAAGAACACCGGCTCGAAGTCGAACACGTTGATCGCCTCTTCGGGTTTTGCTATGAGCGGCGCGGCCGCTTCGAGCTCGGGCAATTTCGAAGGGCGGTCGACTCCGCCAAGCGAAAACCCGGGCGAGGCGAGCAGCGGGCTCGCTGACAACCATTGAAGGAGACGGCGGCGGTGTGCGAACTGCTCGTTGAACGACGGCATAAGGGCTCCCCTGTGCGGTGAAATTCGCGCGGCCTCCGCGGGCCGCGCTCAGGTCAGGCCATCCTACGCTTGTGTTCCCGGCAAGGGAAAGTCGGGTTGACCCTACGGTATGTACTTACAGAACGTGCGGTCGAAAAAAACGGCCGTGCCTCAGTCCGGTTTGTAACGCTCATTTGATAGGCGGACAGAAAGGAAGGCCACCATTTGGCGAAAATCCGTTCTAAGCGCCACCAACTCACGGTGGATCAAAAAGAGCAAGAACCCCATAGAAAAGAACCCAACGACCAAGATCCACTCCATGAAACCCATATTTCCCTCCCCTAGGTTAGCCACCCTTGTAACCGACCTATCCCGCCCTTCGCTAAGTGCATGCAGTCGGGTGAACCTGGCATCACCACCCCGCCGCCTTCGGCGGCACCCCTCCTGAAGACAGGAGGGGAAAAAATCGCGCCGTTCTCGCCAGGGTCCGTCACGCCGTCGCCTGGCGCGCCCTCACTCGACGCGCATGCGCCTTTCCCGGATCAGCTTGCCCCATTTCTCGATTTCTTTTTTCAAGTGGACCGAGAATTCCTCGGGAGAGCTCGCGATTACGTCCAGGCCCATCTGCGCGAAGCGCGCCGAGAGCTCGGACGAGCGCAGGGCGGCCTTCAGCTTCGCGTTCAGCAGGGCGACGATCTCCGCGGGCGTTCCCCTGGGCGCGAGCACGCCGTGCCAGGTGACGAATTCGTATCCGGGCACTCCGGATTCCGCGATCGTGGGAACCTCGGGCAATGCCGCGGCGCGCCTCGCGCCGGTCACGCCGAGCGCGCGCAGCCTCCCGGCATTCACGTGAGGAACCGCCTCCGAGATGTTCGGATACGTGATGCCGATCTCTCCGCCCAGCACCGCGACCAGCGCCGGGCCGCCGCCCTTGTACTGGATCGCCACGATGTCGGCATTCCCCAGCATGTTGAACAATTCGCCCGCGATATGCGGGTTGGTGCCGGCCCCCGCGGCCGAATAATTCAGCACCCCCGGCTTCGATTTTGCGAGCTGCAGCAGCTCGCCCACCGAACGCGCCGGCACCGAAGGGTGCACGACCAGGACCGAGGGCGACGAGGAGAGCAGGCAGACCGGCGCGAAATCGGCGAGCGGGTCGTAAGGCAGCGGGCTGTAGAGATGAGCGTTCGCGACGAACGGAATGGTGTGGATCAGGAGCGTGTAGCCGTCGGGCTTCGAGCGCGCCGCGAGCTCGGTTCCGATATTGCCCGAGGCCCCGCTGCGGTTGTCGATCACCACCGGCTGCCCCAGGCTCTGAGAGAGTGGCGGCGCGACGAGCCGCGCGACCACGTCGACGCTGCCGCCGGGAGGAAAGGCGACGATCAGCCGCACCGGCCTCGCCGGATAGGTCTCGCCCTGCGCCGCGGCGAATTGCGCGGTGGGAAGCGCCGCCGCGAGGAATGCGCCGATCAGGATGTTCTTCTTCAAGTCGCTTGCCCCTGCTAAGGGTACCCGGTTCAGCGGGCATTCGCCCCGGATTTCTGCCGAACGCCCCAGAGCTTCTTGAGCTGCGCGAGGCTCCCGTTGAACCGGTTTCTGTCGCATTGGCCGACGCCTTTCACGCGGTGGGGCTCCGGCCCGTGGACGCCATCGGTGTATTGCCACAGCGTCCAGGTCTTGAAGGTCGGCGGAACGTCGAGCGGCCTGGGCCCGCCGTACTGGGCGATCCAGAGAAAGCAGTTCGACAAAACCGGGTCCGGCGGAGTGACTCCTCCCAGCTGCTCCTTGATGAGACGGCCCGAGTACAGCCCCGGATACCGCCCGGTGATTTCCTCGACGCGCTCGACGAACTCGCGCGCCTGGTCCAGGGTCATCGTGGGCCCCGTCGGGTTCGTCTCGTAATCCAGGACGATGAGCGTCTGCTCGTCCGGATCCGCGGTCTTGATGAAAAAATCGGCCTGGTCGGAGCCGTCGGCACCTACGCCGGAGTGATACGCCCCCCACAGCAATCCTCTCCGGCGCGCCTCATCCCGGCGCGCGGCGTACGTCTTGTCGGAAAAGCCGAGGCCCTCGGTCGCCTTGTGGATCACGCCGACGATGCCATCGCCTTTGACCGCGTCGAAATCCACCGTCTCGCGGTGGTGTGACAGGTCGATGACGACGTTGATGCGCGCAGCCATTCCCCTTCTTCCCGCTCCGCTTTCGCGTCGCGCCTGTTTCCGCGCCCGCCTGTCAGGGCCGGTGCCTCGCCATCAGCAGCACCACGCCCAGCAGGATCACCGCGGTCGACAGCCACTCGAATGCGGTGACCACTTCACCCGCGAGCCACACGCCGAGCAGCAGCGCGATGACCGGGTTGACGAAAGTGTAGCTCGACGCGAGGCCGCCCGACACTCGCGCGAGCAGCACCATGTAGGCGTTGAAAGCGAGGAGCGAACCGAAGACCACGAGGTAGGCCCACGCGAGCACCGCCTTCGCGTGAAACGGCCAGTGCGAAGCCACGGCGGCCGGCTCGCCCGAGGCGAGCGACATCAGCATCAGGGCGCAGCCGCCGCAGAGCATCTCGCTCGCGAATCCCGTGGCGCCCGGGGCGAGCGTCCAGCGGCGCTGGCTCAAAACGCTCCCAGCCGACCAGCTGAGGCACGCGATGGCGATCGCGGCGAGGCCGGTCGGCGACGCGCGGAAGCCCGCGCCCTGCGTCAGCATCAAAACGCCCGCGAGGCCGACCGCGATGCCGGTCGCCTCCAGCTTCGAGGGATAAACCTTCCAAACCATGTTGATCGCCGCGATCATGATCGGGACCACGGCGATGAAAGCGACCGCCAGCCCGGAATCCACCGACTGCTCGGCGTACGCGGTGCTTCCCATTCCGCCGCCCAGCATCAGCGTGCCCACGAAAAACGCGTTGCGCCACTGCGCGCGCGTGGGCCAGCTCGCCTTGCGCACGAGGCGCATCCACGCCATGAGCAGCCCACCCGCAACGAGGAAGCGCGTTCCCATCTGAAAGAACGGAGGAAGACTGATAAGCGCCCATTTGATCGCGAGATAGGTCGAGCCCCAGATCAGCCAGGTGGCGGCGAGGCAGGCGAGGATCAGCGGGCTCAAGCCCGGCTCGGGCGCCGCGGCGCCCTCGGTCAGGGAATGCGTCACGCCGTCCCTTACCAGACTCGGCAGCGGTTCTCGCGAACCATGGGCGCTCCGGCCTTGCACGAGAACGCCCGCTCGAACTCGGGCATGTTCACCACCAGGCCGTTGACGCGGTACTTTCCAGGCGAGTGCGCATCGGTCAGCGCCCTCGCGCGCAGATCCTCCGGGCGGTTGCTCTCGCAGGCCCACTGCGCGTAGCCGACGAAGAAACGCTGCTCGGGGGTGAAGCCGTCGCGGCTCTCAGGCTTCGCGCCGGCCGTCTCGGCTTTCCAGGCCGCCCACGCGAGCACCAGCCCGCCCAAGTCGGCGATGTCCTCGCCCTCGGTCAGCCTGCTGTTGATCCTGATGTCGTCGACGATCGTGTACTGCGCGTACTGGTCGACGATGCACTGCGCGCGGCCGTTGAACTCCCTCGCGTCCTTCTCCGTCCACCAGTCCTTGAGATTGCCCTGCGCGTCGAACTGACGTCCCTCGTCGTCGAACCCGTGCGTCAGCTCGTGGCCGATGGTGCCGCCGGTGTTGCCGTAGTTGGGCGCGTCGTCCATCTTCGGGTCGTACAGGGGCGGCTGCAGCACGCCCGCGGCGAAGTTGATGTCGTTCATGTGCGCGTCGTAGTAGGCGTTGACCGTCAGCGGCGTCATGCTCCACTCGCCTCGGTCGAGCGGCTTGCCGATCTTGGCGAGCCTGCGCCGCGATTCGAACAGGCTCGCGCGCTCGGCGTTGCCGAAAAAGTCGTTGCGCCCGACCTCCAGGGATCCGTAGTCGCGCCACTTGTCCGGGTACCCGATCTTGTTCACGATGGCGCGCAGCTTCTCGAGGGCCTTCTGCTGGGTCGCCGCGCTCATCCATTCGAGGCGACCGAGGTCGTCGTCCATCGCCCGCTCGATCTGCTCCGTCATGTGCAGGGTCCTGCGTTTCAGCTCCGGGCTGAAGGCGCGCCTCACGTACTCCTCGCCGAGCGCTTCGCCCAGCTGCGCATCGACCAGCGCCACGCAGCGCTTCCAGCGCGACCGCAACTCGGGCACGCCGTAGAGCGTCCTGCCGAAGAAATCGAAATCCTCGTTGACGAAGGCGGAAGACAGGAACGGCGCGCCCGCGTGGGCGACATGCCAGCGCAGATAGGTCTTGATGTCGGCGAGGGCGAGCGAGCGCCACTGCCTGTCCAGCTCCCTGTAGAAATCCGGCTCGGTGACGTTGAACGTATTCAATCCCGGAAGACCGGCGGTTTCGAGGTAGACGTCCCAGTCGAATCCGGGCGTGAGCGCCTTCAAACCCCTCGCGTCCGTCTTGTGGAAGAGCTTGTAGGGATCGCGGCGCTCTGTGCGGGTCAGCGAGGCGCGGGCGAGCCGGGTTTCGATCTCCATGACCGTGGCGGCTTCGCGCGTCGCCGCGTCGGGCGGGTCGCCCAGGAGCCCGAACATGCGCGCGACGTGGGCCGCGTACCGGGCGCGGAGCTCCTTCGACTTGTCGTCGTCCTTCGTGTAGAAGTCGCGGTCGGGGAGGCCGAGACCGCCCGCGCCGGCGAACGCGATCACCTGGGTGGCGTCCGCGTAGTCCTGGTTCGAATCGAAGCCGAAGAAGAGGCCGCCCGAGCCGGTCGCGAGCTGCAGCCGCGCGAGCAGCGCGGGAAGATCGCGCTTCGATTTCATCCTGAATATCCGGTCGAGAGCCGGCTTCAAGGGCCGCGCGCCCGATTTCTCGACTGCGGCTTCGTCCATGCAGGCGGCGAAATAATCCCCGATCTTCTGCTGGGCGGCGCTCCGGCCGGCGGTGCCGTTCGCCAGGCCGTCGAGAATTCCCCAGAGGAAACGCTGGTTCTCCCAGGCGAGCTTGCCGTACACGCTCCAGCGCGACTCGTCGGGCGGGATGGGGTTGCTCTTCATCCATCCGCCGCACGCGAACCGGTAGAAGTCGACGCAAGGGTCTGCAAACTTGTCCATCGCGCTCACGTCCAGGCCGGGCGTGTAGGGAAGCGAGGTCAAAGGCGCTTCCGTCGAACGGGTCGGGGTCTGGGCCGCAAGGAGGCCGGGACAAGCCGCGAGCGCGAGGAGAAGCAAATGCGTCCGGGCGCTCACCAGATTTTGGAGCGGTCCTCGGGTCTACGCCACATCGGATCGCCTTCCCTGATGCCGAAGGCTTCGTAGAACGGCTGGACGTTCACCAGGGGGCCGATGGCGCGGATGTTGCCGGGCGAATGGGGATCGACGGCGAGCTGCTGGCGCAGTGCATTCTCGCGCATGTTCGTGCGCCACACCTGCGCCCACGAGAGGAAGAAGCGCTGCTCGGGCGTGAGCCCGTCGACGAGCTTCTTCTCCTTGCCGGCGAGCGAGCGCTCGAGCGCTTCGTAGGCGAGGCTGACGCCGCCGAGATCGGCGATGTTTTCGCCGAGGGTCAGCTCGCCGTTCACTTTCACTCCGGGCAGCGGCTCGTAGCCTGAGAACTGCTCGACGACTTTCTTCGCGCGCGCCTGGAACCGCTCGGCGTCCTCGGTCGTCCACCAGTCCGCGAGGTTGCCCTCGGCGTCGAAGTGGCGGCCCTGGTCGTCGAAGCCGTGCGTGATCTCGTGGCCGATGACCGCGCCGATGCCGCCGTAGTTGACCGCGTCATCGAGCGAGAAATCGAAGAACGGCGGCTGGAGGATGCCGGCGGGAAAATTGATGTTGTTGGCCGTCGGATCGAAGTAGGCGTTGACCGTGGGCGGCGACATCCTCCATTCGGCCTTGTCCACCGGCTGGCCGAGCATGGCGAGGCGGCGCTTCACCTCGAATTCGGTCGCCGCGCGCACATTGGCGAGGTAGGCGCCGGGCTGGATCGCCACGCTCGAGTAGTCGCGCCATTTGGCGGGATAACCGATCTTGGCGAAAAAGCGGTCGAACTTGGCGAGCGCCTTCCTGCGGGTGGGCTCGGTCATCCATTCGAGCTTCGAGAGGCGGTCGCGCATGACGGCGGTGATGTTGCGGATCATCTGGTCCATGCGCGCCTTGGCCCCGGGCGGGTAGTAGCGCTCCACGTAAAGCTGTCCCAGCGCTTCGCCGATGGCGCTGTCGATCACCCGCGCGGCGCGCTGCCAGCGGGGCTCCATCTCGGGCGTGCCGCGCAGGACGGTGCTGTAGAAGCGGAAGTGCTCCGCCTCGAGCGGCGCGGCGAGATAGGGGGCGGCTGCGCGCAGCGCGTGGTAGCGCAGATAAACCTTCCAGTCGGCGAGCGGGCGCTCGCTCAGTTGCCGCTGCAGGCCCTCGAAGAACTTCGGCTGGCCGACGATGATGGTGCCCGCGGCCGGACCGGCGATGCCGCGGTCGGCCAGATAGCGCGCCAGGGGAAAGGCCGCCAGCTTGCCGGCAAGATCGGCGGTGGGCGTCTTGTTGTAGTTGGCGAGCGCGTCGCGAAGCTCTGCCGGGGTCTTGGCGTTGGCGGCGAGCGCCTTCTCGAGGTCCAACACGGTTCTCGCGCCCGCTGCGGCTGTTTCAGGCGCGTCGCCCGCCAGCGCCAGCATCTTTGCCACGTGCTCGACGAAGGCGGCGCGGAATTTCTCGAACTGCTCGTCGAAATAGTAGCCCTTGCTCGGCAGGCTCATGCCGCCCTGGTAGGCATAGAGGGCGTTGACCTCGCTGTTCTTCTCGTCGGCCTCGACCCGGACGCGGAAAAAGCCGCCGACTCCCCGGTCGTGCAGGGTGGCGAGCGCGCGCGCGAGGTCGGCGGCGGAGGTGATGGCGGCGATCCGCGCGAGCTCCGGCTCGACGGGCTTCAAGCCGGCGGAATCGATCGCCGCGGTATTCATCGCCGATTTGAAAAAATCGCCGACCTTCTGCTCGACCGAGGCGGGCTTGTAAGGGCGCGCCGCGGCGGATTCGAGGATGCCCCTGAGCGCCTGCTGGTTGAACTGCTCGAGCTCGTTGAAGCTGCCCCAGCGCGCCTTGTCGGGCGGTACGGGATTGCTCTTCTGCCAGGCGCCGAAAGCGTAGCGCGCAAAGTCGGCGCGCGGATCGGCGCTCGTGTCCATGTAGCCCACGCTGAAGCGGGGCGGGACGGGCCGGGCGGGTTCGGCCGCGCGGAGCGGCAGGCAGGCGAGCGCGGCCAGGGCCGCGGCGAAGAGGGCAAGGCTGGAGCGTCTCATGGGTCTTCCGGGAAGGATGAACGGGGCGATCGGACGGGCGCCCATTATATATAGGGCGGCGGCGGGAGCGACGCCGCGCGGGCACTTTTGTTGCCGGTCCGTCCATGCGATAGTACGCGCCGTAACCCAAGAGGGAGAAAAAGAATGAACGGCGTCCCCGCTCTTTCGCATCGGCCCTTCGTCCCCGACAGCGCCAGCCTCGACGAATTCACCTTGCGCGCGGTGGTCATGGGCGCGCTCCTCGGCATGGTGTTCGGCGCCTCGTCGCTCTATCTGGTTCTCAAGGTCGGGCTGACGGTCAGCGCCTCCATTCCCGTGGCGGTGATCGCCATTGCCCTCTTTCGCCTCGCGTCGAAGGCCGGCGTGCGCGATTCCACCATCCTCGAGAACAACATCGTGCAGACCGCCGGCTCGGCGGGCGAGTCGATCGCCTTCGGCCTCGGGGTCACCATGCCCGCGATCCTCATCCTCGGCTTCGACCTGGAGATCGCGCGCGTCACGCTGGTGGCCGTGCTCGGCGCGCTGCTCGGCATCCTGATGATGATCCCGCTGCGCCGCACGCTGATCGTCGCGCGCCACGGCGAGCTGAAGTATCCGGAAGGCACGGCGTGCGCCGAGGTGCTGAAGGCGGCGGAGAGTTCGAAATCGGCGCGGGCGGGCGGCGGGGCTGATTCGGGCCGCGCCGGCGTCATCTTCCTGGGATTCGGCATCGGCCTCGCCTACAAGACCATCAACATCGCGCTGAAGGGCTGGAAGGACGTGCCCGAGAAGGTCTTCGGAGAGCCTTTAAAAGGCGGCTCGGTGGGCGCGGAGATTTCCCCCGAGCTGCTCGGCGTCGGCTACATCATCGGCCCGCGCATCGCCTCCATCATGTGCGCGGGCGGGGTGCTCGCGTACCTCTTGCTTATTCCGCTCATCAAGTTCTTCGGCGACGCGCTTCCGGTTCCGCTCGCGCCGGGCGCGAAGCTGATCCACGACATGAGCCCCAACCAGATCCGCGGCGCCTACGTGCTCTACATCGGCGCGGGCGCGGTGGCGGCGGGCGGCGTGGTGAGCCTCGTGAGAGCGCTGCCCATGATCTGGCGCAGCCTCGGCGGAAGCCTCGGAGGATACGGCGCTGGCGCGGGCGGTGCGCCGCGCGGGCGCACCGATCAGGACATCCCGATGAAGTGGGTGCTGGTCGGCTGCCTCGCCATCATCGTCGCCATCATGCTCTCCGCACCCTTGCACATGAACCTCTTGGGCGCGCTGCTGATCCTCGTGTTCGGGTTCCTCTTTTCCACCGTCTCGTCGCAGCTGACCGGGGAAATCGGCTCCTCGAGCAATCCCATTTCCGGGATGACGGTGGCGACGCTGCTGCTGACCTGCCTGATCTTTCTGCTGGTGGGTTGGACGGGCGGTCCCTACTACGTGACCGCCCTGTCGGTCGGCGCCATCGTCTGCATCGCCTCGAGCAACGCCGGTGCCACGTCGCAGGACCTTAAGACCGGCTTCTTGCTCGGAGCCACGCCGCGCCTGCAGCAGGTCGCGATCCTGTGCGGCGC
>WNGQ01007344.1_pt1 | contig 10591 bp, 7 predicted proteins | sample 5407661 | NCBI WGS metagenome assembly WNGQ01 (sample SAMN13153382, study PRJNA577476) | soil metagenome | isolation source: 60 cm soil or saprolite under Garry oak tree replicate 2 | place: USA:California | collected 2016-06-15 | reverse complement strand
TCGGCGCGAGCGGGAACCGCCAGATAGAAGCTATTGTGTTTTCCCACCTGTCCCGTATATGCACTGGTTCGAGCGCCGATTGTCGTCGGGATTTTTGCAATGCGTTCGTAACGGTCAGGATCAATCTGCCGGTAAACGAAAATGAAGCCCTCTCCGCTCGTGACGTAGATGCGCTTGCGATCCTGATCAAAAGACATGTCGTCCGTGTCGATGGCGCCGGGAAGGCTGGCGATCTCCTTGCCCGTGTCCATATCTAGCACGAGCAAACGCGCAGGCTTGCGGGCGGCCACGAACAGACGGGGGTGCTCTTCATCGAGGGCCATGGGGAAATTTGTCCCAGCACTCTGGAGTTTCCATTTCTCGATTTTTCGTGTATTCCGGTCAATGACAGCGATTTGACTGATCGACGCGAGATTGACGAAGATCTTGGGGCCTTTCTCCTCCAGTTGAAATGACTCCGGATGGACGCCGACTTCGAAGTCTTGGCCGATTTTCTTGTTGGTCGTGGCGTCGAACACCCCGATCGCGCCCTCGCCGTAACCGACATAGACACGCTTGGCCACTGGATCATAGCGGAGTTGGTCCGCATCGTCGGAAAACTTTACGGTATCGATCAGCCGGTAGGTATCGGCGTCGAGGACCGTGCACGAGCCGTCGCCTTCACTGGAGACAACGATGCGGTTCATGTCGGGAAGATACGCCACCATTTGAGGCTTGCTAAATCCTTCCTGAATGCTGCGGTCTCGCCTGCCACGTGCTGTATCGAGAACTTCCACACTGTCATTGCCGTAAACGGCGGCGAACACACGGCCACCGTTGTTGTCCACGGCCATGTGGTCGAAGCGGCCGATCACACCTGGGATCGGGATAATGCGAACCAAAACCAGTGGCGCAGACTCGTCGCTCGGCAGTTCCTGCGCCGCTCCACCGAGGGAAAGCAGCAGCAACGCAATCATGACGTACACGGCTCGCAACCGCCCCATTTTTATCTCCTCGTGAATGCTAGAGAATCGGGAATCGCCTATAACGGCTCTCACTCCTGAACTGTATAAGCCCACACCGCTGCTTCCTTACCGGGCGTCGCGGGTATAGCGAGGAAGATGCGGTCCTGGCCCTTCTTTCCAATTCGCGGAGTGTAGCCTGCAGTCCGGGCGCCTATAACGGTGGGAATTCTGACGAGGCGCTGATAATGGTCAGGATCGTTCTGCTGAAAGACATCGATGAAACCTTGTCCCCCTGGGATGTAAACGCGTTTGTGGTTGGCATCGTAATACAGATCGTCCACGTCAGCGACGCAGGGCTGGGTTGCCACGACTTTGCCCGAATTCGTGTCATAAACGACCAATCGAGGCGGCGTGCGTGTGACAATCAGCAATCTGTGATTGGCCTCATCCAATGCCATCGGGAAGTTTTCCTCAAATTTCGCTGGCAAGTCCCACTTCGTAAGCTTCTTTGTGTTCCGGTCGATTACCCCAACCTGCTTCAAATCCTCCAAGTTGACATAGATGTTCGGCCCTGACTTTTCTAATTGGTAGGATTCGGGATGGGCGCCGATCTTATACACTTCGTCCAGACGCTGGTTCGTGGTTGCGTCAACCATTCCGATTGCTGCTTTGTCTTCGTCGCCGTACCCGACATATACGCGCTTCGAAGCTACGTCATACCGCAGATTATCCACATCGGCGTTGTAGTCGATACTGGCGATCAGCTTGTAGTCGTTGCCATCGTAGATATAGAGCTTGCCTTTGCGGCTGGCGACAAAGATCTTGTTCAGCCCAGTCGCAAAAGCGATGCCCTGAGGTTCCGGAACGCCCGTAATGTGGTGCACCACTGTTCCTTCCACCGTGTTGATCACCTCGACCGAGTTGTTCCCCAGCGCTGATATAAATATCCTGCCAGGCTCAGTCGGGTCGAAAGCAAAATGGTCGAACCGCCCGTGAACACCCGGTAGAGGAATTTGCGCGGTCAAAATGAGCGGCCCATTTTCATCGGGCGCCGAGTTCTTTTGGGCTGAAATGGTGTATGTCAATGACAAAACCGCTATCACCAACCCAATACCACAGATTTTCTTCATCTTGCCCTCCCAAATGAGTCAGGTTTTGGCCCGTCTTGAGATCACTTCTGCGAGGCGCAATCCACTTTTGCAGGAATCTAACGTCTCAATCTGAAGATTACGTGAATACGGTAAGACTCTCACCTGGGGTTACGCTTCTCCCACAGCTTCTTGAGTCACTCTACGCCGCAGTTCATCCGTCCGATTCTGGCGTGCGGGCTGATCTCGCGTCACTTACCGGGCACGACAACGAAAAGGCCCTTACCATAAACCGGAACGAAGATGTGCCCATTCTTTGCATTGACGGCGACGGAGTGAACCCCGGCACCCTCGAAGGGAATGTCGCTAACGAATTCTTCCGTGGCTGCGTTGACCACGCCCACCGCTCCCCTGTTTGCGGTGCTCAACTCGGTTGCTCCTTCCGAGGTGTGCGCGAAATAGTAGCTGTTCGAGGCGGGATCGTACCAGACTTCATCCGTATCGCCGACTTGAGGTATCGGCTTGCCGACCTTGCCCGTTCGAGGATCAACTGATAAGCCACCCACACTGCCGCACACCGTCATGAGACGGCCGTTTGGCCCAACGGCAAGGCCGCTGAGCGTTAGATCAAGCACGCCACCTTTGCATTCGACGGGAAAACTCTTGATGGGATTGGGCAGCTTGTGTGAATCGAACACATCGATGCGATTCTTAGCTCCGGGCACATTCTGATAAAACCAGCCGGTCTCCCGATCCCAAACCGGCTGTTCCATGCCGTCCTGGCCCGCGGGATATTTGTACTGACCCAAAATCGATCCGTCCTTGACAGAGATGAATGTGAGAAACGGCGGCATATCTCCGTCGCTCGAAACCATCAGCATCTGGTCCGTGGGGTCGTAAGCCAATTCGTCCACCCGAAACTTACCGCCGGTGGGAATCTTCCGAAGAATGGCCGTGCCGGGCTTGGTCGCGTCCGCTTCAATGATGTTCCCAGCGCCGTCGCCCGCCCACACGTGGCCGGAGTCATCGGTGACGACACCATTTGGCCCAGAGCAGTGCCGGAGGTTTTTCGGCTGACCAGGGCATGGTCTGCTGCCGGTAAACTGGCCCTTCCCGATGAAGCCGAGAAATGTATCCGTGGAGGCGTCGACAAGATCGATGGCGTTATTGGAGCGGTCAGTCAAATAATATTTTTGCGTGGAATTATCGACCCAACTGATGTCGAAGCCATAGTTGCCGTAATTGGTTGGGGCACCCTTGACCATCGAAATGTGACGCGACTGGGCCAGAGCCAGGGTGGCCAGGATTGTACCGATCACCGCGATCGTTACGAGTATTTTCATTGCAAGCTCCTTGATCTGTGGCGTCATCAGTTTGTAAGCAAGTCGAACTGACTTACTTCTCATCTTCAAAAGTCCACACTTGCGCCACCTCGCTTCCCTTAGCTGGAATTCTCAGGCAGACCTGATCGCGGCTCGCGAATTACTCTATTCCGGCACACCAAAATTCCATACTTGTGCCGGTTCCAATCCGGCAGAGGGCACGCCGGCATATAAGCTCGTGCCAAAGAAAATGCCGGTGCGCACGCCTACGGCTGTAGGGATGTTTGAAATCAACTTATAGTGGTCTGGGTCATTCTGTTGGACCGCAGTGATATATCCTTCTCCCCCAAGTGCATAAATGCGCTTGCGCTCCGCGTCGAAATAAACATCGTCGGCCGATCCTCCTATAGGAACTGTCGCAAGCTGTTTGCCGGTATCGGTATCCAGCACGACCACCAACGGAGGTCTCCGTGTGACCACGAAGAGCCGGTGATCGTCTTCATCGAGCGCCATAGGATAATTTGCTTTGATTCCGTTTAGTCCCCACTTGGTCAGCTCGCCTGTCTTCCTGTCAATAACATTCACGATGCTGTCATCGTCCGGTACGTTGACGAAAACCCGAGACCCCTTCTTTTCCAACTGGAACGATTCGGAGTGACCACCAGAACCCTTGAGGTCCTTCCCGACATGGGTTTCTGTTGCCGCATCGATCATAGCGATGCCGCCCACGATGCCGACCGAGACCCGTTTTGTAGCTTCATCATATCGAAGGTTGTCCGTATCAGATTCTTCGCCCAACGAGATGCTCTTGCGAAGAGCCCACGTCTTGCCGTCATAAACGTTGACCGTGCCGTTTCCTGCGTTGGCCACGAAGAGCTTGTCGAATTCCGGAACGTAGAGTACACCCTGAGGTTCGTTCAACCCCTTGATGCTCTGCACTACCTTGGCCTCGAACGTGTTGATTACCTCCACCGTATTGTTGCCAAGTCCTGCGAAAATCAGCAGCCGGCGTTTGGGATATGCGGTGAAGTGATCGATGCGACCGGTGACACCCGGCGTGGGAATTCGTTGAATGAGTTGCAACGGCGCAAGTTCGCGGGTCGGCGCCTGAGGTGCTGTGGTCGGCGTTGGAGACGACCCGGTGGTCCCGCAAGCGGAAAGCAAAGTGGCGGCAGCAAGCGCAAAGAGGCCCAGCAAAGCATGGAGATTTTTCATATCTTTCCTCCGGTAAAATGTTGCTTCAGAGAACCAGATTTCAGACTCCTGGACTGCACTTTGTAAACTACTATATGCCCCTCTTCGATTTTTCCTCCCTGCACTCTTCGACTACATTCACGGTTGTGGCTCGAAGACAAAGATTGCGGCATCCTCCTTGTCGTTAGCCGCGGCGGCAACGTAATAGCGATTGAGTTCCGGGGACCAAAAGGAGGTGCCAGCGAAGGATCTCGTGGGAATCTTTCCAATTTGTGCGTAGTGACCTGCATCCTGTTGTTGATACACGAACACATAGCCGACATCGGTGTCTCTGCCCCCCGAAATGTACACTCGCTTGTGCGCCGCGTCGAAATAGACACCGTCCATTCCCTCGACCGTCAGAAGCTTGACAATTTCCTTCCCGGACGTGGAGTCCATCACAATCATTTCTGGTGGGTTTCGGGTGCCGATCAGGAGACGATGGGTGGATTCATCGAATGCCCCGTCTCCCGGACGTTCGCTGCTTACCGGCCAGGTGGAGATGATCTGGCGCTTTTCTTTATCAATCACCTGAATCTTGCTGGCGATCGAGTCGAATACGAACACGGTTTGTCCAGACTTATCCATTAAAATCTCAGCCGCCCGTGGCCCTACTTGGATATCAGCAATGTGCTTTTCGCTTCGCGCCTCGATGATTCCAACTTCTCCGTTTTCCTTCCCTGCTGCCCTACCGCCGTATCCGACGTAGAGCAGTCCTGCACGAGCATCGTAGGCCACGCGATTGGCGCCAAGGTCAAGGTGGATCGAACTGAGAAGCTCGAGAGTGTCGCCGCGGAATACCCGGACCATCCCATCATCATTGCTCGCCACAAACAGTTTGTTCAGCGCCGGAAGGTATGCCACACCCTGAGGTGCCCTAAATCCGGGGATGCTGCGCGTCCATTTTCCTTCTTTCAAGTCCACCACTTCCAACGTGCCATTTTCCAGGGCGGCGATGAATAGTCGTTTTCCCTTCACATCTACATCCATGTGGTCGATGCGCCCTTTGACATTGGGCATCGGAATCGTTTGGACCAGCCGTAGAGGCTCCTTGTCCGGCTCAGGCGTGGTCGCTCGAATGCCGGAACCAATGATGCAAACCGATGCGATCAGACCTATCAAAAAGAGTTTTCTCATCCTATTCACCTCGCCCCAAACCGCATCTTTCTGAGATGGATTTTAGAAACGTGCCTCCTTCGAATAATCAGTCAGGTCCTTATCGCTGCGGCTCGAAGATCAAAACTTGCGCTTCTTGCTTTTCGCTCGCTGGAGCGGCTACGAAAAATCGATTGAGTTCCGCCACCCACAACGACGTGCCCGCGCCCGGCGCCGTTGGAATCTTGCCCGTCAGCTTATATTGGTCGGCTCCGGTCTGCTGATAGACGTAAATGGAACCAACATCAAACCCTCTTCCCCCAGAAGCATAAACGCGCTGATGCGCCGCGTCATACCAAAGGTCGTCGATGCCATCGACGCCCTCAAGCTGAGTAATTGTATTGCCTGTCTGGGTGTCCAGGACCGTTAGCAGCGGTGGCATGCGAGAGCCGGCGAAAAGGCGATGATGCTTCTCATCCAGCGCGAGTGCCACGTTTCCCGGAACGCCGGCGACAGCCCAACTGGTGACCTGTTCACGCTTTTTTCGGTCCACGACGCCGAGCTTGCTGGAGCCGGCAAGCGTCACATAGATTTGTGAATTCGATTTGTCGAACTTGATGCCGCCCGGCCGAGCATCGGTTTTGATGTCCCCCACATGTGTGCCGGTTCGCGTGTCGATAACAGCGAGGGCTCCGGATTTCGCATCGCCTGTACCGATGTAAAGGTAATGCGTTGCTGGATCGTAGCCCACATGGTCCGCGTCATCGCCAACGGGGAAGCTGTTGATCAGTTTGAATGTGTCTCCCACGAAGATTTTGCAAGTGCCGTCGCCTCCATTGGCCACGAACAATTTATTGAAGTCAGACGAATAGAAGATGCCCTGGGGCTTGCTTTGCCCTGGAATGCTGGAGATTCGCTGGTTCGATTTGAGATCGACGACCTCCACTGTGTTTTGTTTGTCGCCGAGCGCGGCGATAAACAGCCGTTTGCCCGGCACGTCAACTCCCAGATGGTCCAGCCGGTCTTGCACATTTGGCATGGGGATCTTTTGAACCAGTTTCAGGGGTGCCGCATCTTGGCCGCGGATGGTTGGGACGAGCGCGAACAAGAGACTCAAAGCCAACGAGACACGGCGTTTATTCATGATTCCCTCCAATCAGGTCGTGCGCTGACTTGCATCCTCACGGCAGGACCTCATAGACCTCGACGTAACCCTCTTCGAGTTTTCCGCCTTGCACTCCCTCCACCACATCCCGGTGCTCCGAGACCGCGACGTAATACCGCTTCAATTCCGGCACCAGCATCGAAGTCTTTCCATGAATGCCGCCCTGAATCCTCCCGATGGATTCGTAGTGGTCGGGGTCGGCCTCCCTCCACACGTCGGCAATGCCTTCGTACCCTTGCAGGTAGATGCGCTGGCTCGCGGCATCAAAGAACATTTCGTCGGAACCGCCGACGGCAGGAAACTGAGCAATCATCTTGCCGGTATCCGTATTCATGACAATCATCCTACCTGGCAGCCACCAATCCGGCTGGGTAGCATACATCCGGCAGCCGACAAAAAGCCGATGATGTGCACTATCTACGGCCGCGGCCATTGGAGTCTGACATTCTGGAGCCGTGGGCCAGGTAGTAAGCACACTACGCTTTTGCAGATCGATGACCGCGATTTGGTTTTTATCGGCCAAGTCGGCGTACATCTTTTTGGGACCCGCGCCGGGCTCGATGGCCATGGCCTGGATGTTGGTGCTATCTACCTTGATGTCGCCCAGGTGTTCCTTCGTCGCGGTGTTGATGATGGCGATCAGGGTGTAGGGAAGTCCCGCCCAGCGGGCGCCACTGATACTGTAAAAAATCTGTGTGGCCGGATCGTATGTCGCATTATCGGGCCCTGGGATCAAATCGATGGTCTTGACCAGTTCGTAGGAGCTGCCGTTGAAGACCTTTATCGATCCACCCGATCTGTCGGTGACGAAAATCTCGTTCGTCTGCGGATTGTAGGCGATCGTGCTAGGCCACAGCACATCACTGAGTGTGCGAATCCGCCTGCCCGCTTTCAAGTCCACGACTTCAACGGTCTGGTGTTGCTCGGCTGGAATAAAGAGCCGTTGCCCTCGAACGTCAATCCCCATATGGTCCAGAGCGCCCGGCACTCCCGGCAAGGGGATTTTTTGAGCTAACTTGAGCGGCGCAGGGGATGAATTCTGTGCATGCGCAGCCAATCCCAACAGCAATATCGAAACCAACGCGAGATGTGTCTTCATTCGTCACCTCCCGGATTTCATTTCGCCTGACGGCAGCTGTAAGTCGGTCACTTATCTTGCATCGATTTTCTGCCCAAAGTTAGTCTCCGACTCTGCGGCTTCTATCGGTGCACAGGCTAATCCCGTTACCTGAAAAATACCTGAAAAAGATTTTTACCTCGCCCTCAGATTCGATTCGCTGGAAGAGAGGCTCACTTTCCAACAGCAGTCCGAGCGTGCCCGGATGAACGCAGTAGTTGCCAGTCTTGATTGCAAGCTCCCTTGATTTGTGCGGTATCAGTTTGTCATCTTGGAGGAGATGTTTTTCACACAGCGTTTGCGAGTTGACCGACAGGGAATTAGAAGGTGAAGCACGTTTGCATTTCCAGGCGCCGGTTATTGGCCGTCTCGAAGAATCCCTCCCCATTGGGCCCGCAATCTGGTTCGACAAACCGGACAACTGGCTTTTGTTGCGTTAGGCTGCAAAAGAATGTCGGCTCCGTGGCGTTCGGAGAAGAGACACTTGTTATGCGTGCAGATCCATACCTAAACGGATTTGTAAGGTTGCATTTCGAAACTCATTTCCGCCTTTAGAAGATAATAGGTGAAAGCTCGTGCGAAATTTCTGACGACGCGAGACTCGATACATTGACATTCCCCTCGATCACTCAGCCCACAACGAATCTCTCAACACAACGGGCAACTTCAAGTACGGCATAGAAGCTAGACTAGATCGTCGGCAGGAGCTTCCGTTCTTGTTCTCGCCAAGTTATCGGGAATTGATACAGCAACTCTGCCAGAGTAAGGTGTGGGCGCTGCCCGCCTGATAGTATTGCTTCGATGACCTTTGGAGAGAGCATTCCGCAGGGCAGAATGCGCTGAATATAAGCCGCACTCAGTCGGGTCTCTTGAGCGAGTTGTTCGACCGAAGTGTCATCACCACAAACCAGTAGATTTGTGATCAAATTAGATTTGTCGACTTGAATAGATACGCTGCGGCGTCCCACGATCACCGACCTCAATATGTTCTTAAGGAATTTATCCCTGTTTGAACCCTCGCTTTTCGATCACTGGATCGCGAGCAGTTTGGCCCGTTGCACTAGCTCGTTCCATTGGGGATCTCCTTCCTTTCCTCTCATGTGTTTCTCGGGTGCCTCGAGCATGCGCTGGATCTGCCCGCTTACGAGTCTCTCAAGGTCCGGAGCGGGAATTCGGGCGACAGCAGGGACGTTGCCCTGGCGCTGGATCACAGCTTGCGAAGTGTAGTAGCGATACCGCTTACCATTCTTTAGCGTGTGAGTGGGCGTAAGTCGAACGCCATTGCTGTCGCGGAGTATGCCGGTCAGCAGGCATGTGGTGGAACGTGACTTGCCTTGACGATGCGCCCGATTGTTTGCTCGGAGTCGTGTTGCAACTTGGTCCTACAATTGTTCTTTGATAATTGGTTCGTGCTGGCCAGGATAAGCCTCCACGCGATCGACGATCTGCCCAATATAGATGCGATTGTTCGATAGATAATAGAGTGCGCCTCGTGAATCGCAGGTGCCTCCGGACTTTCGGCCGGAACTGCTGAGGCGGATTTTGCTGTGGATCTGGGCAGCAACATTGTTTCGCTGAGACAGTTCAGCAGTAACGCCTTTAATCATCACCATGGGATGCAAGCGGAAGAGCGCTTCGGGCTCAACACCGATCCCGATGGAGACGGCTTCACAAATGAATTGACCGTCGCCGATTTGACCGCAGTTTCAATTTTCCAGGCCACACTAGCCGTTCCCGGCCACGTGAGTCCCAATGATCCCGACGTGGAACAAGCGAACCTGATGGGTGAGGCGCTTTTCAACAGCATCGGCTGCGCAACCTGCCACGCGACGCTGCCGCTAACGGCAAACAACAATCCGGGTCTGCCGGGCCAACCGGGTTGGATCTACTTTGAACCCAATCCGTACAATCCCAGCACTGGTCCTGCCACACCCACATACTCTCCGCCACCTAATCTGGTATTTCTTGGTTTCGATAGCCATTGTCAGTGCCTGAATTGTTCGCGTACTACCACTTTGCGTTTAGGATCATTGATTCTGGGCGGCTGCAGGTGGCGAGGGCAAATTTGGTGGAGCTGGCGAGGGAGCCGATGACCTCTGATCCCGATAATGCCAGAACTTCACCATGGGGACTGCGATAGAAATGCCGAATCCGTTCCTACCTTCCATGTTTCCTCGGGGTTCAACATCCCAATCCCTTTGGAGGTTCAGCTCTCCCGTTTCGGGCGCAACCATCACAGCAAGCTGACCAATTACTTGGGATTCGGAAAAGGGTGAAATCAGGGGCGCAGGAACTGTCGAGTTTCCGGCCATTACGCCATAAACTGCCAGTTCCTCAGAAATCATCCTGTTGAATCGAAGGCCCATTACACTCAGGCGCTCCGCGGTCTGCGGCTGAAGCCGCTGCGAGTACCCCTGAAATTGACCGTGATACAGGATCGGCCGTGAGTTCAGGTCGAGCGTCACAATCTTGTTTTGATCTAGAAAAGGGTTTTTCAATAAGTCATATGGATGTATTCGTGTTTCTAGAGTTGGGGGTTCTGATGCCTGCTCCACAGGCTTTGCTTGGTCGACCGCTTGCGTTACGGCGTTTGAGTTCTCATCCCCATCACCTATTTACATTTGATC
>WNGQ01021140.1_pt1 | contig 10592 bp, 12 predicted proteins | sample 5407661 | NCBI WGS metagenome assembly WNGQ01 (sample SAMN13153382, study PRJNA577476) | soil metagenome | isolation source: 60 cm soil or saprolite under Garry oak tree replicate 2 | place: USA:California | collected 2016-06-15 | reverse complement strand
TGATGGCGCGAATGGCGCCGGGACCCGTGCCGGTCGGCGGCTTCCGCATCCCGTCCAGCAACTCCTTCAGCACGACGGCATTGTTGTGTCTTTCATCCTTGGCGGCAAACAGCAGGGTGAGGCGCTTCTTTTGGTGCGGGAAAGTGTAGAGCGTCCGCAGGTCTTGTTCGGCGTCAGGACGCGCTAACTCTTTGAGATACTGCCGTCGGAAATCACTCCATAGCCCAGGATGGGCGTGGAACCACTCCCGCAGCTCACGGGAAGGAGCAAGATCGCGCAGCCACCGGTCCACTGAGGCGCGCTGCTTGCTGAGACCGCGGGGCCAGAGACGATCCACCAAAATGCGGGCGCCGTCGCTGCGCGAGGCTGGTGCATAAATGCGCTTCAAGGAAACGGGCATGGCTTGCTCTATTATTGTAAGGGGGTCGGGCTTCCTGTGTTGACAGATCCGGGCACGACGAGACTCGTGCGAGGGTTACGGCAGCAGTCCGAGAAATCAGTCGCAATTTCGCGAGCGCAATGCCTTCGGGGCGTTTTCGCCGCGCTTGTAGCTTGGTTTTCTCTTGCCTCAATTTTAGGCTGTGACGTTCAGCGACGGAAGTCGGATGCGGAGCTGGGATTAACGGCTCAGCAGGCGGCGGGACGGAGGATTTACGAAGATCGCTGTGCGCGTTGTCACGAGCCTTATTCGACCAAAGACAAGAAAGGTCCGGGACTCGAAGGCCTGTTCAAGCGTCAGTATCTTGCGGTGAGCGGACTTCCCGCGAATGACGAGCGGGTGTTAGACATCGTCAGCCATGGCCGCAAGGACATGCCGGGTTACAGCCAGGTGCTCACCCCCCCGCAGATGGCTGATTTGCTGGCCTACCTGCATTCCCTCTGAAGGCCGCGGTAACGGCACAGAACCGGAGGTCGCGGCATCATACGATTCCGTTCGTGGGATAATTTCCCGGTGAAAAAAGCGGCTCAAAAGGACCTTTTCCGTTTGCTCCCTTCTGTGGATGAGCTTATGCACAGTCCTCGAGTGTCGGCGCTCACCGCCGATCATGGCCATGCTGCCGCGTTGGACGCGGTTCGCGCCGTGCTCGAGCGTTTGCGGCGCGAGATCGGCTCGGGAGAACTCGATGATCGGGGTGTCGACCTCGCGCTCTCGAACCTCGAGGTTGCGGTGGAAGGCCAACTTCGCCAAGATCTCGGCTATTCACTGCGTCCGGTGGTCAATGCGACGGGTGTAATCCTGCACACCAATCTGGGCAGAGCTCCCCTGGCCGAGGTTGCGCTGGAGCACGTTCGCCAGGCGGGAGCCGCCTACTCAAATCTGGAGTTTGATCTCAAATCGGGCAATCGCGGCCAGCGTGATGTCCACGTCGAGCACCTGTTTCGCAAACTTCTCGGCGACAATTACCGGCGAGGAGAGGCTTCGACGAAATCCACCGGGTTGGGGTCGGCTCGGAGGGGCGGCCCCGTTCCTCGACAGGCCGCCGTCTCCACCATTGTCGTCAACAACAACGCCGCAGCGGTGCTGCTGGCGCTGAATACTCTGGCCGAAGCCGGCGAGGTCATCGTCTCACGCGGTGAACTGGTGGAAATTGGCGGATCGTTCCGCATTCCGGATGTGATGACGAAGTCGGGCGCAATTCTGCGCGAAGTCGGCACTACGAATCGAACACGGATCTCCGATTACGCGCGTGCGTTCAATGATCGCACCCGACTGCTGCTGCGCGTACACCGTTCAAACTTCGAAATAACCGGCTTTACGAAACAACCTTCCGTGGATGAGATGGTGACCCTGTCGCGGGATCGCGGCGTGCCCCTGATGGAGGATCTGGGCAGTGGTGCGCTGTTTGACATGCGTGCGATCGCCATTATCGGTGAACCGGGCTTGCTCGACAGCTTGCGCAGCGGAGTGGACATCGTCACTTACAGCGGCGACAAACTGCTCGGTGGCCCGCAAGCCGGGTTGATCAGCGGACGGCAAGATTTGGTTGCGCGCATGCGTTCGAATTCCCTGTTCCGTGCTCTGCGCGTGGACAAACTCACGTACGCTGCTCTGGAAGCGACGCTGCTGGCGTATGTGAAACGGGATCACGATGCCATTCCAGCGTTGCGGATGATGCGGCTTTCCAAAGAAGAAATTGGAAATCGAGCCGAGGCTCTGCGAGCGAGATTCGCCCCATCGCCGTGGAGAGTCGCGATCGTTGAGGGAGAGTCGATCATCGGCGGCGGCGCCGCGCCGTCCGCGGTGTTGCCGACGCGGCTTTTGGCGTTGAGCTGTAAGGACCTTAGCGCCGAGGAGCTCGCCGCCCGGCTTCGCACATCCGATCCGCCGGTGATTGCACGCGTCGCCGAGGGGCGGGTGCTACTGGATTTGCGAACTGTATTTCCGGAGCAAGATTGTTCAATCGCAGATGTCGTGAACAGAATCGGTCCATGATCAACTCGCATCCAAACTCATATTGGCGCGCCTGAACACAATCGGCCATTCAACTCGCACCTTCGAGGAGTTGATTGCGGCTTTGCATGCCCATGCTATTGGTACCCTGGTTGATATCCGCGCCTTCCCCCTGTCGCGACGCTTGCCGCATTTCAATCACGAATCTCTGAGCAAGAGCTTGCCTGCGGCCGGAATCAAGTACGTTTGGATGAGGTCGCTCGGCGGCTATCGCAAGAAGATTCTTGACGATTCGCCCAACATTGGTCTACGCAACGCCAGCTTTCGCAATTACGCCGATCACATGCTCACGCCCGAATTTGAGAATGCCATGGCCGCCTTGATTTCACTGGCGGAGCAATCGCCGACGGCCTACATGTGTTCAGAGAGAGTGTATTTCCGCTGTCATCGCATGCTGGTGTCAGATTGGCTCGTTGCTCACCGTCATGAGGTGCAGCATATCGATGGCCCCGGAACGGCGCGGCCTCATAAGCTCACTGCCGAAGCGTGCCTCGTGGACGGACGGCTGATCTATCGCGGTGACCGGTTGCTGTAGATTTCGCATTGGCGCTTGCCGTTTTGGTCGAATCGCGAAGGTGCTCGCAATCCTCGGCAATGGGAAGTTGGAAAGGGGGAGTTCCTCCTATGATCGTAGGCACTGGCATCGACATCGCGGAAGTTCCGCGCATACGCAAAGCGATCGAGCGCTTCCCTGGCCGGTTTCTCGAACGCATATACACTGCCGGCGAGATCCGCTATTGTGACTCGAAGGCCAACCGCGTGGAGCGTTACGCCGCCCGCTTTGCGGCCAAGGAAGCTGCGATGAAAGCTCTGGGAACGGGCTGGAACCACGGAGTGCGGTGGCGCGATTGCGAAGTTGTGCGCATGGCGGGGGGACGCCCGAACATGGTTTTTCACGGGAAGGCTGCGGAATTCGCGGCCCAGCTCGGAGTGAAAAACTCCGCGCTCTCCATTTCTCACACTGTCGATCAGGCCATCGCGCAAGTTATCCTGGAAACTTAGTTCAGGGCAGATATTTAAAAAACAGCCACGAACCAAAGTGCTTCACTCGGTGCCTCCATCCGTGACATAGGCGTCGGCCTCAATCTCAATCAGCATCTGGGGAGAGATTAGCGCGCTGACCTCAATCATGGATGTGGCCGGCCGGATCCCACCGAAAAACTCGCCATGGGCTCGGCCGATCTTCTCCCAATCCGCAATATTGGTCACAAACATCCGAGTGCGGACCACGTCTTTCAGGCTGGCCCCAGCCATCTGCAGAGCAGTTTCGATATTTTTCAAAGTTTGCACAGCCTGGGCGTAAGCATCTCCCAGGCCGACAATCTTCCCATCGGCTCCCGTGGCGGTAGTCCCTGAGACGTGAACATGGGGACCAAGTTTCACCGCGCGCGAGTATCCGACGATGGGTTCCCAGGGTGCGCCGCTCGAAAAATTTCGCCGTTCTATTCGTGGTTGCATGACACTCATCCTCGACCGGCGTCCATTCTACAGAGTTGTTGATCGCAAGTTACTGGGTCCATCGAGCCTGGTTACTGTCGCCGATTGCATCGGAAGTTGGCAGCCGACGCAGCCGAGTGCCAGCGTCCATGCCCAAGAAAACCCCGGCGCGGCTGCTCACGTCTAATGCATTCGGAGATAGACAAAAGTCACTTGCGTTTGCAGTCGAAGTGAGGTATCAGTCACCATAAGCAATTGCGGGTCGAGTGATTGAAAGTCCTAGTAGCCGAGTGCTCTGGGAGGGACAAACACGATGATTTCGGAATCTCATCCCCTGCAGCAGCTTTTTCAAGAATTGGTGGGGCGCCACTACGCCGAGGAGATCGGCCTTCGTGACCCGCAGCTGGTCGCTTATGTCGCGCATCTGCTGGCCGAGTTTTGTGACGCCGATCAGCTATTCAAGATTCACGATACGGCGGATCGCCCGCTCGCCGATGTGGGAGAGATGCTGCTGGAGTCTGATCCAGTCTCCGGCCCGGCGGCCTCCTTTGATCGTGAGCGCCAGGTGCGCAAGCACATCGGGGACTACACCCTGTTTTTCACCGGCATGTTTCCCGAGAGCATCAATCACTTCCGCCTCCGCCATCAGCGCCTGGAAAATTTCGTGGATTGGATGAAAGCCGGCAAAGAGAGTTATTACATCGTCTCTAAGTTCGAACATTTCGAGTACACCAAGGTCGCGGCGCTGTTTGCCAACCTCTCGAGAAATTTTGAAGGATGCGTTTACGGATTAAATAGGGTGAAAAACGACCTGGAGGAGATGCAGCATCCCATCGCCCGTCGCGCCGATGAGCTGCTGATGTAGGATTCCAGCCGCTCGAAATGGAGGCCTCGGTGAGGGTTTAATCTTTTAATATCTTACGCCGTGGCGGTAGAAGCTCAGGCCCGCGTCCCCTTGGACCAACTTTCGAAATCTCACCAGGGGTCCAAACTTTTCCCCGGGATCAAATTTCTTCTCGTGCTCCGCAACCACCAGTGACATGGCCCACACCAGCCTAGAGTCCGCCAGAGCTCTCAGGGTCTCGCTGTACGCATCCCGCATCTTGTAGGGTGGATCAAGAAAAACGACGTCGGCAGCCACATGTTGTCGCTCCATCCGCCAGACCGCTCGGGCCAGATCGTCCCGCAATACTTTGAAACCGCTTTCGATACCGAGATGATTGAGATTGCGGCGAATCAGTTCCACGGCTGCGGTCGAGGATTCAACGAAGTAAACCTGACTGGCGCCGCGGCTTAGCGCTTCGATGCCCACTGCTCCGGTACCGGCATACCAGTCGATCCAGACGGTGCCCTCCAGTGCAGCAGGATTTCCCGCGGTCAGAACGTTAAAAAGCGCCTCGCGCAAGCGATCCGAAGTCGGGCGAATATTCATTCCGCGCTGCGAATAGAGCGGACGGCTTCCATATTTGCCGGCGATCACTCGCATGTCTCATGCACCTTCGGCTGGCCGAACCAATATATCCATCCATGTAGAATAACTGTAGTGGCGGGAGTTTCATGAGAAGCTGGTCGGTTTCTATAGGACGTCTGTTCGGCGTTGAAGTCCGCATTCACCTCACCTTCTTCGTCCTCCCGCTGTTCATTTTCTGGACGGAATACGGAGCACACGGTTCGGCCAACGGGCCCCGCGATCTCGCGCTGGTGGGCATCATTCTGGCCTGCGTCATCGCCCACGAACTCGGGCACATGCTGGCCGCCGCGCGCGCGGGCATCATCCCCAAAGCGGTCATTCTGCTGCCCATCTGTGGCGTGACCGTGGCAGACGAATCCCGGGTGGAGAGGCCGCAGTCGGGAGTGGCAGCCCTATCCCCTCGATGGCGGCCGCATTTTGCGAGCGTTGTTCTCGCGGACCATGGATTCCTCCGCAGCAACTCGGCGGGCTGTCTCCATCGGTAACACCATTGCCATGGTGCTTATCGTCTCCGGCCTGTTCAGCGACACTTGGCTAACCATGGTCGGAGTAATCGTCTTCTCGGCCGCGCAACTGGAGGAGCGGGCAGTCGTATTTCAGTCCGTGCTCGACAGCGTACGGCTGGAGGAAGTGATGCTCACCGACTTCGCCACGCTCTCGCCCGCAGACACGCTCGAAGACGCGCTGCAAAAGGCGGTGCACTCATTACAGGATGATTTTCCAGTGGTTCGCGGCAGCGACATGGTGGGAGTGATTTCGAAACAGCGCATCCTTGATGTGCTGCGCCTGGAAGGCAACGGCTACGTGCAGGCGGTGATGAACAAACTTTTTGAAGTGTCAGCGCGGCAGGAGTCACTCGCCTCGGCGTTCCGAAAGCTTACGGCCCGCAACCTCAGCATCATTCCCGTGGTAGAAGACCAGCGCCTCATAGGTATCGTGACTTTGCAGAACTTGATGCACTCCATGGCCCTGCTGGCCGAGAGCCGGAAACTGCGACGGGACAGCACAGAGTGAACTTCACCGCGGCGGTCGGATCTTTGATTTCCAGTTTTCGCTTTCCCGTTGCCGATTGCAATTCGCGACTTCGTGCAGCCGCATCGGGAATGATCAAAACAGCCGGACAGCTTTGGCCTGCTGCATGGCGGGAATCTTACGCAGCTTCTTCAGCACCTCCTCCGGTACGCGTCCGTCGATGTGCACCACCGCAATCGCCTCAGGTTGCGCGGCGGACTCTCCGTTGGCTGTCCGTCGACCCAAGGAAAAATTCGCGATATTGATTTTGTGCTCGCCAAGAATCGTGCCCACCTTACCGATCACACCGGGCACGTCACGATTTCGCAAGTAGATGAGGTTGCGTTCGAGGGGAGCCTCCACGTCGATGTCATCCACGTGCAGCAATCGCGGCGCGCTCTTGTGCAGCACCGCGCCCTTCACCAAGTGCTCTTCGCTCGCGGTCTTGAGCAGAATCGAGAGCACGCTGCCTGAACCCCCCGTGGAACCCTTTGCTTTGTGTGCTTCATGCACGCGCAAGCCACGCGAGTCAGCGATGGACGCGGCATTGACCAGGTTGGCTTTCTCTTCCAGGGCCTGGTTCAGGATGCCCTTGATGGCCGCATTTCGAATCAGCTCTGTTTTCCACTCGGCGATGTGACCGCTGTAGCGCAGCGAAATTTCCTCAATGGTCCCTTCGGAGACCTGAGCGAGAAAAGCTCCCAAGCGTTCGGCCAGCACGATGTAGGGCTGCATCACGGCATATTCCTCGGCAGAAACGGAGGGCACATTCACCGCATTCTGGATGACCCCATGCTTCAAATACTCCCTGACCTGCCGCGCAATCTGCACTCCCACGGCGTCCTGCGCTTCGTGTGTGGATCCCCCGGTGTGGGGCGTGAGCACTACATTTTCCAGCGCAAGCAAGGGTGAATTCTTCGGAGGCTCTTCGGCAAAGACATCGAGCGCCGCGCCTGCTACGCGGCCTTGCTTCAGTGCCCGCACAAGATCGCTCTCGTTCACTAACTCTCCGCGAGCGCAGTTCACCAGCCGTACGCCCTTCTTCATTTTCTTGATCGAACTGGCGTCAATCATTCTCGTGGTTTGTGGCGTGAGGCCCACGTGCAGGGTGATGTAGTCGGCAGTGGCGTAAAGTTCGTCCAGGCCAGACATGCGGATTCCCTGTTCCTTCGCGACTCCCACGGAGACAAACGGATCGTGCGCTACAATATCCATGCCGAACGCGTGGGCGCGCCGGGCGACTTCGATGCCGATGCGCCCCAGACCCACAACTCCCAGGGTTTTTCCTCGAAGCTCCGTGCCTTGCAGTGATTTCTTCTCCCATTTTCCCGCGTGCATGAGTGCGTCCGCCCGGCAGAGATGGCGGGCCATGGCCAGCATCATGCCCAGAGTCTGCTCCGCCACCGCCACGGCATTGGCACCCGGAGTGTTCATCACGGCAATGCCCTTATGCGTGGCGGCGTCGAGATCGATGTTGTCGACTCCCACACCAGCGCGTCCGATCACACGTAGTTTTTTGGCATGTTGAAGGAGCGCCGCGTCCGCCTGTACCGCCGAGCGGACGATCAGTGCGTCCGCAGACTCCAGATGCGTCGCCAGCTTGCCATCAAGCTGGTCCCAGGTGAGCACGGTCCAGCCCGGTTCCTTGAGCTCATCGACTGCCGCTGCTGAGATTTTTTCCGCGATGATGACTTTTGCCAATGCGTTCTTCCCCGTATCGGGAGCAACTTTCTAAGCAACGCCGCTGTAAACTTCAACGGCACCGCCCAGGCGACCACGCATGTCAGCGCCAACCAGCTTATCGCACAGGTCCCGGGCTCGGCCGACATGAATTCTGGCACGGTGCCGGTTACCGTGACCAAACCCGGTACCGCGGGCGGACCGTACGGCGGCGGCACACTGGCTGAAACTTCATCTCCTGAACTTTACGATCCACTAGCGAGGATGGGGACTAAGGATCTCCCCGGGCGCCCAGTCCTCAAGCTCCGATCAGTTGGCGCTTGTCGGACAGGCTGCCGGCGTAAACTTCCTGCGCTGCCCGAACCGCCGCGCCGTACTCTACGGGCTTGGCGGTCACTTTCGCTAATACGTGTTCGAGCGCGGCCAGGATGCCAATGGTGTCGAGGTAGTCGTAGTAGCCGATGTGCGCAATACGGAAGAGCTTGCCTTTCATCTCGCCCTGGCCGTTGGCTACGACGGCATCGAACGATTCGCGGAATTCCTTCACGATCACGCCGGCGTCGACCCCATCAGGCGAAGCGATGGCAGTCAGCGCCGATGCGGGTCGAGACGCGTAGAGTTTTAATCCCAGCGCCCTGGCGCCGGCGCGCGTCATCTCGGCGCACAATCCCGCATTACGCACGAGCTCTTGGCCTCCTTGGGCCAGATTTCCGTTGCCCATTTCGCGGATGAAGTCCAGCGCCGCCCCAAGCGCCGCAAACAGAGAGGTGGCTGGCGTATAGGCGGATTCGCCCTTAGCCGCGGACTTGCGCTCCTTGCGCAGATCAAAATAAAAGCGAGGTGAAGTGGTGGTCTCCATGCGTTTCCATGCCCGCTCGCTGACGGCGCAGTAAGCCAGGCCGGGAGGCATCATCAGAGCCTTCTGCGAGCCGCCAATGATGAAGTCCACCCCCCAGGAATCAACCTCGAGGTGCGTTGTGCCCAGCCCGGTGATGGCGTCCACGATGAATAGGGTGTCGTCTTGGGCGTGCACGATCTTCGCGATGCGTTCCACGTCGTGTCGCACGCCCGTTGAACTCTCCGTTGCCTGGACGTACACAGCGCGGATGTCGGATGTGAGCTTGGCCTGGATATCATCGAGCGAGAAGGTCTCGCCGTATGGCCGGCTCAGTACCTCGACTTTGCAACCGAAAGCTTTGGTCAGTTCCGTCCAGCGTTCGCCAAACTTTCCGGCCGTCAGCACTAGAACCTTGTCACCCGGGGAGGTGAGGTTCGAGACCGAAGCTTCCATCACGCCCGTGCCCGAACACGCCAGCACCAGCACATCATTCCGTGTGCCGATGAATTCCTTCATGTCGGCCAGCACACGCTGAAACAGCTCACGGAAGTCAGCGGTGCGATGATGCGCCGTAAACGACGCCATTGCCGTTTGCGCCGCAGGCAGCAGGGGCGTCGGTCCGGGAGTAAAAAGACGATTTTTGCGCAGCATTCCGGTAAAGTCCTTGAGATCCTGAAAATACTCGTCTCTAGGAGTTTACCGGAAGCTGGCAGATGGTTGCACCAGGAACGCCTTACCCTCATCACAACAGTCTCAAGGCAGGCAATGCGCACGCCTGAATTTATCCCCGCGCAGACTTGGACGCCAGAATCTCGGGCTTTTTAATTTCCGGAGGTTTCGCGAACAGATCTTGCGCCTTGGCAAAAAGAGCTTTGGCGATCTCGCCTTTCAGGTGCGCATTCCGGCCACTCTCGTCGGCGAAAGTATCAAAAATGCCATAACTCGACGGTCCCATTTTTATGGCATACCAGGTAATCGTCTCCGGTTCTTTTTCGGCCAGTGGTTGCGCGGACTTGAGAAATTTCTCCACTTCCTGCTCCTTGCCCGGCTTGGCTTCCAGTTGTGCCCAAATGGCAAGCTTTCCCATGGTGATTTTCCTCCTTGGGATGAGATGCACGAGATAGGCATTCGGTAGCGTATCCGTCTAGAACAACGAATGCTGGACAAGCGGCCCAATAAGGCGAGTCAGTGGGGAAGTGCAAAATATTTTCCCGCCTAACATTCGGTCAGGGTCCACAACGCCAACCGCTATAATCGCACCATGAGCCTCGTCGACCAGATCCAGAAAGACATCACGACCGCCATGAAAGCGCGCGAAGAGCAGCGCCTGTCCACTCTTCGGATGGTCAAGAGCGCGCTGAAAAACCGCGAAATCGAGAAAATGGCGCCCCTCGACGATAAAGAATCCCAGGCCGTGCTGACCACGCTGATCAAACAGCGCAAGGAGTCCGTCGAGCAGTTCACCAAGGGCGGACGCCAGGAGATGGCTGACAAAGAAACCGCCGAGATCGGCATCATCGAGGCCTATCTACCGAAAGCCGCGGGCGAGGCGGAAGTCGACGCTGGGGTGAAGGCGGTGATTGCTGAAATGGGCTCGCCCGGCATGAAAGATATGGGTACGGTGATGAAAAACGTCATGGCCCGCTTCGCCGGAGCTGGCATGCGCGTGGATGGCAAGATGGTCAGTGAAATCGTCAAGCGGG
>WNGQ01007341.1_pt1 | contig 10593 bp, 12 predicted proteins | sample 5407661 | NCBI WGS metagenome assembly WNGQ01 (sample SAMN13153382, study PRJNA577476) | soil metagenome | isolation source: 60 cm soil or saprolite under Garry oak tree replicate 2 | place: USA:California | collected 2016-06-15 | reverse complement strand
ATGAAGCGATTCGACTTGATGTTCGGCGTCAATGTCCGCGGCACGTATGCATGCTCGCAGGCGTGCCTTCCGCATCTGATTGCGTCAGCCGCCGCAGGACGCAACCCGCATATCCTCACCCTCGCGCCGCCGATCAACCTGCGTCCGCATTGGTTCAAGCAACACGTCGCCTATACGATGGCGAAGTACGGCATGAGCATGTGCGTGATCGGGATGGCCGAGGAATTCCGCGATGCCGGCGTTGCCGTGAATGCCCTGTGGCCGCGCACGATCATCGCAACCTCGGCGCTGGCGATGATCCCGGGAATCGCCGATCGGCTGGACAATTGCCGCCGCCCGGAGATTCTTGCCGACGCGGCGCACACGATCCTGAGCCGCGACGGCCCGCAGGCGACGGGCAACTTCTACATCGACGAGGATGTCCTGGCGCAGGACGGCGTCACCGACCTGACTCCCTACGCGGTCAAGCCGGGCGCGCCTCTGCTGCCGGATATCTTCCTGGATTGAGTCACGCTGCCATCTTCCCGTCCGGAAGAAAGAGGATTCCTAAGCGCCGCCGAAATAACCGCCTCGATCGCCGCCGCCTCCCCCGCGGTTGTTCCCACCACCGCCTCGATTGCTTCCGCCGCCTCGGTTGTTGCCACCCCCGCCGCGGTTGTTCCCGCCTCCTCCGCCGCGGTGACGGCCGCGTGCACCCGGCCCGCCGCGCGGACCCGGCGCGTTTCCACCCGATCCACCCGATCCGCCTCCACCCGGACCACCGCGCGGGCCCGGGGCGACGCCACGCGGCCCCGGCCCTCCACCACGCGGACCCGACCCGCCCTGACCGCCCACCCCACGGCGCTTGCCCGGCGGACCGTGCCATTGCCCGTGACCCTGACCTTCGCGCGGCGCAACCGGCGGTGGCGCGCGATTGCCATTGACCTCGTCGAGCGCCTCGTCGCTTTCTTCCTCCGCTGCCACATTCGCGCCGTTGCCGTCGACATCGTCACTCGCGTCATCCGCGTGCAGCGAATCGTGCTCCGGTGTACCCGGTGATCCCGATGGGCTGGCTTCGCGCCCTCTGCCCTGCGCGGCGTCCCCCATTCCAGCGGCCTGCAGCAGGCGCTGGAGCTCGGAGTGGTCCAGCTCGACCATTTGCCCGCGTTTCAGCTGGGGCGGCATGGCAACCACGCCGTATCGGATACGGATGAGACGGCTTACCATCAGCCCGAGCGCTTCGAACAACCTCCGCACTTCGCGGTTGCGTCCCTCCGGTAGTGTGACCTTGTACCAATGATTGGTGCCCTCGCCGCCTTCATCGGACAATGAGGTGACGCGCGCCATGCCGTCGTCCAGCGGCACACCTTCGCGCAACGCCCGTTCCTGCTCCGGACTGATGGTGCCGACGATGCGAACCGAATATTCCCGCTCGACCTCGTAGCGCGGATGCATGAGCCGGTTAGCGAGCTCGCCAGAGGTCGTGAACAGCAGCAACCCTTCGCTGTTGAAATCCAGCCGCCCGACTGCGATCCATTTGGCGCTGCCCAGCCGCGGCAGTTTGTCGAAAACCGTGGGCCGGCCCTCCGGGTCGGCACGGCTGACGATCTCGCCGGTCGGCTTGTGATAGAGCAACACCCGGGCGCGCGGCGGCGCAAAGCGCAGCCGCACCAACTCGCCGTTGATGCGGATCTGGTCATTCGGCCCGACTTTCTGTCCCACCTCGGCCGGCATGCGGTTGACCGTGATCCTGCCGGCGATGATCAGCTCTTCGAGACCACGCAGCGAGCCATAGCCGCATTGCGCAAGCACCTTGTGCAGGCGTTGCGGCTCGGTAAAGACGGGCTCAGTGGAACGTCGGGTTGGTTTCCGGTGCATCGCGCTCTGCGTCCCCCGCACCGGGTGCGGCGAGGTCAGCGGATGCGGATGCCGGTGTCCCGAGGATCGGACTCGCGAGCGCGAGTTCTGCCTCGGCGGCCTTTGCGGGGGCATCGGGTAGCTCCAGGAGGTGGGAAGTGTCGAGCTCTGCCAAGGGCGGGAGCTCGGAGAGTGAACGCAGGTTGAGGTCGTCGAGAAACTGCTTGGTAGTGGCGTACAGCGCGGGTCGACCCGGAGTCTCGCGATGCCCGACGACCTCGATCCACTGCCGGTCTTCGAGCGTCTTGATCATCTGGGTCGATACCGCTACGCCGCGGATCGACTCGATGTCGCCCCGCGTTACGGGTTGCTGGTAGGCGATGATCGCCAGCGTCTCCATCGTCGCGCGCGAATAGCGCGGCGGTTTTTCCGGCGCAAGCCGGTCGAGATAAGGTTGCAGCTCGGGCTTCGCACGAAAGCGCCAGCCGCTTGCGACCTGGGTCAGCTCGACGCTGCGCTCGGCCCACGTGGTCCGGATGTCGTCGAGGAGCTTGCGCACGAGGTCCTGCTCGAGCGGCGGGTCGAACAGCTTCGCGAGCTCTCCGGCGCCGAGTGGCTCGCCGGCGACCAGCAGGGCCGCCTCGATAATGCTCTTGATTCCGGCCAGATCGTCGGTCATTGCAAAGTCGCGTCCGCTATCTCTGTTCATACTTCATTGCGCTTCCGCTTCGAGCACGAAGTTCCGATCGCCCTTGCGCTGGACGTAGATCGGCGCGTACGGCTCGGCCTGCGCGACTTCCAGGAGCTGCTCTCGCGCCATCTCGAGGATCGCCAGGAACGTGACGATCAGCCGGGGCACGTCGACGCGGTCCTCGAACAGCGCGGTGAACTCGAAAAAGCGACCCGGCTCGATGAGCTTCAGCAGCCGGCTCATCTGGCTCCGTACCGAGAGCTGCTCCCGTGTGACGAGATGGTGCCGATTGGCGCGTGCGCGTGCCACGAGGACCGCCCACGCGGCCTTGAGATCGTCGGGCCGCACGTCGGGCAGCCGCGCGGCCGCGACTCGGTCGAACCAGACCCGGACCAGAGCAAAATCGCGCTCGGCCTGCGGCAACGTGTCGAGCGCGTGCGCGCCGGCTTTCATCCGCTCGTACTCGAGCAACCGCCGCACCAGTTCGGCGCGCGGATCTTCGGCATCGTCGCCGGCCAGCGCAGCAGGCCTCGGCAGAAGCAGCCGCGACTTGATCTCGATCAGCACCGCGGCCATCAGCAAGTACTCGGCAGCGAGCTCGAGCTGCGTGCGTCGCATCATCTCGACGTAGCCCAGGTACTGGCGCGTGAGCTCCGCCATCGGGATGTCGAGCACGTTGATGTTCTGCTTGCGGATCAGGTAGAGCAGCAAATCGAGGGGTCCCTCGAAGGTCTCCAGGAAAACCTCGAGCGCCTCGGGCGGGATGTAGAGGTCCTGCGGCATCTCGAGCAGCGGCTCGCCGTAGACGCGCGCCACCGGCGCACCGGCCGCCTGCGCGAGATCGATGATCGGCTCCTTGGCGGGCGCCGCGCTCATGTGTACACCAACCCCATCACTTCGCGCACGTCGCGCATCGTTTCCTCGGCAAGCTTGCGTGCGCGCTCGCAGCCGTCAGCCACGATCGCGCGCACGAGCGACGGGTCGTCGAGATATTTCTGCGCGCGCTCCTTGATCGGCTCCTGCTCGGCAATGATCGCGTCGATCACCGGCTGCTTGCATTCGAGGCAACCGATGCCCGCGGTCGTGCAGCCCTTCCGTACCCAGGCCTGTCTCGTTTCGTCCGAATAGATCTTATGCAGCGGCCATACCGGACATTTCTCCGGCGTGCCCGGATCCGAGCGGTGCACGCGCGCCGGATCGGTCTGCATGGTGCGCACCTTGCGGGTGATCGACGCCGGATCCTCACGCAACATGATCGCGTTGCCATAGGACTTCGACATCTTCTGGCCATCGAGGCCGGGCACCTTGGGCGTCTCGGTCAACAACGCCAGCGGCTCGGGGAGAATCATTCGTCTCGAACCTTCGAGATAGCCGAACAGCCGCTCGCGATCGCCCAGCGCCAGATTCTGCGCCTCGTCGAGCATCTCCCGCGCCGCTTCGAGCGCTTTCTGGTCGCCCTGTTCCTGAAACGCCGTGCGCAACTGCTCGTAGCGCTTGGAGCGCTTCGAGCCAAGCTTCTTGATCGCGGCCTTCGCTTTTTCCTCGAACCCGGGCTCGCGCCCGTAGACGTGATTGAAGCGGCGCGCGAGCTCGCGCACGAGCTCCACGTGCGAGACCTGATCCTCGCCGACCGGCACCATATTCGCGCGATAAAGCAGGATGTCGGCGCCCTGCATCACCGGATAGCCCAGAAAACCGTACGTCGACAGATCTCGGTCGCCCAGTCTTTCCTGCTGCTCCTTGTACGTCGGCACGCGCTCGAGCCAGCCGACGGGCGCGATCATGCCGAGCAACAGCGCCAGCTCCGCGTGCTCGGGCACACGCGACTGGATGAAGACCGTCGCGCGGGACGGATTGATACCGACCGCGAACCAGTCAACGAACATTTCCCACACGCTCTCCTCGATCGTTTCCGGAGAGTCGTAGTGCGTCGTCAGCGCGTGCCAGTCGGCGGCGAAGAACAGACACTCGTACTCCTCCTGCAGCTGCACCCAGTTCTTGAGCGCGCCATGATAGTGCCCGAGGTGCATGCGTCCGGTCGGCCGCATGCCGGAGAGCACGCGGTCAGCGAACATCGCGACTCAGCCGTTGTGAAACCCGCGGGTTCATGCGATGCCGACCAGGCGGCCTATCGCATAGCGGCCAAAGTCGAGCACGCGCGAAGGAAGATCGGTCTTCATCAGCACGATCATGAGCAATATTACAATCGCGAACCCGTAACGCTCGAGATGCGCATACGCTGCTGCCGCGGATTGCGGAAGCAGGCTCAGCGCCATTCGTCCTCCATCGAGAGGAGGAATCGGTAACACATTCAAGATCATCAGTAATACGTTGACGTCTATGCCCGCTATCGCCATCTCCGTCGTGGCCGCGTCTTCGAACGCACCGCCCGGCATCGCGAACTTCAGCAATATGGCCCAAGCCACGGCCATCGCGAAGTTCGCGAACGGGCCCGCGCCCGCCACCCACAACATGTCCCGCTTCGGATGGCGCAAGTTGCCGAAGTTCACGGGCACCGGCTTCGCCCAGCCGAAAATGAACAACGGCGCTCGGGTCAGGACCGAGACCGCGATCAGGAAACCCGGTACTGCAATCGTTCCGATCGGATCGATGTGCTTCAGCGGGTTCAGCGTGACCCGGCCGAGCATGTAGGCGGTCTGGTCGCCGAACTGCCGGGCGACAAAACCATGAGCCGCCTCGTGCAAAGTGATCGCCAAGACCACCGGCACCGCCCAGAGCACGATGGTCGCGAGCGACAACTCCATCACCCGCCATTCTACCAGCTACAACCACAAAACCCAACGCATTCAAGGTTGAGGCTGTGGAGGCACAAGTCCCAGCTGCGCAGGATCGCCCCGCCCTGCGCGAATGACCACCGGCGGCGATACCGCGAGATCGACGACGGTCGTCGGCTCGAGATGACACGCGCCGCTGTCGATGATGAGATCGAGCTCGCGCTCGTACTGCGCGCGAATGGCCGCTGGATCGTTCAGCGGATGTGCCGCGCCCGCCGGGATCAGCGTCGAGGAAAGCAGAGGCTCACCCAGCTCGGCGAGCAACGCGCGCACCACCGCGTGATCCGGCACTCGAATGCCGACGGTTCGGCGGCCCGGATGCCTCAGCCGCCGCGGCACCTCGCGCGACGCAGGCAACAGAAACGTGAAGCTGCCCGGAACGCCTTCCTTCACGATGCGAAACTGCCAATTGTCGAGCTGGGCATAGCGCCCGACCTCGGCCAGATCGCGGCACACCAGTGTGAGATGGTGGGTGTCATCGACTTGTCGCAACGCGCGAATGCGCTCCGCGGCCGGTGCATCGCCGATCCGGCAACCCAGCGCATAACTGGAGTCCGTCGGATAAGCGATCACCCCGCCATTGCGGACGATCGCCGCGGCCTGGCGAATCAGGCGCTGTTGCGGATCGATGGGGTGAATCGAAAAATATTGAGCCACGAGGTTCAGGGCAGCTCCACGCGCTCGCGCCGCCCTTCGCTATATAATCCGCCCTTATTCTAACGCGGAGCCATTCCGCGTCGTACCAGTGAATCTCCAACAGATACGCTATCTCTGCGCCGTCGTCGACCACGGCCTGAACGTCTCGGTCGCCGCCGATGCGCTATTCACCTCGCAGCCGGGCATCAGCAAGCAGATCCGGCAGCTCGAGGACGAGCTCGGCGTGCCGATTTTCATCCGCCAGGGCAAGCGGCTCACCGCGTTGACTGCAGGCGGAGAAGTGATCGTCGCCACCGCGCGGCGCGCGCTGCAGGAGCTCAATAATCTGAAGCGCGTCGGCGCCGAGTTCAAGGCCGAAGACGTCGGCACGCTCGCCGTCGCGACCACGCACACCCAGGCGCGTTACATCCTGCCGCCGGTGCTCAAGCGATTCTCGGAAAAGTATCCGCGAGTGCGCCTGTTGCTGCACCAGGGCAATCCCATCCAGGTCGCGGAACAGACCGCGCGGGCCGAAGTCGATGTCGGCATCGCCACCGAGGCACTCGCCGACTTTCCCGATCTCGTGACGCTCCCCTGCTACACCTGGAACCGCTGCGTGCTCGTCCCCAAGGGGCATCCGCTGGCCAGGGAAAAGCCGCTGACCCTCGAAGCGCTGGCGCGCTTCCCGATCGTCACCTACGACTTCAGCTTCACCGGTCGCTCGCAGATCAACGCCGCGTTCACCGCCAAGGGCCTGAGCCCCAACGTCGTGCTGACCGCGCTCGACGCCGACGTGATCAAGACCTATGTCGAGCTCGGCCTGGGTGTGGGCATCGTGGCCCAGATGGCGTACGACGCGACGCGCGATCGCCAGTTCGAGAAGCTCGAGGCGAGCCATCTGTTCGCGCCCAGCACTACCCGCCTCGCCCTGCGTCGCGGCGTCTACTCCCGCGGCTTCGTCTACGAATTCATCACCATGTTCGCGCCGCAGTACGACCGCGCGGCAATCGAAGCTGCGCTCAAGGGCGATGGCGAACAGTATGAACTGTGACCCTGGCACGACCCGCGCGCGTCGCGGGCCGCGTCGACCGCGCGCCTGGCTTGCTGCCTTCCTCGCCCTCGCCTTGATCGAAGCGACGACGCTGTTCGCGGCCGAGTTGCCCACGGTCGAGTTGGCCATCAAGGGGCATCGCCTCGTCGCCGAAGTCGCCGCGAACGACTCCACGCGGATGACAGGACTGATGAACCGGTTCAGCCTGCAGCCCGATCGCGGCATGCTGTTCGTGTTCGGTGCCGCGCAGCCGCAAGCGTTCTGGATGAAGAACACCTACGTACCGCTGTCGATCGCGTTCATCGGCAGCGATGGCACGATCCTCAACATCGAAGATATGGCGCCGCTGACCGAGACCACGCACCCGTCGCGCGGCCCGGCCCTCTATGCGCTGGAAATGAAAAAGGGATGGTTCGACCAGCGCGGAATCAGATCCGGCGACAGCGTGTCAGGCTTGGAGAAGGCACCGCGAGCCCGAGAATAACCGTTGGTACGAAGGACAGTAGCGCGATCAGCGCCAGCGCATGCTGCGGCTGATGACCGCGCCGAGGCTTCTTCCCAGCGTGGCGCCGAACTTGCGCGCCAGGCGTTCGCTGATATTTTCCTTGACCGTGAAGTCGACAACGTCCTCCGCCTTGATCACCTCCCGCGCGACATACTCGACGCTGCCCAGGCCATCGGCAAGACCGAGATCGACGCTGCGCGCGCCGTTCCATACCAGGCCCGAAAACAGCTCGGGCGTTTCCTTGAGACGCGCGCCGCGCCCGGCCTTGACCACGCCGATGAACTGCTGGTGGATTTCGTTGATCATCTTCTGGGCGTAGTCCCTCTGCTGCGGCGTCATGGGCGAGAACGGGTCGAGAAAGGTCTTGTTCTCGCCCGCGGCCAGCGCCCGGCGCTCGATCCCGAGCTTGTCCATCACGCCGACGAAGCCGAAGCCGTCGATGATCACGCCGATCGAGCCGACGAGACTGGCCTTGTCGACATAGATCTTGTCGGCAGCAACGGCAGCGTAGTACGCGCCCGAGGCACAAACTTCCTCGACGACCGCGTAGATCGGAATCGCGGGGTACTTCGCGCGCAGCCGCCGGATCTCGTCGTTGATCTCTCCGGCCTGGACCGGGCTGCCACCGGGGCTGTTGATGCGCAGCACCACGCCCTGCGTGCCCTTGCTCTTGAACGCCGCCTGCAGACCGGCCATGACGTTCTCGGCGCTTGCCGGCCCGTCGGAGTCGAGCTCTCCGCGCAACTCGACCTGCGCGGTGCACTTGTCGCTGCACGAGCGCTGGCTCTCGCTGAGCGCGCCGATGGCGGCGAACAGCCCAACGAATAGAAACCCGAAGATCAGCAACTTGAAGAAGATGCCCCAGCGGCGGGCGCGCGTCTGCTCGCGCAGCCCCTCGGTGGCGAGCTGCTCGATGACCCGGCGTTCCCAGCTTTCCTCGGCCATGTTCAATCCTCGCTGCAATAGACGCCACCCTCGCGTTCGCAGACTGCGACGGTGGCCAGACGGGCGCCGCGGCACGGTCCCTCGATGCACATGCCCGTGTCGGGCTGGTACAGCGCGCCGTGCGTGGCGCAAATCAAGTATAGCCGCTCGGCGTCGAAGAACTCGCCTGGGTTCCAGTCGAGCTCGGTGGCCTGATGCCGGCATTCGTTGACGTACGCACGCACCACGCCGTGGAAGCGGACCGCGAAGGCCGGGAGCGGCACGCCGGCGCGTTCGACTTCGAACCGGACACCGGCGCCGCCGTCGACCAGCACCGCGCTGGTGCAGATCAGGCGTTCGCGGCGAGCCATGCGGCGAGCTCCGTGATCGACGCCACACTGGCCAGCGCTGAGCAACCGGCCAGCCCCTCGGCGGCGTGCGCGCCGTAGGTCACGGCGAGCGCAGAGGCCCCCGCGTTCCGCGCGAGCTCCAGGTCGTGCGTCGTATCCCCGATCATCAACGTCTCTGCGGGCTCGACGCCGCAGCGGTCCATCAACGCGAGCAGCATGTCGGGGTGCGGCTTGGGGAAGCCTTCGTCGGCGCAGCGCGAGGCGATGAAGCGGTGCTCCAGGCGCTGCTGGACGAGCGCGCGCGTGAGCCCGGCGCGAGCCTTGCCGGTCGCGATTGCAAGCAGGAAGCCGCGCGCGTCCAATTCGTCGAGCATCTCGCGCGCGCCGGCGAACAACGGTATCTCCGGTTCGCGCGAGATGTAGTGGTGGCGATAACGCTCGGACAGGCGCGGATAGTCCGCCGCCGGCAGCGTCGGCGCCACGTGGCGCAGCGCATCGGCGAGACCCAGGCCGATGACAAAGCGGGCCGCGACATCGTCGGGCGGCGGCAAATCCAGGTCGCAACACGCTCGCTGGATCGCTTCGGCGATGATCGTCGTCGAGTCGGCCAGCGTGCCGTCCCAGTCGAACACCAGCAGCCGGAAGCGCCGCGGGGCGGGCGGCTTATCGCGCGGCATCGGTGCTATCGGCTGCGTCCAGCCTCTCGATGAACGCCGCGAGGTCGGGAGGCAGCGGGGACTCGAGCCTGAGCTGCCGCGACTCGGTCGGGTGCGGCAGCGTGAGGCGCCACGCGTGCAGGAACATCCGCTTTAGACCCTGCTTCGCCAGTGCCTTGTTCCAGGTGAAGTCGCCGTACTTGTCGTCGCCCGCCAGCGGGAAATCCAGATGCGTGAGATGGACTCGGATCTGATGCGTGCGGCCCGTGTGCAATTCGGCTTCGAGCAGGCTCATGGGCGGCGCCGACGCGGTCCAGACCTGGCGCCGATGGAACACCGTCCGCGCCATCTTCCCCCCGTCGTGCTCGATGCGGACTCTTCGCTCGCCGGCGCCGGTCAGGAACTTGGTGAGCGGCAGCTCGACCTTGCGCACCGCGTCGCGCCACCGGCCCTTGACCATCACCAGATAGCGCTTGTCGGCTTCGCCGTCGCGAAAGCTCGCGTGCAACGCGAGCAGCGCGGCGCGCTTCTTGGCCACGAGGAGCACGCCGGAGGTGTCACGGTCCAGGCGATGAACGAGCTCGAGGAAGCGCGCGTCGGGCCGGATCGCGCGAAGCTGCTCGATCAGTCCGAAGGCGATCCCGCTGCCGCCGTGAACCGCAAGGCCGGCCGGCTTGTCGATCGCAATCAACGCATCGTCCTCGTGCAGGATCGGCAGCACCATCGACCGGACGGGAGCGCGCAACGGCGCCCGCTGAGGCTCGGCGGTACGCACCGGCGGGATGCGCAGGTCGTCGCCCGCGGTCAGGCGCGCATCGGGCCGGACGCGCTTGCGATTGAGCCGCACCTCGCCGCTGCGCAGGATCCGATAGATGTGACTCTTGGGCACGCCTTTGAGCACGCGCAGCAAGAAATTGTCCACGCGCTGCCCGGCACCGGCCTCGTCGATGGCAAGGTGATTCACGGCATCCTTGCTTAAATCCTTCATTTCCTTATAATATCTGTCAACAACACGCGGTAGGAAAAGTCGGCGGGCTTGAAAGAGGGCGGGAAACCCGCTCCGATCGCTGACTGGGGCGGCCCGGAACTAACGGCCGCGGTGCCTCGCGAGTTGCCCCGTGAGGGGGAAAGGTTAAATCGGCTCACCGT
>WNGQ01007340.1_pt1 | contig 10594 bp, 11 predicted proteins | sample 5407661 | NCBI WGS metagenome assembly WNGQ01 (sample SAMN13153382, study PRJNA577476) | soil metagenome | isolation source: 60 cm soil or saprolite under Garry oak tree replicate 2 | place: USA:California | collected 2016-06-15 | reverse complement strand
TATGGACGCGCTCGAGCAGAGCATCGCCGGTGGAGCACCAAATAAAGGCAAGAAACCGCGGAAGAGAGTCTCGGGGCAAAAGAAAATGCTTCTGCCCATCGAAGGAAAGCGCGCAGCCGAAAAGAAGGCCGCAAAGCCAGAGCGGGCTTCGGGACGGCGAAAGGCTGGGTAGAAAAAAATTCCCTCTCAGCGTTCCCGCTAACCGGCTCTCTTGCAGAGCCAGAAAAGAGCCAAAAATTCTTGGGCGCCTGCCAAGTCATTGATAAATGGCGCGCCCGGAACGATTCGAACGTCCGACCCCCAGATTCGTAGTCTGGTGCTCTATCCAGCTGAGCTACGGGCGCGTTTTTCGCTGGCCATCCTTGGCCCGGAGGTCCGGATGCATTCCGAAATATTGACCTGAAGGCCGCGAAAGAGCGCTTTAGCTACCCGCTCCGAACCCGATTGGCAAGGTCTGGGACGCGGGTATCTGCGCATCGGTTTTGGCCTCGCGAGCAGGGTGAAATATCCGGCAGATCCAGCAAAGATGCGGGTTTACGCCCGCGCCCGCTCGTCGCGGACGCTTTGCAGCTCGACCGGCCGGTCCGGGATGACGATCCGGAAGGTGGCGCCGATGGTGCCCTCGACCAATTGGATATCTCCGCCATGGGCGCGGACCAGTTCCGCGGCAATGGCAAGCCCGAGTCCGCTGCCGCCCGGCCGCCCCGAGCTCTGGAACGCCTCGAACAGGTGTTCGCGCGCCTTGGCCGGCACGCCGGGACCGGTGTCGGCAACCTCCAGGATGGCCACCGCCCCCTCGCGCCGCCCGGTGACGCGGATCTGCTGGATGCCGGAATCGCCGGACGGACGGCTCTCGAGGGCCTGCGCGGCGTTGCGTACCAGGTTCAACAGCACGCGAAACAGCTGGTCGGGATCGGCATCCACCTTGAGCCCACGCTCGATGGCGCTGATCCAGGTGATGGAGGCATCGGTCGCCAGGCCTGCGGTTTCGCGGACCTCGATCACGGTCGGTTCGATCGGGATCATGCGGCGATCGGGCGCGGCCTCCTGGGCACGGCCGTAGGACAGGGTCGACTGGCAGAAGGCGATGGCCCGCTCCAGCGAGCGCATCAGCTTCGGTGCGAACCGCTGCACCCGCGGATCCGGCACGCTGGCGAGCTGGTCGGACAGGAGTTGCGAGGACGCCAGCAAATTGCGCAGATCGTGGTTGATCTTGGAGACGGCAAGACCGAGCGCGGCGAGCCGGCTCTTCTGATGCAGCATCGAGACCAGGTCGCGCTGCATGTCGCTCAATTCGCGCTCGGCGACCCCGATCTCGTCGCCGCGCTGGCTCGGCACGATGATCCGTTCCGAGCTTTCGGGATCCTCGTGGAAGGCGACGAGACTCGCGGTCAAGCGGCGCATCGGCCGCACGAACAGGAAATGCAGGGCGAGATAAACCAGCGCCACGGCGAAAACCGCGAGCAGGAGCGTGACCTCCAGCAGATTGCGCGAAAAACGATACATCGCCCGCCTGAGCGGCTTTTCGTCGGTCACGACCTCGATGAATTGGGCGCTGCCGGGGGCAGGCCCGACCACGCGGATCGCCTGATCGCCGGTTTCCGTCATCATCTGCAGGGAATACATGATCGACGACCAGGCCGTCATCTCACGCATGTCGATGTCGTGGTCGATCGCCGCCGGCAGGTCGGCGCCGGCCAGGAGCCGCCGCTGCTGCCCCATCTTGATGGCGACCGCGCGGGCGCCGATGCTGGTCAGAATCTGGCGCGCAAGCGAGTCCGGCACCATCCCCAGCGGCGCGGCGTCGAGCACCAGCGCCGCCGTGTTGGCGGCCGCCAGCCGGTCGTTCAGCCGGTTGGTCCAGAAATTGGCGATTGCGGGCACGTAGATCAGCACCGCCGCGATCATGACCAGCGGAATGGTTAAAAGCAGCAGCTTGCCGGACAGCCCCAGCCGTCGCGGCATCCTGCACATTCGTTGCGTTGTGCCCTGTTCGTCGTCGGTCGCTGTCACGCGCTCTGCCTTCAATGGCTGCCTCAAGAATGCGGCCCGGCCCGGAAGGGGTCAAATTACCGTTCGCTAATGTCCGCCGGTTCCGATTTAGGCATCGCCGGCATCCGCCGCCATCCGCTTACATAAAAACACCACGAAAACCCTTATATTCACGCCTGCGGCGGCGCCTTGACGATTGTCTGGCCGCGGCCCGTTTACGGCGAGCGATCGATTGACGAAAAGGGGGCGCTCGCTTATAAGCCGCGCCAACTGTCCGCGATGACCCGGTCCGACCGGGGGCGGCTCATTGGGGCCGGAAACGGCCCATTCTGAGCCGGCCAGCATCATCGGACTTGATCTCATCAACAGGCAGATTGCCCGGTCAGCGGAGAACCACCCGTGAAGCGGACTTATCAACCCAGCAAACTGGTGCGCAAGCGCCGTCACGGCTTCCGCGCCCGCCTCGCCACCGCCGGCGGCCGCAAGGTCCTCGCCGCGCGCCGCGCGCGGGGCCGCAAGCGTCTGAGCGCCTGAACCGGGGCCCGGGCCTCCCGGAGAATCAATCATGGAACGGCTACGGCAGCGGGCGGACTTCCTCGCCGTTGCCAATGGCGCGCGGGCCACGAGCGCGGCCTTCGTCGTGCAGCGCCGACCTCGCGAGGATCAGGGCCCGATCCGGATCGGCTTTACCGTCACCAAGAAGAACGGCACCGCCACGGAGCGCAACCGCATCCGCCGCAGACTTCGCGAACTGGTGAAGCGGCTCGACCTCCTATCGATGCGGCCGCACAGTGATTATGTGCTGGTCGGGCGGCGCGCCGCTCTCGGCCGCGACTTCACGACCATGCTCGAGGATCTGCGTTCGGCGCTCCATCGCCTTGACCGTCAAGGCGATGGAGCGTCAAGGCGCCTTGACCGTCAAGGCGCGAAACGGCCGCCCCCGGCAGGACACACGGACTGAATGACGAGACATTGAACGATGACCGACAATCGCAACACCATTATCGCCGTCATTCTCTCCGGCCTCGTGCTGATCGCCTGGCAATATTTCTACAATGTGCCGCAGATGGAAAAGCAGCGCGCGCAGAGCCAGATGCAGGCAGAGCTCGCCAAGAAAGCTCCGGGCGCAGCACCGTCGGCGGCCGCACCTTCGACGACGCCGCAGGCCGGCAGCGTTCCCACCCCGTCGGCTCAGGGGCCGGCGACGGCGCCGGCGTCCACCGGACCGGTCGTCAACCGGGACGCAGCGATTGAGGCCACACCGCGGATCAAGATCAACAGTTCGCGCCTGTCGGGGAGCATTTCCCTGAAGGGCGCCCGGATCGACGATCTGGCGCTCGTACAGTTCCGCGACACCGTCGATCCCGCCTCGCCGGCGATCGTGTTGTTTTCGCCCTCGGGCACGGCAAGCCCGTATTACGCGGAATTCGGCTGGGTTCCGGCCGCGGGCTCCACCGTCAGGCTTCCCGACCAGAACACGACCTGGGAGCAGGAAGGCTCGGGCGAGCTCACGCCGACGACCCCGGTCACGCTGAAATATGACAATGGCGACGGCCTCACCTTCCGCCGCATGGTCTCGATCGACGACCGCTACATCTTCACCATCAAGGACGAGGTCGCCAACGTCGGCAATGCGGCGGTGACGCTCTACCCGTTCGGGCTGATCTCACGGCACGGCACCCCGCAGGTTTCCGGCTATTACATCCTGCATGAGGGCCTGATCGGCTATCTCGGCGATCAGGGCCTGCAGCAATACGCCTACAAGAAGATCGACGACGACAAGAGCGTCAGCTTCAAGGTCACCGACGGCTGGCTCGGCATCACCGACAAATACTGGGCGGCGGCGCTTTTGCCCGCCACCAACGCGCAACTGCAGGCGCGCTACTCGTCCAATCTCGTCGGCGCAATCAGAACCTACCAGACCGACTACCTCCAGGATCCGCAAACCGTTCCGATCGGCGGCTCTGGCGGCGTCACGACGAGGCTGTTCGCCGGCGCCAAGGAGGCCAGCGTCGTCGGCATCAACTTCCCGATCGGCGGGCTTGGCGGCTACAACCAGCAGCTCGGGCTCAACCACTTCGATCTTCTGATCGACTGGGGCTGGTTCTACTTCATCACCAAGCCGATGTTCCTGGCGCTGGATTTCTTCTACCGCCTGGTCGGCAATTTCGGCATCTCGATCCTGCTGGTGACCGTGCTGGTGAAGCTCCTGTTCTTCCCGCTCGCCAACAAATCCTACGCCTCGATGGCGAAAATGAAGTCGGTACAGCCGCAGCTCGCCGCGCTGAAGGAACGCTATCCCGACGACCGGGTGAAGCAGCAGCAGGAGATGATGGAGATCTACAAGAAGGAGAAGATCAACCCGATCGCGGGCTGTCTTCCGGTCGCTCTGCAGATTCCCGTGTTCTTCTCGCTCTACAAGGTGCTGTTCGTCACCATCGAAATGCGCCACGCGCCGTTCTACGGCTGGATCAAGGACCTGTCGGCGCCGGATCCGACCAACCTGTTCACCCTGTTCGGGCTGTTGCACTTCGATCCGACGCAATTGCCGGTGTTCGGCCATTACCTCGCGCTCGGCGTCTGGCCGATCATCATGGGCATCACGATGTTCTTCCAGATGAAGCTCAATCCGACGCCCCCCGATCCGACCCAGCAGTTGATCTTCACCTGGATGCCGCTGATCTTCACCTTCATGCTCGCGGGCTTCCCGGCGGGGCTCGTGATCTACTGGGCCTGGAACAACACGCTGTCGGTGCTGCAGCAGAGCTTCATCATGCGCCGCAACGGCGTGAAGGTGGAATTGTTCGACAATCTCAGGGCGACGTTCGTTTCGAAGAAGGCCGAATCGAAGACGTGACGATGCGGGAACCGTCATTGCGAGCGCAGCGAAGCAATCCATCTCGCCGCGGCAAGAAAGAGTGGATTGCTTCGTCGCTTCGCTCCTCGCAATGACGGGAGTGAGAGCCTTCCCATGACCACGGACATCGACAGCGAGCTGATCGAAGCGGGGCGCAAATTGTTCGCCGGCGATTGGCGCTTCGTCTGGGCCGCACCCTCGATCGAGACCCTGCCGCCGATGGGAGCCGTCGAGGTCGCCTTTGCCGGCCGCTCCAATGTCGGCAAGTCCAGCCTGATCAACGCGTTGACCGGCCGCAACGCGCTGGCGCGAACCTCGCACACGCCGGGTCGCACCCAGGAGCTGATCTTCTTCGACGGCCCCGAAAAAGCGGGGCTTCGGCTGGTCGACATGCCCGGCTATGGCTACGCCGCCGCGCCCAAGGCCAAGGTCGCGTCGTGGACCGCGCTGATCCATCAATTCCTGCAGGGCCGCGCCACGCTGGCCCGCGTCTATGTGCTGATCGATGCGCGGCATGGCCTCAAGGACGTCGATCTCGACGTGCTGAAGACACTCGACAAGGCGGCCGTCAGTTACCAGGTCGTCCTCACCAAGGCCGACCAGGTCAACCCGGCCGAACTCGAGGCCCGGATGGCCGAGACCGCGGCCGCGCTCGCCAAACATCCGGCGGCGTTTCCGCAGGTGCTGGCGACCTCGTCGCGCAGCGGCGAAGGCGTGCCGGACCTGCGCGCCGCCATCGTGCGGCTGCTGGCGGAACGCGAACGATGAACCGGGTGTTCCGCATTCTGGTTGGTCTTGCCGCGATCATGGGCGCCGATGGTGTCATCCTGGCAGCGTTGTCCACCCATCAGGCCGATGCATCGCGGCTTGGTGCGGCCTCCTCCATGCTGCTGTTTCACGCGACCGCAGTGCTAGGGACCGTGGCACTGGCCGAGCGGGGTCTGATCCAGCTAGGAATCGGACTTGCCGCCGCATCCGGCTTCGTCCTGGCAGCCACCTTGTTCGCCGGCGACCTGACTTTGAGGCAGTTTGCCGGCCATGCATTGTTTCCGATGGCGGCGCCGACCGGGGGAACGCTGCTGATCGCAAGCTGGCTCGCGCTTGTGGTCGCAGCCGCCTGGCCAAGGCGCGGCTGACGCGGAGATAGTCCCCGACAGGACGACGAACTCGCATGCTTTGCGCGCCGACCGGCAATCGGATAGAACGCGCCCGACCTTCCCAAGCCCACGCGAGACCCGTTTCATGACCGACGCGTCGAATATCAGCCCGCTCGATCAGGCCCGCATCCTGTCCGAGGCGCTGCCGCATATGCAGGAATATGACGATGAAACCATCGTCATCAAATATGGCGGCCACGCCATGGGCGCCGAAGACACAGCCAAGGCCTTCGCGCGCGACATCGTGCTTCTGGAGCAGACCGCCATCAATCCGGTGGTCGTGCATGGCGGCGGGCCGCAGATCGCGACCATGCTGAAACGGCTCGGCATCGTCTCGGAATTCGCGGCCGGCCTGCGCATCACCGACGCCGCGACCATCGAGATCGTCGAAATGGTGCTGGCGGGCTCGATCAACAAGCAACTGGTCGGCTACATCAACGAGGCCGGCGGCAAGGCCGTCGGCCTGTGCGGCAAGGACGGCAACATGGTGAGCGCCGCGAAGGCGACGCGCACCATGGTCGATCCGGGTTCGCATATCGAAAAGGTGGTCGACCTCGGCTTCGTCGGCGAACCGGAAAAGGTCGATCTGACATTGTTGAACCAGTTGATCGGCTACGAGCTGATCCCGGTGCTGGCGCCGCTCGCGACCTCGAAGACCGGCCAGACGTTCAACGTCAACGCCGACACCTTTGCCGGCGCGGTCGCCGGCGCGCTCAAGGCCAAGCGTCTCCTGCTGTTGACCGACGTGCCCGGCGTGCTCGACAAGTCGAAGAAGCTCATCCCGGAGCTCTCGGTCAAGGATGCCCGCAAGCTGATCGCCGACGGCACGATCTCCGGCGGCATGATTCCCAAGGTCGAGACCTGTATCTACGCGCTCGAACAGGGCGTGCAAGGCGTCGTCATCGTCGATGGCAAGATGCAGCACGCCGTGCTGCTCGAACTCTTCACCAACCAGGGCACCGGCACGCTGATTCACAAGTGATGATCCGAGCGGTCGTACAGAACAGAATTGTCATGGCCGGATTTATTCCGGCCATCGCGTTGCTCGCGTGCTCCGCACCGGCGCTCGCCGACATCAAGATCTGCAACCGCATGAGCTATGTGGTCGAAGCCGCGATCGGCATCGACGACAAGGCGGCCACTGCAACGCGAGGATGGTTTCGCATCGACCCCGCCGCCTGCCGCGTCGTCGTGCAGGGCACGCTGACGGCGGACCGGCTCCTCCTGCATGCTCGCGCGCTCGGCCTCTACGGCGCCTCGCCCATCCCGCAAAGCGGCCGCGACACACTGTGCATCGCGCCCGACGATTTCGTCATTGCCGCCGCGCGTCAGTGCCGGTCCGGACAGACGCCGGCGCCCTTCACCCAGATCACGCCGACCCAGACCGACGACGGCAACCTGGTAGCCTATCTCGCCGAAGACTCGGAGTATGACGACGATCAGGCGCGGCTTGCGGGCATTCAGCGGCTTCTGGTGATCGCAGGTTATGACGCAGCTCCGATCGACGGCGTCGATGGTCCGAAGACGCAAGCAGCCCTTGCGGCCTTCCTGAAAGGCCACGGGCTGTCGCCGGATGTTGCGCAGGCGCCTAACTTCTTCAGCCTCATGATCGACGCGGTGCAATCACCGTCCTCAACCGGGCTCACCTGGTGCAACGATACGCCGCACAAGATCATGGCGGCGGTCGCCAGCGATGACGGCAAGTCCGTGATAAGTCGCGGCTGGTATCGCATCGACCCCGGCAAATGCCTGCATCCCGACATCACCGGCCAGCCGAAGCAGGTTTTCAGTTTCGCCGAGGCCGTCGATGCCGACAACCGCACCATCAGGGTGAAGGACAGGCCGTTGAACTGGGGCGGCCCCACGCAGCTCTGCACGCGCGAAAGCAAGTTCGAGATCAACGAGCAGGGCGAGTGCGCGACCCGCGGCTTCGCCACCGCCGGATTTGCCGCCGTCGACATGACCGGTGGCGGCAAGACGCTGCGCTTTGCAATGCCTTGATGAGATCGTGATAGGGATGATGTCGCCAACTGCACAGCCGTCGTCACGGCGAAGGCCGGGACCCATAGCCACAGGCCTGAGTTTGTTTCACTGATGCAGCTCCAACCAATGCCAATTCGCCATGGTGCCCATTACGACCGCCGCGGAGTATGGGTCCCGGCATGCGCCGGGACGACGGTGAGATCATGAACCCTCCCCGCACCTTCGATCACGTCGACACCTGGGTATTCGACCTCGACAACACGCTTTATCCGCACCACGTCAATCTGTGGCAGCAGGTCGACGCGCGGATCGGCGAGTTCGTCAGCCGCTGGCTCGAGGTATCGGCGGACGAAGCGCGGCGGATCCAGAAGGACTATTACCGCCGCTACGGCACCACGATGCGCGGCATGATGACCGAGCATGGCGTGCCCGCGGACGACTATCTCGCCTATGTGCACCGGATCGACCATTCCCCGCTCGAGCCCAACCCAGCGATGGGCGCCGCGATCGCGAAACTGCCGGGGCGCAAGCTGATCCTGACCAACGGCTCGACCGACCATGTCGACAAGGTGCTGCAGCGACTTGGCCTGGCTGCGCATTTCGATGCGGTGTTCGACATCATCGCCGCCGAACTCGAGCCAAAGCCGGCGCCGCAGACCTACCAGAAATTCCTCGACCTCCACACCGTCGATCCCACGCGATCGGCGATGTTCGAGGACCTCGCGCGCAATCTCGTGGTGCCGCATCAGCTCGGCATGACCACCGTGCTGGTGGTGCCCGACGGCACCAGAGAGGTCGTGCGCGAGGAGTGGGAGCTGGAAGGCCGGGAGGCGTCGCATGTCGATCACGTCACCGACGATTTGACGGGGTTTTTGGTAGCGTTGGCGAAGGGGTAATTTCGTTTTCGTCGTCCCGGCCAGCGAGCACTCGCGACCGCGAGCCGGGACCATAACCACAGCCGCGCGTTGTTGCAGGAGCTGGGGCCCCAGTTGCTCGTAAAGCGGACGTTCGTGGTTATGGGTCCCGGCCTTCGCCGGGACGACCGGTGAGAACGCCTTGACTCTCCCGCGCCAAATCCCGAAAAAGCCCCCCGATTAGCGCATCAAATTCCCGCGCGCGCCCCAAGGAATCCCGATGTCTCTCCCTGTCCTGGAATCCACCATCAACAGCGCCTTCGATGCGCGCGAGACCATCTCGACCGCGACCAAGGGCGAAGTCCGTGACGCCGTCGATTCCGCGCTCGAGCTGCTCGACAAGGGCGAAGCCCGCGTGGCCGAGCGCGACGCGAGCGGCAAGTGGAAGGTCAATCAGTGGCTGAAGAAGGCGGTGCTGCTGTCGTTCCGCCTCAACGAGATGAGCGCGATATCGGGCGGACCCGGCAAGGCTTCGTGGTGGGACAAGGTGCCGTCGAAGTTCGAGGGTTGGGGCGAGAACCGCTTTCGCGACGCCGGCTTCCGCGCGGTGCCGGGCGCGATCGTGCGCCGCTCCGCCTATATCGCGAGGAACGTCGTCTTGATGCCGTCCTTCGTCAATCTCGGCGCCTATGTCGACGAGGCCACCATGATCGACACCTGGTCGACGGTCGGCTCCTGCGCGCAGATCGGCAAGCGCGTGCACATTTCCGGCGGCGTCGGCATCGGCGGGGTGCTGGAGCCGCTGCAGGCCGAGCCCGTGATCGTCGAGGACGATTGCTTCATCGGCGCGCGCTCGGAGGTCGCCGAGGGCGTGATCGTGCGCAAGGGCGCGGTGCTCGCGATGGGCGTGTTCCTCGGCGCCTCGACCAAGATCGTCGACCGCGAGACCGGCGAGATCTTTGTCGGCGAGGTGCCGGAATATGCCGTGGTGGTCCCGGGCGCGCTGCCGGGCAAGCCGCTGAGGAATGGCCAGCCCGGCCCGTCCACCGCCTGTGCCGTCATCGTCAAGCGCGTCGACGAGCGCACCCGCGCCAAGACCAGCATCAACGAGCTGTTGCGCGACTAGGGCATGATCCCGAAAAGTGGAATGCCCAAAAAAATAGACCGACGGGTCTGATCCCGCGAAGGATCAGACCGTAGGTCCGAACCCGGAAGAACCGTAGCGCGACCAATATCCGGACCGCGGGCCCGCTCCCGCCTTCCTGAGGTCGCGATGGACTATACCTGGTTTCTGTTCAGCTTTGGGGGCCGCCCCCCCGCGACACGGGGCCGCGCTGGGACCAGCAAAGCGAGCTGGAATTTGTGCCGCATCGCGCTAGCTCTTCGGCGGTTGCGCATGTTAAGCGGGGGCATGACCGATGCTGTCTCGATTGCCCGCGATCTCGTCCGCTGCCCGTCCGTCACGCCGGCCGATGCCGGCGCGCTCGGGGTTCTCGAGACCCTCCTGAAAGCCAACGGCTTCGAGGTGCACCGCGTCACCTTCGGCGAGCCCGGCACCGCCGACATCGACAATCTCTACGCCCGCATCGGCAAGTCTGCCCCGCACCTCGCCTTTGCCGGACACACCGACGTGGTGCCGCCGGGCGACGAGAGCGCCTGGAGCCATGGCGGCTTTTCCGGCGAGGTGAAGGACGGCTATCTCTATGGCCGCGGCGCCGTCGACATGAAGGGCGGGATCGCCTGCAGCGTTG
>WNGQ01007337.1_pt1 | contig 10597 bp, 8 predicted proteins | sample 5407661 | NCBI WGS metagenome assembly WNGQ01 (sample SAMN13153382, study PRJNA577476) | soil metagenome | isolation source: 60 cm soil or saprolite under Garry oak tree replicate 2 | place: USA:California | collected 2016-06-15 | reverse complement strand
CGCCGATCCACAAACCGATACCTTTGAGCTCTGGGTAAATGTTCCAAACCCTGGTCGCGTGCTGCTGCCCGGCATGAGTGCATTTGTGCGTTTGCAGGCTCCATATCGCGCCTTCATTGTGCCGCGCCTCGCTGTACTCAATCCAGACCATCACCCCGCCGTTTTTGTTGCGCAAGATCAGCATACTTATATACGGCGTGTGCATGTGGTGGGCCGCGTTGGTGATGCGACTGTGGTCGATAGAGGTATCACGGCAGGCGAAGAAATTGTGCTGGTGGGGTTAGATAAGCTACATGATGGCCAAAGGGTGAGCATTCGTACAACAGAAAATCACGTTTTTTGATGAAGCTATAGGAGTGGTAAATATGGTGACTGCTAGCGAATGCGGGCATTTCAAACGCACTGGTGAGGGAGCACTGTCCTGGCTGGTCCCGCTGGTTGTGTCATGCTGTATGCTCGCTGCGAGTATGCTCCCCTGGCTTAGAGATCCGCTGGGCGAAACCTATTCTGCCTGGAATATAACCATTGATAGCGCCTGGCTCGGCCATATTACTCTGTTGAACTATGGCGTGCTTTGCCTCATGTCTGCTATATCTATCATGGTCATCGTCGGACGGAAATTGCGCGATAGGTCGCAATGGACATGCGAGTATGCAGATCGCTGGCGCAGAACTGCGGCGCTGCTTTGTATTGCTCCTGCTGCCCTTTTCTTGTTCCAGTACCTGTGTGTAGATGTCTCTGCAACGGCGCTACTTGCCAGCCACAAAACACAGCAATTATTGATACAGCAGCGCTTTGGCTATACACTTCCCCCGCCCATTGTGCCGTTGCAACCATTCGCCCTGACCGCTTCAACGCTGGGGGGACGCTTCCAACTACTGTTAGAGCAGATGTCCTTTGGTCCTCTCCTGCTCTGCATAAGTGCCTGCACCACCATTGTTGAATGGCGATGGGGTAATGTCCCTTTATGTTCGCGTGACAAGAAAAACCATCATCTGCTCAGGGTACTTGTTATTCCTGGCCTCATTGTACTGATCATCATTGCTGCATCTGCCCCGGCTGCGATGCTATGCACCTATGAGGCTAAGGTATTGCTCGCTTCGGGTAACTACGATGAGGCATTGCATTGGTTATCGTTGGCTAGCTTCTTCAACCCAGAGCTAGAACAAACCGCCTCTTTTCATATAGCGCGTGGTCAGGCCCGATACTTTCTTACTCCATCGCGTATGGACGATGATAGTCGTGTCTACCTGGCATATGTGTATCGCTCCCATAAAGACTACCTGGATGCCTATTACCAGCTTCTTCTCGCCTGGCAGGCTGCTCCAACAACTCCCTGGATTGTTGATGAGATGAGTATGACGCTTGAAAATCTGGTAGAAGAGGCTCGCCCGCTTACTTACGTTCCAGGGAAGATTGCTGGTGGTGTAGATAGCGATAGGACGGCACTACTCTGGCTTGGGCTGCTGATGCATGTTGACTCGACCAATGTGTATGCTCAATATACTGCGGCTCGCATCAATTATGCTTTGCACAACGATCTGGCCTGCACGGAGCACATGACACGTGTCCTGCGCTTAACTTCTAATGCTGACATAGCTTCTTCCGCGTATACCTATATGGCTCTCAGCGATAATGAAGCAGGCAACTACAGAGGAGCGCGTGATTTGCTGCTGGAGGCCGTAGCATTGGACCCTGACTATCGCAACAATGTAGCTCGCGAGGAACTGTCGGGTCTCCACTAATAGAGGATTGGATAGGTAGAAGTGTCAGCTATATACCGAAAGACTCTGGCCTGCGTGCTGCTAGCCTGTATTGGAGCCTCCTGGTTTGTGTATCAGTGCGTGCTGCTGCCACAGGAGGCACGCTATAATCCTGACTGGCATGAGGCACTGTGGGTGGAAGCATCTGACGGTGATGCGCCTGTCGCTTATTTTCGGCGTATTGTCGACCTCGGTGAGATACCAGATGCAGCTTTTGTAACTGTAGCTGCCAACCAGGTCTTTAGTCTCTATGTAAATGGAGCCCAGGTTGGCTCAAATGCGCCGGATTTCTCGCAAGATGGTTTGCGGGGAGCTTACATGTACGATATTGTCTCTCTTCTGCGTAAGGGAATAGATATCATTGCTTTGCGTGTCAGCAATATTGATAAGCAAGTGCCGTTGCTGCGTGTGAGCCTCGGTATTGTTAGAGGTAAGGCCGTCTCCTATGATGGCTCAGATAAGAATTGGCTAGCAACCGCGCAAAGCATGAACGTGTATCATCGTTATAGTACTTCAATAAGGGCATGGACAACCTCTGAATTTGATGCTGGCTACTGGCCTCCAGCACGCCTGGTAGATTATCCTGTCCCAGAACCGCTCCTGACCGCCCATCCCCAGCTTTATGAGCAACCTGTAGCTACCCATTGGCTAAGTGCAGGCGGAGGACAGGAAGCCTATTTCCTACGGCAAATGGAACTGCCGTTCTCTTCGAATAAAATCTGGTTGCGTCTCGCCGCAATCGGGACTGCCAGTGTCTTCGTCAACGGGCGCCTGTTGATTGCATGGAATGGTCAGGCTGTCGTACGTGAACAAGGTTTGTCGGACTATTTGAGTGAGGATGATGCTTCTCCCCTCTATCGCCGCGGTCTCGCGGTGGGTATCTACGATATCTCTGCCTATCTTCATCCAGGCACAAACACCATAGCCGTACACACAATGGCTCCTGGAGCGAGCGCGGCCCAGGTTGGACTCGCCAGTCTGCGTGCAGCCATGGCTCTGGACATATTGGCAAGCGATGCTGACGGCCATGCCACATGGCTGAACAATGACGCGCAGTGGAAGTCATCAACACATGCGGGCAACCAGTGGGTAAGGGGAGGGACGGTGATACGTGATTGGTCGCCCGCTACCATCGTCAGTCGTCCAGGAGTAAGCAGTATTTTTTATCTGCCTGAGAACTCGACACCGCGCAATGACCAGCCTGTGCCGTTTTCTCTTATCGTTGCGGTGATACTGTGCTGTATGGTTACTGTTATCGCCCTCTGGTTGTTGCTTGGGTATGTGCTTAGATGCTTTTATCATACGTTCGCAGAGGCGCTTGCGGCAACGAGTCTGGCGTTTTTGCCCGCGTTAGCATGTGAAGCGCTGCTGGTGGTGCTTTTTCGCGAGCCGCAAATGCCGCCATCTTTCTCTTATACATGGTTGTGGAGCCTGCTGCTTATCGGACTATTCGCAATCTGCTATGGATTGATCTGGCTACGCGCCAGGATTTCGTGGCACCATCAACGTAACCCATCTTCTGAGACGGCGATCAGAAAAGCTGATGGGCAACCTCAGCCAGAATACTCTCATAGAGAGCAGTATGCTACTAGTCATACTAAAGAGCATGTAGAGCTGCTGTCTATTCCACCATACGTTGTTCTCCTCTATGATCATATGATGAACTGTCTACGCCGCCACTGGATGCTTGCTCTGATCATGGGTGTCGCTGCTCTTTTCTTGTGCTATGATCTCACCTATGAACCCATGTGGCAGGATGAATTATCAAGTTATTACGCTGCCCGTGGTATTCTGATGCACGGTTTACCGCTCTTTCCCTCCGGGTTCCTCTACGAAAAGGCTGAACTGTACTCCTATCTACTCGCAGCCTGGACGCTGCTATTCGGCGATCAAGGCAGCGCGGCGCGCTTGATTAGCGCCCTTGAATGTATCCTGGGTATTCCGCTACTTTATAGAATAGGCTGCTACTTTTTTGACCGGTATGTCTCGCTCCTGGCAACGGCGATGCTAGCGTTTTCCCCGCTCTCTTTGATCTGGGGACGCCAGATGCGCATGTATGAGCAGGAACAACTGCTCACTCTGCTGGTAATGTATCTCTGCTTCAAAGCAGCGCGTGAGCAAAAACGCAGACGTATCTTTCTTATTTATATAGCTATGTCCAGTCTGGTGATTGACTATCTCTCTCACGAAGAGATGTTCATTATCCTGCCTGCGCTCGTCGTATGTGTCTTGCTGGCAAGTAAGCATAAAAAGTGTTTTCTACCGAGTGTATTACGTGAGAAACACTGGTGGTATGCTGCTCTTGCTGCTGGCGTGATACTTGCCATACAATGGACGCTCACACGTGTGACTCATCCCCCTTTTCTGGGGACCGATAGTAGCCAGCGACCGTTTATACAACTGACGACAGATAACATTGCCTACTATGTTAATCTGCTGTTTTTTCCCACGGCTCTACGTCAAAATACCATATCTTGGATGACCATGAACTCGCTTCTGGCGACGTTTGGTTGCGTAGTGGCGAAGAGATCATCAAGCTTGCGGGCGAAGTATTGCGCGCTATTTCTCTTGCTCTCCTACCTGACATTGATGCTGCTGTTTACCATGCGCGCCGATCGCTATTTCTACGTACTGCTACCGGTCTACTATCTGATGGGAGCTTATGCGGTGGTGACGATAATACGTGCATTTGGACCTTTCACAAAACTGTATCTGACGGCTCCACGATCAACAACATATGCTGCTGGCTCGACTGCTCTCTGGCTATCACCACTATTCTGGTATAGGGCAGTCATAGTAGCGATGCTATGTGCTGCTGTATTGCTCCAACCTGCACTACCATTGAGCAATTATAGTCTCTTTGTCAGTCGCCTCGCCGGCTTCACTTACCATCGGCATTATCCTGATTATGATGTCGTCGGAGCTTATATACGCCGCCACTGGCGCCAGGGAGATACTGTGGTATCAGTGGTGCCAGATTTTTGCACGTACTACTACGCTGGCCATGTCGACTACTTTTTCTCGATCGATCGCTCCCTTTTCCTGCTAGAGCGCAATGGCCACATTATCGATACATCCATTGGGGCCGTTGCCCTGCTCAATCAGGGCGATTTTCGTACAATTATTGCTGAGCACAGGCGCATCTGGATCGTCTCGGATAATGGGGTGTATCAGGCGCAGGTAACAAAACGCTTTACCTTTCCAGCCGATTTTCATATTGTCTATGAAGGTTATGGTACAGCGGTCTATTTTCGCGATGGTTAGGTGGCTAAACAGATGATACACTGTCCTCACAACGGTCGTCTTGTGTCTTGTATGATGAAGTAATCAACCGTGGTTTAAAACCCTGGGCGATGTCTGGCGTATAGCAAATATATCATGTAATTTTAACCTTTTCTGGATGTGGTTATAGTATGACAGCTTTTAAAGATGGGGACAGCACAGGCCAGAAGCCTACAGTGCTTGTTGTGGACGATGAACCTCAGATTGTGGAATTTTTGCAGATGGGCTTTGCCTATGAAGGATTTCAGGTGTTGAGCGCCAGCACAGGCCATGAGGCGGTAAGCATGCTCGAGAAGCACGCGTGCGATATCATTATTCTCGATATCATGTTGCCGGGCATGAATGGATTGGACGTGACGCGTCGCCTGCGCAAGACAAAAGATGTCGCCATTATCATGCTAACGGCCAGAGACGATATCGATGAGCGGGTCGTAGGACTCGATGTTGGGGCCGACGATTATGTGACCAAGCCATTCGCCTTCAAAGAATTGATGGCTCGTGTGCGTGCCGTTATGCGCCGTCATGGCAATAACTATGGTGATGTACTCTCATTTCATGATGTCACGCTCGATCGTGGCATGCATACGGCTGCACGAGGTGAGCAGGAGATTGATTTGACACCGCGTGAGTTCGATCTGCTGGAACTATTTCTTATGCATCCTCGTCAGGTGCTGACACGCGATATCATTCTAAACCGCATCTGGGGCTATGATTACGTCGGTAATGATAATATTATTGAGGTTTATATTCGTCACTTACGCGAAAAGCTGAATGATAATCCGCCTCAACTGATTCAGACCATACGTGGGATAGGCTATACCCTTCGAGGATGAGGAAATAAGGCATGCGCCGTATCTGGTTGCGACTTTATAGCTTCTTACAGCATTTTATGCAGCGTCTTTCGATCCGCTGGCGTATCGCGCTGGTTTCCCTCGGCTTGCTTACACTGCTGCTGGTCGCTCTGGGTATCCTTATTCTTTTCGCAACCGAGCGCACCTTGCTGACGAATCAAGCTACAGCATTGCACAATGAAGCTCGGCTGGCGGTCGGAGGCATCAGGGGCCATCCTTTCTACATTGTAGAACCATCTACATCTGTGCCTCCAGATGCATCGTTTCCTTCAGATCTACAACATCCGGCGCAGACACTCGCCGATAAACTGGCCAGTCCTAGCAACTATGTGCGGGTTGTAACACCCTTTAACGAGGTGATTGCATCGAGTGACAGCGAGCTTTTTACACCTCCTCCTCGTGTTGTGCTATCCCCGTCTACTATCCAGCAGGTTATGGTAACGATGCCTTCCGACAGTAGTTATGAGTTGGTGAAGGATGTGCAGGGCAAACGACAGCTTGTGGTGCTGGTGCCACTGGTCAGCCAGCATAAAACCGTAGCCATACTGCAACTTAGCTCGCCAACGCAGCCCAATGATGATTTTGTTACAACGTTACGCATTATCCTGCTGCTGGGAGGCGTGGGCGCGCTGAGCCTGGCCATCATCTTGACGTTCCCGCTCATCGCGGCCGCGCTCCATCCTCTGGTTGAGATGGAGCGCACCAGCCGCCGTATCGCGGAGGGTGAGCTTTCTATGCGCCTCAAAGTGCCTGTCACCGATGACGAGATCGGACACCTGGCAATCTCTTTTAATCGTATGGTGGCGCAACTCGAAGAGGCGTTCAAACGGCAGAAGCGCTTTGTTGCCGATGCCTCGCACGAACTGCGCACACCATTGACCGCGCTCAGTGGCAGCCTGGAAATGCTCTTGATGGGTGCGGACCAGGGCGATTCCGAGGCTGCGCGTCGCCTGACACGCGGTATGTACGCTGAGGTCAAGCGTATGCACAGGTTGGTGGGGGATCTACTGGCTCTGACACGTCTCGACGAGGGTCGCGTCATGCCTCGTCAGGAGCGTGTAGATATGGGCATTGTGCTGGAGAAGGTCTATGAGCAGGCACTGCAATTATCGCACGGCCAGGAGATTCGCAGCAATGTTGCCCCTGGTATGCCGCCAGCCATCGCCGATCCCGATAGTATGCAGCAGGTGCTGCTCAATATCGTCGATAACGCGCTCAAATTTAGCAGCCCGGATAATGGGCTGGTAGAGTTGCGCGCTCATAGCGAGGGTGCTGCGATCGTTGTGATTGAGGTTCGTGATAATGGCCGTGGCATTTCCCCGCAGGATCTGCCTCACGTATTTGATCGCTTCTACAGGGCGGACTCGTCCCGTGCTCGCTCATCTCAGCGCGTCGGTGGCAACGGCCTGGGGCTGGCCATAGCCAAAGAACTGATCGAGGTTCAGGGTGGAGAGATCTCTATCAGCAGCGCTCTGAACGCAGGTACCACCATCACTATTCGTCTCAAAGCGGCACGCACACCTGTAACCGTTCCTTGATTTAACGTCACAATAGGCGAGAAGGTCTGCGATGGCAAGTAGGTAGATGAGCGCGGCGGTAGGGCCGACGTTTACTAGGCCGCTGCCCGCCGCTTCAGCAAGCGTATGGATTAGTGATTCAAAAAGCCTACTGCCGCTCTGGTGAGCACCTCCACACCGACCGGCAGAGCATCTTCTTCGATGTTGAAGCGTGGGTGGTGGTGGGGATAGACCTGCCGCGCATCGCGGTTGCTGGCTCCAACGATGAAGTAGCAGCCGGGCACGGCATTGAGGAAGAAGGACATATCATCGCTGCCAGTGGTCATGACCTCCTCGCTGTCGTCGACCTCCGCCTCGCCCACCGTCGCTATCGCTGCCTGGCGTACCAGCTCTGTCATGGCGGGATCGTTCGTGCAGGGTGGACAGCTATCAGCACAGATGTCCACGTCGCAGGAGCCGCCCATAGCGGTGGCGATCCCTTCAGCTACTTCAATCTCTGCCTTCAAGTTGTCGGGATAGGTGATAGACATTGCATCTCCATTCGCTGGTTATGATCGCAAGATTCGGATAGTCGCCAGAGCTTCCATGTTTTATCATGGTATCATATTCGAATGCGATGTGTAGTTCGTTCTGGGGCAGTGTAAGGAGTGAACCTGGTTATGGAAGATGAATCCTACTGGCAAGCAGTGCTCAATAAAGATATCAAACATGATGGCGAGTTTGTATACGGTGTACGCTCCACGAAGATTTATTGCAATCCATCCTGCCCCTCGCGGCGTCCCAGGCGCGAGCATGTGGTGTTCTTCTCGTTGCCTGTGGAGGCCGAACAGTCGGGCTTTCGCCCTTGCCGCCGCTGCCAGCCAGGTGAAACCGTAACCGGCGAAGCCCACGTCGCTCTTGTACAGCGCATCTGTTCGTATATTGAGGAGCATGTCAGCGAACCCATCACGCTGGCTATCCTGGGCGAACAGGCTCATATGAGCCCATTCTACTTACAGCGCGTCTTTAAACGCATGATGGGTATCACGCCACATCAATACGTCGAGGCCTGCCGATTGCAGCAGCTCAAAGCACGGCTTAAAGATGGCAATGATGTGACGACCGCCCTTTATGACGCTGGCTATAGTTCCAGTAGCCGCCTTTATGAGAACGCGCCGATCCGCTTAGGTATGACCCCTACAACGTACCGCCGAGGAGGGTATGATATGCACATTTACTACACAATTGTCGATTCTTCACTTGGCCGCTTACTGGTGGCGGGAACGGAGAAGGGCGTCTGCTCCGTCTGCATAGGGGATGATGACAAGACCCTTGAGGCGACGCTGCTCAGTGAGTACCCGGCGGCTACTATTGAGCGCGATGAAGATGTGCTCAATGCATGGATACACGAGCTGTTGCGACATCTGGCAGGTCAGCAGCCGCATCTCGATCTACCCATCGATGTGCGTGCCACGGCCTTTCAGTGGCGTGTGTGGGAGGAACTGCGGCGCATTCCCTATGGCGAGACGCGCTCGTACAGCCAGATTGCCCGCGCCCTCGGTGATCCTCATAAGGCACGGGCCGTGGCTAACGCCTGCGCCAGCAATCCTATCGCTATTGTGGTGCCCTGCCATCGCATCGTGCGCGAGGATGGCAATCCCGGTGGTTATCGCTGGGGAGCTGAACGCAAACAGCATCTGTTGGAACAGGAGCAGGCAACTGCTCCGCGTTCCGAGGAGCAATCCGCCTCCGTACAGTGACATTTATCAGATAATTTTTCGGGTGTATGATAGCTGTTGAGCAAATAAAAGCTGACTTCGTCCTGATGGCGCAATGGGCCCAATAAGGTTTCTGGTCTGGTCGTCTATCTCGATGCCTTGCAAGGCGGCTTCAGCGGCTTGACTAAGTGTCACTGTAATACTAGTTTGGGGATCTCGGAGACAAGCCCATTGCTCAGGCTTCAGACTGAATGGCCTCAAGCCGGGCCGCTTCCTCATTATGCCCCAGTGTACGAAGCAGAGCGATCAAGGGCTTCCGTGTCTCGGTTGTTTTGGGGTGGTGCGCTCCAAGCATCTGCTCGCGAATCGCCAGGGTACGAGTATACCACACTCTAGCCTCCTCACTGTTACCCTGAGCATCACAAAGCTGCGCAAGGCTCTGCATAATCTCTGCCGTTTCGGGATGATCACGTCCTACCTGCTGCTCCCAGATGTGTAATGCCCGTTGGAAAAGCGGCTCAGCCTGAGCATACTTGCCCTGCTCCCTATAGAGATTCGCCAGTCCAGCGAGCACGGTAGCTGTCCGGGGATGTTCGAGTCCCAACTGATTCTCGCGAATCTGTAGTGCCTGTTGATAGAGTGGCTCAGCCTGGGCATACTTGCCCTGCTTTCGGTAGAGATTCGCTAGCCCGGTAAGTGGGTAAGCTACCTGGGAATGGTCGGATCCCAACCGCTCCTGACGAATCTGTAGTGCTCGTTGATAGAGTGGCTCAGCTTGAGCATACTTGCCCTGCTCTCGGTAGAGGTCTGCCAGTCCGGTGAGTGGGGTAGCTACCCAGGGATGATCACGTCCTACCTGCTGCTCCCAGATGTGCAATGCCCGTTGGAAAAGCGGCTCAGCCTGGGCATACTTGCCCTGCTCTCGATAGAGGATCGCCAGATTATTGAGCGGGGAGGCAAGACGGGGATGGTCAGGCCCCAACTCCCAGATGTGTAGCACCCGTTGGAAGAGCGGCTCAGCTTGAGCATACTTGCCCTGTAATCGGTAGAGAATTGCCAACCCATTGAGCGCGTAGGTCGCATCAGTATGATCGGGCCCCAATTGCTGCTCCCAGATGTGTAGTGCTTGTTGGAAGAGCGGCTCAGCCTGGGCATACTTGTTTTGTAATCGGTAGAGGATCGCCAGCCCAGTGAGTGGGGTAATCATGTCAGGGTGATCAGGCCCTAGATATCTTTCCAAGATTTTCACTCCCTGCTTGAAGAGCGATTCTGCCTGGGCATAGCGAGCGCGATCACGGAGGTAGGAAGCTGCTTTATAGAGCAAACGCCCTGCTTCCCCATTGACGAGTTGATACTGTTTAATCAAATCCGCAACAGTCATTGCTTGTGGCAGTACCCGCTCACACTGTGGCCACGTGCGATACTCAACATCTGGAAACGCCGCATTGACGGCACGCAAGACTCGCCCTGCCCACGTGCGCTGCTGC
>WNGQ01033328.1_pt1 | contig 10600 bp, 12 predicted proteins | sample 5407661 | NCBI WGS metagenome assembly WNGQ01 (sample SAMN13153382, study PRJNA577476) | soil metagenome | isolation source: 60 cm soil or saprolite under Garry oak tree replicate 2 | place: USA:California | collected 2016-06-15 | reverse complement strand
TCAGGCAAAGATCGAACTAACTGCACCAGCGAATCGACCGCATTTTGTTCCAGCCAGGCAGTGGGAGAAAGGGTTGAGGAAATGAGGTTGTTCTCCTGACGGGTTGGATGCTTGAGAGATCCAAGAGAATGTTGGCCTTCGGGTGCCGGAGTCAGCATCGAGAATACCTCCTGACTTTCGGTGTATTGTACGTTGTACGAATGAAATCAGCAGGAGTTAATGGTTATTGAGCTCTTCTACACACTTTATAGTCTTGTTTCCATAGTATCAGCCGTAGCATTACCTTTGACTGTATAGCCCATAAGATATAGTATCCAAAACAAGGTAAGTACGCAAGCACTGGCGCATTTTGTCTGCCTGTCACGCTGGTATGCTTGGGGATAATCGGACGCCCGTCGGTTCCGGTCCGACTATTTACTCCATGTTTCTAGTATTACTTTAACATCAATTCTTTCGCGTCGACGTCTCCTGCCTGCGCTGGCTCTCGTGTCTCTGCGTGCTCACACACTCCCTTCAGTGAGATAGTGCTGATTCCTCCTCTACCTCCGAACTCAGCAATCATGGGCCTTCAGTTCGTCCTTTTTTCTCATCATCCTCGAAAAGATAGACCAAGTAGCCAGCACAGCCGATTTTTTCGAACGGATGCCCTAAGTAGCCAGCACAACAGTAAACACTCCGACTATTATATCGACTTCCGCTATTCTTGTATATGCCCCTGCGGAGCCGATTGAATGGTTGACTTTCTGCCATGGCGGTGCTACTCTTCCCACTACGTACAACTTCCGATTATATAAGATAAACAGCCATCTAACTGAAAAGGTCACTAGTACGAGGAGTTTAAGGATGAACGTAAGAATGCCTCTGGACTCACGCCACAGAAATGCTCTAATTCTTGCACTTAAGAAAGCTATGGAGGCCTTATTCAACGAAGCCGACTGGAAAGAGCTAGGATACGCCACTAATACAATAGACTGGATTTCAAATCATCTTCGGCTTTTGCGAAGTTTAAAGTGGGGAGATCCAGATTATGGAGATCATGTTCTTGAGGCAATTGAAAATATATTGGGCCAAGATCCAGCAAATCTTCAGGTTCTGCTTGGATTTGATGGTCTTGCTGATTGGATTCGTGAGAATGAGCCAACTATCTACAATGAAGTCTTTGGAAGTACCTTGCCGACAGTAGCAAACATTTCGGATGTTCAAGAAGCAGCCCGTGGCTTTGATATTGAAGCCCACATCAAGCGTATCCGAGATGCATTACCTGATGACCCTGAACAAGCAATCGGATCAACTAAGGAGTTGATCGAAACGGTGCTGAAGACGATCTTAGGTCTTCACGGGGCTACGATCGGAAATGATGACATGCCAAAACTTCTGAAGAGAGTACAAGCAGCCCTTGGGCTTGATCCCAGAGATATTGACAATACAATGCCAGGAAGTGACTCATTCCGTCATCTCTTAGGAAATCTCGCACAGGTGGTTTATTCAGTAAGCGAGCTACGGAACTTGTACGGGACAGGACATGGCAAGAGCAATGCCCCGGGTCTTGACCCTGCATCTGCTCGTTTAGTTGTCGGAGCGGGTACTACTCTGGCAGCTTACCTCATGGACCGATATAATGCACTGAAAGACTAACAGAAACCCTTTTAGGCCTTTCCGTAGCAGGTGGACAGTGCGACCCGTTCACGCGAAACCGTGACAACACGGGGGAAGCGTGGCAAAGCAATTTGACAACTGATGATCTGACGTTGGGTGCAATTCCCAACCCGTGTGATGGGCACGGATAGCAATACCCCTACAGCGAGGACTAGCAGCCGACCTGTAAAGCGGGGCGTAATGCGGTCCAACCATAATCCTGATATGGGAACGACTGCTAGCTGGCTCCTACGATGAGCAGCACCTCTACCAAGAGGCGCAAGCGAAGGTGCGACTGAACCATCGTCATGCTAACCAAGCCAACGCAGGATAGCAGGCTTGACCAAAATGGTGACACTCCCACGACCTGACAAGGTCAAGGTGAGCAGGGTTGTCCGACTGCTCAACTCATCCCAGCAGGGAGTCGGTGGATAGCACCCAATCTAAGGGAGCGCAAAACAGACATCGGAACGGAGGAACCACAGAACGGCCCTCATCGGTGGTCGATACGATGAGTCGGTGCCAACCAATGCCCTCTGTGGAACGATGACCCAAGAAGCCAACGCCGTGAGGAAAGCTCACGGATATGCTGACGTGGGTCCTGCTGTATGGAAGGTATTGAGTGAGTCGGATGGCAAAAAGGAAAGCACGGCAAGACAGCCAGAAATTGGTTGACCCTACCAGTGAGGCTTGGCGCAAGCTGCCCTGGCGCAAGTTCGAGCAGCATGTGTACCGCATTCAAAAACGAATATACCGAGCCAATCAGCGTGGCGACACCAGAGCAGTTCACAAACTTCAGAAGCTGTTGATGAAGTCCGAGGCGGCACGGCTGCTGGCAGTGCGGCGAGTGACACAAGATAACCAGGGCAAGAAAACCGCAGGCATTGACGGGATCAAGTCAGTCCCACCCACCGATCGACTTGCTATGGCAGACCAGATACACCCCAAGCACTGGAAACACCTGTATTGGCTACTTAGGACATCCGTTCGAGAAAGAGGCACCTTGGGCTTCCACCACCCTCCGCTTTCCCGTTGTCAGGTGGGACTCAGCCATCAATCGAGGAGAGGAATGGTTCTTGTGCACAAGGGAAAACACGGGAGGATGGGCAGCAAACCATCAGGGAAGGCATGCAAAGGCTCCATGAGAGGCCTGCCACAGACCTCTTTAGGCATGACGCTCCCAGCTGGATGGGCCTCGTCCACCCACTGTCCTCCCGCACAAGTAATACCGCTTCAGGCTGCCCAGTGGTAGTCATGGTGCAGCCCACCCACGACTGGAAGAGCGATCACTTTGCCCCCTGCATTCTGCGAGGAAGGAACCGAGCTGCCATATTGATGTTCCAAAATCAGGAAGTATATAGGCATGCAGGAAACCTTAAAGCCACTCATCTGGTTCGTAGATTGCAAAGAAAAAGCACTGGTAGAGCCATCATGAGTGCTCTTTCTTTGGAACGGATATGCTAAGTAGCCAGCACTCTCGTGGTCCTCATGGCCCATGCTCTCCACCCAGATCATTTGCCAACCCGGCAAGCTGCCTGGTATCCCAAAGCTGAACCCACTTTTGTCGATGCCTTGGCCGCCGGCCGCCGACATCTATGGGAGCAACGAAATTCGCCAACTCGGCCTGCTGTCCTGGGTTCCCTCAATTCATCGCAGCCTCTCATTGACATGCTCGTTAAGGTTGCTTGCTACGCTGCTTAAATTGGCCAAAGTCGAGTCACTAACTCGACTTTGGCCAATTTTACCGAGGCTCACATCACACCACTCCTAGAGCCAGGTCAGTGCAGGCAACGAATTGGCCAACTCCCGTTTTTGCACGGGCTCGGTGAATTCACCCTGCTCTCAGAGGCACGTCAACTATCCCAGAGCAGCACAATTGGAAAAATGGCCACATGAGCAAGCAACGCTGAATTTTGCACGCTTGTGATAGAATGGGCCCATGAAGAAGACGGACAGCTTCGATGCGTTCAAAAGCAACTGGACACGTCGCGAAGTACTGGCTGCGGGCGGTTTCGCCTTGCTCGGCCTGGCAGGGTGTGGGGCAAATAGCATGCCGCGCACGACGAGCAGCAACGAAGCGATGCCTACCAGGAGCATGTCGCCCACTCTCACGCCAGCCAGTGCGTCGCCCACTTCCACGCCAGAAACCCCTCTCACGCTCGCCTTTACTGGCGATGTCATGTTTGGCCGCACCGTGAACAGCCACATGCTTGCCACCGCGCCCAACGACCCGTATCCGTTCACCTACACCGCCGATGTTCTACGTCGCTTCGATCTCACGATCTGCAACCTGGAGTGCGTCATCTCCAAGCTGGGTGAGCCGGTTCCCAAGGCGTATACCTTTCGCGGCGACCCCCGCGCCTACGATCGTCTGCTTGCCGCCGGTTTTGATCTGGTCTCGGTCGCCAACAACCACAGTGGAGACTATGGCAAAGCCGCTTTCCTCAATGAATTCCTCACCCTGCCCACACGCGGCCTCACTCCCATTGGAGGCGGACAGAACAAACAGCAAGCCCACAGGCCCATCTTCAAAACCATGCGCGGAACCACCATCGCTTTCCTTGCCTATGATGAGATTGACCCGTACTCCTTTGCTGCCACCGATACCACTGCTGGACACGCCTGGCTCAATGAAACCGATCTGCGGCGGGACCTTGTCCAGGCCCGCCGATCAGCCGATTTTGTGATTATCTTTGTGCATTGGGGCATCGAATATTTTACGGAGCTGACGGCCCACCAGCGCTCTCTTGCCCAGGTCGCCATCGATGCAGGCGCTGATCTTGTCGTAGGCGCGCACCCGCACGTGATCGAGCCCTACGAGTTCTACAAGGGCAAGCTGATCGTCTATAGCCTGGGGAATTTTGTCTTCGACAAGATGTACCCTGAGGTGGTGCGCCGTGGCAACATTCTCACGTTAACCGTCCAGAAGAACCGGCTTCTGGCCTGGGAGCTGGTCCCCACGCGTATTGGCGATTGGGGAGAACCAAGGTTGCTCTCCCCAGAGCAGACATCAAAGAGGAGTTGGTACCTGTATTTCAGTGAGCGCCCTTAGGAGGGGACAATGGAAGCAAAGCACTCACCAGAGGCCAAAAGGCACATGATGGTGCTCATGCAAGCAGGGACCTCGGGGCAGGGTCGGCCCGCTTGCATCAGGGGCATCATGTGCCTTTTGGCCTCCCGGCGGCTTCCCAGGTGAGAACCACCTGGGAAGCCGCCGGGAGGCCCAGGTCCGAGCTGGCCACCTCTTGCTGGAAAGAGCACGGCTGGCTCGTGCAGACTGCCCACGAAGAGGAGGGTTCACGCGTCACGAGATGCGGGCACATGGGGTGTTCCCGGCGATGGGAACCCCCCCCCGCTTCTGCCTGGAGTGCGGGTGTCGTGCCTGCGCAAACCCCACAAATGTCCTGTTTGCCGCCTTCTCCCGTCCCTTGTCCAGGTGCTTCCAGGTGTTGGACCGCCCTGCTGTGCTCGGCTTGTGGTGTGCCGATGAGACCAGCAGCACACAGGGGACCATCTGCGTGCCTCCCTGCACCTGTAGACTCTGTGCAGAGAAGATGCAAGGAAAGGTCGATGTGCAGATGGGGGCCACGCGCATTTGCAAGCTCTCTTGCTGCCAGGACGTCATCGCGCCTCTGTCGCAGGAAAAGTACCTGTACCTTTACGCTTCTTGCTGTCCACGCTGCTGATGTATATGAAGAAGGCGACGGATCGTTTCAGGCGAGACTCCATAAGCTGCTGCAACTGTGCGGAGCGGTTCCTTCTGCTCCACCACACGATGTATTACTGTCGGCCAGTGTTCAGCGGGAAGACTGTATTTCGGGTGTATCGGCCCTGGTCGCCGTTTGCTAACCATCGGAGGAGGGCTGACGTCATATGCTTCGTCGTGAGCGAGCAAGTCTTGGACCTTGAGATACAGTTTTCCAGCAGGAGCAAGGAAGAGGTATAAAATTGGTGACAGAGGAGCCGAAACCCGTCGGTTCCGGTTCTATTATTTATTCAACTTTCTAGTATTATCAGAACGCTTGTTCTTTCACATCGCAGTCTCCTCCCTGCTCTGACTCTCGTGTCTCTAGGTGCACACACGCTCTTCAGTGATGCCTTGCTGATTCCTCCCCTGTATATTTACTCAGCAATCATGGGCCCTCAACTCGTATTTTTCTCTCATCATCCTAGAACAGATATACCAGGTAGCCAGCACAGCTCCATGAAAATGAGGAAAGACCAATTTTCCATCCATCCAATATGGTATACTATAGAGGTACTTGTATCTTTCTAGCCAGATTACCAACACTCATCATAAAACGCCATCCCTGGTAGGTCGTTTTCTTGTGATTGTTCCTGCAGGTACGATTATAGGAGAGCAGAATACCGGGCGTGGCAGTCCAAATGGTGACCTTTCTTATCAAGACACCTATGAGACTCATTCCCCACGATTTGGAACTTCAAATAGAGAAGAGAGCAGACTAAACACCCACTTAATGAAAAGGAGCCACAGCCATGACCTACTCACACAGAAACATTGCTGAGGAGCGAGAAGAAGCATGCCAGAAAGCAAAACAGATAACCGACATCTGCGAGCACCTCCATATCGCGCTTGATCCTATTGACTGGCAAAATGCTGGAATGCGGGCGTGTGTAACAGTGAATACTATTGAAATATCTGATCTCTTGGGCCTCGGTCAACCGAATAGCGATTCCATTTTACGTCTCGTTCAAATGAAACTGTTCGAGCGCACTGCTCTCGAAACTATTCGCGCTCGACCAGGTTGCAAGGCTTTGATCTGGAGTCCTGTTGCTGTAGTGCAACCACAAGCGTTTTTGAGTCTCTGGATCATCACGCTTGAGACTGATGCGCGTATAGCTATCGCTGAATACATCAGAAATGGGCAGCGGGTCTATGAACATTACGAGATCGATAGGAATGATAAGCACTATCTCGCAAAGCTCTTTGGGCCAGCTCATACAGGTGAGTATCAGCTTGGTGATACGGTCTCTATTGAGGAGCATGCGCGTACATGCACTGGAGAGATCGTCTACATTCTTCCACCAAACGAGGCATTCACTCACCACATCCATCCATCAAAGGGCCGCCATACCATTTCGGGCAAAGTATACTCGAACAATGGCTCATCAAGGTATATTGTCGATTGTCATGATAGTTTTCCTCATATTGTCAATCAGTGGCAAGTCTCAGTTGAATAGGCGAAGGATAGGAGCAGATGGCAAATAACGAAGCAAGGCAGGACCTGGATAGACAGAAGATGAGAGAGATCGGTCGCGTGTTGGGCTTCTTCAGTGCCTATTCAGAATCGCAAACTGGAATAGCAACGTACCACTCCGAGTATGACGCGGCCTCCTTGTGCGATCCCAAGGTACTCAGCGACCCAAAGCTGCTCAAGAGACCTAAGCAAGATCTTGACCCTCACGTTATCTATCTGAAAGAAAATGACTGCCACTCTCTCTACACGGAAGGGTGGAACAAAGGGCATGCCCAGGGAACTCAGGCATATGAAACCAGCGACCTGGAGCTTATTGGGGAGATCGCAAGCCTTGCTGGGCGGCTTGCCCCTTTCTACACCGCTTATACGACAGCGGAAAACGATGCGCGTGACTGTAAAGTCTTCGGTGAGGTACGTACCCACTTCATCGTCAATTGGAGACAAACCGGAGGCGATAGGCGCAGACGGAAAGGAATCTGACGCAGTCTTCTCAGTCAAAATGACCTCTCATGAAAAAGTGTTGAAGGCAGCATGAGCGGGCTCTCATGAAAAAGTGTTGAAGGCAGCATGAGCGGGAAAAAGAGAAAGAGGGTGGACGAAGGGTACAAAAAGAGAAGCCGATAACGTCCGATGTCATCGGATGAGTTTACCCTTCATGATTGAAAAAGGAAGCAACGGGATGCCAAGCGTGAGTCAAATTCTCTCAGACGTGCTTCGCCGAGACTTTCGAGCAACAGGCAGTGGTGCTTGTGAGGCATCCGGATCATCCTGTTGGACAGGCTCGTGGCGCTAGTGTCAAACCGATCTCTGACGTTGTGTCCTTGCTCAAAGTATACCACTTTTTCATGGGCCGTGGTGCGTGGTAGCGCATGAATTACTGTTGGCGAACCCCTCATCCATGCCTAGATGTTCCTTATAAGTTGGGCATGCATAAGGGATTTCCCAGTGGTATCTTCTGCCCGCCGTTTGCTGTGGTCATGTGCCGTGGTGCGCCTGTGTCGCATGACGTTTCAAATCTACAGTGACCTCCTATGTTTCATTACCTAGATGCTGCCTGTTTCGCTGAACAATCTTCTAGTCCTTCACCGTGAGCTAGTGGGTCGTTTGCCCCGCTTTTTGCCATTGTTCCAAGTGCGTCGGGTATCTTCTCACCGGCCGACGCGTGCATGCTCCACTGCCGCCCAACACATGGTGACGTTCTCGCGCTCGCATGCGTCGAGCAGCCCGCTTCCCCCCCCACTTGAATGGCGTGGGGTTGGCATTCCAGCCACGGGCAGTCGCTTCCAGCCACTCAATAATTTGGCCGGGCTGGATCGGATGCTGTCCCTCTAAGGCCCGTCGTTTGAGAATGCGCTGCATGGACTCGGCCATATTGAGCCAACTTCCCCCTAGCGGTGTCCGCAAGGGTAAAATGCCCTGGCTGAACAGCCAGCGCATCAGTTCGGGGGTCTTGTGTCCGACCAGGTTGTCCCAGATCAGCAGCATCCGTAACGGCGGAAGCTGTGCCGATAGCGTGACGCGCACGGTCAACCCTTCACGCCAGCTCTCCCAGACCGCACGGTTCTCTTCGGCGCTCAATTGAACGGCGGGTTCGGGCAGGGTGGCCACAATGGCCGTCAATTGTTCTTTCAACCACTGATGCAAGACAGCATTGGTCACACTGGTGACCCCTTTGACCCGTACCTCTCCTGTACTCGGATGAAACAGGGTGAGCAGCTTAGCGGTGCCGTTGCGCTCATACTCGTGGGGATGCAAAGCTGGGTGCCCCTCCGGTTGCCAACTACTGCCAGGGTAGGGCACCGTCTGGAACGGCCCAGCTTCGTCTTCATTCCAGACGGCCAGACCCAGGGCTTCCCCGAGGCGATGGGCGCGCTCAATCAAGTTTTTTTTGCTATTGCATCTGGATCGGTCACGGTCACCGTTCCCGTCTTGCGCTTGCGTTTGACCTGGCCGGTCTCACACCAACTCCGGTTCTTTTGCCAACTGTAGCCTACCTCATGCAAGACGCGCTGGATCGTATAGGTGCTCACGTGGGGCAAGCCATCTGGGGCCCGGCGAAGCGCTTGCTTGAGCAGCGAGAGCGACCAGGTCGCCGTGCCATCACCTTGATGTTCTGGCCTTCGGCGCACCTCGGCTAAGATCCGTTCGGTCTCGGCTACTCTATAGCTGGCAGGAGTTCCTCCCCCATGCCCTGGTTCCAGCGCATTGAGCCCTTCCACATTGAAACGGCTCACCAGGCTTGTGACCGTATCCCCCACGCGGTAGCCCGCTGTCTTGGCTGCTGCTGTATAGCTGTGACCGTCTGTTACCGCCAGTAGGGCTTTCGCCCGCGCTACATGCGCTGCTGGCTGGCGAGGCTTCCGGCTGAGTCGTTGGAGGAACCTCCGTTCCTCCGTCGTTACAAGGCGCAAGGGAGCTTTTTGACGTCGAGACATGGGAGATCCTCCTCACGAGTAGGACGAAACTTTCACCGTCTCAGTGTACTGCTTCTCTAATCGAATGGCAATCCTCAGGGCAAACGACCCACTAGTCACTTACTGGAGAAACAAATTCCAGTTCTCGATATTCAAAGTCTAGCGGTGTATCATCCCCTGGAAGTTCCACATAGTAGATGTAATATGGTTCAGTACGTCTTCTACCCTTATCAACCGACCGAACAATACCTATGATGCCATCGAGAGTCGCTGACCCACGGCCAAACCCGTTCTCCATGATACGCACCCGATCACCGGCTTCAAATGCCCTAGAACTCATAGTAATACTCCTTTGCTCATGCATGCACATTTGCAGTGTATTGACCTCAGCTTTTATGATCTTTGAACAAGTTGCGGTATAGATCTCTGTATTGTGCAGCTTCCAATAGACAATCTACTCTGAGCAACAATACACTATACAGCATTTTCCAAGTGTACCACATAGCTCCACTGAATTGTTGGCTCAATATACCATTGAGGGCATTTCGCCTGTAAATCGTATACTACTACCGTTCATACATGAAATATACGATTTTCATCCGCTTCTCTGTCCGCTACGGACATCGCGCTTCCTAACTCTGAACAATAGAGTAAACGGACCTCAGACGAGGTGTCCAATACCCAGTCCATTAAACAAGAGTTTAAGGGAGAACTCTCGGCCAAGAAAAGTATGAGAGAGAAAAAGAGCAACTACTCTAAGGGACTCTCGAAAATTAAATTATCCAAGAGATGGCATTGCTGAGAGATGATATACAGGATTTTGCGCCAGTAACCCATCCTCGCTGCACAAGAAGCAGCAGCAGCGTGAGAGATCCTGTCAAACCCTCTTATCGCGGCCTGATTTGTCAGTAGAAAGCCTCTATTCTTGACACAGGATGTTAGGATTCATCGATAGAATAGATGTCGTAAGCCTACTTGAAGCATATGGAAGGAGCAGCAAATGACATCAGGCACATGGAGAGTACGTGCCCTCAAGGCCGACCGTCCGACGAATCCCGACCCGATCAAGATGCAAGCAGGCGATCTGCTCGAGATTACCGGAAAAGAAGACGACGGCTGGATCTGGTGTAGGCATTGTGCAGGCAAGGAGAGCTGGGTCCCGCTGAGCTATCTGACAGCAGAAGGTGATGGGAGAACACGAACAGCACTCTCTGATTACGATGCCACTGAATTGCCTGTTGAAGTGGGAGAAGAGTTCCAGTGCGAACGAGAAGAGAGCGGCTGGTTGTGGTGCGAAAATACGCAGGGGAAATGGGGTTGGATACGTGTGAC
>WNGQ01007332.1_pt1 | contig 10601 bp, 17 predicted proteins | sample 5407661 | NCBI WGS metagenome assembly WNGQ01 (sample SAMN13153382, study PRJNA577476) | soil metagenome | isolation source: 60 cm soil or saprolite under Garry oak tree replicate 2 | place: USA:California | collected 2016-06-15 | reverse complement strand
ACGTGCACCTTTCAGCGCATACGGCTCTCCGTTTCTGTGTTCTTCAAGAAATCCTGTTTCCCTTCCATCCTTCATGGATGTCGTGGTGACAGGATTGGCAAACGATCAGGGTTTTGCGTCTTCTTTTGAGCATGATGTGCGCCCAGCGAGGCCGCTCTTGCCCCATTTTCTCTCGATCTGCTCGTTTCCGAGTCTGATGCACGACACCGTGTTCATCTCTGATTTCACACAGCTCACATCTTCCCGCTATGAGTCGTCGTATCACCTCCTTTTGCTCATAACGGGCTAGAGCAGGAACTCTCTCGATCAGGACGGCTTCTTTCTGATGGATCAAAGGGATACCACCGAATTGTGCGATCAGCGGTTTCTTTCCATTCGTGCGTTCCAGACTTGCCTGGAAGCATTTCCGTGGACCCTGTGGGGTTTGGGTGATGGCTCGATACCGCTTGATCATCTTCGCGATGGAGCTGTGATATTTGGCCGCCAGAGTGTGCAGGAGTGATTGGTGCGCTGCCCATTGAACCCGATGGAGCCAGTACACATTGTTCGCTAACAAATAGTACTCTACCAAACCCCGATATTCGTCTTGATAGGTCTTCAAGATGGTATCATCAGAGCAGGCAGCCAGGGAGTGTCGGCGCAGCGGTTTTCCTCCTTGTTGAGAGCGTTTTCGTTTCTTTTCGATCCCTTCGATGGGGACACGCAAGACAACGTTGGCATTTCATCGGCGATATCCATCTCGCGCAAGTTTGTCGTTGCAGTAGCGGACTTGCAGGTCAGAGCCAAGGAAGCGAGCTGCTTGTGTCTGGGCATGAGTGATCAAAGTCTTTTCTGAAGATACTTCGAGCTTGAGCGTGTTTTGCAGGAATGTCCCCAGTTCTTGTTTGATCTGCTCCGCTTCTTCGCGAGGCCCAAGAAACCCGCAAAGCACATCGTCGGCATACCGAACGTATCTGAGGCGACGAGAGGTCGGATCATGTGGGTCACCCGCTGGTAGTTGTTGAGCCTTTTGTAGCAGAGCCTTAGCCTTTCGGTACTCCTCCTTTCTTCGTGCTCTGCTGAGCCTTTCTTGGATACGTCTGTAAGCAGGGTTTTTCTTGCGAACCCGTCCTCGCGTATACTGCGGGATCAGGTGGGTTTCCACAAATTTGTCCAGTTTGTCCAGGTAGATATTGCTGAGTATAGGGCTAACGATCCCACCCTGGGGGACCCCAGAGAGCGTCGGAAGCGAACGCCATTCCTCCAAATATCCAGCTTGAAGCAACTGTTTGATGAGACGCAGAAACCGTGGATCGTGGATCTTTTCAGCCAGGATGCTCAACATGACGGAGTGGTCAAGTCGATCAAAACAGGCTTTGATGTCTCCTTCAACAAACCAGTGGCACCCTGTCCACGCGTGTTCAATGTGACTCAATGCCGTGTGACAGCCTCGTTCCGGTCGATAACCATGAGAGTGTTCGCTGAATTGCGGCTCGTAATACGCCTCTAGCAAGCTCCGAATCACTTCCTGTAAAAGTTTGTCGGACCACGTAGGCAGACCTAAAGCACGCATTTTCCCGTTTTTCTTGGGTACAAAGGTTCGTCGAACGGGAGTCCAGCGGTAACGCTCGTGGCGGAGATCCTCGATGATCTTCCGCATCTTTTCGAGAGACATGGCATCCGCCGTTTCCTCTGTTGAGCCTCTGGTCATCGCGCCGTCATTGGCATAGATGCGTCCGTAGGCTCTCAGGTAGAGATGTGGGTTGTAGAGTTGCCGATAGAGATCGTCTACCGGTACTCCTCGTTTGCCGCGATCTTGAAGCATACCAAAGACGTTTTCGGATGGTCGCATATCTCATGCTCCTCTTTTCGTGAGATGGTAGAAACAGTCACTGTGCCCCTTCCCTGTAGGTGCAGCTTTCCTGCACGCAAAGTACTATGGGCACTCCGTCGCCATGGGTTCCTTGCGGAACCGGTAGGCGATCCCGCGTTCCGGTGGTTTGGTACGTGTCGAGCACGGGGTAGGTCGTCTTTTTATTCCCTTGAAATGGTTCATTACCATTCGTTCCACTTGTGGAAGGTACAAGAGGCGCTCCATGGGTCCCCTGTACAAGTAGCGTCGATGTCAGATGTTCTCTCGATGGGAGGGTCCTTACTCCAACTGGGAATTGGACTTCAAGCAGTGTAGCTTTGACCGTACCGTGCGGATCTTGCATCACCTACCCTTTAACATCTTCAGGATATCAATGCTTTTCACGCATGCTCTTGTCCCCTCTGCCTTTCGACTTCAGGTAAGCGCGATGATCCAAGAATCTCCTTCCAAATTCTTCCTGACTGCGTCAGGGATACTCAAACCGCGTCACGCGGCGCACAGGAGCAAGACCCCGACCGCTGGTGTTCTCATGCCCCCGCTGGACAAGAAGCGTGGCAGATTGTCTCGCAATGGGTCTGGAACCTGCGCCTGGAACTGGGGCATATGCTTGAGCCGACTCCGCTGCGCACGACTGAGTTTGCTCCTCCCCTCAAAGAGGCCACAGCCGAGCAGGCGCCTGTACAGGGCTATGAGAAGCCTTCGGTCGCCTTGCCCTGGAAAGCCGATCGGTTCTCGGGGCAGGACTTCGCTCTCCAGCCCGACGGGGTGCTGTCCTGTCCGGCGGGCAAGACGTTGCGCCCAACCGAGCGACGCCGCGAAGCCGATGGCAGTCTGCGCGTGCTCTACAGCGCCAGGATCCTCGATTGTCGCGGCTGCCCAAAGCGTCCGCAGTGCCAGTGGCACGGGGAAGCAACCACGAAGCCGCGTCGCATCAGTGTCCTGCTGCATCCGCTCCGGGTTGGTCCCGTGCCGCTGCTCTGGCGGGATTGGAGCCGCAGAGAGCAGCGGCGCGGATGTCAGCAGCTCGTGCGACACCAATGCATCGAGGTGAGCCTGCTGCCCCCCACCGCAGCGTCGCCACGCACAGCGGAAGTGATCCTTTCTCGCCCGCAGCGAGCACACGCTCGCCTCTCGTGGGCAGAGCGGCTCGCTCGCAATGCGCGAGTCCCAACAGCGAGCCAGGTGACGATCAGACTGTTCGGCGTCCCGGAAGGCTTTGCCATCTCGCTCGGTTTGGCGACAGCTTAACACGGTCTTGACAGCCGTTGGGTTCCTTCTTCTCGGACAAGCTTGCTTGTCCCAGTGGAGACGCGTGCGCCTTTTTTCCTGGCTGTTCCTCAATTCTTCCTATCTTCTGCCTTGTTTGCTCTCCATCCCGCTGTTTCTGCCCTCTCTCATGGGCGCGGCGTCCGGTTCTGAGCGACTTTCGCTCCTCAGATCAGGTTTAGCTCTTCGACAATCTCGTTGCGCAATTCGTGGGAGATGGGGTATTGAGGAGGAGTTCGAGAATGCCCGCGTATCTCGGTTGAGATCAGTATGAAGTGCGCAGTTTTGTGGGCTGGTTTCGCCATGTGACCCTCGTTCTCCTGGTTCTGGCAGTAGTAACGGTTCTTTGTGCGAAGGAACGAGCATGCCCAAGCGTTTCTTCGGAAGAGGTGTCCCATCAGGTCACCCCATCCCCCATCCCGCTGACCGTCCCCGAGGTTCGCCGTCTGCTTGGACGCCTCCTTTTTCCCTTTCCTCGAGGTGCCATGGCTGTGTTGGCCAGGGAATTGGTGGCGCCGATGGAAGCCCGGGGAGGGCACGCGCCTCTCACGCAAAACATCGCCTGAACTCGAGTTAGTGGTTTGTTCTCTTAGCCCCTTCTCGATACCAGCTGGTCCTCTGACTGTGTCGTCTCGACCTCTGCTCGCGACATGCGCCTTTTTATCGTTCGGTGGAGGAGGGTCCCTGTTGTCCCTGCATTCTCCCTGGGAGTGTCCTTGTTGTCCCTGTCATTCTGGCTGGTGTTTTTTGACACCGTACGGATTCCCTCGAAAGGAGGAGGACTCATGACTTCCATTCCTCAGATGGCTTGTTGTACGAGGCTTCGCATCGATCCGAAAACCTTACGCAATTGGCGAGAGTTTTGCTCATCTGCAATTCGTTGCTCATCCAACCGATGCACGCCTCACATGTTTGACGTTGGAGCAAGTCCAGCAGTTGGCTGCCCTCCATGCTCGCCCCATCTCACCACGAGGCTTTCGCTTCCCCGGCGCTCCGACAAGAAGCCACCCCGCTTGCTTCAACGCTTTCGCACCTTTTCCCCACTCAGGAAAACGAGACCCAGGTGGCTGCCGCTCCTGCCTCTTTCTCGGAAGAAGCAGAACTCCGAAAGGGTGTTTGCGGTCTGGAGGCGAAAGTGATGACTCTGCAAGAGCAGCTGGCCCAACTCACCCTGGAACTCCTTCGAGAGCGCGTCTCCGCGGTATGAACGCCGTCTGAGTTCTTTGGAGGCTCTTCTCTCACAGAGCGCAACCCTTTTGCCCACGAAGACAGAGGGGGTGCCGGTCGTTGATCAGCAAAAGGAGCCTGCCTCCCAGCGATCTCTCCTGCCAGGCGAGTTACGGGCACGTTCTCGCGTCCTTCCACGTGTTGAAATTGGGGCTGCTGGTTCCTCTGTGCTCATCTGCCCGCGAGAAGGTGAGCTTCCCTTCACCGCTGATTCGCTGGAATGGTTTGAGTGGCTCTGTTCGCTTTCCTCGTTCCGCTTTATCGGCCACTCTGGCCGTTTTACCGCCTATCGAGAGGGACCGCGGAGCTGGAGAGCCTCTCGCACTTTTCATGGTCAGAACCACAAACAATCTCTTGGCACACCGATCGACTGACGATTGCTCGCTTGGAACAAGTCGCTGGCGCGCTGCAATCTCACATGGCTTAGCGCTCATGAGCTGAGCCGTTCTATGGGCTTGCTTTGGGAATACTTTCCCTTTTTCTCAAAAGTGCGGTTGTAGTGGTGGGTCCGGCTTCCAGCCTTCTCCCGTCCTCTGTCCAGGTGCTCCCCGTTGTCGTCCCACGCGCCTCGGCTACGCTTGTGGTGTGCCGACGGGGCCAGCCGCGCACGACGGACCAGCTCCGTCCTTTCCCTGCACAGACAGAGACGGCCCGCAGAACAGGAAAGCAGGCCGCAGAGCATAGAGCCCCATGTAGCAGAAAGCACCGGCTGGAAGAGGAGGCCGTCACAGCGCTCAAGGCCGTGGCCAGGGAGCATCCGACTCGGTGGGCCCGCTCTCCCCTTGAGGGCGATCAGGCTGTTGGCCTCACGCTGCTTCCACTCCTCCAGGCACACCAGGGCAGACCGAGTCAGCTGACAGTCGCTCCCCTCCATGGGGAGAAGGAAGAGAGCCTGCTGCTCGCAGGGACGGAGACCAGCAGGTGTAGCGTTACGCTTCTTGCTGTCCACGCTCCTGATGAGCATGAAGAATGAGGCGACGAATCGTTTCATGGGAGACACCATACTCATTTGCCACTTGACGAAGTGGTTCGTTGTTCTCTACCACACGATGGATGACCATCGGCCATCGGTCAGTGGGAACACCGTATTTCAGGTGTTTTGGCCCTGGACGCCGTTTGCCACCCATCGCAGGAGGGCTGGCGTCAGGGGTTTCACTGTGAGCGAGCACCTGTTGGACCTTGAGATACAAGGTGCCAGACGGAGCAAGCAAGAGGGAAAAAATTGGTGACAGAGGACTCGAAACCCGTCGATTGCGATGAGTCTATTTATAGGATAAGAAATAAATAGTACAGATTATAAGGAGAGATCTGGGAAAGACGAGTCGCCACCCTTCACACGGATGTCTGTCGGTTGCGTGTGTCAGAAACGTGCTGCGTGCCTGCTCCCACGCTGTTTCAATGTCAAGCACTTCGCAGACAAGACCGAGAGCACTTGCGCACTGCAACACGGCATCCTTCCCCAAAGAACCATGCTCTTTCCTGCTTGACATTCCCTCCCCTTTTCTCCTTGGTCTCTCGCTTCTCAAAGGACCTTGTTCTCAACGCATGTCCCAAGGAGCCAGTACAGGCTCGGGTCGTCTCCACAGCGCTTGGTTGCTCCCACCCGCGTCAGCAAGTCGTTCATCACCTGGCTCACTTGTTGGGCATCCGCCGCCCGTAACACATTGCTGGAGGTGGCCGCACAGGCAAAGCTCTGGCGTGCTGGAGGCAAGACCGTGCTGAGCCATCCTGCTCGGAAGCGCACCCACTCCGCTCTGCCCAACAGCGTGGTCATTCCCGCTAACTTCCCCAGCACCACCAGGGTCAAAATCAAGGCCACGCTGTAGCGCACTCCTGGCTTGTGCCGTCCATCCACGACTTGCTCAAAGGCTCGATACACTGATAACGCGTTGATCTGCTGCTCCCATCCCGCTTGTTCCATCGCTTCTGCTCACGTGATAGAGTTCATCCTAAGCCATTCCTCGCTTTCTCAGATGTGAGTTGTCTTTCTCATTCTAGCAAGAAATGGCCCCCTTTTCTCTCCTTTGGGACTTTTCAATCGCCCTGGTGCTTTCCAGGTGGATTTGCAGGACATCGCGAGCAAAGAGTATAATGGAGTGTGGTGCTCGAGCTGGGGGATCTCTACAGTTCCCCTCCTGTAGAACATACCCTTCGGAGAGAAGTTGCTGTGTCTGTATCTGTGCCCTTCGGGAGGTCAGCTGCCATGAAGGTGCACGGTGCAGATGCGCTCGTTGGCCCTCTCCCTGTGGAGAGCCGCATCAAGGGAGAAGTGCATATGGCAACCCAAGCAGTAGAAGTCCCCAGCAAAAGGCTAAGTCTACGGGAACGCTTGGATGTGGGAAATGGCCTCACCCCGTACTACCTGGTACTGCCTACCGTCTTGGTGACTGTGGCAGGGATGTTCTTCCCTATCCTGATTTCCCTTTGGCTCAGCTTCTTCGATAGGCTTCCTGGCCCCAGGGCAGCGTTTATTGGATTGAGCAACTATATTCAGCTCATTGCTAGTAGTGAGTTCCGCAGTTCGCTTAGCACGACGCTCATCTTCACGCTCATCGCCGTCACCTTGGAGACGCTCTTTGGGCTGGGAATTGCTCTCCTTCTTAATGACACGTTTCCAGGTCGTGGCCTGGTACGGGCCGCTGTTCTTGTCCCGTGGGCCTTCCCCGCGCTTCTCTCTGCGCAGATGTGGTCCCTGATGTACAATGACCGAACAGGCATCATCAGCTACTTCCTCCAGCAGATGCACATCCTGGCGCCCGGGTCGACGTTATTGCAGACCAATAGTGGCATCATGACCGCTGCCATCATCGCTGATGTCTGGAAAACCACCCCGTTTATGGCTCTCTTGCTCCTGGCCGGTCTTCAGGTCATCCCCCCTGAATTGTATGAAGCGAGCACCGTCGATGGGGCCACTGGCTTCCAACAATTTTGGACGATTACCTTGCCTATGCTCAACGGGCCGCTGACCGTCGCGTTACTCTTCCGCACACTCGCTTCCCTCGGGGTGTTCGAGCTCTTCTACATCCTGGGTGGCAACCAGGTGCAAAGCATGGCTTCTTACTCGTATAATTACATGTTTACTCGTTCCACCTTTGACTTTCCTCCGGGAGTGGCAGCCGCCGTTGTCCTGTTTGTGATTGTCATTGTTCAGATAACTTATCGTTTTTCTGCCATGATGATTGTCTTAAAAGGTTACGTGAAGCTGACATCCCCTCCTCAATCAGACCAACGAGAAGCCAATCAGGTACAGAAGCGCAAGGAGTTCTGATGGTACTGCGTTTCACGGTGATGGATAATTCAGACTTCTCTCCCAATCGCTTGACAGTCTCTCTCGACTCTTCTTATCCTTCCTTATAAGGAAGCTATCCATTCTCCCCAGTTCAAGCAGCGAGGACCGTTATGCCTTTCAGGTTTTCTTGGGTAGTGGCACAAATAAGCAGGATATGGGAGACTGTGAGGAGCAGTTCCAGAGAAAAAAGAGGAGCCTTTCATGGTCACCATCACCGTTCACTGCCCTCGACTTTAAGACGCGACGCTCTCGTGCGCAATGGTCACGCCCCCAATGGCAAACAGCTCTCTCGCTGCCGCGCGTGCGGACGGCAAAGCCGCGAGAATCCCACTCCCCATGCCTATCCAGAAGCGCGCCGCGAGGAGATCCTGCATGCCTCTCAAGAACGCGAGCCTCCTGCGCGGTCTCACGCGCACGGATCGCGGGTTTCGCGTACCACCGTCTCAAGTTGGATCACAAAAAAGGAGCTCAGCTTCCGCCTTTGTGGACCACTCTCCTCACCCCGGATCCCGAAGATCCCACGTCCACCATCCTGGAACCCTATCGGCTCTGGTCGTTTGTCCTCAAAAAAGCGCACGACTCCTGGATGTGGATTGCCCTTTGCCGCCAAACGCGACAGGTGGTCGCCTCTGCGATTGGGGATCGGAGCAAACAGACGTGTCAGCGGGTGTGGGAAGCCATTCCAGAGGGGTATCGCCAGGGGCATTGCTGAACCTCCTTCTGGGCGGCCTACGCGGCGGTGATCCCGGAGGAGCAACACACAGCCGTAGGCCCGCGAGACCGGAGAAACGGCTCACGTGGAGCGGTGGAACAACACCCTACGAAAGCCGCTGGCCTGTTTCGTGCGCATGACATTGTCCTTTTCCAAGTCGCTGATCATGCATGAGTCCTGCTTGCTCCTCTTCCTCCATCGCTCCAATACCGAGCGAGCCATCCTGCTCAAGTGAGCCACTACCCACATATTCAAGCCATAGCTTTATCGCGTCGTAAGCAAAAGGATAGGGATGTTCCTGGCATTCCCCAGACTGTACGCAGGTTGATATACTGAATATGCTCAGCCTGTAAGACTGCAATCTGTTCGTTGAGATCGCCAGAGATTTCGTCAGCAAATGCAGAAAGACGAATCATGAGAGAAAAACCTCCTCCTCTACTCTGATTTCCAGGCTGTTCATGGCTCTGCTTCTTTCTCTCGTTGATTGGCCTCTCTTTCGATTCTCTCACCTAACTCCAACTGTAGTAGTAGATAACATAAATTCGGGGCAGGATCAAAATGTGGTTGGTCCCTGCGGTCAGGACCATTATAGCTATGAGGGCACATCAAGCCCCGCCCAAAGGGACGGAGCTTGATGGCTCATGATCAGTCGATCCGACGAGGCGTCAAGCCGTTACGGATAGCTCACCATGGTGACCGGAGTATCCGGGTTGGCGATGGTCGACGACCCGCCTGTGCCGTTGACCACGTGCAGGATGCCACCAAACCCGGACTTGGAGAGGAAGATTGTCAGCAGATCGTGGAGACTTCCCGCCGGCAGGGTGCCGGGAACTTCAAACGCGTTTTCGGCGTAGATGTTCACGCCCTGGTTGAAGAAGCTGTAGCTACCCATACCGTATCCGTGGAAGCTGGTCACACGGTTGGCAACCTTGAAGGCTGCCCAACCGTCAACGCCGGGAGCCTCCATGCATGCCGCCTGGCTGGGCGGGTCGTAGGGCATCTCATTCTGGAAGAAGATGTCTGTGCCGCCATCCCCGTTCCAGATCACCTCGTATTGCTGGTAGTGCTCGACGAAAAGGCCATACGCCATCACGTTGTCACCGTTGACGATGAGGCCGGTATTGGCAGTGTTGTTGTTCCAGCCCACACCGCTGCCATGGTCGGCCCGCCATGCCCAGATGTCATCGAGGATGACATTGGCGCTGTTGACGACCAGGCTGGTCATCGCGCTGCCTGCCTCTGCGCCGCCGATACGGAAGAACACATCCTCAAGAGTCGGCGGGTCGGAGGCGTACTGGTTAGTGTGCATGGCGCTCCTTCCGACCTGTAGCAGCTCCGGCGAGTTCGTTGTGCCCGCGTCGAAGATCAGCCCGCAGATCATGATCCCCGGCGCATTGGCGACTTGCATGGACACGATCCCGTTTTGAGGGATCAGCGTTGGGAAGCCGAGACCGAGCACCACGGTCTCGGGAGTCGTCACGTTGAGGCTCTGGCTCAGATGATAGATCCCTGGAGTCAGGATCAGGTTCTCACCCCTCGCTAACGCGCTATTGATTGTCGCCGCGGAGTCGCTGGGCTGGGCGATGAAGAACTTGCTGATCGGGAGAGACGAACCAGGGGTTGCGCCGTTGGCCCAGGTCGTGCCGGAGGTGTTCGTCTGGACTGAAGGGACGAAGACGTTGTCGTTCCCGCTGGAATCGGTGTACAGGTATGGCGCCTCGCGTGTCACCAGGCTGGTCGCGAGCGTGGTTTACGGGCCACCACACGATGACGCAGCCGGGAAGCACTGGGCGGGCGCGCCCACGACACCAGAAAACACCTGGTTCCAGACGCCGTTGCTCCAGCCAGTAATCTGGCTGTTCCTGACAATAAACTGTTGCTGCGAGCCATTTGTTAGCTTGCTGCCAGTGATTTTTGAGTCGGCGATGAAACCGCCACTCGCGTAATTGGGCTGGGTGCAATAGTCCTGAAGCGTGGTTGCTCCGTTGATCTGAACCCGGCGCATCGGCGCGGCCTGTGATACCGCCCAGAATTCGCCGTTATAGCAGCCCGCGTTCGGCGTGGTCACATGGATGGTCAGGTTTGACAACGAGCGCCAGAAGTTGACCAGCGCGATTCTTTACCTCCCTCTGTTCCAACTGGAAATCGGGAGCAAATGGAAGGCCAGTTGGATGTGTCGGCGTCTCGCTGGTGTGTCTTCAGATGGAAGCCAGAGGCTCTGAGTCATCGCCCGCACCTGGGATTCATCGCTCTCA
>WNGQ01007330.1_pt1 | contig 10602 bp, 9 predicted proteins | sample 5407661 | NCBI WGS metagenome assembly WNGQ01 (sample SAMN13153382, study PRJNA577476) | soil metagenome | isolation source: 60 cm soil or saprolite under Garry oak tree replicate 2 | place: USA:California | collected 2016-06-15 | reverse complement strand
GCCCGTTGTCAGCTCGCCAGCTTTGTTCAGGTCAAGAAACCTTAACAGTTTTCGCGGTTTCACCTCCGCCTGCGAAACCGAAATGTCCGAACCCTTAGATGCGGCGACAATTCCACTCACGTTGTAGATTCCGCCGTCGACCGTTTTCGCCACAGCATTGACCGCACCTTCAATTGCGTGCGCTGTCGTGACGAATCTGCCATCTGCGGAGATAAAAAAACCAGTCTCCGTTCGCAACAGATTCCCTTTTGGATCAAAGGCTGTCACCCAAATCACAGAAGGCCGCACCTTGCTTTCAAGCTCTGCTATTTTTGACGATGGAGTTTGGCCGGCGCCTGCTTGAGGCGACTGACTGATAGTTGCGGTCGTCGGTGATTGCGCGGTACTCGTAATCGGCAACGGCGGTTGTGATTGCTGTGCGAGTAGAGATCCAGCAAGAACCTGATTCGGCGCATGTCCCACAGTCACAAAGACCGCGATCCAAAACGTGTATCGAAAACCGAAGCGAACCTGGCTCATTGCATGCAGTATAGTCTCGGGCAGCCTGGGTTAATCAAGCCGGCAAAAATAGGTCTTCGTTCGGTTTTGGAAATACCCGTGATGACAAACCGGCCTCAGGTCACCGGCTACAGGATTCCTAAAACCGTTCTAGTGACGCTTGAAATATTGAACCGCGCGTTCGTGTTTCTTTGCCGCAGCCTTGCTGTTAAACGTGCCGAGATTTTTTCGCTTGCCCGTTCTCGCATCTTTCTTGCGGGAATACAGCCGATACTTGCCGGATTTCAGTTTCCTAATCACGGGTATTGCTCCGCACGATGCACGTAGGCGAATATTATGCTTGTAGCGCCATCCAATATTCGCAGTTCGGTCGAGTCGCGCTCGTTAAATTGTAGCGCCACGGCTTCAGTTGCCGAATCAAGACTGGCGGGCAGAGCGCCCGCCCTACAAAGGCTTCCTCAAGCGATTCGAAATGCCAAGTGCGAGAAGCGCGGCCAGAATTGCGAGATTGGTCGCGAGATGAGACGGGAAACTCCAGTTTTGGCTGACGTGGCCGAAACAGCCACAAGTAATGTCGAGTCCGCGAAGTTTCGCGGCAGTGATGGCGAGCGTGAAGACCACGATCAGCGTGATTAAAAGCGCTAGCGCTCCGCGATACAGAAAGCGAAATACCAGTCCGAGCGCACAAGCAATTTCCAGCCACGGAAGGTAAAACGCGAGCGCAACACTCATGGGCCACGGCAGAAGTTTGAAGTTGTCGATGCCACTGGCGAATTCAACGGGGTTTGCTAGCGACAAATTCCGAAGATCGGTCAAAGCGTTGGCGAATTGCAGATTTTGAAGATCAGCCATCAAGTGATCCAAATCGAGGATCTTCGAGAGTCCCGCGAAAATGAAGATGCCGGCCAGAACAAAATCGAGAATGCGCCAGATGATGTTTGCTGTTCGATTTTTGATGTTTGATGCAGGGGCGGCCGTCGCGAGTTCGACGTTGAGCGTTGGGCGTTGAGCATTCGGCATTGAGTTCATGTGCTTTTCTTCAGCCACGCTTCCCAACCGCCTTCGAGCACGAACACCTCAGAGAGTTGCGCTTCCTTGCGCAGGCGGCGGGCCACTTCCCGGCTGGCGTTACAACTCAAGCTGCTGCAGTACACGACGGTCTTTTTCCCCGGCGACCACACCGCCAAGAACTGCGGTAACAATTCGTTCCACCGATCTTCATTCAATGAGAGCGCACCCGGGACGTGATCGCGCGCAAATTCATCGTCCGGCCGCGCATCGACCCAGATCGCAGTGTCGCCCCAGGCTCGCGCCTGATCGACAGTCACCATTTCCGAGGGCGCTATCGCCGAGCGCCACGAAATGTTGTTGCGAAAATAAATCGCCTCGCCTGCCGCCGGGAGAAGCGCCACCGCTGCCAGTACGGCAGCCTGGCGTGCCAGTAAAAACTTCAATGCGTTTGATCGGTCGGAGCAGTTGGATGAGCCGGCGCAGTAGGCGCAGCTGGAGCACCTGGAGGTTTCTGGCCAGCTGGAGCAAAAGGCATCATCGGAGCAGTTGGCGCGTTGGTGATCCGCGCAGTGGCGTAAAATACCTTCTGTGAATCCTCAGGCTGAATCGTCAGCATTGAAGCCACCGGTTTATTCGTGTCCTGAGGTTTCACGTTGATCTTGAACTGGCCGTTCCCGGCTTCCTCCACCTTGGCCTCAAAATTCGGAGTCGCTGACGTGACCTTGATATGTTTCACGGTGAAATCTTTGCCCACTTTTACGTTAATCGTCTTTGTGTCCGGCTTGTCGCCCTGTTTCCAAAACACGAAGTTTGGGGTGATCTCGAGTTGCTGCGGGATTTCCGCCTTCAGCGTCAGCACCGTTTTTTGATTTGGGGCCTCATCGGTCTCGACTGTCACTGTTTTAACCTGAGTTCCGGTACGGTCGCCAATGTTGAACGTGGCTGTGATCTCGCCTTTGTCTCCCGGCCCCACTTCTTCCTTCTGGGTTTGTGCAGTAGTGCAACCACAGGAGGCCTTAACAGACTTAAAGTGCACCGGCGTCTTGCCGACGTTCTGATATTTGAAATGGCCGATGGCTTGCTTGTCGTTCGGCGCAGGATGCAGCTCGACATTGGTCTGCTCCCATTTCAGTTCGGCGCGCGCGCCCAGGCACATGATCATCGACAGGGTGAAAGCAAAGAGTGGTGTTTTCATCTTTTGGAATAGAAGCGCGTAATATAATCAGCAACTGCCTCTCGCCAAGCCCGAGGTGTCTTGCCGGTTAGCTCGGCATATTTGGCGCTGGAAAGTACCGAATAAGCAGGACGGCGCGCAACCCAACTGGCCATATCTCTCAGAGTAAGCGCACCGACTGTCGTCGTTCTAAGAGGAATACCGCCGTCGCGACAGCAATCCAGCGCCCATTGCGCGTATTCCTGCCAACTGCATTTGCCGGCATTCGCGAAATGCAAAATGCCGCCAAAGTCGCACGCGCTGTAGCCGGGGGCGGTGACCCCGGCATCGCATCGTCCCGCTGCGACCCGGCCGGGATCACCGATCCCGGCTACAGTTTCGCCCGGAAAAAAGCGCCGGAGCATTCCGGCAATATCATGCGTATATGTGGGCGTGGAAAATTTATCCGCTATCGCATCGACCTTTTCATTTTCTTGCGCACGCTTAATCATCGCGTCGATAAAACTCGGCCGGTCAGGACCAAACACCCAGGAGACGCGCACAACGAGATGGTGGTTCTCAACTGCAAGCACATTCTTTTCTCCGATCAGTTTTGACTCGCCGTAAACGCTGATTGGATTCGCGTGATCCTCTTCTGTGTACGGTGTCCGTTTCTCGCCGTCAAAAACGTAATCGGTGCTGAAGTGAATTAGCTTCGCGTCTTTCGCATTGCAGATCGTCGCAAGAACACCCGGCGCTTCGGCGTTAATCAGAAATGCGCGATCGCGCTCGGTTTCGCAGGCATCGACATTGGTGAACCCCGCAGCGTTAATGAGCACATCGAAACTCATCGGGTCTAGTGTCGTACGTAAGCCATCCAGATCCGACAAGTCGAACTGCTCTCGATTGAAGCCTGTGACGTCGTAGTCCTGGAATTCCCGCGCGAGCGCGGCGCCGAGGCGACCGCCCGTGCCGAGAATCATAATTTTCATCATTCAGAAGCGCGGTTTCTGATCGTCGTTTGATGATATCGGCGGTCGGAGACCGCCGCTACAGTTCAATATCTGCCGGCTCGTTCGAGAAGCGGTTGCCACCAGGAGAGATTCTCGATGTACCACTGAATGGTCTCATCGAGGCCTTGTTTGAAACTGCGGCGCGGTTTCCAATCCAATTCGCGGTGTGCAAATGAAGCATCGATCGCGTATCGGCGATCGTGGCCAGGTCTGTCGAGCACGAATGAAATGAGGCTGTGTGGTTTGCCAAGTCGATCGAGAATCATTCTAACAAGGTCGAGGTTCGCCATCTCATTGTTGCCGCCGAAATTATAAACAGTTCCAGGCTTGCCCTCGAAAAGGGCAGCCACAATGGCGGCGCAATGATCGTCCACGTGGATCCAATCGCGCACATTCATGCCATCGCCATACACCGGGAGCGGCTCCTCACGGAGTGCCTTGATAATCATGAGCGGGATGAGTTTCTCAGGAAATTGATATGCACCGTAATTGTTCGAACATCGGGTCACCAAAACTTCCTGACCGTATGTTTTGTGTGACGCGAGCACGAGAAGGTCCGCGCTGGCTTTACTGGCTGAATAGGGCGAACTGGGATCGAGTGCTGATTGCTCAGTGAACTTCCCCGTTGGCCCGAGCGACCCATACACTTCGTCCGTTGAAATTTGGATGAATCGCTGAACGCCGTGGCGTCGCGCGCAGTCCAACAGCACGCTCGTGCCAATGACGTTTGTATGAATAAAGTTGAGCGGGTCGTTGATGCTTCGATCGACATGCGATTCTGCCGCGAAATTGATGACCGCATAGAACCGATGGTCGGTCATCAATGCGTCCATCAGGTCAACGTTTGCAATATCGGCTTTGAAAAATTCGTAACGCTCGCCATGTTTTTCGACCACGCCATCAAGGTTGGCGATATTACCGGCATAAGTGAGCACATCGACATTAGTGACGTATGCGGGCTTGTAATGTTGCAAAATATATCGAATAAAGTTGCTCCCGATGAATCCGCAGCCACCGGTGACAAGGATGCGCATGGCAGCGCGTACTAGCAGTGCCGAGCGCACCGCGCTAGTAGAATCTCCTCCCGCAGCCACGCGCATCGGCAGTTACGCCGAGCAGTGGAAGTCGCGTTTCGCGGGAGTGGATTGGGTGCCCTGGCTGATCATCGCGCTGGCTGCGTTCCTGCGATTTTTCCTGTTGGGTATCAAGCCGCCACACTTCGACGAGGGAATTAACGGCTGGTTTGTGGATCAGGTGATGAAAAACGGGTTTTATCGCTATGACCCGACCAATTATCACGGCCCGCTTCACTTTTACGTTCTGCTGCTCTTCGAGAGTTTGTTTGGCCGAAACGTGTGGGCGCTGCGTTTGCCTATCGTGCTGGTGAGCATCGCTTGCGTGTGGCTTGCGTTGAAGTTCGAGCCACTGGTCGGGTCAAAAGTAAGCCGAATCGCTGCGCTCGCCATGGCGGTATCGCCCGGGTTCGTCTTCTACGGCCGCTACGCCATTCACGAAGTCTGGCTGCAATTCTTCTCGATGATGTTCATTTTGGGGCTGCTCGGTTTGTGGAGGCGTGGCACGCTGACTTACTTGTGGTACGCCGGCGCGGGCTTAACCGGCATGATCCTCACGAAGGAAACTTACGCCATCCACGTCGCCTGCGCGTTACTTGCGATTCCAACTCTGGCGGTTTCCTACGCGCTAAATCGATTTCCGGACACCAAGCCTGCCAAACAAACCTGGAGCTGGATCGATCTCGCCATGGTCGTGATCGTAGGCGGATTTGCTGTCATCTTTTTCTATTCGGGAACTTTCTTTAACTGGAGCGGTGTCAAGGGTCTGTACCTAGCTTTCAAAGCATGGACTGAGACTGGCGCCGCCGGTCATGGCCACGAAAAGGCGTGGGATTACTGGTTGAAAATAATGGGGCCAACCTGGGAAGTCGGCCGCGCCGATTTCTTGGGTTACGAGCTGCCAATGCTGGTCGGCCTCATTCTGTGCCTTTTCTGCCAGAAATTTAAAGACCTCAGCTTGCGTTATCTGGCGATCTACGGCGTCGGCAGCTTCGTTGCTTACAGTTATGTAAAGTATAAGACACCGTGGTGCGTAATCAGTTTCGGCTGGCCGTTCCTTTTCGTCTTTGGCGGGGCCATCCTGCTGGTTCGTCCGAAGCATTTGCGTCTCGCGCAACGCATCATCGGCGTGCTGCTGGCGATCTCCCTCGGCTCAAGTATATGGCTAAATTATTTCAGGTGCTCTTCGCCGGACGAACCATACGCGTACGTCCAGACGTACAACGACATGTTTAAATTGACAAAGCCGCTGCTCACGCTGGCGAAACGCGACCCCTCCAATTACCACCTGATAGGACATCTAATTCGCTCCAGCGTGTACCCGCTTCCTTGGGTTTTGGGAGATTTCGATCGGGTCGGCTACTATGAAGGGAGTATGCCGCCCAATCTTGATGGCGATTTTCTGCTCGTGCAGCAGGACAAAATCAAAGATGTCGAATCGAAACTGAAAGGGACCTACTACACGGAGATGATGACGCTGCGCAATTACCAGGATCCGTCGAAGATCTTTTTCAGCGCAAACGTATTTAAGGACGTGTTCCCGGGTAGAAAACCGGAGTTTGTCGGGGGCGCTCAGAAACTGGCGCCTACTCCGGCACCCCAAAAAACTCCATGAAGTGGGTCACGGCTGGGGTCACGTTCGTCAATTTGTCGGTGGTCTGCGGACTTTTTCTGGGACTCGCCGGAAGAGGATTCAATACATCGAGCGCAGCTCTCGCTCTGGTGTGCGGCGCCGCATTTGCCGTTGCTGCTTTTCTTGGAACTCGTGACGGCACGCACAACAGCGCCGCAAATCGGCTTGGACAAGAACAAAAGCAGCGAAAAGTTTCTGAACCGGAAGAAGCGCCAAATGCACGTATTCCGTCAGCGCTGATGCGCTATCGCCGTGTTTGGTTTTGGGCCGTCGCAATCTGTTTCGCGATGTTTGCTGTGCGATCGTTTTGCTGGCTGCTGTACATCGATGGGAGTGAACTGAAAATTCAGTCGCCAAATAATCTTGGCGATCTGTCGTTGCATTTGACGCTCATCAAAAACTTCGCCAACGGCGTCGCGCTTTGGCCAGACAGCCCAATCTTCGTCTTCAGTAAACTGAGATATCCGGCCGGCATCGACCTGTTCAACGCGCTGCTTTCGCTGATTCACATCGATCTGCTAATCGGGTTGGTTTGGGTTGGATTGCTCGCTTCGCTCGCGACGTTCTGGGGATTTTACCGCTGGGGCGGCACGTTTGCCGTCGCAGGCTTTTTGTTCAACGGTGGCATAGTCGGATTTCAGTTTTTCAAGACCTTCAAGTTTTTGGATTATCAGGGTACAGCGGCAGACATCGCCCACAAACCGATCGCCTGGAAGAGCATTGCGTTATCGATGCTCGTTACACAGCGGGGGTGGCTTTACGCAATCCCTGCAGGGTTGGTGCTGCTTTGGCATTGGCGAGAAAAATTCTTCAGCCAGTCTTCTGTAGCCGGGGGCGTCGACCCCGGCTCTCCAGCTGTGGCTGAGGCTGCCGCCCAACCCGCCGCGGTCAACGCCCACGGCCACAGCAAGGGTCCCCTGCCCTGGTGGGTTGAGTTTTCGATTTACGCATCGATGCCATTGTTCCACCTGCATACATTCATTGCGCTGACAATCGTGCTGATTGTTGGATTGTTTTTCGAACGCGCAACGGAACTCAATTTTGTCGTCGGTCTGCTTCGCCGCGAAGGAATCGGCGGCATCGGTCGCATGATTTCGCATCCGAAATCATGGCCCGAGATTTTTCGCGGCGCGCCGATCCGCAGACACGCCGCCGCCATACTGATCGCGGCATTCATCCCCGCAACGTTCTTTGTTTGGCTGACTACAGACCAATTTCACGCGTCATCGGTGCTCAAATGGCATCCCGGCTGGGCACAGGATTCGACCGAATTGGGAGCGCCTTTCTTCAAGCTCGGGCCAAAGGATTTTGGATCTTCCACGTCGTTCGGTCTGTTGTTGCAAAAAACGTGGAACGGAGTCATTGCTCCATTTTTTCAATTTTGGCTACCCAACTTTGGGTTATGGGTGCCGTTGGCGCTGGGGCTTGTTGGGTTCTGCGCTTGGCGCATTTGGAAAGGCAAATGGCACTGGGGCGACAAGCCTCCGGCGGATATTGCTTGCGTGGTGGCGGCCGTCGTAATTTTCGCTTTCGGTTATTTTGTCCAAACCGCTCCGTGGGATTGGGACAACCTCAAGCTGATGGTATGGGGGTACTTTCTCATTCTGCCTTTCCTGTGGAGCGATATCATCTCGCGCTGGGCCTTCCCGGAACGGGCGGCGACATGCCTGCTGCTCTTTGGTTCGGGATTCGTCACGTTGCTTGGCGGCCTCTCTGCCGGGCATCCCGGCTTTGGATTGATTGAACGCGCCAGACTCGATCACATCGGCACGGCGCTTCGACCGTTGCCCGTGGAAGCCCGATTCGCCACGTACCCGACTTATAACCACCCAGTCTTGCTGCAGGGCCGCAAAGTTGTCCTCGGTTACCCGGGCCATCTGTGGACGGAAGGGTTCGATTACGGAAAGGCCAATGACCAGTTGACGGCATTGATGAATGGAGCGGCAAACTGGCGCGATGCTGCGAAAGCGTTGGGAGTGCGCTATATCTTTTGGGGCCAGGACGAAAAAACGAACTACCAATCAAGCCGCCGCCCATGGGAAGCGACAGCATTCCTGGTCGCGTCCGGCGACTGGGGCGCAATTTACGACCTAGCGAAGGAGTCACCTCCGCATTAAGGCGCCACATCGGTTTTGAGTACCAAAGAGGTTCTTACATCCTGCCGAACTTCCGGCGGACCTGAAATGGATGTTTGAGGAAAACAAAATAGATCGCGCTTACAAAATCTGGCATGCTCGAAGGCGGACTTGTTAGGCGCAGCGGGCCGCTGCGCAATCCCGCAAAAACATTCTCGACCGTGAGCGCAGGCGGCATTGGCATACTCGTGTAGTGCCGCCCAAACGCGTGTAGGCGATGTGCGTCGGAAGTGGCGATCAACGGTTTGCCAAAGCGCGCTGCCATTTTTTGCGCTCGACGATTTGGATTGAACAGCCCGATGTGAAAATGACAGAATTCAATCGCGTCAAAACAATCGATCTCCTCGAGCAACCGCGACCCGATTGAGCCGCCGAAAATGTAGAACGGGTGCGGCGCAACAGTGAAGATAGAATTCCCCCGGAGCGCCCGGAGCCGCCGCAGATCGTCGAAATTTTTCAACTGCGCGATTTCTTCCGCGGTGACATTCAACACGATCACATCAGCGCCAAGCAAGCGCACTTCGGCCGCAGGAATCAGCAGAATGCCCATTGCGGCTGCATCGGCAAACACTTCTTTTCGATCAAAGACGGCATCGTGCAGGGTGATCGCGAGCACGCGAAATCCAAAAGAGCGTGCCCGCTCCAACAATTGATGCGCCGAGAAGTCCACCGCGTCCTTTGGATCATCCAGAGTGTGAATGTGCAGATCGATTTTGATCCAATCCTCTTCGTCGGTCGCGTGTCGCGCCGTAGCTTTATGCGAAGGCTGGGTGTTCCTGCTCATGCTCGTCCTGCCCGCCGTGCTGTGCGAAGGCCGGTGCTCGAAGTTTAGTCGTGAATCGCTTGGATTTCATTCTCCCTAATCGTGCTTGCACTTCTGTTTAGGTTCGCAATCGAATTTCGATTAGAAGCATACGCACGAAGAGAAACGAAACTTGCCAGCCGCTTCCGTTTGCGGAAAGTTTGCTCCCTCCCAAACGCTCGGGTGGTGGAATGGCAGACACGTACGTTTGAGGGGCGTATGCCGAAAGGCATGCGGGTTCGAGTCCCGCCCCGAGCACGATTTCAGAGGTGGATCGGCTTCTCCGAAGGCGATGCCAACTTAATTGCCGAAGGCCTGGGGATCAGCGGCCAACGCCACAGCAAATTCCACGAACGCGTTAAGGACAACGCGTTCCATCTTTCAGTAATTAGACTTTCCGGGCTGTTTCTCTTCCGATACTCTCCGCAGCAACATGGAATCGCTTTATCTGATCGGGATCGCGGTGCTGGCGCTATTCGCATTCGTTCTCGCGATCGTTCTCTTTAATTTTTTCGGTCTTTGGCTGCGCGCACGCATCGCCAATGCGCCGGTGAGTCTTGGCAAAATGGTCGGGATGCGGCTCCGCAAAGTGCCGGTCGGGATGATCGTCGATAATCGGATCACTGCGGTAAAAGCCGGCATCGAGATTCCCAGCGATCCGCTCGAGGCGCATTACCTGGCAGGCGGCGACGTTAATCAGGTCATCCTCGCTTTAATCGCAGCCGATAAAGCTGGGATTTCGCTTGATTTCAATCGTGCGTGCGCCATCGATCTCGCCACGAAAGGAACTGGCAAAACCGTGCTGGAAGCCGTCCGCACCAGCATTAATCCGAAGGTCATCGACGTGCCCAACCCGGCGATGGGTCGCGTGACCATCGACGGTGTCGCGAAGGACGGGATCGGCGCGAAAGTAAAAGCGCGGGTGATGGTGCGCTCGCACCTGGACCGTTTCGTCGGCGGCGCCACCGAAGAAACGATCATCGCGCGCGTCGGCGAAGGGATCGTGAGCGCGATCGGATCGGCCGATTCTTATAAGGACGTACTGGAAAATCCCGATCGCATTTCAAAGGCCGTCCTAGCCAAGGGACTCGACAGCAACACGGCGTTCGAAATTCTTTCCATCGACATCGCCGACGTGGATGTGGGCGACAACATCGGCGCAAAGTTGCAAAGCGAACAGGCGAACGCGGACAAGAACATCGCCCAGGCGAAAGCGGAGGTGCGCCGCGCCGCGGCGGTGGCGGTCGAGCAGGAGATGCGCGCCAAGACGCAGGAGATGCGCGC
>WNGQ01007328.1_pt1 | contig 10603 bp, 12 predicted proteins | sample 5407661 | NCBI WGS metagenome assembly WNGQ01 (sample SAMN13153382, study PRJNA577476) | soil metagenome | isolation source: 60 cm soil or saprolite under Garry oak tree replicate 2 | place: USA:California | collected 2016-06-15 | reverse complement strand
CGAACACCGAGACCAACGAGCACATGATCGCGATCAACACCAGGCTCGGCTACCGGGTGCTGGGTAAGCCCCTCCGGTCCTGGGAGCTGCCGACCGCGCGGGCAGCCCAGTCGTAGCAACTCAGTCGTAGCAACTCAGTCGTAGCAACTCAGTCGTAGAAGCCGAGACGGCGGAGCTGGCGGGGGTTACGCTGCCAGTCCTTGGCGATCTTGACGTGCAGGTCGAGGTAGACCTTAGTGCCGAGGAGCGCCTCGATCTGGCGGCGAGCCCGGCTGCCCACCTCCTTCAGCCGCGCTCCCCCGATGCCGATCACGATGGCCTTCTGGCTCGGCCGCTCCACGTAGAGCTCGGCATGCACGTCGGTGAGGTCGTCACGGCCCGGCCGCGGGCCCATCTCCTCGACCACCACCGCGATCGAGTGCGGCAGCTCGTCCCGCACCCCGTCCAGCGCCGCCTCCCTGATCAGCTCGGCGACCATGATCTGCTCGGGCTCGTCGGTCAGCTCGCCGTCCGGGTACAGGGCCATCCCCTCGGGCAGGTGCGAGACAAGCACGTCGGCGAGCACGTCGAGCTGGAATCCGGTCACGGCGGAAACCGGCACCACGTCGGCCCAGTCGCCCAGGCCGCTCACCGCCAGCAGCTGTTCGGCGACCCGTTCGGGCGCCGCCTGGTCGCACTTGGTCACGATCGCCACGACCGGCGTCTTCTTCACGTGCTCCAGCTCGCGGGCGAAGAACCGGTCGCCGGGTCCGACCGGATCTGTGGCCGGGATGCAGAACCCGATCACGTCGACTTCGGCCAGCGTGGAGCGGACCAGGCTGTCCAGGCGCTCGCCGAGCAGTGTCCGCGGCTTGTGCAGGCCCGGCGTGTCCACCAGGATCAGCTGCGCGTCCGGGCGGTGCACGATGCCGCGGATCACCCGCCGGGTGGTCTGCGGCCGGTCGCTGGTGATCGCGACCTTGGCGCCGACCAGCGCGTTCGTCAGCGTCGACTTGCCCACGTTCGGGCGGCCCGCGAGGCAGGCGAACCCGGCGCGAAAGGCGGGGGCTGACGGAGGATGGCTCACCCGTCAATTCTCGCGCATGTCGCGAGGGCAGGAACCACGGCCCGGGGCGGGTCTAGGGAACCAGGGTCTCGCGGACGGTGCCGTCGGGGGCGACGTGGAACACGGTAGCGCCGGGGCCGAGGTCGCGGACCACGGCGAGGTCGCCCGGATCCAGGTCGGCGTCGCTGACCAGCGCGGCCGCCTCGAGCTTCTGCGCGCCGCTGGACACCGCCATGGCCACGGCCAGGCGCAGCGCGGACAGCCGCAGCGACGGCAGCGCCACCGCGGCGGCGGTATAGGTCCGGCCGGTCTCGTCACGGACCGCTGCGCCCTCGGACGCCGCCACCCGCGCCCGGGACGACCGGGCCAAGGTGATGATCTTGAGGTCTTCCGCGCCGGGAGTTACATCGCTCACCTTGACGAGTTTAAGGGTCGGCGTCACCCTCGCGTTCCACCAGCACCGTGCCGATCTTGTTGCGCCGGCCGGCTAGGTTCTCCGCGGTGAGCCGCAGGCCGTGGACGGTCGCGGTGGAGCCAGCGATCGGGACCCGGCCGAGGGCGTGCGCCAGCAGCCCCGCCACCGTTTCCACGTCCTCCTCTTCCAGGTTGACGCCGAACAACTCGCCGAGCTCGGTCACCGACAGCCGGGCGGTGACCCGGGCCGAGTCGCCAGACAGCCACTGAACCGGGGGCTGCTCGTTGTCGTACTCGTCGGTGATCTCGCCGACGATCTCCTCCAGGATGTCCTCGATGGTGACCAGCCCGGCGGTCCCGCCGTACTCGTCGATCACGACGGCCACGTGGTTGCGCTGTGCCTGCATCTGGCGGAGCAGTTCGTCCACCGGCTTGCTGTCCGGCACGTAGCTGGCCGGGCGCATCACCGTGGCGACCTTCTCGGTGGCGTCGGCGCCCGGGTGGTCGTGGCTCCAGGCCACGATGTCCTTCAGGTAGGCGATGCCCACCACGTCGTCCTCGTTCTCGCCGACCACGGGAATCCGGGAGAAGCCGCTGCGCAGCGCCAGCGAGAGGGCCTGCTCGACGGTCTTGTCGGCCTCGATGAACACCATGTCGGTGCGCGGCACCATGACTTCCCTGACGATCGTGTCGCCGAGCTCGAAGACCGAACGGACCATATCCCGCTCGCCCGGCTCGATGCCGTTCCTGCGCTCCAGGTAGTCGACCAGGCCGCGCAGCTCGGACCGGTCAGCCGGGCCTTCCTCGTCCGCCTGCGGCCGGGCCCGGCGGGTCGGCGGCATGGCGTTACCGCACGCGACGAGCAGCCTGGGCAGCGGGCCGAGCGCCCGGGTCAGCGGGAACAGGAACGCGGCCGCGCGCTCGGCGGTTCGTTCGGTCCGCGGCCCGACGCGTCCGGTCTGCGGGCGCACGCCGGTCAGCACGTAACGCATCCCGGTCACCACGGCGAGCGCCGACAGGACGGCGCGCCAGTCATCGCCCAGCCAGCGGACGAAGGCCGCCGTGACCAGCACCGCGGCCAGGACCTCGCAACAGACCCTGAGCAGCAGCAGCACGCTCATGTAGCGGGGCAGGTCAGCGGCCACGGTGCCGAGGCGGCCCTCGGTCCGTTCGGCCGCGCCGGTGGCGGAAACGAGCGCCAGCGCAGCCTCCGCGTTCGCGCACCAGCCAGCCACGAGGGCGAGCACGGCCGCGGCGACCAGCAGCCACGCTGGAGGGGTCATAAGCCGGGCCGGCCCTTCGTTTCGCGGGCATCGCGCCACGCCTGGAGCAGCTGATCCTGCGTGCCGAACATGGCGGCGTGCTCCTCGGGCTCGGCGTGGTCGTAACCCAGCAGGTGCAAGATGCCGTGCACGCACAGCAGCTCGAGCTCGTCCTGGGTGGAGTGGCCGGCCTTCTCCGCCTGTTCGGCCGCGACCTGCGGGCACAGCACCACGTCGCCGAGCAGCCCGGGTTCCGGGCCCTCGTCGTCGCGGTTGCCGCCCAGGTGCGGCGGACGCAGCTCGTCCATGGGGAAGGCGAGCACGTCCGTCGGCCCCGGCTCGCCCATCCACCGCTCATGCAGCTCGGTCATCGTCCGCTCGTCGACGAGCAGCACCGAGAGCTCGGCCAGCGGGTGGATCCGCATCTGGTCCAGCGTGAACCGGGCGACCGCGGCCAGCCCAACCTCGTCGACGTCGATGCCCGCCTCATTGGCGATATCGATGCTCATCGGCTTTTTTAGCTGCCCTTTCGCCTGCGGGGCCCGGTTGGGCTGAGCTGCCGTTCGTTGGCGTCGTACCGCTCGTACGCGTCGACGATCTTGCCCACTAGCCGGTGCCTTACGACATCGTGGCTGGTCAGCCTGGCGAAGTGGATGTCCTCGATGCCGTCGAGGATGTCCTGTACCACGCGCAGCCCGCTGACCTGGCCGGCCGGCAGGTCGACCTGGGTCACGTCGCCGGTCACCACCACCTGCGAGCCGAAGCCCAGCCGGGTGAGGAACATCTTCATCTGCTCGGCCGAAGTGTTCTGCGCCTCGTCCAGGATGATGAACGAGTCATTCAAAGTTCTGCCGCGCATGTACGCCAGGGGGGCGATCTCGATGGTTCCCGCGGCCATCAGCCGCGGGATCGAGTCCGGGTCGAGCATGTCGTGCAGCGCGTCGTAGAGCGGGCGTAGGTACGGGTCGATCTTCTCGTACAGGGTGCCGGGCAGGAACCCCAGCCGCTCCCCCGCCTCCACCGCCGGCCGGGTCAGGATGATCCGGTTGACCGCCTTGGCCTGCAGCGCCTTGACCGCCTTGGCCATGGCCAGGTAGGTCTTGCCGGTGCCCGCCGGGCCGATGGCGAACACGATCGTGTGCTGATCGATGGCGTCCGCGTACCGCTTCTGATTCAGCGTCTTGGGCCGGATCGTCCGGCCGCGGGCGGACAGGATGCCGACCGTGAGCACGTCCGCCGGGCGGACGCCGCGCTCGGCCCGGAGCATGGCCGCGGTCCGCTCCACCGCGTCCGCGGTCAGGTCCGTGCCCTTGCGCAGGAGCTCGAGGAGCTCGTCGAAGAGCGCGGTGACCAAAGCGGTCTCCGCCGGGTTCCCGGTCGCGGTGATCTCGTTGCCGCGGACGTGGATGTCGGCGTCGAACTCCCGCTCAATCACGTGCAGCAGCTCGTCCCCGGAACCGAGCAGGCTGACCATCGAATGATCGGCGGGTATCACGATCTTCACCTGAGATCGCGGTTCGCCTCTGGGTTCGTGTTGCCCGTCGCCGTCTGGGATACTCCCGGCGCTCAGGTCATCGTTTCTGATGTCTGTCAATTCGATGCTCTCGAAGACCCGGAGGACCGCCCCCCGAGCGTACTGAGCACCATGCTATCCGGGATCACAGCTGCCCGGGGTTCTTCGGGGCAGGGTCGGGGCCGGTCATCCGGGAGGCCAGGTGAGGGACCTGCCGCCGAGGACGTGACCGTGGACGTGCGGGACGGTCTGGCCCGCCTGGGCGCCGGTGTTGAAGACGACGCGGTAACCGGTGTTGCCGGCACCTTCAGCTGCCGCGACCCGGTGCGCCCCGGTGATCACCTCGCCGAGCAGCCCGGCGTCCGCGGCGGCGAGCGCCGCCACGTCGGGATAATGCCCCTTCGGGATGACCAGGACGTGCGTCGGGGCCTGCGGGTTGATATCGCGGAAGGCCAGGATCCGGTCCGTTTCCAGCACCGTGGTCGCGGGGATTTCCCCGGCCACGATGGCGCAGAACAAGCATTCAGCCACAGCAAGATCCTAGGGGCTTCGCGGCGCGCTTACCGATCATCCTCCGGCCTGGCCGGAGCGCGCCGCGGCGGCCCCGGCAATAACCGCGTCGACGCATAATTCCGGCCATACCAGGGGTACTGCCGGGTAACCGCGCCGTGATCCGTTGTTATGATGCTGATCCTTGCAAGTGCTGTCGTATCCTCGCGCTCAATGGATATTCTTGATTTTCGGCAATCCTACGGCCGTGTCTGGTGGTATGTCCGAAAGTCGTCGCCGGATCCGGCCCGGCACCCCCGCCCGGGTGCCCGGCTGGCCGTTATCCAGGTAACTGGCCAGGCGGTTTGCCAATGACGGCAAGGCGACGGACGGTCAGAGGGTGGGCGATCTGGGGATGAAGGACCGGAGACCGTGGTCCTGCGCGACACCTGCCGCGGCATGGAAGCGGCCAGATGGAGAGTGAACCTGAAGACGGGGCACCGCGTCCAACCAACGTGACCGAAACCCTGCTGGCCAATGGCGGCATCGTGTCTGATGTCTACATGGCCTCCTCGACGGCGCGCGTGGGGTGGAGCGCGGACCGTGCGGTCACCGAGCTATATTCGCTGCACTACCGGGCCCTGGTCCGCCTCGCGGCCCTGCTGGTGCGGGATACGCAGACCGCCGAGGAAGTCGTGCAGGACTCGTTCGTCGCGATGCACGGCGGCTGGCAGCGGCTCAGAGACGCCGAGAAAGCCCTGGCTTACCTGCGGCAGGCGGTGGTGAACCGGTCGCGTTCCGTCCTGCGGCACCGCACGGTGATCGACAAGAACCTGCAGAAGGCCCCGCCGGACATGCCCAGCGCCGAGCACGGCGCGCTGGTGCTGCTCGAGCGGCACGCGGTCGTCGTCGCCCTGCGCGGCCTGCCGGACCGGCAGCGCGAGGCGATCGTGCTGCGGTACTACGCCGACCTGTCCGAAGCGGAGATCGCGACCGCGATGAAGATCAGCCGCGGCGCGGTGAAAAGCCACACGGCCCGCGGCATGGCCGCCCTGCGCGCGGCCCTGGAGCAGGAGTCATGACCAGACCCGGCCACGACGGCACGCCGCCGCAAGGACACGATTTCGCCGAGTACTTGCGTCATGCGCTGCATGCTGCCGCGGACCAGGTCGAGCCGCGGCCGGACGGCCTTGAGCGCATCCGAGCGCGGGTCCAGTCCGGTCCGGCCTACGCCAGCAGGCATTCGGGGGCTCCCGCGCGCGGGGGTTTCCTGGCCGAGCGGGTCCGCCGCTGGAACGCCGCGCACGGCAGCCAGGAGGCCGCGGGCAGCGACAGGGAAGGCAGGGGCAGGGAAGGCAGTGGCAGGGCGCCGCGGCAGCCGCGAGACTGGCGCTACGGGCTGCTCCGCCCGGCCCTGGCGGCCGCCTGTGCCGTGTTCGCCATTGGCGTCGCCCTGGCGGTCCCGCCGCTGCGCGAGGCCTTCGTCCAGCTCAGCCAGGCGGTCGGGATTTCCTCCTCCAGCACCGTAGTCCCCAGCCTGGCCGGATCGGGCAGCCCAGGGGGCTCGTCGGGCGGCGGTGCCAGCCATGGCCGCACCTCGGCCGGCCCGAGCAGCAAGAAGGCGACCGCGTGCCAGTCGACTTCCTCATCGCCCGCCGCGGCCAAGCCGACCAAGCCGGTGACCCCGAGCGTGCCCGCGGTGAGCCCGGTGACCGGCGCGCCCAGCGGCACCAGCAGCAGCCCGAGCGACAGCCCGGTCAGCGGCAGCGCCAGTCCCAGCGACACGGCGACGGCGACGGACACCGCGACGGCGACAGCGACCAAGAGCGCCACTGCCACCAGCAGTGGCACCACGACGGCATCGGCGAAGGCCAACACCAGCGCGACGGGCAGCAAGAAGGCCGCCCCGGCGACCGGAACCCCCTGCACCGCCACCGCCACCGCGACGCCGTCCACGAAGGGCAAGCCCAAGGCGACCACGACAGCGTCCGCGTCGGTCAGCGCCAGTCCCTCGACGCCGGTCTCGTCGGCGTCGAGTTCGCCGGCTCGAGGTGGCGCCACCCCGAGCGACAGCACCTCGCCCGGCGCCGGTGCCGGGTCGGGCAGCACCACGTCGGCCAGTACCAGGTCGGCCGGTACCGGGTCGGCCAGCGCCGGGTCTCCGGCCGCTGGTCCCTAGGACCAGCGGCCAGACCGGGTGAGCAAGATGGCGGCGGCCACGGTCCCGGCGGTCGAGGTCCGCAGCACGGTGGGCCCTAGGCGGCAGGCGGTCGCCCCGGCCGCACGGAAGGCCGCGCCCTCCTCGTCGGTGATCCCGCCCTCCGGGCCCACCACAACCAGCAAGTCGCCCGATTCCGGCAGGCTGAGCCCGGCGAGGCTGGCCGCGGCGCCGGGTTCAAGGACGATTGCGCAGGGCGCCTTCTCGATCAGCTGAGCGACCTGGCCGGCCGAGGCGACGTCGGTGACCTCGGGTATCCAGGCGCGGCGGGACTGCTTGGCGGCCTCGCGCGCGGTCAGGCGCCACTTGGCCAGCGAGCGCTCCCCGCGCGCGCCGTGCCACACCGGGACGCAGCGCGCCGCAGCCCACGGCACGATGCGGTCGACGCCGACCTCGGTCATCTCCTCGACGGCCAGCTCGCCCCGGTCACCCTTGGGGATGGCCTGGACGACGGTGATCGCGGGGTCCGGGCGGGGCACCTCGCGCCTGGCCCGCACGGTGAGCTCGAGCCCGCCGATCTCGTGCCCGCCGGGTCTGGGGTCGCTGGGTCTGGGGTCGGCGACCACGCACTCGGCCACCAGGCCGGCGCCGTCGGTTACGTCGGCGCGCTCGCCCGGGCGCAGCCTGCGCACGGTGGCGGCGTGCCGGCCCTCGGCCCCGGACAGGACGACGACGTCCGATTCCAGCGCCGCGCGGTCGGCCAGGAAGACGGGCGGCTGCGACACTTACTTCCTCATATAAAAGTTCGTGATACGCAAGAACCCGGCTGTGGTTGCTGACCGCGCCACGCACCGGCCGCTCGCGCAGGCCCGGAAGGCCTGCACTCGCAAGCCGGTTTTGCATAACACTCCAAGGGTTTCAGCGCCCGTTGAACGCGTCGCGTAGCCTCGAGAAGAACCCTTGCTGACCGGGGGCGAACCGGCCGGGCGGCGATTCCTCGCCGCGCAGCTTGGCCAGGTCGCGCAACAGCTTCTCCTGGTCGGCGTCCAGCTTGGACGGCGTCTCGACGGTCACGTGGATGACCAGGTCGCCACGCCCGTTGCCGTTCAGGTGCTTGACGCCCTGGCCGTAAAGCGGGATGACCTGGCCGGCCTGGGTGCCAGGCCGGATGTCGATATCGGCCGGGCCATCCAGGCTCTCCACTGACAGCGTGGCCCCAAGCGCGGCCGCGACCATCGGGATCGTCACCGTGCAGTGCAGGTCATCGCCCTGCCGCTCGAAGATGGCGTGCGGACGCTGGACGATCTCCAGGAACAGGTCGCCGGGCGGGCCGCCGCCGGGGCCGACCTCGCCCTCGCCGGCCAGCTGGATGTGCGTGCCGTCCTCGACACCCGCCGGGATCCGCACCTTGATCGTCCGCCTGGTCCGCACCCGGCCGTCGCCGTCGCACTCCGGGCAGGGACGGACAAGCACGGTGCCGTACCCGCCGCAGCCGGGGCAGACGCGGGCCATCATCACCTGGCCGATGAACGAGCGGGTCACCTGGCTCACCTCGCCGCGCCCGCCGCAGATGTCACACGTCTGCGGGTGGGTGCCCGGCGCGGTGCCCTCACCGGAGCAGGTGGGGCAGACCACGGCCGTGTCCACGGTGAGCTCCCGGGTGGCCCCGAACGAGCACTCGGCGAGCTCCAGCTCGATCCTGATCGTCGCGTTGCGGCCGCGCTGCGCGCGGCTGCGCGGCCCGCGGGCTGTGGCACCGCCACCCGCCGCGCCGAAGAACTGGTCGAGCAGGTCGTTCAGCGGGTTGAACCCCGCACCGAACGGGCCGGCCCCGGCGCCCGCCGGGGCCGCGGCGAACGGGTCCACGCCCATGTCGTACATCCGGCGCTTGTCGGTGTCCGACAGCACCTCGTACGCCTGGGTGATCTCCTTGAACCGTTCCTGGGTCTCAGGATCGGGGTTCACGTCCGGGTGCAGTTCCCGGGCCAGCCGCCGGTAGGCTCGCTTGACCTCGTCTTGCGTCGCGTCGCGGCGGACCTTGAGCAGCGCGTAGTAGTCGGTCGCCACTAGGACTCCGCCAGGATCTGGCCGACGTAACGGGCCACCGCACGCACCGCTCCCATCGTGCCCGGGTAGTCCATCCGGGTCGGTCCGAGCACGCCGAGCTTGGCCAGCGGCTGCTCCGCGTTACCGTACCCCGTGGACACCACAGACGTGGTCTGCAGGCCCGCGACCTGGTTCTCCGCACCGATCCTGACGGTCAGGATGGCGGACTCGGTCGTCTCCCCGAGCAGCCGCATCAGCACCACCTGTTCTTCCAGGGCCTCAAGCACTTCCCGCAACCCCTTGCTGAAGTCGTGCGCGGCCAGGTTCGCGGCTCCGCCAAAGACGATCTTCTCCTCGCTCCGCTCGACCAGACTGGCCAGCAGCACCGCCAGCACGGCGTTGGCGTTCGCCCGCTCCTCGGCCGGGATCCGCTCGGCCAGGTCGCCGACCATCGCGGCAGCGTCGGACAGTTTATGCCCGCCCAGGCAGGCGTTCACCACCGCCCGGACGTGGGACACCGATGCGTCATCCCAGGGGTCGGGCAGGTCAACCGTGCACTGCTCCACCCGTCCGGTATCGGTGATGAGCACCAGCAGCAGCTTCTGCGGGGCGAGCGGGACCAGCTCGATGTGCCGGATCGCGGACCTGGTGAGCGACGGGTACTGCACCACGGCCACCTGGCGGGTCAGCTGGACCAGCAGCCTCACCGTCCGCATCACCACGTCGTCGAGGCTGTACGCGCCCGCCAGGAACGTCTCGATGGCGCGCCGCTCGGCCGCCGACAGCGGCTTGACGCTGGACAGCCGGTCGACGAAGAGCCGGTAGCCCTTGTCCGTCGGTACCCGCCCGGCGCTGGTGTGCGGCTGAGCGATGAAACCCTGCTCCTCGAGCACCGCCATGTCGTTCCTGATGGTCGCGGGCGATACGTCGAAGTGATGCCGGTCGACGAGCGACTTGGATCCCACCGGTTCGGTAGTGGACACGTAGTCTTCGACGATCGCACGGAGCACCGTCAGTTTCCGGTCGTCGAGCACGCGTTCACCTCCATGGCACTCACTTGGCACTCATAGGTCCCGAGTGCTAAGTCTATTGCGTCTAGCAAGTTCCCGGCGCGTGACAGCGAGGCGAACGGGCACCAGGCCACACCCACACCAGGCTCTCGGTAATGCCGCTCTGGGTATGGCCCACAAAAGGATGGTAACCCGACACGCGTGGGCTCCGCCCCCGCGAACCCCCGACCCTTCCCAGGACACGCGGGGGCTCCGCCCCCCGCGAACTTGCGGCCCGATCCGACACGCCTGGCCGGCGGCGTCCCGGCCGGCACCTCCTCGGCTACGCTTGCCCGCAGGTACGGCTGCACCCGCGACCCGGCCAAGGGCTACGAGCGGAGGAGATACCCGTGCGGAGCAGGCAATACGGTGCTGACGTGCTGGCCGGAGGGACGGGACGACGGCGGTTCGGAGGTCCTGGCCAGCGCGAGGTGGCGACGGTGGCGGCCGAGCGCGGCCTGGTGGTCGAAGACTCCGAGGGCCGCTTCTGCGGGGCGGTGGTCGGCTACGAGAAGGGCGCCGTGACGCTGGAGGACCGGCACGGCAAGCGCCGGGTCTTCCCGCTGACCCCGGCCGCGTTCTTGCTCGACGGACAGCCGGTCACGCTCGTCCCGCCCGCCCCGGCCG
>WNGQ01007327.1_pt1 | contig 10603 bp, 10 predicted proteins | sample 5407661 | NCBI WGS metagenome assembly WNGQ01 (sample SAMN13153382, study PRJNA577476) | soil metagenome | isolation source: 60 cm soil or saprolite under Garry oak tree replicate 2 | place: USA:California | collected 2016-06-15 | reverse complement strand
CCGACCGGCCACCCCGGCCGCATAGCCGACCCCAGCCCCGGTTACCCCCAGACCCCCGCACCGCACCGATACGACCCGGCTCCGCTGACGCTCCGCCGGGTGCTGCCGCGCGCCACTCACCGTCGATTTTCGAGTCAGCATGAGCAGCCGGTGTAGGAGCTGCCCATCGGCTTGGCCGGCGTGCTGCTGGCTATTTAGCGGTGCAGTGCTCGCTCGGCTAGTTGTCTGCCTTGGGCGGTCAGCTTCTGGCTGCGAGGGAAGGCATCGAGCACGGCCCCGAGCGCATCCAGCCCAACGGTGACCACCCCAGCAGGCAGGCCACGTGCGGTCAGGACCCGACTCAGCCAGGGCAGGAACTCGCTCAGGAAAAGACGGGGGTCGTCGGTCACCAGCGCGGCCTGCAGAAACTGCAGGATGTAGGCAAGGTCCTCTCGGGTTCGGGCCAGCTGCCGCTCGCTGTAGCCCGCAAGTAGCGGATACCGGAGGAACAGCTCGTGCATCGCCGTCTCGACCAGCTCAGACCGCAGCGCCTCGAGCTCCAAGGGTTCGCGGTCGTTGCTGCTGGCGGGCCGAGTTGCCACCACTGGCGGCTCCTCGCGCCAGGCCGTCAGCAGGTGGGCTGCGGCAACGGCGTCTGGTGCCCATCCGTCGGCGCCAAGCCGACGGGCTCGCAGGTCGTCAGGGCCGAAGGCGCGACCGCCGACCAGCGCCGGGACCCCCGCCGACTGCGCTGCCTGGACCGAGCGTTGTGCACCGCCGAGAAAGATCGGCACAGAGCAGCTGATCAGCACCCCCAACGCTTCGACCTCGGCGACGAACCGGCGCAGATGGTCGGCCGGGGTCGAGGCCCCCAGGAAGGTCACCTGCCAGCCGTGCACACGCAGCAGCTCGGCCGCCATCCGCGCGGGTAGCGAATGCCACTCGCCCTCGGCACAGGTGACCACCACACGGCCCTGGTCCCCAGCCGCGTCGGTCCGCCAGGACAGCGCGCCCAGGACCGCGTCGGCGATCGCGGTGGCGGCGTGCTCGTCGGCAACGCTCCACTGATTGGCTTCCCAGCGCCGGCCGACCTCGGCCTGGGCGGGTCCCAGGAGGCCAAGAATCAGCTCTTGGACGCCGACGCCGGCCTCGAGCAACCCCAGCGCCTGGCGTGTCGCCGCTCTGCGATCGCGCCTGGCGAGGTACTCCACGAACCGCTCCACGTCAGCAGCCGTGATTCCCGGTTGCTGCATCGGCTCCTACCACCTGCATCGCGGCGCCGTCGCCAACCCGACGGCCCTCAGCAAGACAGTCGTGCCGGATTCGAAGACGGTGATCGGTGGTTCAGCTGTCGAGGTCTTCTGTCCGGCGCAGGAGCACTACCGCACGACGAGCATCCTCAACCAGTCCGGGCAGTGCCTGCTCGAGCTGCATCCTGGCTGGGCTCAACGGCTCTGCCACGGGCAGGATCGGCTCACCTTCGCCAAACGACAGGTCGATGGGCAGCGCCCAGCTTTCGGCCTGGCTGGCAGGTTGTGTCGAGCCGCCCAGCTTGTGGACCGCGGCGATGAGGATCTCGGTGGCCTGCCGGGCGCTGGTGATGTACAGCAACGCTCGGGTTGCCTGGTGGGTGGCCTGCAACACCTCCCAGTCGAGCTGTCCGGTTGCTGCTGCGGTGCGTCGCCACTGCCGCACAGTGGTAGCCCTGGCCGATCCCGGTGCCTCCAGCCCCCCAGCCGAGGCCTCGGTGTGGTCCGTGGTCGACGGCTCGCCAGGCGCTTGGGGGACATCCGTCTCAGCGGGCAGCTCGCGCAACGCCTGATCCAGCGCGCTCCAGAGACGGCCACGCAATCCCTCGACGGGTGGCCGGACCGCAGGACTGGGCTCTTGGCCAGCGACCTGACGTACGGCCGCGCCGACCGTCCAGCCTTGGCCGGTAAGGTCGCGCACCGCCAGGACCCGCCGGACATCCTCGTGGCTGTAGCGGCGGTGCCCTCCGGCCGTCCTGACGGGGAGGAGCAGCCCGTACCGGCGCTCCCAGGCCCGCAGCGTGGCAACCGCCACGCCGGTCCTGCGGGCCACCTCGCCGATCGGCATGGCCGCCGGATCCTGGTCCTGGCCGCTCACGTCACCTCCTTGGAAAGCCGAGCTGCCGACCCCATCGTATACCGAAGACCTCGACATGAATCTATACATGGGGTATAGGTTTGTGTCCAGGATGAGCGGGTAGCCCGGTGCCGGTTGCTCCAGCACTCTTCTGCGGGGGCCCGGGCCAACTGGGGTGACCGCGCACCACTCCGTCAGACCGCCTGTTACCGAGTAGGCGGTCGCATTGGGGAAGGAGAAGTATGTGCCGCTTGCCATCGATTTCCAGGGTGGTCTGTCCAACGCCTGGTCCAACGTGGCCGCATTCGTGCCCAAGCTGGCCGCCGCCCTGCTCGTCATCGTCGTCGGCTATCTGATCGCCAGGGTCGTCGCCGGCGTCCTCAACAAGGTTCTGGAACGGGTCGGCTTCGACCGCGCGGTTGAGCGCGGCGGCATCAGGCAGGCCTTGGCCAAGAGCAAGTACGACCCCTCCGACATCATCGCCAAGCTGGCGTTCTGGCTCATCTTCCTGGTGACCTTGCAGATCGCCTTCGGGGTGTTCGGTCCCAACCCGATCAGCGACCTGCTCAGGGGCCTGATCGCCTACCTGCCCAACATCTTGGTGGCCATCGTCATCATCGTGATCGCCGCGGCGATCGCCAAGGCGGTCAGCGACCTGCTCTCCAACCTGCTCAGCAGCGTCACCGGCGGGCCGCTGATGGCCAAGGGCGCCGGCATCGCGATCCTGGTCTTTGGCGCCTTCGCGGCGCTGGACCAGCTCAAGATCGCCCCGCGGATCGTGACCGGCCTGTGGTACGCGATCCTGGCCATCCTGGTCGGCTCGGCGGTGGTCTCCATCGGCGGCGGCGGGATCAAGCCGATGCAGCGCTATTGGGAACGCGCCACCGCCAAGGCCGAGCAACGCGGGCCCGAGCTACGGCAGCAGGCCCGGCAGTCCACGCAGGCGTCGACCGCTGCTGATGACGAAGCCGCGTACGCCGGCGCGACCGAGCAGTTCCGTGCGCAGCGCCCCGACGGGGCGCACCGCAACCGCAGCTGACCAGGCTGCGGGGCGCCTCGGCAGCGCGCTGGGGGCGAGGCGCCCCGCACCCCTCAACCAGTCAGAGCACGCCCGCAACTCGACAAGGAAGGGCAACGACAACCACCACAGGAACACCGCACGAGAAAGCGAGAAAGGAGGTTGCAATGCCAGCACCAGGCATTGACACCGTTCAGGACTGGCAGGGTCGCACCATGACCGACCCCGCCGGCGCCAAGATCGGCACGATCGCCGACATCTACCTCGACGACGACACCGGCCAACCCGAGTGGGCCACGGTGACGACCGGCCTATTGAGCACCAAGCAGAGTTTCGTCCCGCTCGCCCTAGCTGAGAGCGTGGGCGACAGCGTGCAGGTGCCCTACGACAAGGACCGGGTCAAGAGCGCACCCGGCATCCCAGCCGAAGGCAAGCTGTCACAGGACGAAGAGGCCGCGCTCTATCGTCACTACGGGCTCGAGTACACCCAGTCCCGCTCCGATTCCGGCATGCCCGCCGGCGCCGCCGGACAGAACCTCGCCCCGGGCGACCGGTATGACGAGCCGCCCGCGGGCGCGGTCGGACGCGACATGTCCGGCCCGACCACCGACGACGCCATGACCCGCTCAGAGGAGGAGCTGCGGGTCGGCACCACCCAGCGGGAGCGGGGCCGGGTGCGGCTGCGCAGGTACGTGACCACCGAGCAGCGGCAGGTCACCGTGCCGGTGGAGCGTGAAGAGGTGCGGGTCGAGCGCGAGCCGATCACCGACGCCAACATCGATGCCGCAACCAGCGGGCCGGAGATCTCCGAGGAGGAGCACGAGGTCGTGCTGCATGAGGAGGAGCCGTTGGTCGAGAAGCGGGTCGTGCCCAAGGAGCGGGTTCGGCTCGGCAAGCAGACCGTCACCGAGCGGGAGCAGGTCGGTGGCGAGGTCCGCCAGGAGCACATCGAGGTCGAGGGCGAGGACCAGGTTCGCCGCCACGACCAGCGCTGAGTCGATCGAATGCGAAGTGGGGCCGCACGCCGCGGCGACCCCGTTCGCCTTCCAACGAGCATGGAGGAGCAAAGCGCCATGGCAGATGACAACACTGTTGCCCGTTCCCTGCACGATGTCGGGCTCGCGGCCTGGTTCGGCGGGTCGCTGATGGGCGCCGTGGGCCTCAACCGGGTGGCCGGGGCGGCCAAGGAGCCTCGCCAGCGCCTCGAGGTGGCCAACAAGGGCTGGGCGGCCTGGACTCCGGTCAACCTGGCCGGCATCGGCGCCCACCTGGCGGGTGGTGCGGTGCTGCTCGCCGCCAACAAGGGGCGGGTGGCCAGCCAGGCGGGAGTCGGCCGAGCAGCGACCGTCAAGATCGCGCTGACGGCGGCCGCCTTGGCGGCCTCCGCCTACTCCCGGCTGCTCGGCCGCAAGCTCGAACACGCCAGCGCGGCGCCGCTTGAGTATGCCACCACCCGCGCCGAGGAGACCCCGGCGGAGGTCGCTGGCCCGCAGCGGCAACTGCGAGCGCTGCAATGGATCGTCCCCGCCCTGACTGGCACGGTGCTGGTCGTCAACGCCCGCATGGGCGAGCAGCAGCGCCCCGCCCAGGTCACCGGCGGACTGCTCGGCCGCGCCGGCGGGCTGCTTGGCCGCCTGCGACGGAAGTGACGCTCCTGCCGCGCTGGCGACCCGCTGCTCCGATTTCGGACCCGAAGGTTTGCGGTCGATCCCTATTGGCTAGTCGCCGCTTGCCGAGAGCAACGACCGGAAATCGGCAGGGCCATGCCCCCGCCCTGCATTCCATTGAGCCTCGAGATTGCCTGGCCTGGATGCCCGCTGATGATCCTCCTTTCTATAGTCGCATCCGTCGTCCTCACCGTGCTGCTGAACTTTCTCCTGCGGTAGTGCCGTAGCTCAGGGTAATTTGATCTCGTTCTCGAGGACTGGAGTTAGGACATGCGAATGAGAATACGCCGCCGAGCTGTACAACTGGCGTTGGTCATGGTCGCCGCACCAATCGCTGCCTGGATGCTGGAGCAGGCGGCCAGTCGGGTAGAGGCACGCGACAAGGCCTCCCCGTCCGGCCGGCGGCTACGCCAGGGCGCTGACTTCATGCAGCGCTTCGGACGCGGACCTCTGGCTGACCGGCTCCGTCGGCGGCCGGTTGCGATTGTGAGGGCACAGGACCAGCAACCATCAGTGGCCCATCAGTATCAGCGTGATGGTTAGCCGCCAGCCAAGACCGGAGGGCCGGGTCCGGGTCTTCGGCTGCTGCCTGCCGATTCCCCTGGGGATGGCGCTGCTGTCCGCGGCCGCCCTGAGCTTGCTCCGCAAGGGGGTGCAGCGAGCACACGCAAGCTGAACGCTGGACTTCGGAGGTCCTTTCCGACCTTGATTGAGGAGCCGGGAGTCAGGCGTATGACCTTCGACGAATCCACCATTCCGGCCCCGCCGGAGGCGGCAAACCATGCCGTCGGTGGGCTGGTGGATTGGGTGACCACCGTCGACCACAAGAGGATCGGCCTGCTCTACATCTTCACCTCGGTGGCGATCTTCTTGGTCGCGGGCGTCTTGGCACTCGTGGTCCGGCTGGAGTTGGCGCAGCCAGGGCTGCAGGCGGTCGACAAGGACACCTACAACCACCTGTTCACCATGCACGGCACGATGATGATCTTCCTGTTCGCCGCGCAGATCTCCACCGGCCTCGCCAACTACTTCGTGCCCATCCAGATCGGCGCGGCCGACGTCGCCTTCCCGCGACTGAACGCCATGAGCTATTGGCTCTACCTGTTCGGCAGCCTGATGGTGCTGAGCAGGTTCCTGGTCGTCGGAGGATCGGCAAATGCTGGCTGGACCGCATATCCGCCACTGTCGGACTCGTCCTTCCTGCAAGGGCGAGGCATGGACCTATGGATTGTCGGCATCGCGATCGTCGGCGCGGCAGCCATTGCGGGTGCCATCAACTTCATCACGACGATCTTCAACCTGCGGGTGCCCGGCATGAGCATGTTCCGGCTGCCGCTGTTCACCTGGGGCGTGCTGGTCACCCAGCTGCTGATCCTGTTCGCCTTCCCGCCGCTGACTGCCGCGCTGGCGATGCTGTTCCTGGAGCGCAACGTCGGCGCAGCCTTCTTCGACCCCACTCGAGGAGGCAGCCAGATCCTCTGGCAGCACCTGTTCTGGTTCTTCGGCCACCCCGAGGTCTACATCATCATCTTCCCCGGCTTCGGGATCATCTCCGAGGTGATCCCGGTGTTCGCCCGCAAACCGATCTTCGGCTACCGGGGCATGGTCTTCGCGTTCTTCGTCATCGCCTCCTACTCGTTTAGCGTCTGGGCCCACCACATGTTCACCACCGGCCTGGTCTACCTGCCCTGGTTCTCGCTGCTCTCGTTCCTGATCGCGGTGCCGACCGGCATCAAGGTGTTCAACTGGCTGGCGACGCTGTGGCGCGGCGCGATCACCTTCAACGCCGCCATGATCCATGCGATCGGATTTCTCCTCGTCTTCGTCATCGGCGGCATCACCGGAGTCTTCGTCGCCTCCCCGCCGATCGACTTCGCGGTCAACGACACCTACTACGTTGCGGCGCACTTCCACTACGTGATGGCGATGGCACTGCTGTTCGCGCTGCTCGCCGGGACCTACTTCTGGTTCCCCAAGATGACCGGGCGGCTCCTGGACGAGCGGCTCGGCGAGGTCAGCTTCTGGCTGCTGTTCATCGGCGCCAACCTGACGTTCTTCCCCATGTTCATCCTGGGGCTGCGCGGCATGCCCCGCCGGATCGCCGACTACCAGCCCGACCTGGAATGGAACGGACTGAACCTGTTGGCGACCGTGGGCGCGTTCCTGGTCGCCGCGTCCATGCTGCCGCTGGCCTGGAATGTGGTGCGATCGCTGCAAGGCCCCAAGGTTGCTGGGGACGATCCGTGGGAGGGCAACAGCCTGGAGTGGGTGACCACCTCGCCGCCGCCGCACCACAACTTCCACCGCATACCGCAGATCATCTCCGAACGGCCAGCCTTCGATCTACGGCACGGGGCTGAGCGGTCGACACGGGTCCCGCCTCCGCCCGGCAAGCCTTGAGCCCTCCGTTGGCTCTCCACGCCGGCGCCCCGGCTCGGCAGATCCGCCAAGCGAACCTGCCACCGGCTGGGACACCATCACACCCGCTGGTCACGCATGAATCTGCTTGCACCTTGGTGCGATGTTCACGGAGCGTTGATGGTCGTCGCCGTTTGGAGTCGATGGCGGCGCCGCTCGCGGGCCAGTTGGCGCCCGGTGGCCGCATACCATTGGCGGAAGAAGACGATCAGCAGCGCCACGTCGATCACGTCACCGCCGTACCACAGCAGTTGGGCTCCGAGTTGCCTGTCCGCCTCGGCAAGCTGGGCACCGGGCAAGGGGATCGCGTACAGCAATTTGGCCAGGATGGCGTGGCCCGCCAGGGCAGCCAGGAGCACCACCGCCCGCTGGCGAAACGAGGGACGGTGGGCGATGGGGTCCAGCCCGATCAGTGCCCAGGCCAACAGGCAACCGGCGAGCAGGAAATGGGTGTGGACGAGCAGGTGCAGCGTCGGATGGCGCAGCGTGGCCGCGTACAGCGGGGTGAGGTAGAGCCCGTACGACCTGCCGACCGGGAGCAGCGCCGCGGTGCTCGGCGCGCCGGCCAGCCGCACGATCGGGGCGTGCAGCATGGCAACCAGACGCTTGCGGCGGGAAGGTGGCAGCGTCCGCAGGGCCAGAGTGACCGGGGCGGCCAGGGCGAGCAGTAGCGGCGCGAGCATGCCGAGCAGAAGGTGCTGGACCATGTGCACGGCGAACCATTCATCATGGCTGGCGAGGGTGACAGCAGCGCGACGGTGACGGTGAGCAGACCACAGGCAAAGCTGAGACCGCGTTGGATGCGCCAATGGTCTCCACGGTTGTGCAGGCGGCTGACTCCGACGGCATAGGCCCAGCCGGCCACCAGCACGGCGGCCAGTGTTGGCGGATCTTCTGACCAGCCGGTCCGCCAGCTTAGTGCGCTCACCGGTGACTCCGCTTGGGGCTACGCATCGAGGGCGCCCGGGTCGGCCTGTGGGCCGTGGCGATGGTGCGCGAGCGGCCAGAGCAGGACCGCCCCGATCAGCAGCGCGACAACGGCCACCACATCCCAGGTGAGGTCGTAGGGCCAGATGGTGACGTGATAGCGGATCTGATGCAGGCCCAGCAGCTTGTGCTGGATCGTGCCGTCATAGAGCTGGAAACCGCCGAGACCGAAGCACAGACCGGCCCACCAGCGCCACCGCCACCACCCGCCTCGCCGGCGCAGTGCCGCGAACCAGAACAAGCCACCCACGACGGCGAACCAGCTGAAGGCGTGAAACAGGCCGTCGGAGACCAACCCGACCGTCGGAGTGGACCTGTCATAGAAGTGGTGCCAGTGCAGTAATTGATGGAAGACGACCTCGTCGAGGAAGCCGGCGATTCCTATCCCGATCATCGCACCCGATCACATCGACGGACCGCTGGACAGCCCTGAGCATGACCGGCTGGTCTGGATGGATGCGTCTTGGGCCACAGTCACCTCCGGATCGGTGGATCTGACGGACTCCGCGGCCAGTGGCTGCTTCCGGGAGGGGTCCGATGATCACTCCGCGGGATGAATGTCCGCGAGCCAGGGCGGCAAACCGAACGGTGCAAGGGCGCCGCAGCGTTTGCTCCGCACGAGGGCTACACGGTCAACACCGCCCGTCCGCGGGCGTGTGGTCGGTCATCTGGAACCTCCGTTGCTCCATTGGCAACAGCTGCGGTGGATCTGGGCGCAGGGCTACGCGGAACCGGTTATCAACCTCACTGGGAATCCCAGGACGGGGTCACAGCCCTGTGGTCGACGAGGTGGTCGACGAGCGCGCTTCCGGGGGTTAGCTCAAAGGGCGCGCACCAAACCGAGATTGCCAGGCCGGCTGAAGCCATTTTCCCGGATCCTGCACCACTGGGGTCCGTCCTTCAGTTGCCGGGTTGGATGACCGCGGGCTCCTGCTCGTCAAGTTGACGATTCCATCTCGTTCAGGTGGGCACACGGGTTGGACGGAAATCCTCCGCTGGAGTCGTCACATGCGGTTGATCAGCTATCTCATTAGTCTCGTAATCACCGGCCTGATCGTCGGTGCGCTCGGCCGACTGGCCGTGCCCGGAAGGAACCCGCTGAGCATCCCGGCGACGATCGGGATCGGCATCGTCGGCGCCTTCATTGGCGGGCTCATCGCTGCGGCGCTGCACCTTGGGATCGTGCTCGCCCTGATCTTGGAGGTCGCCGCCGCCGCACTGATCGTCTATCTCATCACCAACCGCTCGCGGCTGCGCGACGGACGGCGCTGACACGCACGGCCGCGTCGACCTTCGGGGACGTGGGCTGCACCGGCGGGCCAGCTTCTCGGGTAGAAAGGTCCCTCAGATGCAGATCGACCCTGCTGCCCTGACTGCCAGTATCGGCGAGTTGTACGGCCTCAACCTTGAGCGTGGCCTGGCGCCGACCCTGCAGCAGGTGGTGATGGCAGCCAAGACGTTGTTCCATGTGGATGGGGCGGGCCTCATGCTCGCCGACCCCGACGGTGCCCTGCATTGGGCGAGCGCGTCTGAACAGCAGTCCCAGCTCGTCGAGGAGGATCAGGAGAGGCTGGCGCAGGGGCCGTGCATGGCCGCTTTCGTGCAACGGGCGACGATGTCGGTGCGGAACGCGAACACCGAGCCTGATATCGAGGGGTCCCGTTCGATTCTTCTCGGTGCTGGCATGCAGGCCGCATTGAGTGTCCCAGTGGAGCTCCAAGGGGGCACGATCGGCACGCTCGACATCTACTCGGCGACACCGCGGGACTGGGACGACAGCGAAGTCAGCGCGCTGCAGGCGTACGCCGGCATCGCTGCCAACCTGCTTGGCAGCGCCGCCGCGGCCCACGTCAAGGGCCGCCTCGCTGACCAACTGGAGGCCTCCCTCGCGCACCGTGCCCTCATCGAGCAGGCCAAAGGTGTTCTGATGGAACGCGAGGACCTTGATCCTGCAGCCGCATTCGAGCGGTTACGGGTTGTGGCCAGGTCCTCAAGCCGCAAGGTGGCCGACGTTGCCCGCGACGTGCTCGCTGACGTCCCGCCAGTTTCGTTCCGGCTGTAGCCAGACAAGCGGTTTGGGGATTGACCGGGGAGTCCCCCGCTCCCCGGTCAATCCCAGGCGTCAGCCGCCTATGACCTTCGTGACCTGGTCCTTGACCTGGTCCTCTGGCGGGCCTGGTCTCGGATGTCGTCGGCGCTTTGTCTGGCGCTCTCGGCGAGCTCCTCACCTTGTTGCTGACCCTGTTGCCTGACCGTGTCGACCGCGCTCTGGGTCGCCTGCTCGGCGACGTCCTTGCCGCGCTCCAATGCTTCCTGGCCGGTCTCCTTGACCTTGTCCTTGACCTGGTCGGCGACCGGGCCAAGCTTCTCGTCCTCTACCCGCGTGGTCGGCGCGGCCAGCCCGGCCAGGAAGCCCAGGGCGATCGCT
>WNGQ01009704.1_pt1 | contig 10605 bp, 9 predicted proteins | sample 5407661 | NCBI WGS metagenome assembly WNGQ01 (sample SAMN13153382, study PRJNA577476) | soil metagenome | isolation source: 60 cm soil or saprolite under Garry oak tree replicate 2 | place: USA:California | collected 2016-06-15 | reverse complement strand
ACGGGCGCGGGCGTTGGCGCTGTCCCGGCTGGACCGGTACGGCGAGGCCGTCGACGTGCTTGCCGGTCTGGTTCAGCAACGGCCGCGCGAGACGAGTCAGGTCGGCCAGTCGTCGCCGGCTGCGAGCCGTCGCCGGAGCAGCTCCTCCAGCGCGATCCGCTCGCCGTCCCGGGCGCCATCGCCGATCACCAGCCGTGGCTCCCCGGGGCGTACGGATACGCCGGTGAACCGGGCGCGCACCGACGCCGGGACGGTCAAGACGTAGAACTCGCCGTCCTCGCCGACCGCGAGAACGCCGTCCGGGCGCAGGTACCAGCCGCGCAGGCCGGTACGGTAGCGGCCGCGGCCATGGTATGGACGGGCGGTCAGCGCAGTCGGCCGCAGGCCGCGCTCGCGGGCCTGCGCGGCGAACTGGGCGACGAGGTCCCGGGCACGGGCGATCTCGGCTGCGGTCTGCCGGTCCAGCGCGGCGCCGTGCGCGGCAACCGTCCGGTCCCGCTGGCGTCGCCACTGCGCCTCATCCACCAGCCGATCCCGACCTTCCGCGAAGAATCGTCCGTACTCACCCTACTCACACCGGCCAGGGCAGCTGGCCGGGCGGCGGTGGCCTACCCAGGCGGCGGGAGCGCGGCCAGCCGCTGGCGGGCGGTGCCGATCGGCCAGCCGAACGCGCGGGCGAGTTCGGCCGGCGTCGTCTCGATCATGGTGTCGGCGAACCGGGCGGTGGCGTAGCCGTAGTCCGGGCCGCCGCCGACGTCGAACAGCCGGCAGGTCAGGTCGACGACGGTGGCCGGCCAGCCGGGGCGGTGCGCGTCAACGCCGGCCGAGGTGACCAGCAGATGGCGCTGCAGGGCGGACATCGCCCGGTCATAGCGTCCCCGATCGCCCACCAGCTCGCGCAACACGGCGGTGGGCAACGGGCCGGTCAGCAACGCCTCGGCGATGTGATGCGCGTGCTCCGGCAGGTCGAACGCCGCGTGGTCGGTCGGCTCGCCATCGCCGGGGTACCACGCGGCAAGCAGGGCCGGCGACAGCAGCGACGCCCGCTTGTGGACGAACCTGCCGTACCACGCCGCGCCGATGCGGGGCAGCTCGTCCTTCCACGCCCAGACGCGTTCCTCGGCCGGCCCCATACCGGTGGCGAAGGGCACGTCGTCCGGCCCGGCGACCGCTTCCCACAACGATGGAGCGGTGACCCGCTCGGCGGGAAACAGCACCGCGAACCCGACCCGGTCGACAAACGCCCCCGCCTCCTCGACCGTGCTCAGCAGGGGGTCGGGCAGCCAGTGCTCGCCGCGGGCCCAGGCCAGCGCGTCACCATCGGGCACCGACCCGGCCGAAACCTCACCCTTGCGGTCAGCCGACACCCCGGCACCGTACCGCCCGGCTACGACATTTACCGCCACAGCTCCGGCACCGACGACCAGGACGACGGTACCCCCGACGAACAGCGATGCGATGCCGAGCGATTCCGTCCAGTTGCCGATGTCGGCGGTTGCGGCCGGCAGGCCCGTGGTCCGGGTGGTGTATCTCCGAAGCGTCACACGCCACAGCGAACCGTCAGGCTGACCGTCGCCTGATGACTCAGCCCGCCACTGGTACCGGTGATTGTCAGGGTGAAGACTCCGCGCGTGGTCGAGGCGGTGGTCCGGACAGTCATCGTCACCGATCCGGGTGCGCTCAACGGGTTTGGCGCGAGGCTGGCCGAGGAGCCGGCCGGCAGCCCCGACACCGACAGGGACACCGCACCGGTGAAGCCACCCGTCGCCGACACCGCCACGGTGTACGACGCGCTCTGCCCGCGCGACACAGTCACCGCGGACGGGCTCGCCGCAGCGTGAAGTCCCGGGCCACGACGACCAGCGTCACGCCGACGGTGTGCGCGATCGAACCGCTGGTCGCCGTGACGGTCAGCGGATAGGTCCCGCCTGGCGCCCCGGTCGCGGTCGTCACCCGCAACTGGGCGGTACCGGCGGCGGTGACGACCGAGGGGGTGAACGTGGCGGTACCCACCGCGGCGGGCAGCCCGGTAAGGGCGATGGACACGCCTGCGGTGAAGCCGTTGCGCGCGCTGATGGTCACGGTGTACGCGGCCGCGGTACCGGCCTTGACCGTACGGCTGGCCGGCAGCGCGGTCAGGCCGAAGTCGGGGGGTGGCGACAGGACGAGCGTCGCGAAGGCGCTGTGCCCGGTCGGGCCGCTCGTGCCGGTGCTGGTGAGCGGGTAGGTGCCGTTGGCCGCACCGCTCGCAGTCGAAACGGTCAGTTGTGCGGTACCGGCCGTGGTCACGACCGGTGGGCTGAACGTCGCGGTACCGGCCGCCGCCGGCAGGCCGGCCAGGCTGAGCGAGACGTCACCGGCGAACCCCCGTCCGTCCACTGTGGACGAGGTTGAGGACCACGTCGTCCGCGGTGTTCGGCTTTCCGTCCGCCCCAGACCCTCCAGTTGCACGGTCACGTCGGGGATCGCCGGCTCGTAGTCCTCGTGCGCGGCGAAGCGCGCGTCGAACTCGTTGCGGGTGGTGGCGAAGTAGGTGATCCCGACGATCTGCTGCCCGGGCAGGCCGGCCGGCGTGTGGGCGTAGTCGTACTTGCCCCAGTCGACGACCGCCCGGTGCCCCTCGGTGAGCAGCTGGTTGTTGAGCAGGCCGCCGCCGAGGTCGGTCGGCACGTGCGTGGAGATGCCGGGGTTGTAGTCCATCGTTGCCGGTCGATGCGCACTGCACCCCGAAACCCGCACCCTGCAGTGCCCGCGCGATCAACCGCGCGAGCCGTTCGTCGTCCTCGACCACGAGCACCCGCCCCATCCGAGCCTCCTCGGCGGCCGCGTCCCTGTGTGCGTTTCACCATGGCGCCACCTGAAGATCAAACAGGAATAGCCAAAACGGCCATCACGAAAAGACCGTGAGAACGGCCATGGGTGGTCTCTATACTCACGAACCGGTCAGAACAGGCTCTCGCGAACCGGGTCAGACCACGTCTAGTCGAACAGCTCCTCCAGGAACCCCCGGCGCTTCTTGCGCTTCCCGGGTCCGTGCTGTTCCCCGTAGACGGGGTACTCGTCGGAGTCGTAATCCCGGTACGGCCGCTGGGGCTGTGGTCCGCCCTGATTCCGGGCCGCAGGCGGGCCGCCGTGCCAGCTGGTTTCCGCGTCGACCAGACGCTCCAGCTCACCCCGGTCGAGGAACAAGCCCCGGCACTCGACGCACTGGTCGACGGTCACGCCGCTGCGCTCGTACTGTCGCATCTGTCCATGGCATTTCGGACACATCATCTGCATGCCGTCAACAGTATCCGGCTCAGGTCAGCGGGAACGGAGGCTGCCACAACGGCTCGGCGGCCACGCACGATACGGCCCGGGTGGCTCAACCAGTGGCGACTGCGAAGATGTGCATCGCCGGTTGGCTGGCAACAGCACTTGCACTGATGTCGGGCAGCATCAGGTAGCGCACGACCTTGCCCGGGAGTAGTGCAACGGAGACGGCGTACAGGTGGACGGTCTGGTTCCGCCTGCCCTGCGCCGTGTTGATGTGGTCGAAGGTGCCGACGATGTCGCTACCGGGTGCCGGGGTGCCGGACCACCAGTCGGCCAGGGTGAGGGTGAACGATTGGGTGCTGCGGTCGGAGTACGCAACCGTGGCGATGCCCGAGGCGGTGCCGTAGTCGGCTGCGCCGAGCAGGCCGAGCCTGCCGCCGGAACCCGCCAGTACCACCGACTGTCCGGATGCCAGCGCGTTGTCCGAGGTACCCGGGACGGCGGTCGGCCAGGTAAAGGTCAGCCCGCTGTGGGTGATGCGGGCGCCCGGGGTGAACCCGGCCGCCGCCAACGCCTGTGCGGAGTAGCTGAAGCCCCCACCGTCGAGGTCGCCCGCGGCCGGGTCGGCGTCGGCGCTGATGCCTGGGTTGTTGAACGCCGCGGCCAGCGACGCGTACGGCACCGACATCTCCGCCGATGTCATGTCCTCACGCCGGGCGCCCCGGTAGGTGGACATCGCGGTGAGCGGGTACCTTCCCGGCTGGGCTGTCGCCGGCAGGGTGACGCTCCAGGTCGTCTGTACCGACTGGCCGCTGTCGAGGCGATCGAAGGTCGAGGGTGAGGTGGCCGCCACCGTCCAGCCACCCGCGGCCGAAAGGGCCGTCGTGACGCGATCCTTTGGCAGACCTGCGGCGTTGCGGAACCTGGTTGTCGCGGTGACGGTGGACCCGGGCGCGGCCACCGGCGGCGCGTCAAGGATGAGCCCGCCCAGTACCACGACAACGGCGGATCCGTCGACGCCGTCGACCGTGACTGTGATCGTGGCGACGCCGTCGCCGACCGCCTTGGCCTGCCCGGTACCGCTGATCGTGACCGCAGCCGGATCGCTGCTGCGATAGGCCACTTCCACCTGGGAGAGGTCCACGAAGGACTGGTCGTTGTTGACCGCCTCCACGACATTGTCCGCCGTGATGCTGAGATTGCGGCGTTCCCGTGCCGGGTTCGTGTCATCTTTGATCCACTGATTCTTGCCGGTCAGATCCAGTGTGTCGCCGACGGTGAAGATGACGCTCTCCGGCTGCACGGTGACGTACCGGACGTGCGGGGTGAGCGAGCCGGACACCTCCACGGTGGCCGAACCGACGACGGTGGCTGCGTCGCGCCCCACCTGAAACTCGTACGCTCCGGCGTGGACGACCGACCGCATCGCGGTGGCGTCCCAGAAGGCAAGGTCACTGACCTTCACCGGCAACCGGATGTGCTGGCGCTGGCCGGGACGCAGGACCGCCGTCTTCGTGAAGCCCGCCAGCCGCTTGATCGGAAGCTCCACATCGGGAACCGGGAACGGGGTCGCGAGGTAGAGCTGGGCGACCGTCGCGCCGCGCGTGCTACCGGTGTTGGTGATATCGAAGCTGACGGTGACGGTGCCGTCCGCGGAGACCTGTGGCGGGTCGACGGACACGTTCGAGTACGCGAAGGTCGTGTAGCTCAGGCCGTAGCCGAACGGGTACGTCGGCGTTCCGGTGAAGTACTGGTAGGTGCGGCCGATGCCACCGGTGGCGCCGGGGACCAGCCCGTAGTTGGACATCGCGGGGAGTTGCGCGTCGTCCCGGTACCAGGTGAAGTTGAGGTGCCCGCTGGGGTTCTGCTTCCCCAGGAGCGCGTCGGCCAGCGCCGTGCCCTGACTCTGGCCGTTGTAGCCGCTGAACAGGATGGCCGGTACCGCACCCTGCACGTCATCGATCTTCACCGGCCCGTTGGATTGGATGACCAGTAGGGTGTTCGCGTTGCCCAGCCTGGAAACCTGCGTGATCAATGAGCCGTAGTTGCCGGGCATCGCCAGGCTGGTGCGGTCGCGGCCCTCGTCGGCGGTGTCGGCGTCGGTACCGACGAACACCACCACCAGGTCGGCCGATCTGATTTCGTCCGACGTGCGGGCGCTCAGCACGGCGGGTCCGGTCGCTGTGGTGGAGGTGTGGGCGGCGTCGTAGACCACCGAGGCGGTCGGGTTGGCGCGCAACACCGCCGCCCTGATCCCCTGCACGGCGTTCGCCTGGAAGTAAGGGCTGCCCGAGTAGTCGCCGAGGGTGACCTTGTCCGCCAGGTCGCCGAGGATGACCACCCTGTTGAGGTACTGGGCGTTCGCCGGGAGCAGCGGTCGGCCCAGTGTCAGAACGGTGTTGTTTTTCAGCAGTACCAGGGAGTTCGCCGCAACCTTCGCGGCGAGTGCCTGGTGTGCCGGGCTCTGAATCACGTCTTTGGTGATCTTTGTGTACGGGGCACGCTCGGCCGGGTCGAACTCTCCGGTCCGCATCCGGACCGTGAACACGTGCAGCAAAGCGTTGTCGATCACGCCCTCGCTCAGCACGCCGGCGCGGATCGCCTGCTCGATATTGGCCATGTTGTCCTCGTCGCCGGTGCAGTTGAGGTGGGTGCCGGCGCGCAGTGCGTATGCCTGTACACCGGCCGCGCCGGAGATCCGCGTCCCGGCCGCGTTGGTCCACGTCGCGTTGTCGCCGTTGTGGTCGGTGGACCAGCCAGGCGGCGCCCAGTCATGGCCGGCCGGGAACCTCTTGTACGTGGTGCCCACGGCGCCGCAGTCCGACGTGACGTAGCCGGTGAACCCGAACGTGCGCTGCGCGATCTGGTTGACGGTGTAGGTATTCGCTACTGCGGGGGTGCCGTTGATCGCGTTGTAGGCCGTCATCAGGCCAGCGACATGTGCCTGCTCGATCAACCCCGGAAAGTGCCTGAGGTAGTACTCCCGCAGCGAGCGGTCGTCCACGTCCGAGGACACGCCGGTACGGCCTACTTCGACGTTGTTCAATGCATAGTGCTTGGCGGTGGCTGCCACCTTCAGGTACCCGACAACGGAGGTACCGTCCAGTGCCTGGCCCTGGTAGCCGTTCACGTACGCGCCCGCCATCCGGGCCGCGAGGTACGGATCCTCGCCGAACGCCTCATCGGTCCGGCCCCAGCGTGGATCGCGGTCGAGGTTCACCGTCGGGGCCCAATAGGTGAGGCAGCCGTAGTTGCCCGGCAGCGGCCCGAGGTTGTTCTGGCCGATGCCCCACAGGGACTTGTCCAGGAACCCCCGCGCCTCACTGGAGATGGCCGTCGCCTCGGCATGGAGCAGCCCGGGATCCCAGCTCATCGAAGACGCGAAGTTGCTGGGGAAGCTCGTGGCGTGCACCCCACCGGACACGTCGCCGTGGTCCGTGTTCGCACCCAGGCTGTTGATCCCGTGCTGGCCCTCGTTCGAGTACGTGTACTGCTGCACACCCAGCCTGCCGATCGCCGGCGCACTGGTGGTACGCAACTGCAGCACCTTTTCCACCAGGGTCATGCGCGACACCAGGTCTGCGGCGCGCTCCGCGAAGGAGTAGCGGGTGTCCCGGTAGACCGGCACAGGACGGCGTGCCGGCCGGAGGGCGGCCACCAGCCCGACCCCGGCGATCGCACCGATCGAACGCACCGCGTCCCGGACAGCCTCCACGAGTGTCGCCGCGCGTAGCGGTCTATGCGTTCCCATCTCGCCTCCGTGGTAGCGCGACGCGGCCGCGGCCGGCGCAGCTGGCCCACCGTCGCAGGACTGTCGTCCGGCAGCTACCCAGACGACGTGCGATCACCCTTGCCGACGTCCGGGCTCCTAGGCTAAGGCTCGCGGGTGCGGGTCCGCACCCATCCCCGCCGTGGCACCCCAGCGATGGCCCGGCGGACAGCTGTGATGCTGGTCGTCGGATCGGCCCACATGGCCTCGAGCGCGGCGACCTGCGGGTCATTCACGAGTTGCTCGACGTCGTAGATCGGGGCGAGCGCGGCGCCGGCCTCCTGGAACTTCTCGTGCACCTCGTCGAAGTCGCGCGCCCGGATCCACGACGAGACCGCCGCGTCGAGCAGCTCACCGCGCTGGACCCGTTCCCCGGCCGAGGCGAACCACGGTTTCGTCGCGATGTCCGGCCGGCCGACCAGACGCATCACCCGCTCGGCGATCGAGGTGGCGCTCGCGGAGATCGCCACCCAGCGGCCGTCGCGGGTCACGTAGGTGTTGCGCGGGGCGTTGTTGGTTGACCGGTTGCCGTGCCGGCCGGCGATGATGCCGAGCTGGTCGTACACGCTGGGGCCCGGCCCGAGGATGCCGACCAGCGGTTCGAGCAGGGACAGGTCGATGACCTGCCCGCGATCGCTGACGGTCTCCCGGTGGTAGAGCGCCATCATGACGGCGAGGGCGCCGGTGATGCCGGCGACGCCGTCGGCGAGGCCGAAGGGTGGCAGGGTGGGCGGGCCGTCCTCCTGCCCGGTCTGGTGGGCGAAGCCGCTCATCGCTTCGGCGAGGGTACCGAAGGCGCGGCGCGTGGCGTACGGGCCGAACTGGCCGAAGCCGGTGGTGCGCAACATGACCAGGCGCGGGTTCACATCGAGCAGCTGGTCGGGTCCGAGTCCCCACTTTTCCATGACGCCGGGGCGGAAGTTCTCCACCAGCACGTCGCTACCGGCCGCGAGGCGGCGCAGAATGTCCTGGCCCGCCGCGGTGGCGAAGTTCAGGGTCATGGCCCGCTTGTTGCGGGCGATGACCTTCCACCACAGTCCCTGCCCGTTGCGGCTCCAGCCGTGGGTACGGGCCGGGTCACCACGCGGATGTTCGACCTTGACGATGTCGGCGCCATGGTCGCCGAGCAGCATCGCGGTGATGGGAGCGGCGTAGACGGTACTGATGTCGAGGACACGGATGCCGGTGAGCGGGCCGGCGACCGCATCGTCCCGGGTGCTCGGGTGGTTGGTGGTGAGTGTCACGGGAATCTCCATTCGGACGGTGGGGAATCGTGACTGTCTGTGCGGTTCAGGCGGCGTTCTTGACGAACTCGGTGGTGTATGTCTTGGTCAGGTCGATGGTGTGGCCCTTGACGCTCGGGTCGAAGGCGTTCAGGACGTTGAGCACGGTCTGCGGACCCTCGGCGGGCATCACGCCGTCTGGGGTGTACATCGCCTTCTCCGCGTCGAGCGCCTTGATGTACTGGTCCTTGCCGACGCCGGTGTAGTACTCGGCGGGCATCTTGTCGGTGATCCCGGCCGCGCTGTGGCCAGCGATCCACTTCTGGGTCTTGACGAAGGCGTTGACCAGCTTCTGCACGGTCGCCTTGTGGCTGTTGACCCAGGCGGTCTGCATGTACACGCAGGCCGCCGGATAGGTGCCGCCGAGCGCGGCCTTGGCGCCGTCCGGCGTACGCATGTCGACCAGGGCGAAGGCCTGGCCGCTGCCGAGCAGCGTCGAGATCGTGGGCTCGGTGGTCATGCCGCAGTCGATCTGCTTGTGTTGCATGGCCGCCACGAAAGTCGGGCCCGCCTCCACCGCAACCGACGTGATGTCGTTGACCGACAGTCCATTGTGGACGGCGAGGTACCTGGTGAGGAAGTTGGTCGACGAGCCCAGCCCGGTGACGCCGAACTTGCGGCCCTTCCAGTCGGCCGGTGACTTGACGAGGCCGGCCAGGTCGGAGCGGCACAGTTCGACCTCACCCGGTGCCTGTTGCAGTTGGACGACCGACTCGGTCTGCTTGCCCTTGCCCTGCAGGTCGATGTTGTGGTCGTAGAAGCCGACGACGCCGTCGACCTGGCCGGCGAGCATGGCGGTCTCGGCATTGACGCCGGCGGGCTCGTCGGACAGCTGGACGATCAGCCCTTCCGCGGTGAAGTAGCCGAGTTGCTCGGTCAGCTTGGCCGACAGGTAGATCTGCTTGTTGAGACCGCCGACCATCAGTTTGACGGTGGTCGGGGCCGTGCTGCCGCCGCTGCCGGTGGCCGACTTCGTACCGGCGTTGCAGGCGGCGAGAGTGATCAGTGCCGCGGCGGCCGCGGCGGCGGCAAGGAGGGTTCGCTTCACGGGAGTCTCCAAGGATGGGGTCAGAGTTCGGTACCGGACAGCTGCGGTGGGCGCCACGACAGCAGAACGCGTTCGAGCAGGGCGATGAGTCCCTCGGCGACAAGGGCGACGACCGCGATGATCACCATTGCGGCGAAGACGGCGTTGGGGTTGAAGGTGTCCTGGGCCTGCCGGATCAGTAGCCCGAGCCCCTTCTGGGCACCGAGGAACTCTCCGACGATCGCGCCGATGAGCGCGAAGCCGAAGCTGACGTGCAGGCTGGCGATGATCCAGGTCAGTGCGGAGGGCAGGACGACCTGGGTGGTGACCTGGCGTCCGGAGGCGCCGAGGATGCGGGCGTTGGCGACGAGGTTGCGGTCGACCTCTCGGGTGCCCTGGTAGGCGTTGAAGAAGACGGCGAAGAACACCAGCACGATGGCCAGCGCGACCTTGGAAGACAGGCCGAGTCCGAGCCAGACGATGAAGATGGAGCCGAGGACGATCCGGGGTATCGAGTTCATGACCTTGATGTACGGGCCGAAGATTTTCGACAGCATCGGTACCCGGCCCAAGGCGATCCCGCAGACGATGCCGGCCACCACGCCGATGGCGAAGCCGAGCAGCGCCTCCTCCATCGTCACGCCGACCTGGGTCCAGATCGAACCGGCCTCGGTAGCGTTCTTCAGCCAGTCCCCCATCTGTACGGCGATCTTGCTGGGCTGGCCGAAGAAGAACGGATCCAGCACCTTCAGCTGGCTGAGCAGTTCCCAGCCGCCGACGAACACCTCGAATACGGTGAGCTGGAGTACCCGGACAATGATCTTCTGGCGGCGCGCACGAGCCCTGGCCCGCGGGTCGGCGACCAGTACCGTGTCCGCCTTGGCCGGCGCGGTGACCGCGGAGGCAGCGAGTTGTGACATCGGTGAAATTCCTTCTAGGCGGCGGTGGTGGTACGGGCGTAGGCGAGCTGCACCTCGTCGCGCAGCGACTCCCAGATGCGGTGGTAGAGCTCGACGAACTTCGGGTCGAACCGGATCTCCTGTACCTTGCGCGGCCGGGGCAGCTCGACGTGGAACGTCGCCTTGATCGTCCCCGGGCCGGCGGTCATCACCACGACCTTGTCGGCGAGCGCGATCGCCTCCTCCAGGTCGTGGGTGATGAACACGACGGTCGGGCGGCTGAGCTCCCACAGGGCGAGCAGTTCGTCTGACATGATCGACCGGGTCTGCACGTCGAGGGCGGAGAACGGCTCGTCCATCAGCAGGATCCGC
>WNGQ01007325.1_pt1 | contig 10607 bp, 6 predicted proteins | sample 5407661 | NCBI WGS metagenome assembly WNGQ01 (sample SAMN13153382, study PRJNA577476) | soil metagenome | isolation source: 60 cm soil or saprolite under Garry oak tree replicate 2 | place: USA:California | collected 2016-06-15 | reverse complement strand
ACAGGTACACTCATGGATTATGCGCTGCCGCTGGCGAAGAACGTTCCAGCTATTGAAACCGCCCATACCGTGACGCCTGCACTCTTTAATCCATTAGGAGCCAAAGGGATCGGCGAGGCGGGTGCCATTGTGGCACCGGCGGCCATCGTCAATGCGGTCATCGATGCGCTCTCACCATGGGGTATTGTGCATCTCGACATGCCGCTCAAGCGAGAAAAGGTGTGGCAAGCGATCCAAAATGCCACTACTTCCTGACCGTGCATTTCGACATACTCTTCTCATGTGGAAACGAGGAACGTGCTTGAGGGACAAGTTCTTATGAGCAACGAAAGGGGAGGGACGCAAGCAGTGCTGTCTCTGTTGTTTAACCTGATTCTTGGTTCTCGGACACGAGTCTTTCTTTCAGCCCTGAACGCGTTCCTCGTCATTGCTGGGAAGAGAGTGGTCAATGTGCTGACGCCGTCGATATGCACGTGCATTGAGACGATTCCCACACTTTGCCATCGAACACCACCTGCCTGAGTGATTTTTCGAGTAGTCATAAAAGATGCGTTCGCATCCTGGGTTCTGGCAGACTTTGAGCCGTGTCCAAGTCCCGTCGATCATAGCGGTCATAACGATTCCCAGCAGGCGTGCAAGCGCACCATCAACACCACCAATATCGGGCGCGAAGTGAGCACGACCATCATTGCCAAAAGCAATGGTGAGGGGTGCGTCCTTCGACACACGATTGAGTTCTCTCAGTGCGTTTTGGCCTGTCATGCCACCTGATTGCACAGACAAGAGAAGGCGTAGCGCATCACGCATGCTCTGTGTCCGACGCAGGTCTCCCTCGGTCACAGGTTCATTCTGCAAGAGTAACTCGTGGTTGACTAGCCAGGTATAGAGCTGTTCAGGAGTACGCAACTCTTCATGCCATCCTCGTCCGAAACTCGCGTTCAGAAATGCTTGCACCAGCTCAAGGGAACCAGGTGCTGGACTTGCATCTTTGGGCTCCCAACCGGAAGGCCTCTGCATTCTTATCTTTCCTTACTTACAAAGTCAAAGCTTCTCTCTCGACCCGAGAATTGAGACAAATCACACAAAGCACCATGATCAGAAATCTGAGTTCCTGCCAGAGGAGGGGGAAGCATACCGTGGTGTAGTACTGATCAAGGTCGATGTTCCTGGTCATGGTGTCGGAGATCTCCCAGCAATAATTCTTTATTGTCTTTTTGCTACGAGTAAGCGTACCATGCTTTTATCCAGGTTGCAAGTATGGGGAAAGCGAATGTTTGCAATTGCTTGAAAAATAGCTCTGCACTATCAGAATGATCAAATTGGCGGGAGAGCTACTTCATTCCAACGTTTCCATCTGCCTTTTTCGCATCGCCAAGATGGTTATTTACAACCCTCAATGGAAGTCACGTGGGATCTGGAGCGGCTTTCCCTGCCTAGGAATGATCGATTCCTATGATTGACGCCGATTTCTTACATGGCCCCTCAAAATCGGTCGAAGTCTCACCCAAATTACCATCTGCACCTTGACATTATATGCAAGTTGGCATATAATTCTTTGTAGAAATCATTGCAGAGAGGAAACCTTATGGCAGATCCCGATCAGCAGGCACCGCACCTGCGCCGAAAGTCGCTGGAAGAACTGGAAACGCTCTCGTTGAGCGAACTGTTTCCTTATTGGAGCAATATCCTCTGGCAAGCAGGTATGGTTCCGATGCTTCAACACTTGCTCCAGATTAATCTCACCATGTCTGAAAGCCAGGTGTTGCGTCAACTGTATCAGCGATCGTTCACCATTGCGGACGTGGCCGACGCTCTTTCGATCACCCAGTCCGCTGCCAGCCGAGCGGTTGATCGGCTGGTGCGCCATGGATATGTCAGTCGAAGGGAGAATCCTGCGGATCGACGGCAAAAGCAACTTGGGTTGACCGCAAGTGGAACCGCGCTGGTCGAGAATCTCAATAACGCATTCACAAGCCAGCTCGCACGCCTTGTGGCTCGCCTCTCTGTCGAAGAACAGGAACAATTCCGCCGGTTGGTGGCCCATATGGTCGCGGCATACCCTGATGAGACAGCGGATGCAACGCTTGCCTAAACGGGGCTGAGGCATGGGTCCAGGGTAGCAGAATTGCATACGGCCTCCGTCTTGTGCGGAGCTTCCGTCAGGTCCAATCCTGCAACGCTCCTGCCGCGCGCCTTGCTCACGTCCTCCCATGTCTCCTACGTCACCGCGATCTCTCGAGACCATCACTGGGAAAGGCGACGACCGCTGAGCGGTCGTAAAAGAAAGAAGGTGCTCTTATGCATACGGAACATCGTATCCTGCTCACGGGCGGGACCGGATTGGTAGGAATGGCAACGGTGAAGACACTGTTCAGACATGGGTGGCAGGTCCGGGTCCTGACGCGCAATCCTTCATCGGAAAGGGCGCAGGCCGTGGCCGCTCTGGGAGCCAGCGTTGTCGGCGGCAACCTCAACGACCGCGACACGCTGGATGCCGCCATGACCGCAGTGGACGGTGTGTTCTCGGTGGTCCCCTTGGTGACTTCCTACGATCCCCAGGAGGCGTTCGACACGCAACTGCTCGGCACAAAGAACGTCATCGACGCCGCGGTCGAAGCAGGAGTCGAGCATTTCGTGCTGTTGTCTGCCAACAGCGCCAACCGGGCGGTCAACCAGAACCTGGCAAACAAATTCCTGATGGAGCAGTACGCTCGGGACAAAGGACTGCGTTCGACCTTCTTGCGACCAGTCGCGTTCATGGAGAATTTCGCACTTCCACAATGGGGTCTGCACCAACAGGTCTTTACGACGGCGCTCTTGCCCTCCACCCGGCAGCCCCTGATCGCGGTGGACGACATCGCCGAGTTTGCCGCGATCGCCTTTGACCACCCTCCCAGAGCAGGCTCAACCATTCTGGAGCTGGCGGGAGATGAACTCACGCCAGTGGAAATGGCTGCGGCGCTCTCCCAAGCGCTTGGTCGCCCCATCCCCTGTTTGTACATCTCCAGCGAAACGCTCTTGAGGCTCAATGAGAACTCTGCCCAAGGCTATGCACACATCAATGCGGGGGCAATGAACCCGGTCGATCTTGCTGCGCTCAGAAAGATCCATCCCGGTCTGATGGATTTCCGAACGTGGCTTGCGACCACAGGGGCAGCATTGCTCAAACCGCTGCTTCCGCTGGATCGACCGGGTGCCTATCTCGCCGACTTGCCTGCTTGGCGTCTGGAAAGCAGCCTGGCTTGACGAAAGCGTTTGAGGAACAGTGGAACGGGAAACGGTTCTTACGCAAAGTTCGTGGTAACCTCTTCAAAATCCATACGTAGAGAGTAGCTTCTCTTTGATCAGCAAGATGAAGCGAGGAGGAACCCATTACTCAATTCAATGTGGATTTTTTATTGCCCCCTGGCACTGGCTTGCAATTGACCCATCTTCATCAGATGCCTCACCAGCAACTCGTACTTGTAGTGAATAGCACGAGCTTGCTGGCTTCTTGTCCTGTTTGCCAGACCTCTTCGCGGCAGGTTCACAGTTATTACACGCGTACCATCGCAGACTTGTGCTGGGCCGAGAGGCAGGTGCGGCTAGAACTTCATGTGCGCCGTTTTGTCTGCTCCAACACAGCCTGCTCACGACGCACCTTTGCCGAACAGTTCGGTGAGCAGGGAAAGCGCGTATGCTCGACGGACAAAGCGCTGCGCATCTCAGTTGCAAACCATTGGTCTCATGCTGGGAGGAAATGCTGGCGCACGTTTGGCCGAGGCTCAAGGGATACCCGTCAGTTCAGATACCCTTCTCCAGTTGGTTCGAGCCACTGACGTGCCAGAACGATCGACGCGCCGCGCGTCCTTGGTGTGGACGATTTTGCGCTTCGGAAAGGAGTGAAGTACGGCACTATCCTGCTGAATTTGGAACGTCAGTGCTTGGTCGATTTGCTTGCTGTTAAGAGGGATTAAATTTTAATGCCTCTTAACTGACTATTATGAGGGTTTTCCGCTCGATTCCGCTGAAATTCTTGAGAGCGACGAGCGGATATCCCTCATAATCCCTGATCGCGAAAAAGCCACGGTTGCCACCTGGCTCAAGAGCCATCCTGGAGTCAAAATGGTCAGTCGAGACCGGGGTGGTGCATATGCCTCGGTGCGAATTGTAACTGACATTCGCCGTTTCGGAAGATAGGTTTCGCCACAGCTTGTGCTCAACAGAAAATCAATACCGCCTTGATTCGGAAGATGAGTTTCGCCGTCATATTGAAAACAGAAGGAAAGTCTCGCCACCATTTCTCCCATCCACGAAAAACCCATGCTTCCTGAACGTGTTCATTTCCAAGCCACTTTTTTGTAGCAAGGAGCAGATCATGACGAGACCGTTAGATGGGGTAGCACTCCCAGCTTACTTTCGCCGCCTGGGTCTTGGACCCGATGCGCAGGAATTGCTGACTCGCGTTCGTTCCTCTCCACCTCACCGTACACCAGGAAGCCGTGCAGGCAATATGCCGGTCTGGTATCCGAGTACCAAAATGCAGTGCATCATCAAAGCGGAGAGTGCGAAAGTAGAATTTGCCTTTTTGCTTGAGGCTGAGCATTCGGATGATGTTCTCGAGTTTTTTGACCAACCCCCGCCCATACTCCTAGAGTACCGTGATAGGCGTAATCACCTCCAGCGGGTACAGCACACGGCTGACTACTTTGTGTGTCGTTACCATGAGGCTGGATATGAGGAATGTAAACCCGTCGAGAAATTGATACAGCTTGCTCGAACCCAGCCAAAGCGATATGTGCTCGATGAATCCGGTCAATGGAGATGTCCACCGGGCGAAGCATTTGCGGCGAAATATGGTCTGACCTATCGGGTACGCTTATCTGATCAAATCAATTGGGCCGCTCAGGACAATTGGCTGTACCTTGAAGACTACTACAATGATCTAGACAAATTGGCCGTGCCGGATGCAGAACTGGCAGGGCTTTACCAGATCGTTGATGAGCATCCTGGCATCACACTTGCTGATCTTCGAGCGATAGCCTCCCCCATCTGTTCTGATCAGATCAATATTGTCATTGCCAGACATGCCCTCTACGTGGACCTCGCCACCCATCGACTTACAGAACCTGGGCAGACTCCCATTTTTTGTAACCGTGAGACCGCCAGAGCCTACCATCACCGTGGCGACCATGCCGACGGTGTGGGAATCGATGCCCATCCTGTGGAAATTGTGCAGGGTAGTACCATCATCTGGGATGGAAGACCGTGGCGTTTGCATCTTGGGCAGAAGGAAATCACGCTTGTCGATGACGCAACCGACCCTTTCTCTCTCCCATATTCAGCCTTTGAGATCCTGGTCAAGGATGGCAAAATTGTTGGAGTCCAAACAGAGACTCGCTTCAGCATCACTCCTGAAGGCGTCGCTCTGCTCGAAAACGCCCGCCCGACGGATCTGGCAACTGCACAGTTCCGCAACCGGGTCATTCACCCTGATCAATATCAGGATGACGAGCAAGTTCAGATTGCCAGACGTGCAGAGGCCATTCCAGCACGCACCAAACGAGATTGGAAACGCTGGTATCGAGATGCAGAAATCGCCTACGGCAGTGGGTTGATTGGCCTGCTGCCAGGCTTTACCAATTGTGGGAGAAAAAGGAAAGTGGATGCATCGGTCATTGAACTCATCGAGCGCGTTCTGGAGACCCATTACGATACAGTGGTTCGCAAGCCCAAACGAGGAGCGTACGGCGAGTATCTCAAGCAATCTCAGGAGAAAGGGCTGCCAACCGTTTCGCAGCGAACCTTTTACGCGCAAGCCCAGCGCCACAAAACGATCTACGAGCAAACCCTCGCGCGCGAAGGGGCGCGTGCGGCCTACCCATTCAAAGAATATCACCATCCAAAAGAGAGAACTCTCAATCATCATGGGACATATGCGTGGGCTATGGCTCATATTGACCACCTGGAAGTCGATCTCCAGCTTTGTGACTCCAAGACAGACCAGCGGTTAGGCAAATGCTGGCTGACCTTGATGATTCTCACCCATCCGCGACGGATTGCCGCCTACTACCTGACCTTTGATCCCCCATCTTACCGTTCCTGTATGATGGTGATGCGCCTGTGCGTCAAGCGGTATGGTCGGTTGCCCACTGCCATTACAGTCGATGGCGGCCCTGAGTTCAGGAGTGTGTACTTTGAGCAACTGCTCGCCTTGTACAAAGTGCGTAAGCACCAACGCCCGGCCTCTGAACCGCGCTTCGGTTCCCCTTTGGAGCGATTGTTTGGCTCTATGCAGACGGAATTCCTCTATCATTTGTTGGGCAACACCCAGGCAGCTCAATCCCCTCGCAGGATGACCAAAGCGACTGATCCCCGCACGCACGCTGTTTGGACCTTGCCTGCCCTGGCTGAGCGAGTTCGGCAGTGGGCCGACGAAGAGTATGAGATCATGCCACATCCGGCGATGGGTATCTCGCCTCGTGAAGCCTACGAGCAGAGCTTACAGCGAGATGGACAGCGAGATCACAAGCGCATTCCTTACGATGAGGTCTTCATCCGATCCACGTTTCCGACGACTGCCAGAGGAAGGGCGCTGGTACAGCCGGGGAAGGGGGTGCGCATGAACTACCTGGATTACTGGTGCGATGAGATGCGCGACAAGGAAGTGGAACGCACCATTGTTCCGGTGCGCTATGATCCCTTTAATGTAACCATCGGGTATGCCAGGATTGGTGGGCGCTGGCGGAAGTGTGTGTGTGTCGCAGACGAACTGGCAGGTTGCTCTGAGCGAGAACTTCAGCTCATTGCAGAGGAACTGCGCAAGCGGAATCGGCTGTTGTACGGGAGAGCGCAAGTGGAAATGACCCAGAAGCAGCTTGCCGACTTTCGGCGCGAAAATGCGGCAAAGGAGGTGCTGCTGCGACAGCAACGCCATGATCGCGAGACGAAAGCTGCGCTGTTTGTCCTGGAAGGTGGACCCGGCGCGCCAGCGGTTCTTTGTGCGTCCCTCACGCTCCTTCGCACAGATCCGGGAGCACAGATCCAGGACAAAGGGAGGGAACCATCGGAAGTCGTTCCCTCCCGACACGCTACTGGTGATGGTGATACCCTGCGGGTATTGAGGCGACTGCGCTGATGGAGGAGGACAAACAAACTGTTCTTGACGAGGGGCCGGAGCGATTTGATCCGATGCTCCTCACGCAGTCACCGGCAGTGCGGGTGGCCTGGTTTGAAAAGGAATGTACCATTGAACATACGAGCCTGCTGCAAGCACGCGATGCCGTCCTGCGAATCATTTGCTCGCCAGGAGAGGGACCGAGTTTGAATCGCTTGGGGACCATGGTGCTGGTCATTGGGCCAATGAGAGTGGGCAAAACAACGCTCATCAGACTCCTGGAGCAGGAGTTGCACAGGCTCGCAGGCGAACGCATGCTCCGTGAGCCAGCCCATCGTCCCTTTGTGAGCGTCGGTGCCACCGGTCCAGGAACAGGTCGCTTCGAGTGGGTAGACTACTACATGGCGGTCCTTCGGCAGGTGAACAACCCTTTTCTGGATCGCAAGCCTGCGGCTCTCCGTGTGCGCGACATGCACGAGGCGATGGAAGAAGCCCTCATTCAGCATCACCCCTACGCTGTGATCGTCGATGAAGCGCACCACCTCGCCAAAGCCGCCAGCGGGCGGACCCTGCAGGACCAACTCGATCATCTGAAAGACCTGGAAAACCGCACCGGCGTGTGTCACGTGCTCGTGGGCACCTACGAAATGCGGCGCTTCCGCACGGTCACACCCCAACTGGCAGGCCGCAGTGTGGATGTTCATTTTCGTCGCTACGATGCGACCAAGAAGGAAGACCGCGAGGAATTTCGGAGCGTCTTGTGGGCCTTGAAGCGACAACTCCCCCTCGCTGTCGAACCACTGTTAGCTGAGCAGCATTGGGAAATGTTGTACGCGCGAAGTATTGGTTGCATCGGCCTACTCAAGCTACACCTCATCCGAGCACTCGCCCTGGCGCTGACGGAGAACGGCGAAACCATTACCGAAATGCATCTGAGGGCAACTGCTCCGCCGGAAGATCGAGTGAAAGAGATGCTGAGTGCCGCGCTGGTGGGCGAAGAGGATCTGACGGAACCAGATGGAGCGGATGAACGGCTTCTCGAACTGCTTGGACTCAGAGAGAAGGCAACCATTCCACCAATGGAGAGTGGTGCTTCTGAAACCAAACAGGACCAACCAGCATCTGCTGCGTCTGGCAACCGGAATCCTGGTGACCGGAATCCTAGCCGCGATGGCCTCGGATCTGGCGAGGATGCCGAGCAGAGGGATCTTGAGGAACCCAGAGAGCAAGTAGCAGGATGAATATGGATGCATTGCAAAAGGCGTGCCGACATCAGGTGATCACCGAAGAAGTCAAGATGCCACCTCGCAGCAAATTGTACGGCTTGCTCCCCGAAGGCTTGGGAACTGTCGAGGTGGAGAGCCTGACCAGCTACATCAATCGACTGGCCTGGACGTATCGCGTGAGTTCATGGGTCTTAGTGGTCCAGGAGATCCTCCCATTGTACAATGGCCCCTACTCCCTTGGCTCGTCTCCTCATCAATTGGGCGGTTTTGGCCGAACCAGAGCGATGCGTCTCAATGGAACAGGTGAGGTCGCTCGCGAGTGGGCAAAGACCCTTCAACAGCTGACCATGAGATCTGACCTTCACTTGCTCACAGCCGATCCCTGGGCCAGTGGATTACCAAACTGGGGTTTCCTTCGGTCTACTCCTGTTTGGTGTCCTGCCTGTTACCAGCACTGGCAGGAGCAGGGACAGCCTCTCTATCAGCCGCTTTTGTGGGCATTACAGGCCGTGACCGTTTGCTTGCACCACAGGCAACCATTGGTCGAGCAGTGCCCCTTCTGTCAGAAAAACCAATCAGCGATCGGAGCCAGAACCGCACCTGGCTATTGTACACAGTGCGGGAAGTGGTTAGGAATGCAGTCTACAACAGAAGGGGGAGTTGATGACGAGGAACTCGCTTGGCAGCAGTGGGTCATGAGTGCCATCGAAGAACTCTCCTGTGCGAGCAGAGCCTTTGGCGTGCTTCCCTGGGACAAGCTACCAGTCGGCATTGATGCTTGTGTGAAAGCGGTGGGAGGCACCCGACAACTTGGCCGTCTTGCAGGGGTCCCAAACGTGCTGTTTTCAAACTGGCGTAACCGGAAACGGATGCCATCGTTGAGCTATTTGCTCCAAGTTGGCTACGCACTCGATCTGTCTCCGCTCCAGCTCATGACAGTCGAACCAAAGCGGCTAGAGGAGCGGCTACGAATGGAGAGGGCGTATCGACATCCTCCCCGTGTCGGACGCCCTGCACTGGCATCGAAAGGAGATCTTTCCACGATTCGAACATTCCTTCAGACTGTCCTGGAAGGAAAGGTTGGTCCACTTCCATTACGTCATGTTGCACGTCAGCTTGGCGTAGGGGAAAAATTTCTGGTTGGTCGATTTCCTCAAGAATGTGCTCAGATCACTGCTCAGTATCAAACCGACCGTACTAAGCGAGCAAAACAGAGAGTTATGCAAGAGTGTGATGAGGTGCGACAAGTTATGTTTGCTTTACAAAAGCAGGGAACAACACCTACCCTCGCCTCTATCGCAGCACGACTATCTAATCCAAATATCATACGTAGACCGGAAGCGAGGGCAATGTGGCACACCGTCCAGCATGAGATGGAAAGCGCCCAGGAATGAGGATGCAAGCAGATCAAAATGGAAGGTAAGTTTCGCCACGGTAAATCGGAAGGTAAGTTTCGCCGAGGCGGTGGGCCTTATCTTCCATTTGCAAGAAGCGGCGCGAGAAGCAGCTCCTGATGCAATCCAGATAGCGGATCGTTTCCACCTTTCCCGTGCGCCGCATAGGCGCTTGTTAGATCCCTTTCAGAGAAAGGAGGGGTTGAGAGCGAAAGACCCCTAAGACGGTCGCTTACTTGGCGGGGAAACCCAAAGAGGACAGTAGCATGCGACAAAGGCAGACGTGCCTGAAGGCGTTTACGGCAGGGTCTGCGTGTCTTGCGCGTCAGGGTGAAGCTGAATTGCCGAACCTAGTCTACCAGCGGCGGGAAGGAACGCCCGTTGTTGTACATAGCGCCTGTTGCAACGTTCCCGAAATACACATCAGTTGACGAGGGATGTGAAATACACTGGGGTTGGAGAGACCAGTGGAACGCTCTCTTCGGGAAGCGATGGGAAGTGATCCCATTGAAGGAGACGAAAGGGCACCTACAACGCGCTAGCACGTCTAACAAGCGAGAATGCGGGAAACGCTACGGGTCGCGAGACCTAGGCGTTCGGAACCCCCGTAGTACTCTGAGCGCGGGAAAGCCGCGTACCTGGGGAAGGGGCAGCGCTCGAAAGAGCGTCAGAGGACACCCGTTGACAAAGGTGTCCAGGGTAGGTGTCATCGAGTTGAGTGTAGAAAGGGGCGCGTGATGCGTGAAGCCCGTGTGCGCCGTATCAGCGGCGGAAAAATGAGTGTACCCAATGGTACTGGAATTGTTGGAATATTCCATGCGCACCCAACTAATCCCTGCCAAATTTGGCTTGAATCTCGAAAGAGAGGGGGGAGTGCAGCATGTTGGGGCC
>WNGQ01007323.1_pt1 | contig 10609 bp, 13 predicted proteins | sample 5407661 | NCBI WGS metagenome assembly WNGQ01 (sample SAMN13153382, study PRJNA577476) | soil metagenome | isolation source: 60 cm soil or saprolite under Garry oak tree replicate 2 | place: USA:California | collected 2016-06-15 | reverse complement strand
CAATGAGCGGAGCGCATCCTGATTTGCCAGAAAAGAGGCAAAAGGAAAAGACGCCGTTCACCCCCGGGTCCGCTCGTGCGGGGATTGGCGGGGTAGGAGGCGGAACAGGGCTAGTGGCCGTAGCTCAATCGATAGGGCCGCATACCACGCTGGGTGCAATACTCCTCTACCTTGCTCCGGCTACCTCATTTGTGACTGGTGCCATATTGTACTACTTCGAGGTTCAAGCAAGCAGATACCTAGAGCGAAGAGTAGTCAATAATGCGCGAAAGACCCTCGAACGGCAACTTGATAGCCCTAGGACCTCTAAAGAACATAAAGCGAAAATCCGCACAATGCTCGAAGACCTAGAGGTGACTGTCGCTGCCGCTGAGCTACAGCGAGTTAAGCTAATAGGGGTTCCTCTGCCACCCTCGCTAAGTAAATGAGCATGTCGCTTGTATCAGAGCGATGTTGCGATCACTTACATCTTAGCCGTCTCTACTCAACGTTAATCATTGCCATAATCGGGCTCCTCTACAACGTCGGTCGGATCCCCTTCGACCGACAATTCAACGGGCAATCCGGCTTGCTCGACAAGCTGATAGCCGTTGAGAACTAGTTGGCAGTTTGAGCAACTGAAGTAATCCGCAGCGACAGTGAGCGTTACGATGTGTTCAAAGTCGTCGACATCAATCTGCTCCATCTCTACTTCAGTGTTCGTTACGTCATCCCCTTCCAGAATCCCTTCCGACTCGCAGGCAGGACAATTTTGCGCGCACTTATACATAAGTCCGGCAGTCTGATCTAGCCCTGGCCTCCACTCGGCCGCAACTCTCGCAGGCAAAGTACCCGCCTCATACTGCAATAGACGCTGCTTGGCTCGCTCTATAAGACTCTCAGTTCGATTCTCAATATTCTTTGCGTTCTGGTCCAAATGATCTATTACAATATCCTGACGGTCGGCACCCACGAAGTCTTCTATTTCCTTGTCCAATGCGGCGACGAGAATGACCGCCTGCGCCCAGAATCTCGGCCACCATGCCTGCTGCGGTATGGTGGCAAATCCCACGCCGCTGCTATGAAGATACTCATTACGCGCACCAGTAATAAGCATAGCCTCCTGAAGGCTAAAAGGCTTGAATGCCTTCTGGCAACGTGTAAACAGCGTCTTCGCGCGCACTGAAGTAAAACGCGCATCACCCTGAACCAGTCCGCTAGCTATGAGCAGATTTGTACCGTCCTCCGTCGGCTCTGCAACCAGAAGGGGCGATACTCGTGACAGTGCTGCCTTCGCCAGCAATTCGAGCGCCAAAGCGGCCCAGAGCGAGCGTTCGTCAGGCGTCCTAGCTTTGTCCTCGTCCATGGCACGGTTGATGAACAACTTAGCCTTTACCCAGAGAGCGTTATAGTCATAAGGTACGCTCATAGCGCGTCCCGTTTGAGCATGAAGGCAACTCGGTAGAGCTTGCGATCAGGCTCGTCCAAGACCGATGGCCTGGCGTGCAAAACCTCCCGATTATCAATGACAAGAACGTTCCCCGAGCCATCCCACAAGTGCTCACGTACAGACTTGTTCAGCGACCCAAAATAACGCACCGTCTCCCTGGCTCTTGCATCACAGGGCGCCATACATCCAAGATCAAATCGGATGCGTGAGGTGGAGCAGGCAGTACTAAAGAAGCTATCCTTACCATTGGTAACTAGGAATACGCCATGTCTTACGCAATCAGGCACGCCATATCCGATCTTCAAAAGTCGTGTCGGTGTTCGACTTGTGCCACTACAAACCAGCACTACCAAGTCGGGCGGCTCGACCAAATGGGCTCCGTCTGTGTGAAGCGGCTGATCACCCTTCCCGTACTTGGCGCTCAGAGAGTGAGGACGTGCCGCACCGCGGTCAACTGGACGAAGCGTCGTTACAGCAGGATCGCCCTTGCGGATCGAGACCTCAGTCAGCCCAAGCCGTATCGCTTCGCGCTGGACCTGATCCATGGAGCCAGTTCCTGCGGCCCAGCCATCCTGCTTGGCTGCACTGATCAAGCTCTCCAGCATCATCGGCATGATCTACTTGTACAGCATGAAAGCACGATCCCGCGCAAACCACGTCGCTACCGGCCTCGGCGTCGCGCAGCAACCCCCATGTGCACGTGACGTGCCCGTTACGTGCCCGATGGGTCGGTCAGTAGCCATGCTTCGCGGGTACTCACGGACAAGCCGCCAGGACTACCGACCTGCGTATGAGCTGGTAGCGGCCAGCCTGTTCGCTCCTTCCCAAGCTGATAGTCTGCGGCGGGCTTTTCCGGCGCTCCCTCTTGATCGCCTGCCGATCTTGCTAACGCAGTGCTAACAACGGCTGTGGAAAGGTGGGGTCGAGCCTGGACCCGAAGTAGAGCCAGCGCACCGGATGGCCCGGTCAGCCAGCCTGCGATGGACTCGCCTGGACCCGCCAAGCCTCCTGAAAAGCGGAAGGTCGGCGGTTCGACCCCGCCCCTGACCACTAACTAAGACCCTCTCACCTGCGGGAACGCTGCTCCTGGGATCGCGTGGAGTCCTCGCTCACTGCGGGAACAGAGGGAAACTATGACCGCAGCGGCATCGCGTTCCCGGCAGCCCAAGCTGCTCGCCTCGGGAGCGTTCGAAAGGGAAATCGGCTCGTTCCGGCTGCATCTGGCAGCCGAGGGCAAGTCGCCCAAGACAATCCGGATGTACACCGAGGCGGTGCGATGGTTCGCCGCCGCCCACCTTCTCCGCGAGACCGGCCGCACCGGCTGGGAGCAGGTATGCGGGCAGGATGTCCAGCGCTGGATGGTCTGGCTGCTGAGCCGCTACAGCGATTCCTACGCCAGCAACCAGTACCGGGCCTTGCAGCAGTTCTTCCGCTGGCAGTCCGAAGAGGTGGATCTTCCTGATCCCATGGCCAGGCTCCGCGCGCCCATGGTGCGGGACAAGCTCATTCCGGTGTTCACCAGCGGAGAACTATCGAACCTGGAGAAGGCCTGCCAGGGCCGGACGTTCGCCCAGCGCCGGGACTACGCGATCATGGCGGTCTTCCGGGCGACCGGCATCCGGCTGTCCGAGCTCGCCGGAATCCGCTATGACCCGGACGAGGCGCTGCGCAGTGACGTTGACCTGCAGTACCGGGAAATCGTGGTTCGCGGCAAGGGCGGCCAGGCGCGGATCGTCAGGATCGGCCATGAGGCCGCCCGCAGCATCGACCGCTACCTGCGCGTCCGGGCCCGGCACGCCCAGGCGTACCGGGCGCAGCTGTGGCTGGGAGTTAACAACCGGGGCCCGCTGACCGCCAACGGCATCTACCAGATGGTCGCCCGGCGCGGCCGCCAGTGCGGGGTCGCCGTCTACCCGCACAGGTTCCGGCATCATTTCAGCCACACCTGGCTGGACCGGGGAGGCGCCGAGGGCGACCTGATGGAGCTGAACGGCTGGACCTCCCCGCAGATGCTGCGCCGGTACGGTGCCAGCGCGCGCGGCGCCCGGGCACGCCGTAACTATGACCGCGTCATGGACGGCAGCCCGTGATCCATGCCACGGCCGGCCGGTAACAGGACCCGGAGCAACCAGGGCGGCGTCGCGGCCGGTAGCTCGGCTGCGAGGAGACAGCCGGAGGGCTGGCCCCGCTGTCGCCGGTGTTGATGCCTGGAGACTCGGACTGGCGGGGCTCGGGGGCTGCGGCTGAGAGCAGGGCTCCCCGGTGCCTGATCACTGCCCCGCCGTAGGCTTGCCGCAGTACCTGACCTCCAGAGCAGCAGGACCACGAGCTGCCGGTCGCGGGTTTCACACAGGATCCGCCAGCCCCTGACCGGCACACGCCTTCAGCGCGGCCTGGCGAGTAACCACTACGCGCCAAGGGCCCATCGCACGGCATACCGCAGGGCGACGCGCATATCAATCATCAGTCAGACCATGAGTGCCCGCGCCCGTCGGAGCCTTCCCGGCCAATCAGCGCTACGGCCACGCTGCTCGCCTCACTCACATGCCGATGTGAGTATGTGTCATTGACTCTGCGAGGTGTTGTGTAATGTTTCCCCCAATGCCAGGGGTTCTGCGGCCCGGCCATCAGTTATGTGCGTAGTTCGTGTCGGGCCTGGGGAGGCCCGATGCTCACCGGGGGCCGGGAGCCTTTGGCTCGGTCTTCTAGCTGCCCTGTTTCGGCATTCCTGTAGTTTTTTTGCGGTTGCGGATTTGGTCAGCCTTCTCCGGAATCGTGCACCGGATCCCCCGCCGCCGCAGGTAAGCGCGGTTGGCACGCGACCCGGAGGCGTTGTCGGCCAGCACTAGGTCTGGCCGGGTGCGGGGTCGGCCCGGCCCCAGCCGTGGAACTGCGATGGCCGCCAGCACGGCCTCAAACTGCGGGCTGTCGCCGCGGAGGCCCCGGCGATCAGGATCGAAGGAAGAGGCCCGTGTAGCTTCACCCAGGTCAGACAGGGTGTCCCCTTAATTTGACTAGGTAGAGCCATTCTGCAACAAGAGTCCGGAACAGGGCCCCCGACCAGTTGCGCCAGATCGGTGGCAGAACGAACCGAACTAGAGGTCTGCGTTGTTTGACGGCGATACGATATGCGCGTGCCAACCGCGCAGGTCAAGCGTATCGCCCGCGTCGTCGAGTTGCGTCTGGGCCGTCCAATCGAGATTGTCACACCGAGAGGGCTGGCCGTATGGCGCTTCAGGAGCTCCTTGGTAGTGAACTTTGTGGGAGCCATCCTCGGTGCGGGGGTGTTCGTAGCAAGCCTGTCGCTACACGGTGGCCACCAACAGCTGTTCACGCAGAGTATCTCTGCAGGATTTATCGCGGCCGTCATCGCCAACGTCATGAACCTCGTCGCGAAGGCCGGATAATGAATAACAAGGTGAAGCTACGTCTCAAGCTCAATCGAGAGGCCAGAGACCAGCTGGAAGCGCTCGCCGACAACTATAAAGGCGAGATTCTATTCCGGGCGCTAAGCGGAATCAAAGATAGTGACCCCGAGCGGGAGATCACTGCAGCGGAGCTCAGGAATGCAGCCGATTCATATCGGCGCCTTGGGGCATCTGACGCCGCGCAGCCCGGTGCCGTCGAGATAACCACTGAGCCCGCGCTACCCCGGGGTCAGACCAACGTATGGCTGGCGTTTGGAACATTCATCTTCGTGGGCGCATGTGTTGTAATTGTCGCAAAACTGATTCCGGCGATTGTCCATAGCGAGACGGTTCAGATCTTGATCGCGCTGCTGATCGCAGGGCTTTTGTTCCTGTTTATCGGCGCGGTAGGACCGTGGACACCAGGGGCAAGGTCAACCGGGACTCTTACTGCCCTGACGAGCCTCTTCTCCAAGCTACCGATTCGTCGTGCCTGGAAGGCACTTTCAAGGAAGGAAAACAGGATGACCACTCCTGCGTCAGGTCCGCTCGTCGCACGCGCAACAGCAGCGGCTGCGGTCTCACCGAAGGTGAGTGCCGCGGCGCTCGGCGGCGCGATCGCCACCATCTTCTGGGCCATTGCTGCTGCCACGTGGTGGAAGCACACATTTTCAGCCGCGACACTTGCCACCCTGGCCGGAGCGACCGCGACGATTTTGGCATACCTCCTGGGATACCTGAAAGCCGATCCGCTTCGCGCAGATGGTGGTGCAAGTGCCGGCAAATCCTTGGCGGAGTAGCAGCGCATTTCGATGCCTGAACTAGGGCTTCGCCGGGACCTAGATTCGACTAGGGGCATCTCGTTCCAGAGTCTGCTGAGCCTCCTGTGTCGGCGCCACACGCCCGCTCATGCCGCCGACAGTGTGAGTTTGGCTCGGGCGTTCTCGCGGGAACGCCCTATGCCGCTGTTATGTCAGGTGGTGCGCTCGGCGATGAACACGTACTCGCGACCCGGGCGGTCAGGTGCTTCTCGCACGTCCAGGACACGGTAGCCGCCGGTGGCCAGGCTCGATTCGATCTCATCGCGGCTGCGGAACCGCAAGGTCGAGTCCGAGGCGACTACCACACCGTCGTGCAGGAACGCGTAGGTGTACCGGAAGGAGACCAGCGGAAGGCTCACACTGGTGACCTCGAAGCGCCGATCTACCGGGCCGATTCCCGGGATATCGAGCGTGACCGGAGCAGTGTCGGCAGCCCATTCCTCCCACGCCCGGCGCTCGGGACGCCGTGTTTCGAATACGAGGTAGCCGCGCGGGCGAAGCGCAGCGTGGATGGCCTGGAGGGCCCGTGCCCAGTCCGCATCGCTGAGGAAGACCTGTGCCACATTCCCGGTCATCACCGCCAGGTCAGCGTCAGACGCCGGCGCCTTCGCGGCATCGCCGCAGACCCAGGTGATGACCCCGGCCGGGTCCTTGGACGCGGCGACTTCAAGCGACGCCCCGGCCGGGTCGAGACCCACAACGCTGAGGCCGCGCTCAGCGAGCAAGACCGCGAGGCATCCTGTCCCGCACCCGACGTCGAGCACGCGGACGGCGCCCAGCTCCTCGACGATACTGAGGTAGGCGGCCAGGTCATCCCGCTGTCCGTCGAAGGCATCGTAGATGCGTGCCAGGCGAGGGCTGGCAAAGATCGCGTCTGGCACCCGGCGACCATATATACGTCCAGGGCCGCCCGGCGACAGGCTTCCGGCCCTAGATGCACTCTCTATGCCGCTGACTGGATGTGGCGGCTGACGACTGCTATCCCAGAAGTGCCCATTCTCGTGGCGGGACTTCACAGGCTAACGCGGACCGGGTTGGTCAGCCCTGTGCCGCACCGATCCGCAGCCGGTTGCCGTCCGGATCGCGCAACTCGACCTCGGGCCCCCACGGTGCCTGCTCAACGGACAGCCCGAATTCCGTGGCCACCGCCTCAATGTCATGGACGCTCAGGTAGACCAGCGTGTCGGGGCGGGCATCGCCCTTGTGCTCCGACAAGAAGATCCGCATGGGCCCACGCGAGATCGCCACGAACAGCGGGAAACCCGGCTCGAAGCGGTGCTCCCAGTCCTTGGCGAAGCCCAGCCGCGCATACCAGGTCAGGGCGGCCTCGGCATCGCCGGTGCGAAGGATCGGCGTGATCTGCTCGTTCACAACACCATCGTGGCAGACGAAGGCGCCGATGACGCTGGCGCCAGACACTCGCTATGCCGCCGACCGCGCGCCTGTTGGAGCCTGGACGATCTTGCTGATGACCCTTGCGGGGAACAGTCAACGGCCCAGCTCATGCCTCATCTGTTCGCGGAGTGCATCCTCGTGGCTTTCTGATGGCAGGCGTCTGTGGAAGTAGGCCGATCTGAACTCCTCGAACAACGGCTCGGTTATCCGCCATACCTCGTCGCTGGCCACGATGGACATTTCCATCCAGATCTTTGCCCATGCGATCCACGATTCGTCCGCGGCGCTGATGGCATCTCCTGAGGGTTCTGCTCCGTTCTCACCGGCCGGAACGACCCGGAACAGCGCGTCCCAAATCTGCGCGCTGGCGTGCTGGAACCTCGCATACAGCTCCCGCCGCTCCTTCCTCAGTTCCTGGCGCCGATCCGTCTTGAACTTGATCCAGGCCGCGAGCAGCGCGGCGGCCGCCGTAACGACGACCCCGGCGATGGTGAAGATCCCGGTAACCACGGCGCTCAATCTCGTCTGACCTCCATTCCCCGCGACCATCCTGGCAGGTTCGCCTGGCCCTATCCGGTGCGTTCCCCAGTCATCACGCGCCTGACGGCCCCGCTCATGCCGCCAATCGCGTGGCTATTCAGGACTGCGCCTTCTACGGCCCTCCCGCGGGCCCGGTCCGACGGCCGCAGTGAATCTTAGAAGCCGAACGGCGGCAACACGCGTGCCGATGATCTTGAAGGGCCGGGCCGCTACAGATTGGGCGCTCCGTCGGGGCCTGCCGTGCGGGTGAGCCGGTACAAGGTGGGGCGGGCACGGCGGACCGGTGGCGGCGCGGCTGGGTCGGTCGCCTGCTCGGCTTCCGCGAGCTCCCAGGCGTCACCGAACAGGCCGATGACCTCATCCTCGCCCATCCCGCGGGGCAGCAGCAGGCGGCGGCCGGGCGCAAAGGCCGCCAGCAGGAGCGTGGCTCCCGGCGCGGCGAGCTTAGTCATCCCGGCGGCCGTGCCTTCGCGGGCCGGGCCGGGGAGGCCCTGGATGCAGCCAAAGTCGTACAAGAGCGTGTATCCGGGTTCCAGGCCGAGCCCGCCCAGCCCGCTTACATCCCCTGTGATCCACTGCACCCGGACGCCCTCCTGCGCCGCCCGCTGCCGGGCCTTGCCGATCGCGTCAGCGACGATGTCCACCGCGGTCACCTGCCATCCGCGTTTAGCTAGATAGACAGCATCCCGCCCCGTCCCGCAGCCCACGTCAAGGGCCCGGCCTGGCGGCAGCGCGCCCGGGCCCTCGGTCACCCGCTGCCATGCCGGGACAATCGGCCGCCGTTCCCAGGGCGCGAACCCCAGCCGGTACATCAGCGCATAGGGAATCAGCATCCACCCTCCCTCGCCCGTTGCCGATGCGTGGCACATTCTGCACCCATCGCCGGGCGGGGTCCACACGCGTTGCCGGCACCGGCTGATAAGGACGGCAGGGGGGCGGCCCCGCGGCAAGGTCGCCGTTCCCCATGCAGCTTCGACCTTCATGTGCGGGCTGGCGTTCCGTCAGAACCCGGCGGCTCGAGCCGGCAACTCCGCTTCGGCGTCTCAACACCACCTAACGCACGCTATTGCCGCAGTCCGCTCGCCCCGGCAATCGGGCCGACTGGGCCGGCGCGTCGATGATCGTGTACGTAGCCGTCGAGTCTGACCCCGGGCGGTCAGCCGTCGCCCTTGGGCTCGGCCGGCAGCGCCAGGTAACCCTCCATGACGAGGCGCTGCGCCCCGGCGGCGTAGAGGGCGGGGTCCTGAGGGGCGATCGTGGCCAGTCCGTCGACGTACCGGTTGAACATGCAAAACGCTGCCGCGATCAGCACCGTGTCATGGATCTCCAGGTCCGTCGCGCCCACCACGCGGGCTGCGGCCACGTCCTCTGCGGAGACTTCGAGCCCGCTTTGCCGTACCGCCGACGCAATCCCGAGCAAGGCCTTCAGCTTGGCTGATACCGGCGCGTTACCGGCGTCAGCGCGGACTTGCTCCACCAGCGCCATGCCGCCTGGTAGCTGGGCTGCGGCGCAGGCAGAGTGCGAAGAAGAGCAGTACTGGCAGTCGTTGAGCGCCGAGATGTAAGCCGCGATCAGCTCCCGCTCGCCCCGGGACAGGGTGCTCGGCCCGCGCAGCAGCACCTCAGCCAGGTCGCTCAGCGGGCGGCCAGTCTCCGGGCGGAACCGGAGCAAACCGCGGATTCCCGGTTCGTCGGAGTTCAGGGCGATGTGCGGCATGCATGCTCCTCCATACGCGGGGAAAGCCGCGCATAGGATGCAGCATCCGTGCCAAGAACCCTCCGGTCAACCATTCCCGGCGCAGTCCTGCCGGCAACCCCGGCGGACGAGTGCAGGCGACGTCCAACAGCGCTCGGTCGTGCCGCTGGTGGCGCGCCCGGATGGGTGGCCCACCTGTTCCCGCGGCATGCCTGGAGGCGGGCAGATGGTGACCATGCCTCAGCGGGCCGACAGCCGATCGATTCGCTAGCCGAGTGACCACCATGGGCGTACTCTGCGACGGGCTGGTTTCGTCACTTTGGGGGCCAAGGTGGGCTTTTTCTCAAGGTTGCTCGTTCCGCGAAGCGTTCGCCGGGCCATGCATCCAGGCCGCGCTGTGAAGCGAGCGGTGACGCCCAAGGCGGTAAAGAGAGCCCGCCGGGCGATGCACCCCATCGACAACGCGGTGTACTCGGTGCAGCGCTCAGCAGCAACAACCATCCGATCGGGGCGCAAGCGGAAGGCTCGCATTTACCATCACGGGGATTGCCCTGTCAACCATCGCAGTCCAGAGGCTGCGGCCAAGTGCAGGAATCCTTGAGACGGATCTAACGCTAGATGTGGTAACTCGTGCCGGGAATTGCTCTGAGAGGCGCATACGGGCGGAATCCGCTCGGGACTGCTCCGTCCGGCATGGGGCCATGAGACCCATCCGCTCATGCCGCACCCGGCATGCGCTCATGCCGGACGCTGCGCGAGGAGTTGGGGCCTCGGAAGCCTGGGTACTCCTTAGAACTCCATCCGGTCAGACAGGTAACCCCTGGTGACGGCAACGCCGCGCTCGTCGCGTTCGGCGGGGCCCAGTTCCTCCACATCGATGCCGTAGATGCCATCAGGAGAGCCGTATCCGCGCCCATCGGCGTGGGCAGCCATCGCTATTGCCTTTTCGGGCCCCAGCCATGTCACGACCTGCTGCTTTCGTATCTGCCCGAGGCCAGACCTTATCGTCACCTGGTAGCGCACTGGCCATACCCGCTGCTCGCGCATGTCCTGATCATGCCCGATGAGAAGATCGCTGGAAGTTCGCTGGGACCGGCCAGGCCAAGTGAGAGCAATCGGCGACGTGCGATCCTTCTGTCGGCGTAGCCCGTAGTCGCAACGCGAATCGAGCATCCTGTCATGCATGCCGCTGAGAGGTCGACGCCGCCGGCACGACGCCTGGTCTATGTCGCGGACGCCGGCTCGGTGCATTCTTGTTCGTCACGAGCAGCGCCGCTTCATCACGGGATCGCGGTGCGGCGGTCTGAGCGCTAGGCTCTCG
>WNGQ01007321.1_pt1 | contig 10611 bp, 9 predicted proteins | sample 5407661 | NCBI WGS metagenome assembly WNGQ01 (sample SAMN13153382, study PRJNA577476) | soil metagenome | isolation source: 60 cm soil or saprolite under Garry oak tree replicate 2 | place: USA:California | collected 2016-06-15 | reverse complement strand
GAGCGCGACGAGCTTGCCGCGCTGACCGAGGAACATGGGATCGCTGGCAAGCAGGATTGCGCCGGCTCGTTGCTGGACGGCCGTCTTGAATGCGGCGTCGAACTCGCTTGGACTTCTCGCGTTCACCACGACGGCCTGCCGACCAAGTGCGCGAGCGGCCTCCTGCGCGGCTCTTACGTCGGCGTCGACATTCGAATTGTCCGGATTCATGAAGAGGGCGATCAACGTGGCGTTCGGCGCGATCTCGCGCAACAATTCCAGGCGCTTCGCACTCAACGTGCTCGAGAACAGCGTGATGCCGGTGGCGTTGCCCCCTGGGTGGCTGAGGCTGTCGACCAACCCGAACGGAGTGGGATCCGCACCCACGGTGAACACGATGGGGATCTTCCGTGTCGCTGCCTGCGCGGCTCGAGCCGACGCGATATCGCCGGTCGCGGCGATGACGGCGACGTTGCGGTTTACGAGCTCGGTCGCGAGCATCGGCAGTCGATCGTAGTCACCCTTCGCCCAGCGGTACTCGATCGTCACGTTCTGGCCGTCGACATAGCCGGCTTCACCAAGCCCGTCGCGAAAGGCCGCGGCGTTGAACGCGTAGTTGTCTGGCGATGCGCTGTTGAGGAAGCCGATCACCGGGAGCCGCTGTGCTCGTGCGGCCAGCGGAGCCACGACGGCGACGCCGCCAAGGTAGAGCAGGAGTTTGCGTCGGTTCATCCCACGGCGAATCGGAGTTCGACGCACGGACTCTAGGCAAACGACTGCGAAGGGTCAAGTCGCGTGGTCGTTTTCCGACCGCAGGATAGAATTGCGCGGAAAGCCCTCCTTGACCGAGAAGCCCATGCCCGCCGATCTTCTGCCTTGCATCGAGCTCGAAACCGCGCCGCATCCCACCGCCAGCGTCATCTGGCTCCATGGCCTTGGCGCCGACGGCAATGATTTCGTGCCGATCGTGCCCGAGCTCAAGCTCCCGCAGGCGCTCGCGGTGCGGTTCGTCTTCCCGCATGCACCGGTGCGCGCGGTGACCATCAACAATGGCATGCGCATGCGCGCGTGGTACGACTTCTCGGGAGCTGATCTGACCAACCGGGCCGATCTGAGCGGTGTTCGACAGTCGCAGGCGCAACTCGAAGCGCTGGTCGAACGCGAGATTGCGCGCGGGATCCCGGCGCAGCGTATCGTGTTGGCAGGATTCTCGCAGGGCGGTGCGATTGCGCTCTATACCGGCCTGCGGCACGCCGAGAGACTGGCGGGAATCATGGCGCTATCGACGTATCTGATCTCTCCGGATGCGCTGGCGGCAGAGGCGGCGACAGCGAACCGGAGCGTGCCGATCTTCATGGCGCACGGCACCGCGGATCCGGTCGTGCGGTTCCAGTGGGGCGAAGCGTCGAAGCGCGTCCTCGAAGCGGGCGGCTACAACGTCGAATGGCACGACTACCGCATGGAACACTCCCTGTGCTTCGAAGAGGTCGAAGCGATCGGCACGTGGTTGCCGAAGGTGCTGCCCTGACCGACAACGATTCATGGGAAAAGATGTTCCTCTGCGCCTCCGTGTCTCAGGGTTGATTCCCTGGTGTCATCTGCCGCTCAAGCCCGCATCGTGAGCCGGGCGCCGTCGCTCGCCGTCACCCGGAACCCCAATCGCTCGTAGAGCCGCTGGGCGGGGTTGCAGGCGAGCACAAGCAGCTCGACCGCGCGACCCTCCGCGTGCGCGAAGGCCAGCAGTGCCTGGATCATCGCGGTACCCAGGCCACGGTTGCGCTCTTCGGCGACAATCTCGATGTCACGCAGGAAGATCTTGCGCCAGTGCTGGGTCAGGCTGATGCGGCCGATATCGGCCGGCACCGGCTCGACGCGCACGATCACCGCCTGCCGCGCCGGAACGTAGACTGCGGCGAAGTGCGTGCGCTGCCAGCGCTCGTCCCAGCCCCACGTCGCTTCGACGTACTCGCGCATGGCGGAGCGGTGGAGGGCGAAGAGGAAATCCTCGTCGTCGTGCAGAGCAGCCCGCAGCTTGCAGCCGCGGAATGCCGGCGCATTGGCCAGCGCCGCTGCCAGCCCCTCGATCCAGGGCGCCATTAGGGAACCTCTGAATAAGTCCCGCGTGGCCGCGACGGCGGCTTTCCGGGATGAGATGCGCGAAGCGACGCGACGCCCGTGGCAGGCCCCACGGGCGAGCGGCGCGACAACGCAGATCGCCCGGAAAGCCCCGTCCCTCCGGGTTTCGGCGCAATGGCACTCATCTGCGTTGTTGCGCGGCTTGCGAATAGGATGAACTATTCGCTGCGCCGCGACGCCTAGCATCTGAGACCATTGCGCCAGAAACGCGGCTCATGTGCGACTTGTTCAGAGGTTCCTTAGTCGTCTTTCGGCCGATTTGTGCTCGCGCCGTGCGGACGCGCGGCGATGCCACGGCGCGACAGCGCATCTCGAAGCAGGAATTCTATCTGCGCGTTGACGCTGCGGAGCTCCGCCTGAGCCAGGCGCTCCAGTTCCGCCCACACCGCCGGATCGAGACGGAGCAGGAAGGCCTTCTTGTCCGCCATCGCCCGCGGTCAGTCTGATCGCCGGAAGCGCAGATAAAGGGCGATGGCCCACGCGGCGACCACGGTGCCGAAGCCGAACGCGAGCAGGTCCGCCGCGGACTCGGCGAGCCGCGGCGGAGTCGTCGCGTTGGCGTCGAGGATGGTCCAGTGCATGCCGCCGATGAACAGGGTGAGCGCGCATGCCAGCGCCCAGGCAAAGCCCGCAAACGTAGCGAAGGTCGCGTCGCGACGCTCCGGCGCGAGCCAGTAGTCGCGATGCGGCAGGCGGATGCGCCGCGGATTCATCCGCGGCAGGCGCGCCATCATCGCGACGATAAAAAGCGGAAGCAGCGTCGCCATGGCCAGCACGACCACGACATAAACCTCGCGCGACATCCAGCCGTTCGCAGCGCCGCCGCTTCCGAAGTGCGAGGCGACCTGTTCGGGCAGGGTGCCGGATGTCGCAAGGATCGTCCCGGTCACCGCAATGGCCAACGCGAAGAACAGCGGCAGAAAGAATCGACGCATGGCTTGGTTACCTCGGCACTAACGCCGCTGGCCCATGATGGCGCCGGCGACGATTCCCCCGACGGCGCCGAGCGCCAGGCCGATGGCATCGAAGCCGGTGGCCACGCCGAGCGCGGTGCCGACCCCGATACCGACGATCAGCCACACGCCTGCGAAACGTTCCTGCAAGGCATTCATAAACCTTCCCTCCGGACAGAGTCCGGCCGCAGCGGCAGGACGATATCCGTATGATATCACTACAATATCGGATGTCAAGCGGCGGAAGCAGGCAAAACCTTGAACCGCAGAGGACACGGAGAGCACAGAGATTTGAAGAGTCTTCCTCTGTGTCCTCTGTGCTCTCTGTGGTGAAAGACAAGACCGCGCAACACGCAGCCGCGGCATAGAACCGCGGCCGATCAGTCGCTTGCGTGCGGTTTCGGCGCCCGCCGCGACAGCTCGCGCGGCGCGCCTTCGTCGTCGACCGTGTGCAACGTCACCGGCCGCCGCCAAACCCGGGCGATGTAATCGAGGACGCGCTCGGCGCGCGCGATGTCCAGACCCCGCCCGTCGTCCTTGTGGTTGTGCGTGAGCGTCAGGCTGCCGTCGACGTCGATCTTGGTGGCCGCGATGCGCGGGGCGCCAAAATTGAATTTCGGCGCAAGTATCGCCTCATGGATGGCGTGGATGTCGCGAGAGATGATCTTCGTTTCGCCGTCGGAGGCGATCTCGTAGACGAAGAGGTCGAGTTTTTCCGCCAGCGCAGCGTCCAGGTGGTTGCGGACGAACCCGAAATCGTCGTCCTCGCTGCAGATTCTGCGTGCAGCCTCGATGCCCTGCGCTTCGACGATCCGTTCCCACATCGAGAATCCCAGGTGATACGGATTGACGACCAGCGACAGCTGCCGGTCGGAGGCGAAGGGGCGCACGACATCGGAATGCGCCTTGATCGCCGAGACGTAAAGGTCCTGTGGCAGGAAATCGGCCTCGCGCAGCAGACATGCGTGCCAGTACGACGCCCAGCCCTCGTTCATGATCTGGCACGCGAACACCGGATAGAAGTAGAAAGATTCCTCGCGCACAGCGAGGAACACGTCGCGCTCCCAGCCTTCGAGCTCGGGCCCGTATTGAGCGATGAACCACAGCAGATCGTATTCGGGATGCGGGGGCACGCTGAAGCGTCGCGGCGTGTGATCCTCGCGCGCTGGGGGCGCCTCGCCGGGGAGCTCCTTGTAGCGTTCCCGGAACGGGTGAGCCGCCGGCTTCGGCCCATCGGCCTCCGCCGGCGCTGCGTACGGTTTCCGATGCAGCGGGTGGTTGGTGTCAATGTGCGCTTCGAGCGACAGGGCCGCGTCGAGGACCGCCTCGACGCGCTCCTGACCGAATTCGGTCAGCGCCTCGTCGATGCGATGTGCCCGGGCCGCGGCCTGCTCGAGGATCCGGCCGCCTGCCATCGCCATCGAGCGCACGAACAGCCCGTTGCGCCGCGCGAAATCGGCGTGACCGAGCACGTGTGCCAGGACCAGCACGTTCTCCGGAAGGGTGTTGGTGTCGACGAGGTAGGCGTGGCAGGGATCACCGGGAAACATCACTTCGAAGATCCGCGAATTGCCCATGCTGCGCTGAACCAGATGATGGATGTAGCGCACGCCGAAGGACCAGTGCGGCATGCGCACCGGAAGGCCGTACACGGCCGTCTCCATCATGAAGTTTTCGGGAACGAGCTCGAAATCGACCGTGTAGTACTCGAGGCCCTGCGCCTGCGCCAGCGCTTCGATCTGCGGGGAGTACTCGGCCAGCGTCGTCATCGCTTCAGCCTGCTAGCCTTTTGCGGTCTGGCCGGACTGCTGGACGAAGAACTGGCGAATCGCCTCCCAGATGTCCTTCTTCTCGGAGACGATGTGGGTGCCGACCGGCGCGCCGCTGGTCGCGAGGGCGTCCATCAGGCCGCGCATGTCGGTCTGCGCGAAGCGCACCGTTCCAGCACGCGTTTCGACGTAGCCGAGGTAGTTGAGTCGCTCCGCGAGCTCGCGCAGCGATTCGCCGGCGGTCGTGCGATCCTCGGTCGAGTTCTCGCCGTCCGAAGCGTAGAAGAGATAGGCGTTGTACTGCACCGCGTCGTAGTGCTCCTGCAGCAGACCGAGCGCGAGCCGGAATGCACTGGACGCCACCGTGCCGCCGCTGCCTGTCACCTCGAAGAAATCCTTTTCGGAAAACTCCCAGGCGTCGGTCGTGTGCGCGATGAAGCGCGTCTCGACCCGTTGATATTGGCGGCGCAGACCCTGCAGGGCGAAGAAGAAGAAGGTCTTCGCGAGCTGCCGCTCAACGGTCGTCATGCTGGCTGACACGTCGAGCCCGAACATCACCACGGCGTTGGTGGCCCTGCGTGGTCGCTGCTTCAGCTGGCGGAAGCGCAAGTCGTCATCGACGAATGGCACGGGCTCCGACTGGATCGCGCGCCGCTTCACCGCTTCCTTGACCGTGAGCCGCCGGTCGAGCCGCGCGCGGATGCCGCGCTTGCTGATGCCTTCGCGCACGATCTCGTCCTCGTCGATGGGAGCGCTCGGCTTGGGTTTGAGATCGGGCAACTCGAGCTCCTCCCACAGCCAGTCGACGAGATCATCGAGCTTGAGCTCGACCATCAGCTGGAATTCACCCTGGCCGGTACCGCCCTTGCCGGCCTCGTCGCCCGCGCCGGGCTTCGAGGGTCGCAGGACGTCGCCGACTTCTCCCTTGCCCTGGCCCGCGCCGCTTTCCGATTGGGGATCCGCGAGCCTGAACCGCGCATGCTCGAGCATGCGCACCGGAACCCTTACGGTGCGCTCGGTGGGATTCGAGATGAAGTCGCCGCTGGCGAGCAGGTCGAGCAGCCGCTCATTCACGGCCTGCCTGACCTTCTGGTTATGGCGCAGCCAGTCGCGCGCGCCGCGGGAGAACAGGTCGTACCACGGCGCGTCGGCGGAGACGCGGATTCGACTCGTCATGCGCTCGCCCTCACCGAAGCTGGCCAGTGCGGCCCGCGCGCCGGCCGCGTGGCGTCACCTCAACGCGATCGTCACCACGGCTGCTGCGCGCCGCGCCTCATTCCTGCGCGAGAAGCGTGGTGACGTAATTGAGCGCCTCGCGGGCACTGTGGCCGTCGTAACCGTATTCGTCGACCAGGCGCTTCTCGACCACCGAAATCCTCGCCTTAACCTCGTCCTCGGGACGCGTGGTCGAGCTCACCATGCGCAGTACGTCGCGCCGTTGCTCGAACAGGTACTGCTCGATCGCGTCGTGAAGCGGCACATGGCTGTCGAGGGTGAACTTTTCGCCGCGTTTGTAGGCACCCATTGCCTTGCGCACGACTTCCTGCCGGAACGATTGCTTGCCGGAATCCGAGATGTGTATCTTCTCCTCGACGGCGCGCAGCAGACGCTCATCCGGGTCCCGCTCCTCGTTGGTGATCGGATCCTTGATCTTGCGGCTGTCGAGCATCGCTTCGACCTCGTCGAGATACTTGTCGAGCAGGTCCTGCGCTTCCTGCTCGAACGATACGAACAGCGCCTTGTGGACGTCTTCCTTGACCCATCGATTGTAGAAGTCCTTGCGCACCAGCACCAGGAAGTCGATCCATTTGCGCTTTTCCTTCGGGTCGATACGCGCGTCGCTTTCGATCGCGTCCTTGAGCGCGATCAGCACGTCCATCGTCGTCAGGCTCTGCGCGTTCGACTTGATGATGGCGCCCGACAAGGCATTGATGACAACGCGCGGCGACACGCCGGAGAGCCCTTCTTCCGGGAACCTCTCGCGCATGCGCTCGGCATCGGCGCTGCTGACACCCTCGACGCCCTCGCCCGCGTGAATGCGCACGCGCTTGGAGAGCTCGGAATCCTTGTCGTCGCCCTGGTGCAACCGGGTCAGGATCGCGAAAACCGCCGCGATATGCAGTGCGTGCGGATCGAGATGCACTTCGCGGAACGCGGGCTCGGCCGAGGAGATGAGCTTCTGGTAGATGCGCGCTTCCTCGAGGTAGTTGAGCGTGTAGGGCACCTGGATGATGACCATCCGGTCGAGCAGCGCCTCGTTCTCGCGCTCCTGCAGGAACTTGCGGAACTCCGCCAGGTTGGTGTGGGCGGTAATCGTCTCGTCGACGTAGATCAGCGGAAAGCGCGATACCTTGACGTTCTTTTCCTGCGTCAGCGTGAGCAGCAGATAAAGGAACTCGCGCTTGACCTTCAGAATCTCGATCATCTCGAGCAGGCCGCGGCTCGCCGCGTACACGGCGCCGGACCACGACCAGGCGCGGGGGTCGCCCTCGTCGCCGTACTCGGCGACCTTGGCCAGGTCGACCGAACCGACCAGGTCGGCCAGATCGGCCGTCGTCGGATCGTGCGGCGCGTAGGTGCCGATGCCCACACGGTCCGCCTCCGAGATGAACACGCGCTCGACCGGCATCTGCATGAAATCGCCCGCCAATTCCTTCGTTACGCGCATGCTGCACGAGGGGCACAGCTCGCCCGCGATGTCGACACCGTAGGTCTGCCGGAACGACGGTCGCAGCGTGTGCGGAATCAGGTGCAGCGGCGACTCGTGGACCGGGCAGCCGCGTACCGCGTAGAGCGCGCCGGGGTCGGTGTAGCTGTACTCTTCAAGCCCCCGCTTGAGCAGGATCACCAGCGTCGACTTGCCGCCGGAGGGCGGACCGAGCAGCAGCAACAGCCGGCGGCCGACCTCGGAGCCGGCTGCGGCAGCTTTGAAGTAATCGACGACGCGCGATATGGAGTCGTCGATGCCGAACAGCTCGTCTTCGAAGAGCTTGCAGCGGAACTTGCCATCGTCGCCCGCCAGCCCCACCCAGCGCACCATGTCCCAGATGTACTGGTGGCTGCTGCGGACCACGCCAGAAGGATTCGCGCGCAGGACCGTATCGAGGAAGGTCGAGAGCGTTCCCGACCAATGGCTTGCTTTATGCTGCTTGGCGAAGTCCGCGAGACTGCTGAGAAACCGCTGCTGCCGTTCTGTCGAATTGTCGCCGTGGCTGGGCATCGCTGGCTCCCTTGCGCTTTGCCGGGGCAGGTTAGACGCAGGAACGTCGGCTGGGTTCGCCGCTTTTTCGAGGGCGGAAACGGGAACGGCCGGTGGAAGGCTACCGGGTGGTATTCGGTCAGTCGGGCTCATGAGTCCTCCAACGGTTTGAAAATCCTCCAAACACGTCTCCCACAAAGGACCGCGACCTGCGACGCATCGGCCTGTCTACTAACGCGTGGCACTCTCAAACGGTCTACGAGGTTCACTCGCCCTCGTTTGGCTTTGAGCGCGTCACCAAAACTGAAGCAATAAACGTTCCTCGACAAATACCGTGGCCGGGTTGGCTTCCCGCGCCGCGGGGCTCACGCATCGGCGCTCTTCAGGGCGCCATCTCGACGCCGACATAGTACTCCCCCAAATGCACAAGAAAAGCGCAGGCGGAAGGTCCGCCTGCGCAAAAAGGACGCACGCCGTCGGCGAAAAGCCGGCGCCGCGCGGTAGGGATTTCCGACAGTGACGTTCCTGAAAGGGACAGGCGGTAACTTTCAGCGCCTGTCCTCAGGGGTCGAAGGGCCCGCGCAGTGCGCGGGGGCCTGTGACCGCGGCCTCTTTGAAAGACCGCGGCGAATGCGAGTGTCGCGCGTCGGCCGCAGCGGCGACTCGCGGACGCTCGACCCCCGCGCACTACGTGCGCGGGTTCCCCTCTCGCTGCTCGCGCCGGCGGCCTCCTTGGACCCTACGCGCAATATGAAATGTCGAGTGTCGGCCGCAGCGGCGACTCGCGGACGCTCGACCCCCGCGCACTACGTGCGCGGGTTCCCCTCTCGCTGCTCGCGCCGCTCTACCCGAGCGTCACCGGGATGAAGATGCGCGCGTCGTTGCGCTGGACGAGCAGGGCGATCGTCTTGCCGGACTTGTCGATCAGGCTCTTCAACTCGTCGACGCTTTTCACGGGCGTGTTGTTGACTGCAACGATGACGTCGCCGGCGCGCACGCCCGCGCGTTCCGCTGCGCCAGTGACGTCCTGCACGACCAGGCCGTGGTCGAGATCATTGTCGCGCCTTTCCTCGTTGGTCAGCGGCCGCACGGCAACACCGAGCTTGCCCTTGCCGATCGATTCCTTGTCCGGGGCCACGCTGGCGGTCTTGTCATTAAGCGCGCCGACGGTGGCGGTGAGCTCCTTGCTGGCGCCGTTTCGCCAGACCTCGAGCGTCACCTTCGTCCCGGGTTTCAGCGACGAGATCATCGGCGGCAGATCGGACGAACGCGAGATTTCCTTGCCGTCGAGCTTGATGATGACGTCGCCGGGCTCAAGACCCGCCTTGGCGCCCGGGCTGCCTTTTTCCACCGATGCCACCAGCGCGCCGGCCGGCGACTTCAGCCCGAAGTTCTGGGCCAGTGCCTGGTTGACTTCCTGGACGGCGACGCCGAGCCGGCCGTGGCTCACCTTGCCGCTCTTCTGGATTTCGTCCTTGACCTGCATCGCCACGTCGATCGGCACCGCGAAGGCGAGACCCTGGAAGCCGCCGCTGCGGCTGAAGATCTGCGAATTGACCCCGATTACCTCGCCCTTGAGGTTGAACAGGGGGCCGCCCGAGTTTCCCGGGTTGACCGCGGCATCGGTCTGGATGAATGGCACATACGAGTCACCTGGCAGCGATCGCGACTTGGCGCTGACAATGCCGGCGGTCACCGTATTCTCGAAGCCGAAAGGCTGGCCGATCGCCACCACCCATTCGCCAACCTTGGTCGTCCTGGGATCGCCGACTTTCACGTAGGGCAAGCCGCTTGCCTGGATCTTCAGCACTGCGATATCGGTCGTCTTGTCGACGCCGAGCACCTTGGCGGTGAACTCGCGCCGGTCGGTGAGCTTGACGCTGACCTCGTCCGCGTCGTCGACGACGTGGGCATTGGTCAGGATAACGCCGTCCGCGCTGACGATGAAGCCGGAACCGACACCGCGCACCGGCCCGCGATCCTGCGGCTGGGGAAACTGGAACTGGAACGGCAGATTGCGCAGGAGCGGCGGGAGGTCCTGGTCGTCGGGGCTCTGCCCGTGGCCGGCGGTCTTCCTGGCCTGGACGACGCTGATGTTGACCACAGCCGGCCCGTACTTCTCGACTAAGCCGCTGAAATCGGGCAGTGCCGCGACCGGAGCCGCCGAAGTCGACGGCTGCGTTACCGGAGTCGGGGCAACGGGAGGAGTGGTCGCGGCGGTCGCGGAGTGCAGCGCAACACGGTCGGCCATCGCGACCCCGAGTGCGAAAGCCGCCGCGATCGCGAGCGCGATCGCACTGCGCCGGAAGGGTTTCGTTTGCATCGTTTGCTCCTTGAAAGTGGATCGTGGAAGCTGAATCGGCGCCCGAGGCGTCCGCATGCCTGCAAATGTAGGGAACGAGACTTAAGGGAGACTTAAGGTAAACCTCGTCGCAAGCCCGCTCACGGCGCGATGGCCGGCGCCGGCGCGACCGTTGGCGGCGTCGCGGCGGTTCCGCGGATCGGCCCGGGGGCGGCTGCGGGAAAACGCACGTTGACGCCCAATCCGGCGCCATCGATACCTTCCCCCATAGCG
>WNGQ01007320.1_pt1 | contig 10611 bp, 10 predicted proteins | sample 5407661 | NCBI WGS metagenome assembly WNGQ01 (sample SAMN13153382, study PRJNA577476) | soil metagenome | isolation source: 60 cm soil or saprolite under Garry oak tree replicate 2 | place: USA:California | collected 2016-06-15 | reverse complement strand
GGCACGTGTAGTGTTCACCAGTATAGCCGCCAGCCCAGGGGAAACATCCTTCCCCCGTATAAGTCGCCGGTGGCCCATCCACGCCGATGATGCCAACCTGTCGCTGCGCTCGTCCCTCATCTTCCGCCAGCAGCCGCTCCAGGGTTTCCGCCGCTGACAAACCACTTGCCAGCAACTCCAACCCGCCTGGGCCATAGGAAGTGTTGGCCCAGGATTGCGTCGCGATGGCCCCTATACCTGCCTTTGCCCAGGGAACAACCCCGCCAACCGCCAGAAACTTCGATTGCACAGCAATGCCCAGTTCGCCTGTCTGGGGATCTCGCGCTACGATAGAAAAAGTCATGAAATATGCCTCCGCCTAAAAAAATCCGTTGCCAGACATTATAGCACCTACTTGACTTTTGCATGGCTTTCGCGCAAAATTGTAAGCAGTCTTCGCATTTTATTTTTACCGGCCCGGTCCTGCCGAAGGTACTTTTGAGAGATTATACCTCTCACGAACGTATATTCTTCATGCGAAGGCGAGTGCGCCACCGATCAGGTATTTCTCTTTAATGTAGGTGTTGTTTACTAGATTAGTACGAATCCTAAACGCTGGAGAGGTGGCCAGCGCGTAATGAATGGAAAGAGAGATGCCCAGGTACTTCCTTGCATCACTGCTGACTTGAGACCCAGTTGCAGTGATGATTTCAATCTTTCAAGGAGCTATTATGGTGCGACAGAGCTGGTCGGATGAAGATTTGGCCAAAAGGTTACAGGAACGTGACCCCGATGCTTTGGAAACACTCATCTCGCGGTATTCGCGCGAAATCTTCTATTTCATTCGCTTAGTGCTTGACGGTATTGGAGTCGCGCAGGATGCTGAGGAGTGTGTCAATGACCTCTTCATCACAGTCTGGCAAGAAATCGATACTTTTGATTCTGAGCGAGGCACTCTCAGAACGTGGTTGACTATGCGGGCGAAATACATCGCCCTGGATCGACGTCGTCAATTGTGCCGGCGGCAGATTTTTCATGTACAATCTGCCGATGAGTACCGTCAGTGGTCGGCCTCTGACGACTATGGGAGAACCGGTGGACGCCAGATGTCTGGCTGGGGAGGACACGAGGATACGCGTGTCACGCTTCCTCCACACCCCGAAGCCAGCATGGAGAGCCTGTTGGAACAAAGTGAGAGACGCGAGGAGTTGCGTCTGGCCTTGGCGACGCTGCCTGAGCTTGACCGTTATCTGATCTATCAACGCTATTATAAGTACGCCAGTACCGAGGAACTGGCAGCGAAAACTGGCCTGACACGCCATGCTGTCGATACCAGGCTCTGGCGGGCACGGAAAAGCTTGCGGGAGGCGCTCAAGGAGCACGCACATGAGTATGAGCGAATTTGAAGAACAGTTTCATAGCGAGGGAGATAATCTGTTCTCCCTCTCCATAACGGAGCCATCCTTGCCCGCTGATTTCAGTGAGGAGGATGTCGCCTTTGCGCAAGAATTGAGCCAACTCTTTTCTCCAGAGAAGGAAGAGTTGCCGCCATTTTTCGTGCAAACGTTACTTGAGGCCGAAGACCCCCGCTATATTCCGCTCGATCATGGGTTTGCACAGAAGACCAGCGCTCGTGTCTTTCGTTCGCTTAAGCTGCGTCGTCGTCTTTTCTCTCAACCACAGTCAGTTCTACACTCTATTGTTGGAGCGCTTCAAGAGATCATCTCGCGCAAGACGCTGATGGCCTGGGCTGCAGTGCTGATGCTTATCATGATCTTCACCGTCGCCTTTACCGCTCCGTCCTTTGCGGAAGGTGTGGCGATGTTGCTGCATGGGGCACCCGCTGGCGTACTCAAGGTGCATCATTATCCACAGGTAGTGCATCATTATACGCCGCCCTCATTTAATGACCCGACTCTTCCTACGCCGATCAATTTGCTGGCGGCCGAGCAGCGATTGCACTTCAACATCTATTGGCCGCAATATATGCCCTCGAACTATTCCCTGGCTGCTATCGATATCTATGAGGATCCCCGTAATAACTGGGCGGATGGCCCGGTCGTCGAACTGGTGTACGACCTGGATGCTCATAACGCCCCGTTAAAGGGGACCGGCCAGATTGTCATACGTGAATTTAAACCACTGACGCAAACACTGCAGGTTGTGCAAGATGATGCTGCCTATCCAATTCAACCCGATGCGAACGGCAATCCCAGAGCTATCTATGTCGATGGTCAATGGCTGACGCGCGGCAAACTCGCTCACATCTGGGCTTACGGCGGTCGCAGTGAGGTCATTTACCAACAAAATGGCGTTGTCTTCTGGATTGCTGGCGATCAACGCGATGGAATAGGGAAGAAAGCTCTGTGGGCAGTGGCTCAGTCTATGCAAGTTCTGCCTTTCACCCACCCGACTCTTCTGAAAGATGCAGTCGCCACGCTCTTGCGGGCAGGTGACACGATCAACGGGCCATTCTTAAACGATGTTGTGGCAATCTTCTCTGATAATAACAACCCATATTACTTGAGCTTGAGTTCCTATATCTCCGGGAAACCCACTCCACCGAAGAATCCTGCACGTGGGCATTGACCTCTATAGGATTCGCTGCAATGGTCTATGATTTGCTGCCAATGTTTCGTAGGGGCGAGGGAGGCGGACGTTGGGCGGGGTGGGCCTTTATGGTCGCCCGCGTCCTGTTCCTAATCATGCTTATTTCATGTGGCGCTACACCCACCCGGCCCGTGCGCCAGGTTTCTTCGCCGCTGCTTGGTCCGTACGCTTCAACGCCTGCTGCTTCGCGTGTACCCGGAGGACGCATCGTCTTCGCGGACCGGCAATTCCCTGACGCGGTGAACCCCTTATTTTCTAGCTCCCCCGTTGATTTTGAGGTGGGCGCGGCGCTCTGGGCCGCACCTGTAGTGTTTGATAATCACTTTCACGTCCAGCCCGACCAGTTGACCGAGGTACCATTGCCGGAAAATGGCGATGTGCAGGACAACGGCAAGACCATCGTCATGCGCCTGCGCCACGATCTGCGCTGGTCAGACGGTCAGCCCATCCTCGCGCGCGATTTTCAGTACTGGTGGCAGCTGGACCAGGATCCCAATACCGGCGCTATCACGACCGGTGGCTACGATGCGATTGCCAGCATTGACACCCCGGATGACTTCACGGTTATCCTGCATATGAAACACCCGTATGGCCCCTACCTGCTCTACCTGCCGTATGCCGCGCCAATGCATGCCTGGGGGCATCTGCACCCCATCGACCTGCAAAATATGACGCGCGTCTATCTCGCCCCTGATGTGACCGATGGCCCCTACAAAGTGGCCAGTTTTGCCAATGGGCAAAGCTATACCTTGACGCCGAATACCTATTATACCTCCACCACTTTTCACGGCCCTTACATCTCGCAGCTCGTCTATCAAACCTATGCCACCATTACCGCACTGCAGGCCGCGCTGCGGGCGGGTCAAGTCGATATCGCCGAGGGCTATATGGAATATGAAGCGCCCTCCCTTGCCCATCTTCCTGCTCCGCTACAGCTATTGGAAACGCCTGCCGCCGCCTACGAACACCTTGATTTCAATAACGCCAATCCACTCTTTTCGGATGTCAATGTGAGGCGCGCCGTTCAATTGGCCATTGACAAATGCGCCCTCACCCACAATGTGCTGCATATGGCCGGTTGTGCGCGCGTTGCCAACCAGGTAGAAGTCTCCCCCTCGCTGTATAATGATCGGACTATAGCGCCGGTCAGCTATGATCCTGCTGCCGCCAGCAAGTTGCTGAGGCAGGCGGGGTGGCTCCCCGGCCCGCGTGGCATTCTCACCAAACAAGGGCATCCCTTCGTGCTACGCCTCGTCACAACGGCGGACAATCCCCTGCGCGCCGCCGCCGCCGCGCTAATCCAGCAGGATTTACTCGCCGTGGGCATCCAGGTGCATGTCCTCTATTATCCTCTCGGCCCTTTCTTCGCGGTGTATACTCGCGGTGGTATCCTGGCCACCGGCGCATTCGACCTCGCCATGTTCGGCTATCAGAACAGCCCGGAACCTGACGACGAATATGGCGTCTTTCACTCCTCGCAGATACCCACTGCCGCCGAACCCAACCTGGGCAATTACGGGCGTGTTCGCGACCCCATCATCGATTCAGCCCTCACCCAGGGCCGCGACACGGTGGATTTCGCGCAGCGCGTACACTACTATCACCAGTTCCTCGAGCAGCTGGCAAACCAGGTCTACCTCATTCCTCTCTACACAGAGGTCAATATCGTCGTCGTTCACGATTCCGTGCGGAACTTTCTCCCCAATCCCAACGTTATTACCAATAACTGGAATCTCAGCGACTGGTGGGTCAGTGAATGATGGCCAGGGCGACCGCGAGGGCAGCCCAAGAGGCATCAACCGAAGCCGGGAAACCAGGCACAGGGCCGGATGATCCGTAGGGGCGAGGGAGGATGATGTGGGGTTGGGAGGGCCTTTATGGTCGCCCGCGGGGTGGGGAGGGGGCCGTGTTCTCGCAAGATTCGAGCCAGAGGAACAGGACGCGGGCGACCATAAAGGCCCTCCCTTCCGCTCCCCACCGCTCTCGCCCCTACGGATGTTGATGGGCTTGGTCTTCGGGTGATGCCTCTTGGGCGATCCTCGCGGTCGCCCTGGTTAGCGTCTCCTGGCAGTTTGTTAACATATCTGCTATGATAATAGCAACAGATCGTTTTGTAGGGACGCGATTTATCGCGTCCGTAAACCCTTGTAGAGACCCGATTTATCGCGTCCGTAAACCAACGCACTTTCGGCACATTTCCAGCAATGAAGGTGGAAAAGATAGGTGCCAGGCCTCAAAGGAGAGGATTCAATGAAACCGTCAACCTCTAAGGGAGGCGTAAAGCCTCATGGATTGCCCCATCTGCGCGTACTGCGCCAGAGCAAAGGCTTGAGCCTCGGACAACTTGCCGACATGACCGGCATTCGCCGCGACACCATTACTCACCTTGAAACCGGGCGTGAAGACCCGCAGCCCTATCAACTACGCCTCCTGGCCCGCGTACTGGACGTTCCCCAGCTTGACCTGGTTTCGTAGGGGCTTGTTTTGCAACTCCTCCTTTTCCCTGTGCGTACATAATGAAGTACACACTTGTAAAAGGAGCGAGGTATGAGTGACCAGGAAATGCAATTCGCCGACCCGGAATGGCAGCCACCCGGGCAGCGTCAACACGCGCTTGACCAGGAACCGGTCGCCCCTCAGCCGGTAAATGACCCTCGTGAGCGCGCTTATCAATCCTATCAACAGACGCCGCTTCAAGATGAAGAGGCGACGGCGCATAATGCCGATTACGCCGGTGGATATCGCGCCCAACAGCCGGGCTATCAATATACCCCCAGGATGTCGGGACAGCCGCGACGAAAACGCGGCCTCTGGTTCTGGATTATCCTCATCCTCATTCTGGCTGCCGTGCTGGGTGGTTTCCCATTTGAAGAAGATACATTTCTTGCAGTTCCAGGCATAGTGCTATCGAGTGTTGCCCTGGCTCTTGTTATCGGGTTTATTGTGTATATGGCTCGTCGCAGCCGTTCCGCGTTTACGTCCTCCAGCAGCGTCGAGACTCGCAGCTTCTCCGTGAGTACGCAGCCAAAAATAGTCATCAAGGACGACATGGGCGCTATTCGTGTGCATGCTGGCGGCGAGGATTACCAGGTGGTTGTCCAGGCAACCCGGCGCGCGCACGGCTGGTTAAACGGCGGAGAGGGGGTAGTGCAGTACGACCAGGAGAGCGAGAAAAACAGGATTACCGTCAAAGCCAGCAACGGGTGGTCCATACTTGGCAGGAAAAGCATCGACTTTGATATCACCGTTCCTCGTATGGCCGACCTGGAACTCAAGACTGAAGCGGGCAGCATTGCCGTCACAGGCATTACCGGTCAAATGTCGTGTACCAGCGAGGCTGGTTCAGTGAAGGCAACCGAGGTAGCGCTGCGCGGTGATTCAAAGTTAAAGACCGATGCCGGTTCCATCACCTTTTCCGGCATGCTCGATCCCTTCGGCTCCTATCAGATGACTACGGACGCGGGCAGCGTCAACGTCTTCATTCCAGAGAACACCTCCTTCCAACTCGAAGCGAAAACCGACGTCGGTTCCATCAACAGCGACTTCCCGGTGAATGCCCAGCGCGATTTCCCCGGCGGCAAGGCGCGCGGTGAAGTGGGCATGCCTCCTTATGCCAGATTGAAGTTGCGTACTGATGTTGGTTCGATTAACCTGCGTCGCAGCTAAACTCCTCGGTCATATCGGGGTCAAAGAGGGACAGGCATGCGCTATCAAAGGATTCATGTGATAGGGGGCCAGGAATAAGTCTTCCTCTCTGGCTCTCGCCAAAAACAAACAAGCTAGCTATCCCCTCCCCTCCGATCCATAACTGCACGCTGAAGAATTACGAGGAGGATTAATCCTAGCGCAATGAACAGCACCTTCCACCCGTCAACTGGAAGGAGAACTCCTAGCAGGAGCAAGAGCACTCCGGCCGCTCCAAGTAGCAAAAGTGGAAGACGGTATGGTGAGGGTTTCCGGTTTTGATGGTTGACAGTGCGACGCGGTGCCATTGGAAATGTTCTCCTTCCTCTGACATATCCTATCAGGGCGCAAGCGATCACCTGAAGCAGTGAGCATAAATCATTCCTACCTAAGATAAACGTGGATTGCTGGCGAAGCCCAAATCTTGCGGGGATAGGTCTGTTCTCCTAAAGATTGCTTTACATCAAAACATTCACCTCCATCATACAACCTTAACTCAATCATAACCAGATCATTACCGTTTAACTCTTCCTCATCGACTCACTTACTCTCATAATTAAGTATTAGATTTTCTGTGCCCGATTAAATGTACATGTCGGTATTAGTAAGAAGGAAGGGAGCTTGAGATGATGTGGAGTAAAAAAGTTCTTCTGTATTCGTTCGTGCTCGTATTGCTTAGCGTAAGTGTGGCCGTGACGTTTGCCTCTGTTCATGCAAGTCGAGCAGCAGGCACGCTTTCCGTAACTGACTATCATATCCCAAGCGGCCTTGACCCCTGGGGCACCGCTTTTGATAGCAATGGCAATGTCTGGGTAGCGGTTCCTGGCTGCAATCCCAATCCTGATTGTGGCAGTAAGACTTCACCTGGAAAAATCGAGGTATTCAACCCAACAACTTCCACCTGGACAGCCATCTATCAACTCCCACCGGGATTCGGACAGACTCTCTTTTTGGAATTCGACTCATATGGAAGAATTTGGTTTCCCATGTTTCATACGAATACTCTCGGAATGTATGACCCAGCACTCCAAACATTTCAACAGTGGGCAATACCGACACCCGCATCCGGGCCTTGGGATGTAGTAGTTGACCATAACGGCAAGTTGTGGATAACGGAGCACTATGTCAATAAGGTTGCAGAGTTTGATCCGACAACAGATACCTTTGTCCATGAATATCCAACAGCCGCATCAAACAGCCAGCCGTATGGAATAACCGTTGATGCCACAAATAATATCTGGTTTACAGAAAACAACTCTTCCGTCGCAAAAATAGCCGAAGTCACCTCAGCAGGAGTGCTTCAGGAATATCCTATCAGAAATACCTCAAACAGCAGTTTGACTCCCCACTTAATCACCGTTGATCCAAACGGTAACATCTGGTGGACAGAGGGATTTGTGGGGATGATCGGGGAACTCAAGGTAGCCTCTGCTGTCCCTGGCACCAATACGGGCGTTACAGAATATACTTACCCGCAACTGTGTAAGGGGTGCGGTACACATACTTCTGGTATTAGTGTGGATAGCAACGGGCTGATCTGGTTTGACGACTCGCTGCAAAATACCTTCGGCTCTTTCCCTGATACTGGCACCGGAACTTTCAGTCTGTACAATGCCCCTTCATCCAGAGCACATCCCCACGATGGCTTACAGGTGGATAGCCAAAATCGCGTCTGGTTCGATGAACAGTATGCGGAAAAGTTAGCAGTAGCAGTACAGGCTTAACGATCCCCATCTACACAAATATACAAAGTCCTTTAAACAACCACTGGTGTTCCAAGGAGCATCAGTGGTTAATCTGGGAGCAGCCAACAAAGCAGGAAGCATTGATCCAATTGGCGGCCTTCAAAGCCAAATATGCTCAGCGCTATCCCGAAGCGGTGCGCAGTCTGACTGAGGACGAAGAGCACCTCTTGACGTTTTATGCGTTTCCTCAGAGCATGCACCGGCACATTCAGACTACCAATGCCTTGATAGCCATTCATCAATCGTCTGGTTGACTCGCCCAGGCTGCTTCCGTAGGACATTATGTCCTGCGTTGGGTATGATGCAGAGCGTTGAACCCTGAATACGGTCGTGCATATACTGACTGTACTTCACCGGTGTTGAGCGATCATCTGCCCCGCAAATAATCAACGTTGGCAGGCGAATTTCATTGAGCTTATTCATAATGTCAAAGGTATTACAGGCTGTCCAATCACGGTAGGTAACAACTGATGCTCGCTGTGCTTCCTCCAGGATGCTTGGAAGAACGCGCAAGCGTGCCCCTGTCCCGATCAGGATTAATCCACTCAGTTCCGAAGCATATTCCAAAGCCATAGTCAGTGCGATAGCTCCACCGAGCGAATGTCCCGCGACTATCGGTGCCTTGAGGTGAAGTTCCTGGAAGATGATCTCATGTGCAACTCTCGCATAATCCAACACACTCACTTCTGGCGGAAGCGTGTCGGCTCTTTCACCGTGCCCTGGTAAATCTATCGGGAACGCACAGGATGTACCAAAATGTTCAACCTGTGACTGCCAGACCTGGCTACTGTCACCTGAACCATGAATAAAAACGAGAGGGTTGTGTGGGGTAGCGTTCACCATGTTTTTCTGTGCTGCCTTTCGCTGAGGACAATGTGTACTTGGGGTTAGTATATCACGTTGTGAAACGTCCAAAATTGCAAGCTATCGGCCCATACCTGGAGGACCATACACCGATCACATTCGCCTCATTACTGGAGCGCGAGTTCGGTGGCTTTGTTACTCCTCCCGGTTATGTTTAAGGCCCAGCCATTTTCACCCTCATCGATCTTGAGGTAAAATACACTGACAGAACCTTTCTGTCACAGTCTTACAAAGGAACAGGAGAACGCTTCATTCATGAGCACGGCACAATTACTCTTACCGGGGATCACGCAACGTAAAGTGAAAACTGATCGATTGGAGATGGCATATCTTGAGGCCGGGACGGGCAAAATCCCGCTTGTTCTGGTACACGGAAACTGCTCTTCATCGCTCTTTTTCCAGGACCTCATGCTCGCATTAGCTGCCACGAACCAGTACCAGGTCTACGCGCCCGATATGAGAGGGTACGGTGATACCGAGACGCTTGCGGTAGATGCCACGCGGGGTATGCGGGATTTTTCAGACGACCTCGCCTCATTTGCCCAGAGCTTGGGATTGACCTCCTTCCATCTATTGGGATGGTCGTTGGGCGGCAATATCGTCATGCAGTATGCCATAGATTATCCGGGTACGCTCCGCTCGCTTCTCCTGGAAGCTCCAGGCTCGCCCTTTGGCTTTGGTGGCTCAAAGGGTGCAGAAGGCTCACCCACCTGGCCCGATTTCGCTGGCAGCGGTGGCGGCACAGCCAACCCCGAATTTGTGCAGCGCCTGGCAAGAGGTGATCGCAGCGACGAACCGTTTTCGCCGCGTATGACCATGAATACCTTCTATTTCAAGCCACCTTTCCGCGCTGCCCCTGATCGTGAAGAGATCTATGTCACGTCAATGCTCTCAATGCAAGTAGCGCCGGGGAACTATCCCGGTGACTTAACGCCCTCGAACAATTGGCCAATCGTTGCTCCAGGCACCCAGGGAGTCAACAACGCGCTCTCACCCAAATACATGAACCAGGCGAATTTTGCCACGATCGCATCTCAACCGTTTGTGTTATGGATACGCGGCGCAGATGACCAGATCGTCTCTGACACCTCGTTTTTCGATTTCGGCTTCCTGGGTCAATTGGGCGCAGTTCCCGGGTGGCCCGGAGCAGAGGTCTATCCTCCCCAGCCAATGGTCACACAGGTACGCACAGTGCTGGATGACTACCAGGCGCATGGGGGTCAGTACCGTGAGGTAATTATCCCCGATTGCGGTCACTCGCCCCACATCGAAAAACCCGATACAGTCTTTGAGCTTGTTCACTCATTTCTTCAGCAATACGAAGGCAAGTAATCCGGGTGTTTTAGCATCAACCGAAGCTGGGAAGTCAGGCAGGAGGGCGGGCGATCCGTAGGGGCGAGGGCGGACGATGAGGGGTTGGGAGGGCCTTTATGGTCGCCCGCGTCCTGTTCCTCTGGCTCACATCTTGGGGGAACATGACCACCCCCCACCCCCGGGCGACCATAAAGGCCCTCCCAGCCCCACATCGTCCACCCTCGCCCCTACGGATTATCTCAACATCTTGGCTTTTTTCGATGCTTCATATCTTTGCTCTTGTTGGAGGAGGGCTTCGAGGGGATTGTTAAGGATATATTGACGTGTCAGATGTAAGTCTTCTTCATTGCGAATGACGTGTTCGTAATAGTCTCTCTGCCAAAGATGCTTGTGGCACTCTACACCTATACTCTTG
>WNGQ01010299.1_pt1 | contig 10612 bp, 9 predicted proteins | sample 5407661 | NCBI WGS metagenome assembly WNGQ01 (sample SAMN13153382, study PRJNA577476) | soil metagenome | isolation source: 60 cm soil or saprolite under Garry oak tree replicate 2 | place: USA:California | collected 2016-06-15 | reverse complement strand
GGAAGATGAGAAGCCGCGGCCCTTCGAAGCTCTCGCCCGCGATCTCGACCTCGCCCTCGACCACATAGATGGCCCGCTCCTCCTGATCGGGATCGAGCGGCGCGCTCGCGCCCGCCGCGAGCGACACTTCGGCGTAGAGCCAATCCGAGAGCATGCCGACGGGCGACTTCCTGCCGAACGCCGAGCCGGCGATCACGCGGGCCCGCAGGTCGCCGTCCTCGACGACCGGCAGGGTCGCGGCGTCGAAATGCTGAAAAGACGGCTCGGTCTCCTCGTGCGCCTGCGGCAGCGCGATCCAGCTCTGGATTCCGAACATGCCCTCGGTGCCCTGCCGCGCGCCCGCAGGGCTGCGTTCGGAATGGGCAATGCCGCGCCCGGCGGTCATGAGGTTCATGGCGCCGGGCGTGATCTCCAGCGCATTGCCCTCGCTGTCGCGATGCATGATGCGCCCGTCGAACAGATAGGTGACGGTCGCAAGCCCGATATGCGGATGTGGGCGCACGTCGATGCCTTGTCCCGCGACGAACTGCACCGGTCCCATCTGATCGAAGAAGATGAACGGCCCGACCATCTGGCGTCTGCCGTGCGGCAGCGCGCGGCGCACGGAAAAACCGTCGCCGAGATCGCGCACGCGCGGAACGATGATCAGCTCGAGCGCATCGCAGGATCGCTTGTCGCCGAGCACGGGGTCCTTCGCGGGCATCCAGCTCATGGCATTCTCCCGTGTTCGCGCGTTGAGGCGAGGATCGTTCAGCTTTGCTTGATGAACGTCCCGTTGCGCAGCTCGGTGAACGCCTGCTGCAGCTCGGCCTCGGTGTTCATCACGATCGGACCGTACCACGCGACCGGCTCCTCGAGCGGCTTACCGGAAACCAGCAGGAAGCGCACGCCTTCCTCGCCGGCCTCGACCGTCATCTCGTCGCCGCGATCGAACAGCACGAGGGAGCGATTTCCGGTCTGCTCGCGGGTGAGAGTCTCGCTTCCGGCCGCGGTCTTTTCGGTCAACACGCCGAACGGCTCCGAGGCGGCGCGGAACGTGCCGGAGCCCTCGAACACATACGCGAAGGCGTGCCGCTCGGTCTCGACCGGCAGGGTCTTGCGCCGGCCCGGCGGGACCCAGATATCGAGATACCGCGGATCGGCCGCGACGCCTTCGACCGGACCGCGCCGGCCCCAGAACTCGCCGCACACGACCCGGACGCGGGTCCCGTCGTCATCGACGATCTCCGGAATTTCGGCGGCCTTGATGTCCTGATAGCGCGGTGCCGTCATCTTCAGCGACGAGGGCAGGTTGGCCCAGAGCTGAAAGCCGTGCATGCGGCCCTGCGGGTCGCCCTGCGGCATCTCCTGGTGGAGAATGCCGCGCCCGGCCGTCATCCATTGCACGTCGCCGGCGCCGAGCTTGCCGCGGTTTCCCAGGCTGTCGCCGTGGTCGACGCTTCCCGCCAGCACATAGGTGATCGTCTCGATGCCGCGGTGCGGGTGCCACGGAAACCCGGCCCGATAGTCCTCCGGGCGATCGTTGCGGAAGTCGTCGAGCAGCAGGAAGGGATCGAACTCGCTCGTTTCGCCGAAGCCGAACGCGCGCCGCAGCTTCACGCCCGCGCCTTCGATCGCGGGCTTGGACTGGATGATGCGCTTCACGGGCCGAATCGACATGATGATCTCTCCGTTGACGCCTCTGCTCGGTCGGCGATGTTGACCTTTGCGTCCGGGGAAGCCTAGCCTCGGTTATGGTTTGATACCGAGGCTAGATAGATGACCGCGAGCCGAGCGCAAGCAGGCACACCGCTGATACCGAGCAACCTGGAGGTGGCCGAGGATTGCCGCGCGGTCAGCGAGGTGCTCGCGCGGATCGGCGACAAATGGACGGTGCTGGTCGTCGGCGTGCTGGGGGAGGGGCCCAAACGCTTCAACGAGTTGCGCCGCGCGCTCGGCAGCATCTCGCAGCGGATGCTGACCCTGACGCTCCGCGGCCTGGAGCGCGACGGGCTGGTGACCCGCACGGTGTTTCCGACCATTCCTCCGCGCGTCGATTACGAGCTCACCGAGCTCGGCCATTCCTTGCTCGAGCCCGTGAGCGGTCTCGGTCTGTGGGCCCGACACAACCGCGCGGCCATCGAGGCTGCGCGGCGCCGGTTCGACGCCGCGCAGCACCGCTGAGCATAGGTCTCGGTTGAGCGGACGTGCCTTCCCGAGCGGCGGAGAATTCCACTCCGAAAGCGAAAGAGCCACCGGGAATCCCGATGGCTCTGCGCCGCGAAGAGCCCGCGGCGTGCTTCGCGGAGCAAATGGCCCCCAAGTGGACGGTACGGGCCTCGATCGATCCGACGCGTAGCGCTTCGGCTTGCTTCGGATTTGTCTCGGCAGGTTCCCCCAAGTTGCTGGCCGATGCCCCGATCGGCGGTGCCCCGCCGATCGGGAGCGAACCATAGCGATCCGCCGGGCAACACTGTGGCGACGATGCGGCCCGGTGATGGCCATCCGCCAGCGCGATCGATCCAAGTTTCCGAGCTGGCACGGCGGGCCCACAGGCAGCCCGAGCTGCTCACGCCGCGCGCCGGCTGATTTACCCGTCGATCGCCATGGCAGCGCCCACGCGTGGCGCCGCGAGCTGTCGGCGCTGCCATGCATCGTGCAACGCCATTCCGCCGGCCATCGCGACCACGAAGACGATGACGCGCGGCGAGAGCGTTGCCAGGTTTTCGATCGCCGGGCCGGGGCACAATCCGACAAGGCCCCAGCCCACGCCGAACAGGGCCGAGCCGACGATCAGCGGCCCATCGATCGCGCGCTTGCTCGACCACCCGCTTTGCGGCGCAAGCAATGGAGGACGTCGCGCCGCGAGCAGATAGCCCGCGCTCGATACGGCGAGCGCAGCAGCCATGACGACGGCAAGGCTGGGATCCCAGGCGCCGAAAATATCCAGGAAGCCCAGGACCTTCTCAGGGTTCACCATGCCGGAAATCAGCAGGCCCCAGCCGAAGACGAAGCCGCACGCGAGGCTGGCGATCAGCAGCATGTCAACCTCCGAGCACGTGTCGCGTAAAAGTCACGACGAGGATCGCAGTCGTCATGAACACGGCGGTGGCCGTGATCGAGCGGGGTGAAAGGCGCGCGATGCCGCAGACGCCGTGGCCGGACGTGCAGCCGCCGCCGAGGCGGGTGCCGAAGCCGACGAGGAGCCCCGCCGCGACGGTCACGCCATAGCTCGCCGGCATCTGCGGCGCGGCCAGCCCGTAGCCCACGACGGCGCCGGTGAGCGGCGCCAGGATCAGCCCGCCGAGGAACGCCAGCCGCCATGCTCTGTCGCCGTTCCCCCTCGCCAGACAACCGGAAAGGATTCCGCTGATGCCGGCGATCCGGCCGGCGAGCAGCATCAACAGCGCGGCGGCGAGCCCAATCAGCGCGCCGCCGATCGCCGCGGAAAGCGGAGTGAAATTGGCCATGGTCTCTCTCGACGTGGCACTCGGCCGCCGTCCGTCGTTCCACTGATTTCGTATATCCGCGGACGAAAGGATGGAATCAAGAGGCAGGACGCGCCCGCCGCCGACACGCGCCGCGTGGGCGCCTCTATAAGCCACGCCGATGTGGCGGACGGGCCCCGGCGCTCGAGCTTCAACTCAGTGCTGCGGATGAGACACGAGATGGGGTGAGTCCTCCGCAAGCGAGTAGCCGTAACCCGTGCAGGTGATCGTGGGGTTTGTCGGGCTGAAGAGACCGGCTGGATTCGCCTTCCACAGCCAAGCATGCAAGTCGTAATGATGCAGTGCCAGTGGAATGAGCGGCTCGTGCCCCTCCATCGGCCCATCGAACGCCTGACCAAACAGCACTGGCCGCTCCTTGATGCCGGTCTCCAGCGGTATGAACCACTCCACCGCCACGAGCTTCAGCTTGTCGCCGTTCGGCTCGTAGACAAGAATCGCGGGGCGCATTGGGTCTGGAGTGGGGCCGATCAGCTGCGGATTGAGGAAATGGATTCCCATGCCCCCGGCGGGATAGGGGACCCGCCCGTGACCTCCGCCGTGCGGATAGTGGACGCATCCCAACGTGGAAAAATACCCATCTCGGACGGCGACGTACGGGTCTTGGTATTTTTCCAACGCGGCGCGCACATTCTCGAGCTCTGGCGGCAGGGCAGGAGCTTGCGCCCGCCCGCTCGAGGTAGGCATTGAACCCAATACCAACAGCAGGATCACGCTCAGCACGTGATATCGAAACTGGCGCTTGGTCACGGTCGTCCCCCTGTTTCCTGTCAGCATATCCCGATCGACATGAGCACCTGCAGGCGCTTCCCGGTAAAGCCATGATCATCGCAGTCACGCGTTCGCACGACAAGCCTACTCGCCGCCGGTGCCCGCCGCTGACAGGCGGCGCTGACGCGCCTATATAACCCACGCCCGGCCCGTCCGGGCTTTTGGCGTTGAGGATTTCTCATGACCGGATCGACGCGGTCGAGCGCTGGGCTCGACCTTCGCCGCCGCAAATTGCTGTTCCGCTCCTGGCATCGCGGCATGCGCGAGATGGATCTGGTCATGGGCCGGTTCGCCGATGCGGAGATCGCCACGCTCAGCGAGGCGGAGCTCGACGAATACGAGCGCCTCGTCGAGCTGCCGGACGGGGAGCTGCTGGCCTGGGTCACGGGCGAGCAAAAAATCCCGGCCGAACATGACGGCGCCGTGCTGCGGCGGCTGCGCGCGTTTCACCACACATCGGGCACGGAGCGCTGATGGCGCGTTCACCGGCGGAATTGCTGCAACCGAGGCGTCCGCTCACGCTCGCCGGCGTTGCGGACGGGGCTGCGGCGCTGGTTGTCAGCGATCTCGCGCGCGCGATCGCGGCGCGCGCCGATGCGCCGGCAACTTCGCTCGTGATGGTCTGCCGCGATGCGCCGCGCATGGGCGAGCTTTGCCGCGCGCTCGAATTCTTCGCCCCGGAAATTTCCGCGCTCGAGTTCCCGGCCTGGGATTGTCTGCCGTACGACCGGGTGTCGCCGCATCCGAGTGCGGTCGCGCAGCGCATGCTCGCGCTGTCGCGGCTCGCGCGCGCCAAACGCCACGGTCCCTCGATCCTGCTCACGACCGTCAACGCCGCGCTGCAGCGGGTGCCGCCGCGCGAGCTGGTCGCCACGCAATCGCTCTCCGCCGCGCCCGGCAATATGCTGGCGATGGACGGCGTGATGCGCTGGCTCGAGCTCAACGGCTTTACCCGCGCGTCCACCGTGCGCGATGCCGGCGAATACGCCGTGCGCGGCGGCATCATCGATCTGTTCGCGCCCGGCATGGAGCTCGGCGTCCGCCTCGATTTCTTCGGCGACGCGCTGGAATCGATCCGCAGCTTCGATCCGCAGACGCAGCGCAGCTCCGGGCAATTGCGCGCGCTCGACCTCGTGCCCATGAGCGAGTTCCAGCTCGCGCCGGAAACCATCCGCCGCTTTCGCCAGGGCTATGCGAAGGAGTTCGGCGCCGCCCCGCCGGACGACATCTTGTACGAAGCGGTGAGCGAAGGCCGCCGCTATCCCGGCATGGAGCATTGGCTTCCGCTGTTCCACGAGAAGCTCGATACGTTGTTCGACTACGCGCCGGGCTCTGCGGTCGCGCTCGATCCGCTGGTCGAGGACGCGGCCAAGGAGCGGCTCGCGCAGATCGCCGATTATTATCAGGCCCGCTGCGACGCGCTCGATGCCAAGGCCGCGGGCGCGCCGTACAAGCCGCTGCCGCCGGACCGGCTTTATTTGAGCGAATCCGAATGGACGGAGCGGCTCGGGTCCGTGCCGCTCGCCCGGCTGACGCCGTTCTCGGTCCCGGAACGCGGCGACGGCGCTACCATCGAGATCGGCACGCGACAGGGACGCAATTTCGCCGCCGAGCGCGCGGAGCCCCACGGCAGTCTGTTCGACGCCGTTGCCGCCCACGTCGGCGCCCTGCAGGCGGGCGGCAAGCGCGTCGTGATCGCATTGTGGAGCGAGGGCGCGCGCGAGCGCATGCGCCACGTGCTCGCCGACCACGAGCTCGTCAACCTCGTCGACGTGGCGAATTTTCCCGATGCGCTGCGGCGGCCGAAGTCCGAAGCGGGACTTGCGGTGCTCGGGCTGGAGGCCGGGTTCGAAACTTCCGAGCTCGCGGTCGTCGGCGAGCAGGACATTTTGGGCGATCGCCTGGTGCGGCCGCGGCGCGGCGGCAAGCGCGCCGCCGATTTCATCGCCGAGGTGACCAGCCTCACGGCCGGCGATCTCGTCGTCCACATCGACCACGGCATCGGGCGGTTCGCCGGCCTGAGCAATATCGAGGCCGCCGGCGCCCCGCACGATTGCCTGGAGATCCATTACGCGGGCGGCGACAAGCTGTTCCTGCCGGTCGAGAACATCGAGCTGTTGTCGCGCTACGGAACCGAGGAGGCGAGCATCGACCTCGACCGGCTCGGCGGAGGCGGCTGGCAGGCGCGCAAGGCGCGGCTCAAGCAGCGCATCCGCGAGATCGCCGGCGAGCTGATCAAGGTCGCGGCCGAGCGGCAGCTGCGCGAGGCGCCGCGGCTCACGATCGGGCACGGGCTCTACGACGAGTTCTGCGCCGGCTTCCCGTATGAGGAGACCGAGGACCAGCAGGCCACGATCGACCAGGTGCTCGACGATCTCGACGCCGGCCGCCCGATGGACCGCCTGGTGTGCGGCGACGTCGGGTTCGGCAAGACCGAGGTCGCGCTGCGCGCGGCCTTCGTCGCGGTGATGAACGGCAAGCAGGTCGCCGTGGTGGTCCCGACCACGCTGCTCGCGCGCCAGCACGCCAAGACCTTCACCGACCGCTTCCGCGCCTTCCCCGTCCACGTCGCGCAGCTCTCGCGCCTCGTCTCCGCTGCGGACCTCGCCAAGGCCAAGCAGGCGCTCGCCGACGGCACGCTCGACATCGCCATCGGCACCCACGCGCTGCTCGGCAAGAACGTGCGGTTCAAGGATCTCGGCCTCGTCGTCATCGACGAGGAGCAGCATTTCGGCGTGGCGCACAAGGAGAAGCTCAAAAAACTGCGCGCCGAGGTCCACGTGCTGACCCTGACCGCGACGCCGATCCCGCGCACGCTGCAATTGGCTTTGACCGGCGTGCGCGAGCTCTCGATCATTGCCTCGCCGCCCGTCGACCGCCTTGCGGTGCGCACGTTCGTCTCGCCGTTCGACCCGCTGATCGTGCGCGAGGCGCTGCTGCGCGAGCGCTACCGCGGCGGCCAGGCCTTCTACGTATGCCCGCACATCGAGGACCTCGCCGAGGCCAAGGAGTTCCTCGACGGCAACGTGCCGGAGGCGCGCACCACGATGGCGCACGGGCAGATGCCCTCGCGCGTGCTCGACGACGTGATGTCGGCGTTCTACGACGGCAAATACGACGTGCTGCTGTCGACCGCGATCATCGAATCCGGCCTCGACATCCCGACCACCAACACGCTGATCGTTTTTCGCGCCGACCGGTTCGGCCTCTCCCAGCTCTATCAGCTGCGCGGGCGGGTCGGGCGCTCGAAGACCCGCGCCTACGCGCTGTTCACCTTGCCGGTAGCGAAGAAGATCACGCCGCAGGCCGAGCGCCGGCTCAAAGTGCTGCAATCGCTCGATACGCTGGGCGCCGGGTTCCAGCTCGCCTCCCACGATCTCGACATCCGCGGCGCCGGCAATCTGCTGGGCGAAGAGCAGTCCGGGCACATCAAGGAGGTCGGCTTCGAGCTCTATCAGCAGATGCTGGAGGAGGCGGTGCTGAGTCTGAAAGCCGGCATCGCGGCGCCGGCCCCGGAAAAATGGTCGCCCCAGATCACGATCGGTACGCCCGTGCTCATCCCCGAGGATTATGTCCCGGACCTCAACGTGCGGCTCACGCTCTATCGCCGGCTTGCCGAGATCGAGGACGAGCGCGAGATCGACGCGTTCGGGGCCGAGCTCGCCGACCGTTTCGGCCCGGTCCCGGAGGAGGTGCGCCAGCTCCTGAAGATCGTCGCCATCAAGGCGCTGTGCCGCCAGGCCAATGTGGAGAAGATCGAGGCCGGGCCCAAGGGCGCGGTGATCGCCTTCCGCGACAACAGCTTTGCCAATCCCGACGCGCTGATCCGCTTCATCGGCGAGCACGACCACGCCCGGGTGCGGCCCGACATGAAGGTGGTGTTTTTCGACGAATGGGAGCGGCCCGAGCAGCGGCTCGACGGCGCCACCAGGATCTTGCGCAACCTCGCGCGCATCGCCGAGCCCGCCGAGGCGGCATGATATTCGACCGCGTCGTAGGGTGGGTTGAGCGTCCTAGGCGGCCACAGGCCCGGCGGGTTTCGCTCCGCTGAGCGAACGGGGCTAAAATCATAGATTGTAAACGCTTGGGAAGCGGACAAGCCTAAGCAGTATTTTGACGAATTGAAATGGTTTAAATCCTTGATCCTGCGCTAAAAAATCATGAACAAGAGTCAGCCTGACGGCATTTCTGCCTCGGAAACGGCCCGCGCGGCGCCTTTCGCATATTCAGCTGCCGCGCGTCCCATCGCGTCGGCGAGATAGGCCGGATCCTGCGCACCTGAGACCGCGAGCACGTTGCCGAAGATGAAGCAGGGCACGCCGTCGACGCCGGCCTCCTTGGCGGCACGGGCCTCGCGCTCGACGCGCTCACGACCTCGCCGTCCATGCCGCAGTCGACCGCGGCGCCGACCAGCACTTCCACGTCGGTCAGGTCGGCGCCTGCGGAGAAGTACAGCTCCATCAGCCGCTGCTTCATGCGCCCCGCATCCGAGGTGTTGCGCGCCCACAGGATGAGGCGATGGCAATCGAGCGTATTGGGCTGCCGCGCGATCTTGTCGAGCGCATAATCGAGGCCTTCGCTGCGCGCCGCGGCCGCGACCCGCTCGGCGATCGCCGCATAGCGCTCGGCCGAGCCGAACTTCGTCTCGAGGTACGTCCTGCGATCGATGCCTTCGCGCGGGATCCAGTCGTTGAGGAAATACGGCCGCCAGCGCACCTCGGCGGCGATGTCCGGCCGCAAAGCCAGCGCCTTCTCCAGCCGGCGTTTGCCGATGAAGCACCACGGACAGACGACGTCGGAGACGACATCGATCGGCATCTGGATCGGAGACGATTGCGTGGCGGACATGGCGATACCTCGGTCTTCTTAACGGAAGCTAAGCGTTGGCTCGTTTGGCCGCAACAGGGCCGGTCGGCGGGTGGACGATCAAGCCGATGGTGCGCAATGAAGGCCGTCCGGGGTAATCTTATCGAGAGCATTTCTGCCCTTGGTTGCCAGCCGCGAACGCATCTACAGTTTCTGGAGGAGCAGGCGGTCGACGTGAGCCTTCCGCGGTGAGGCACTCGCCGTCACCGCCCGACGCGCGTCGTCGAGCGGTGCCATCGTCCTCGGCTCAGCGGCGGTCGCGGAATGCCGCAACGAGGAGCGGATTGACGCCTCGTGCCGCGAGCGCCTCGCGCACGCGCTCCCGATCCGCGGCGACGCCGGCGAGCCGATGCCCCGCCAGTCGGTCGGGCAGCGCGGCGAGCGACCCGCCTTGTCCGAGCTCCGTCATCAAGTCCTGCAGCTCCCGCCACGCGAACCGATAGCCTCCGACGTTGATCAGTCCCGCGGGCGGTCCGCTGACGATCAGCGCGTTGCTCGCCCGGTCGAGCCGGCAGGGATATTCGGTGTCGACGAAGCCTCCTGCGTCGATCTTGAGCGAGGGCGGCTCGCCCGTTTCGATTGCGCCGGGCGGTGGACCGGACACCATCGGCCCGCGGATGGCGAGCGTGCCGGTCGCGGTTCGCGCGATTTCGATCGCTGCCCCGGAACCGATTTGGCCGAGCGGGATGCCGGCCGACATTCCGTCGGTTCCGCGGCTGCGGGGAACGAGCCCGGCTTCGCCGAATGCGGCCACGTCGATGCAGGCGGTCGCGGAATTCGGCCACGCCGCCGCCGCCGACAGGAATTCCGGCGCGCGCCATACCGCCAGGATCGCGCGCACGGCAGATGCGCGGCCGAGCAGGCCCGCCTCCTGCATCGCCGGAAGGATCGCGGCTGGAAGGACCGCGGTCTTGCAGCGCTCGTCGTGCAATTGCGCGGCGAACGTCTCCGGCGAAAACGGCTGATGCAACACGAGCCGCCCGCCGGCGATGAGCCACGGCATGACCGAGCAGCCGAGGCCCGCGAACGAGGAAGTCGCGAGCAAGCACAGAATTGCGCCGCCTTGCTCCAGCGCTGCTTCGGCGAGGATCGCGTCCCCGGCGGCCACGAGCTCCGCATGCGTGTGCGCCACCGCAACGATGCCGCGCGCAGTGACATCGAAGGTCACCACCGCAGTTTCTTCCGGTCTGATGGCTTGTCGTTGGGGAGGAGCGAACGCTCCGGCGGCGAATACGTCATCGAGCGCGATCACGCCGTCCGCAAGCCCGGTGCCGAAGCCGCACACGAAGCGGACGGGGAAAATTTCGGCCGCGATATGCATGACGATCTCGCCGTGATCGACGGCGCCGACGCGGCGAACGGCGACCAAGGCGCGCGGCGAGAGTCCGCCGAGCGCGGCGACGGCGTCGGCTTTTCGCCACAGCAGCGGCATCGGCGCCGCGATCAGTCCGGCACGCACCACGCCGAGCAGCGTGATCACGCTCTCGACG
>WNGQ01048082.1_pt1 | contig 10613 bp, 12 predicted proteins | sample 5407661 | NCBI WGS metagenome assembly WNGQ01 (sample SAMN13153382, study PRJNA577476) | soil metagenome | isolation source: 60 cm soil or saprolite under Garry oak tree replicate 2 | place: USA:California | collected 2016-06-15 | reverse complement strand
AGACTGGGTCCTGAAGCCAGCTTCTAAGACGAACCATGCACGGAAATCATAAATGGTCTGAATCAGATTCGAATCGATCGGCGCGACTGTTTCCGGCAGCTAATTCCCGACACACCTCTGCTGAAGTCGTGCTTTGTAACAGGTAGTCAGCCTGTCCTGCGCGGATTAAAACGCGCTTGGTTAAATCCACGTCCAGGCCGCCTCCGAATGCCATCGCGAAGTCAGAATCGGACGCACTCACTCCGGGAATCGAGAACCCCGGAATTGAGCAGAACTCAAGGTTGACGGCTGCGAGCTGATCGCTGCTCTTACTCCATCTCGGATGCCCGCCATCGTGCACTATCGTGATCTCGCACCGCTGTGGCGCGTTGGGCAGTACTTTCCTTTGCTCTACAGCCGGAAACCCGTGGAGAACGCGACCGAGAAGAAGACCGAACTCGTGCCCCAAACTGCCCAGCGCTGAAAGAATAAAACTCTGAAGATAGGGATATGCAAGGGGGCGCACAGCACTGATTGGGGGAGGATCACGGGCAGTCCGGAGACAATCTATGGAAGGATTGCTGACAACAGGTCCACCGCGCTCATCAAAACTGATTTCATGCGTGCGCTGGAGCTGGATCCGAACTCGGTTGTGGAGTACCAGTGATACGCGACCTTTCTCATGTGCTCCTGCGACGATTTTCGCGCACGAGAAAGAATTTCGAGAGCCAAAAAGCGCAAAACCGCAACGAGAACTCGATCCTCCGCTTGTTGTGATGCCTGGTCCCACAAGTATTTGCCTAATCTCGCAAGGACAACCCCCGCAAAACCTCGATCGGTCTCTTGCATGTTGTCCGGCGACCCGGACGCGCGCATCAGAGGAAGAGGAGAACTGGAGCATGACGGATCTGAGGAACTTGGAAGTATGGTTTGTCACTGGAAGCCAGCGCCTCTACGGTGACGAGACTCTCCAGAAGGTCGCAGACCACTCCGGAGAAATTGCGCGCTGGCTCGCTCAGGCGGACAAAACAGCACTCACTATCGTTTGCAAACCTGTGCTCGCATCCGTGGACGCAATCACCGATCTCTGCTTGGAGGCAAATAACGCCAAGAATTGCGTTGGATTGATCGCCTGGATGCATACCTTTTCGCCAGCCCGGATGTGGATTACGGGCCTAAACGTCTTGGCCAAACCCTTTGCGCATCTCCACACGCAGTACAACCGCAACCTGCCATGGTCGACCATCGACATGGATTTCATGAATCTGAACCAATCCGCCCATGGAGACCGCGAATTCGGTTTCATTGGGACCCGCATGAAATTGAATCGGAAGGTCATTGTGGGGTTCTGGCAAGATAGCGATGTCATAGCAGAGATAAGCACGTGGGCTCGGGCCGCCGCCGCTTGGCATGACGCCCAGAAGTTAAAAATTGCTCGTTTTGGCGACAACATGCGCGATGTGGCTGTGACCGAAGGCGACAAAGTGGAAGCCCAAATCCGGATGGGTTACATGGTCCAGGGGTACGGAGTGGGTGATTTGGTTGCCATGATGGAGCACGTCACTGACGCCGAGATTGACAAATTGGTCAGTGAATATGACGAGAGCTACATCCTAGTGCAATCACTACGCGACGGCGGCGAGAAACGTGAATCGCTTCGCGACGCGGCGAGGATTGAACTGGGATTGCGCATGTTTCTAGAAGAGGGCGAGTTCAAGGCGTTCACCGACACTTTCCAAGATCTGCACGGTCTTTCGCAACTTCCGGGTATCGCCGTGCAAAGGCTGATGGCGGACGGCTACGGTTTTGGCGCGGAAGGCGACTGGAAAACCGCCGCCTTGGTCAGGGCGATGAAGGTGATCAGCACCGGGCTGGAGGGTGGAACATCGTTCATGGAAGATTACACTTATGACTTTGGACAGCCGCAAAAGGTGCTAGGCGCCCACATGCTCGAGGTATGCCCCTCCATTGCCCACGGAAAGCCCTCTCTGGAGATACATCCGCTTTCGATAGGAGGAAAGGGCGATCCGGTACGAGCGGTGTTTACTGCCCGGAGCGGGCCAGCCCTAAATGCCTCATTAGTGGATCTAGGCAATAGATTCCGCATGATTGTGAACGAAGTGGATGTGATTCCACCGGATCAGCCATTGCCAAAGCTGCCCGTCGCCAGAGCCGTATGGATTCCCCGGCCCAACCTGAAAGTAGCAGCAACGGCTTGGATCCGTGCTGGCGGAGCACATCACACGGGCTTCAGCCAGGCAGTGACGGCGGACCATTTAAAGGATTTCGCTGAGATCGCAGGCATTGAATTCCTGCGTATCGGCAAAGACACTGCCCTGGACGAGTTCGAGAATCGGCTCAAATGGAGCAGCGCATATCACTCTCAGAAATGAAGGTTAACTGGCATCGCTAAGGGCTCCTGCAGATTTTACCGTTCCAAGAATGCTGTTCCTTCTCTTACATTGGCGCCAAACTCTCCAGTCGCAGATAGAACGTTTCTTGCATCAAAAGGTAAGTTCGCGAGGAGACCGAATATGGACCTTAGCGTAGCGGAACAGGTACTCGACGAATTGTTTCCTTCGTTTTCGGCAAGGTTGTTTGCGTAATGTCACATCGCTTCCGCAATCCGGAACGATTCGGCGAGCCCTGACAGATCACTTCACTATGCCGACCTAATCGGGACAAATCTCTTCGGAACGGTGATCGGATTACTTCCAGATAGCCGACAACCCACCCAGAACCTCGTCCTTTTTCACAACTTCTTCTTGCGCGGCTTTTTCAAAGAGCGCGGCTACGAAGGCGCGGCAGACCTAAAGAAGAACGAAATCTCACAATTGCCGGACCAACGGGTTGCCAAGCAATTCACCTATGAGGCTACGAAGATTTTCGACAAACCAGGCACTGCAAAGCTCAAGGAAGCAAAGACTCAGAATGATGCTGGAAACTATTTGCAGAGCAACTCGTTTGGGCTGGCGGTGATCGCGGCCTATACCGATATGAAAGGAGACACTGCGCAGGATCGGCTATTGACGGAAGCGCGGTCCATGGTGGTCCGAGATTATCTAGTAAAAAATTTCAGGCTGGAGGACGCCAAGATTAAGACGATAGGTTTAGGGAAATCCGATAGAGCCCCTGAGGGCGGCAGTGTTCAAGTCCTCATTTATCCAGAAGGCGCCACCGCAGCGCAGAGCCGCGGCACCACGCCATCCGCGGAGCAGTAAGCGATTTACCAATAGGGAACTCGCTCATGCCGCGCGTTCTCCTTTATCCTCGCTGGGCGTGGCTTTCTTCTGTTCCTTCTGTTCGGCGGCCGGCGCCACATCTTTCGTTTCGCCTGCGCTTTTCCCTGGACTTTCGCTGCCGCCCTTAATGCGTTCCTTTTCCTGAGTGAGTTCTTTTTGCTGGCGGGACTCCTTTGGGGGACCACCTGTTTCGGCTGGGTTCTGTGCAGGCTGTTGGGAGACCTTTATCCCTTTGTCTTTGAGAAACTGCAATATAGCCGCGCTCTGAGTCTCGAGGGCCTCAAACGGCGGCAGTAATTCATCGAGCATCTCTTCTGCCAGGCTCAGATCCATAATGACCTCCTCGCGAACTCACCTCTTTTGATGCAAAAACCCGATACGGGCAAAGACTGTTGAGCCAAGGACATCAGACAATTGGAGGCTTCGGGACACCGCTGCGCTTCGCCGGCAGCATACGATCCCCATTTTTATAGGACCGGAGTCATTCATGAATCGTTCGATGTCTCCAACTGATGTGGATGAACAAAGCGTCTCGTTCGAAGAGCAGATCCAGCCTGCGCGTGGCGGGCTTGCACGAAGTGTTTTGCCGGCGCATTTCCGTACACGCGATCCAAAGTGGTTGCTAGTGGACGAGGGTTTCACGCTCGCTCGCGAGCATGAAATCGAGTCACTGTTTGCCATTGCTAACGGATACGTAGGCAATCGTGGATCTCTAGCGGAGGGCAGCCCATTATCAGCCCCCGCCACTTTCGTGGCCGGAGTTTTTGAGCAGTTTGATACGCCCGGTTCAGTTCCTCAGCTGATGATTTTGCCTGATTGGACGGCCGTTAGAATTTGGATCGATCGCCAGCCGCTCAGCATGCAGCAGGGGGAAGTGCTGGAGCATCGGCGCATCCTCGATTTACGCCGCGGGATGCTGTGGCGAGAGTGGCGGCATCGCGATCCAGACGGCCGGACCACTCGTATCGTGGCCTACCGATTGGCATCCCTGGCGGATCGGCACTTGTTGCTGCACTCCGTCGCATTTACGGCAGAGAACTACAGCTCGGCGGTGCGATTCGAAAGTGCTATGGAAGTTGCGGACCCGGCGGTATCGCTTCTGGCGCCAGACTGGAAAGTGCGGAGCAGCTCTGCCCGGGCCAATGTTTTGCCCCTGGCCCTGCGCACGCCCGGTCGGGGTATTACTGTCGCTTTTGGCGTGGCAAGCCAGCTGCTAAATTCCACGAATAGCGCCGGCCGTCGCACTGTCGACATGAACGAACGCAGGATCAGGGAGCACTGCGAAGTTCAGGTGGAGGTCGGTAGCACATGCCACTTACATCGGCTGATCTCGGTCTTTAGTTCTCGCGAGACTTCCAAACCTTTCGAGTGCGCGATGCGACACTTGGGCCAGGTAATTCCGAAGGGCGTTTCGGCTACGGCTTCGGCACATGCGTTGGAATGGGAATCGCGGTGGCAGGCTACCGATATCGAGGTTCAAGGGGATGATTCTCTCCAGCAGGCATTGCGTTTCGGCAGTTATCACTTAATCAGTGCCGCCAACCCAGAGGACAGCCGAGTGTCCATCGGCGCTCGCATGCTCACCGGTGCAGCGTACAAAGGCCACGTTTTCTGGGACACCGAAATTTACATGCTGCCCTTTTACATCTTCACGCACCCGCCATCCGCGCGAGCGCTTCTCGAATATCGCTATCACACGCTCGACGCAGCTCGAGCCAAGGCGCGTAGCTTCGGTTTCCGCGGCGCCATGTTTGCCTGGGAATCTGCCGATACGGGTGAGGAAACCACGCCTCGCATGGTCATTGCACCAAACGGCGAAGTATTGATCATCCCCAATGACGAGATGGAGGTCCATATCACCGCTGATATCGCATTTGGTATATGGCAGTACTGGGAGGCGACAGGTGATGACGATTTCTTTGTGCAATGGGGTGCCGAGATCATGCTGGAAGCAGCTCGTTTCTGGGCCAGCCGTGGAGCGATGGAGCAGAACGGCACCTTCCATATCCGTCACGTGATTGGCCCCGACGAATACCACGAGAATGTAGACGACAACGCCTATACCAATCTCATGGCAGCTTGGAGCCTGCGGCGGGGAGCAGAAACGGCAAAGCTGCTCGAGCAGCGATGGCCGGATCGCTGGCGCGAACTCATCACTCGCCTGCAGTTTACGAATGAAGAGGTCGGATCCTGGACAAAGCTAGGGGATGCAATGTTCACCGGCTTCGATCCGAAAACGCTCCTATTTGAACAGTTCAGGGGATATTTCGATAAGGAACCGATCGACCTGAAGAGCTTTGAACCACGCTCCGCCGCCATGGATATGATTCTGGGGCATGGACCGATTCAACAAACCAATATTGTCAAACAGGCGGATGTGACTCTGGCGATGTATCTCCTGTGGGATGAAATTGCCCCGGATGCTCGCGCAGCGAATTTCCGGTATTACGAGCCGCGGACGGGGCACGGCAGTTCTCTGAGTCCCTCCATACACGCGCTGATTGCGGCTCGACTTGGGAATGCCGAATTGGCGCAGAAGTATTTGAAGCAGGCGTCCGAAATCGATTTGGGCAACAACATGGGAAACGCTGCGGGCGGAGTGCATGCCGCCGCGCTCGGTGGGCTGTGGCAGGCCATTGTGTTCGGCTTTGCTGGTCTCAAGACCCATTCAGACGGTTTGAGCTTCGCGCCCAACCTGTTATCGCACTGGCGGCGGCTGGCATTTCCTCTCCAATGGCGCGGGCGCAAACTTCGCGTTTCAATTGAACCGAGGACAATTCGCGTGGCCGTATCCGGGGCCCAGCCGTTCAGACTGGGTGTGGAGGGCGGTTCAGAGATCAATGCCGGACCCGAAGGTGACTACGTCGCGGAACGCACTGAGCACGGCTGGAAACCATGGGCCTGGTTCACTCGTCAGCTCAGCAGAAGGAGTTTCTATGACTGCTGCCTTACCTGACTGGAACGGCTCAATTCGCTCAGAGCACGAGGTTACGAGATCGATTGAAAGCATTGTGCTGGCGCTCGATGGCACAGAACGTTCCCGGCCCGCGATCCCGGTGGCGCGCAAGCTCTCCGAACTCTATGACGCCACGCTTCACGTGACGTACGTAGGCGAGCGTGCGCTTGACCTGAAAGAGGCAGCCCGACGGTGGGGTTTCAATGCCAAGGATGCGCATCAGGTGGTTTTCGAGCAAGGGAAGGGCGATGCGGTAACGGCGGTGACGCAGTTGGCGCGACAACTGCCTCACGCGTTGATCGTCATGTCGACTGACACGGGACAGCCTACCGATAAAGATCACTTTGGATCGGTCACGGAATCGGTCTTTGCGAGTAGGCCCGAACGGACAGTGCTGCTGCCGCCTGCTCGCGACGACAAACCCTGGAGGCTACGCCGTATTCTCCTGGCACACGACGGAACGCCAGCCTGCCACGCTGCTACCGGACCTGCGGCGGAGTTGGCGCGTCGGTCGAGTGCACAGGTGATCGCACTGCATGTTGCAGCTCGCGGCGGAGAGCGCTCGGGAGAGCCTGGCAGCATTTCTGCTCCGATGTATGTGGATCAGCCCCAACATGAATGGCCGGCGTGGGCAGAGGAGTTCATGAATCGCCTCATCACTGCGGGTGCGCCGCCTTCGAGTGTTCACTTCAAGTTGGTTGTCACGGGAGGCCAGGCGGGGTCCGAGGTGGCGGAGGTTGCCCGGGAACGCCGCGCGGACCTAGTGGTGATGGCCTGGCACGGTCATTGGGATCGCGAGAGTTGTGCCACGCGAGTAGTAGTTCGGAATTCAGGTTGTCCGGTACTGCTGGTGTACTCGGCTGAATGATTTTCGATCTCGATGGAGTGATCACTTTCACAGCGCGCATTCACGCTGCTGCGTGGAAAGAGTTATTCGACGAATTCCTGAAGGGCCGGGCCATGCGTTTTCACGAGCCATTTCGCGAGTTTACCGTCGAAGGCGATTACCTCACGTACGTGGATGGTAAGCCGCGTTACGATGGCGTCGCCAGCTTCCTCTCGTCGCGAGGTATTTCGATTCCGTATGGCAGCCCGTCAGATCCCCCCAAAGCGGAGACGGTCTGTGGACTCGGAAATCGCAAAGATAACCTTTTCACCAAGAAAGTTCGAGAAGCCGGCGTAGATGTTGATCATGACGCTGTGCGGTTCGTGCGGGAATTGCGCGATATTGGGATTCGCGTCGGGCTGGCTTCTTCAAGCCGCAACGCCATACTGGTTGTAGAAGAAGCTGGTATCCGCAACTTGTTTGACGAGATCGTGGACGGCGTCGTGAGCGAACGTCTTCACCTGCGCGGCAAGCCTGAACCCGATATTTTCCTGCAGTGCCTCTCCCAGCTAGTATCGCCCGCCGATCCCCTCAAGGCGGGGATCGCCGAGGACGCAATCGCCGGAGTAATGGCTGGACGCCGTGGCTGGTTTGCGCTGGTACTTGGGGTTGACCGCAACAAAAATGGCAATTTGGGTCGGAACGGCGCCAACTGGGTGATAGACGATTTCAGCAAAATCACCGCAGATCAAGTTGTCACTTTCTTCGCTGAACGTGCACGCGCCGCGTGAACACAAAAACCGCCCTGCGCAGCCTTGTTAAACAGTATTGGCTTGGGAAGGGCGGTTCCAAACTTATTTCGGGCTGGTCGATTTGCAGGTTTTGGATATGTGCTTCATATTTTGAACTGTGAGCGTGGCTTGTTGCGCTCCAGTTGTTGGTGTGCCCGTAGTCGGGTTTGTCGTACCCGTGCTGGCGCTGGGACTAGTCGCACTGGCACCAGAGGTGGTGCCCGTAATTTGGATCTCATGACCGACGTGTGCGCTGAGTTTCGACGTATCGCCCTTTAGCTGGTACATCGTTCCAGAGTTGTCGGTAAGGGTATAGTTCCCATCGGAGCCCTGCAAGCAGCCTTCTACCGTGGTCTGGCCGGAAGCGGTAGCTTCCTTTTGACTCGAGCCAGTCTGCGGATACTGTTCTTGTGCTTGCAGCCATGCGGCCGAAAGCAGAAGAGCTAGAGCAAGCATCAATGTCTTGGACATAGACACTCCTTTCCGTGCATCTGTTCGATATCTGCACCAGCTATTGGGTTTTCCCGTACCGTCTGGTTTGAGGTGATTTGAATTCTTATATTTGAGGGTTAAACGACCTTCCATCTGGTATTTCCGGCTCTTGATCCTATGCAGCTCGATGGCTAGAAAGGCCTTCGAATCGAGTCTGCTCGAGGATGCGCATAATCGCCTGAATCACGGTTTCATCCCCGGAAGCAGTATTGATCATCGCGTGATAGACCGAACGGTCGGGCCACTCAGCATGAAAGTACTCTCTGATGAAAGCGGCGCGCTCATTGTCCACTCGATCCACGAGCCCTTCCGCATCAGTTTTCGTCTTTGCCTTCACGAAGGAGCCGCCGCACTTTTTCATCTTTTGAAGCGTAGAAAAAGAAGCGAAGCGTGTCGTCGCGAGATCGCAGGAAGTGTTGTGATCCTCTTCCCACGATAATGCAGTTGCCTTCGGCCGCGGCCTGTTGAACCACGCGCTCGGAGATTCGGACGATGCTGTCGGCATCAAGCATCTCAACTGGTGCCGAACCCGAACTACCTTCGTAGCTCCCTAGTGCAAACGACTTGAGCAGACGGTAGTAAAGAGGATCTCGGCGTTCTTGGTGCTTCTCAACTACGGATTTCTCGCAGTGCGCAAGGCGAGCGATTTCTTGCGTCAGCAGCTGATCCCAAAGCTTCCAGCCCAGTCGGGAGGCGAGCTTTTCGGCAATCCCCGCAGCCCCACAGCCGTATTCGCGTTCAATAGTGATGATTCGAATCACGGTATTCCACAAAGAGTTAGATGCGAGCGCTGCGGGTTTGGCGGTCTTAGGCCGGCGGCCCCGATTCCCGGAATGGATAGCTCTCAATTCTGAGTTTCTCTTGCCCAATTGCGAGTAAAAGGTGCCGCCGATTCCCACAAGGGATGTCGTGCCGTCTCCATGTGCGGCTGCGCGATGGTCTGGTGCTGACAAAAGAAAAATCAGATTACGAAGGCTTTCATTCGCGACCGATCGGATGGGCCCGCATAGGGGCAAAGTTCGAACGTCTGGCCAGCCCATACACCGCGGCTTCGCAACGAAGCGAGATCCTGAGCGCGATTGCAGGAATAGAAAAAACAGATGCCAGAACGTTAATGGCGCTGCTCGGAAGACCATGGAAAAACTCACGGCTGGCCGGCTAATGCATCAACGAGCGGCGATCGGATGTCGCAACCATCGCATTAGGACGGCGCCGGCGAGTCGTTCCCAATGTTGAGTTGCTGAATCAACTCGCAGATTTGCTGAGACCGCATTTCATAGAGGATCATGTCCGGATTCGACCCAGTAGATGCCAAACAGCTCATTTAGGTCTATTAGCCGCCGGGGGGAATCAGGGCAGCGGGCTCATTGAGAAAATGCGCCGCAGAGCTCCCAAGAAGCCAACTGAGAGGCTTTCAGGCGGCGATTAGTCAAGACTGGGAGGCGCGGTCTATGACTCATCGGCGATTGGATCGCAGGGCGTTCGTGAACCTATAGGTCGGAACATCCATCCATTCGCAGAGTTCCAAGTCTTAGATGGTGCGCCACGCCTAGTGTTTGCTCGGAGTCGTTTGGCAAGAGTCTTTTACATAATGACATACAGTATGGCGGCGAGAGACAAACCAGTAATGCGAAAACTAGGCTGCCACATCGCGTGATTCCTGTCCGATCCCGGAGTAGATCTGCAAAAACCGCAACACCTGCGCACGTGAGAAAATTCCTTGCAACGTTCCCTTCGAAACCACTGCCAATTGGCTGACGTTCTCACGCCCCATCAACTCAAGCGCTTTTAAGGCCGGCATTTCCGGAGGGACCGTGCGCAGTTGGCTCAGTGGACGCATCACGCTCTGCACGCTGGTCTGGGGCCAGCTCTCACGGCTCACTTGCCTGGCCTCGTTCGGAGTTATCAGGCCAATGACGTGCTTATCTTGAACGACCAGAAAACAACGACTCGCGCTATGCAGCAAGTATTCATCAACAAAATCGCGCAAACTCAAGTAGCCCTCGACCGTGGCGCAGTCGCGTCCATCACGTCAGCGACACGGCGGTCGCGCAGACCAGCAATCAGGCCGACCTGGACGTAACTGCTACGCGCTGCGTCCAGCAAGAACCATCCGATGAATGCCAGCCATAACCCGCCAAAGTTGGCCCCTACAAAGAATCGGAATAGGCCAAATAGGATGAACAGGAACGCCACACCTTGACCGACCTGAGCGGCAGCTCGCGTAGCGCGTTCCGCATTTCCTGTGATCCACCACGCGATTGCGCGCAGCACGCGACCGCCATCAAGTGGATAGCCGGGAATCATGTTGAATCCGGCCAAGGCGA